>Ga0208849_1001314_pt1 | contig 17751 bp, 17 predicted proteins | sample NGESurdeep072012_10_FD_184470 | JGI IMG/M metagenome (GOLD analysis project Ga0208849, IMG submission 184470) | Arctic peat soil microbial communities from Barrow, Alaska - NGEE Surface sample 53-3 deep-072012 (SPAdes) | ecosystem: Environmental > Terrestrial > Soil > Wetlands > Peat ... | reverse complement strand
GGCAAGGGACCAAAGCGCCGAACGAGGCGGCATGATGATAGGGGCGCTTCTTTTGTCCGCGGTCGCTGCCGCGTCACCAGTCTCGAGCGGATCGTATTCGTCGTCGGGACCGTACGTGAAAGCGCCGGCTCTCGGCATTCATATTGGCCGGCTCCAGCCCGGCAAGTACGACGCGATAACCGATGTAGCGGGAGTCCGTGTCGGCCAGGTGACGCACGTGTCAGGCTCCGGAAAACTCGTGCCCGGTGTCGGCCCCGTGCGCACCGGCGTCACCGCCGTGATGCCTCGAACCGATGTCTGGCATCGCAAGGTCTTCGCGGCGGCGTGGGCGCTCAACGGCAACGGCGAAATGACCGGCACCACGTGGATAAATGAAGCCGGATGGATGGAAGTGCCGGTGCTGCTCACCGACACACTGTCCGTGGGTCGCGTTGACGATGGGGTCGTCTCGTGGTACCTCAAGCAGTATCCGGGCGTCGGCATCGATGACGATGTGCCGCTGCCGGTCGTGGCCGAGTGCGACGACGCGTTCCTCAACGATCAGCAGGGCCGGCATAACACAGCGGCAGACGCGGTCGCCGCACTGGATGCCGCGGTGGGCGGCCAAGTCGCACAAGGCGGCGTGGGCGCGGGCACCGGCATGGTGTCGTTCGAGTTCAAAGGCGGCATCGGCACGGCGTCGCGCGTGTTGACCGAGCGCGACGGCGGCTACACCACGGGCGTGCTCGTCAACACCAATACGGGGCGGCGCGCCGAACTGACGGTTGACGGCGCACCGGTCGGCGCTAATATCCAAGATCTGCAGCTGCGCGAACCGAAGGCGGGTGACGGGTCCGTCATCATCGTGATCGCGACCGACGCGCCGCTGCTGCACGATCAGTTGGAGCGGCTTGCAAAGCGCGCAGCACTTGGCCTTGCGCGCACGGGAGCGACCGCTCGCACCGGCAGCGGCGATCTCATCATCGCGTTCTCCACGGCCAACGTCGTGCCACACTATCCGGACGCGCGCACGATGACGGTGACCGTACTCGATCAATACCACATCAATTCGCTTTTCGACGCGACAGAAGATGCGACCGAGGAAGCGGTCATCAACGCGCTGCTGGCCGGTCAGACCACGGTGGGGCGCGACGGGAACACAGTGTACGGCCTACCCCATGATCGGCTTTTGCAGATATTGCGCCGCTACGGACATTGAGCGCGAGACCAACCGCCTATACGGGCGTCTGCCGCGCCGGCAAAGACAGCATTCGCGTGGTGTGGACGTTCATGGGCGTAGCGTTCGCGGAGAAAGACTCGCGCGCGGCCGTTGACGAGGCGCAGCGCCGCCTCAAAATGCGGCTCGAGAGCAAACCCGTGCCAAAGCTCATCCGCGAATCGCTTGCGGCGCTCGCGCGCGGCGAGCGCGACGTCGACGTTCCCGTCGATCTAACGTGGGCGCGCGACTACGAACGCGACGTGCTGTTCGCGGCGATGCGCATTCCGTGGGGCGAGACGCGTCCGTACCGATGGTTGGCGCGCGAGGCTCATCGGCCGCTCGCGGTTCGTGCCGCGGCTAGCGCCATCGCACACAATCCGCTCTGGCTGATTGTACCGTGCCATCGCGTGGTGCGCGCTGATGGAACCATAGGTGTATACGGCGGCGGTGCGGCGGGCGTGGCACGCAAGCGCGCGCTGCTCAAACGCGAAGGCGTGCTTCTGTAACATACCCCGGTATTGTAGTAGGGTGAGCATCGCTCACCCATTTTTTTTTGCGATGGGCAAGCGATGCTTGCCCTCCTACAAAATAAATCTCCCTAGACAAGCGCGGCGATCGCAGCACGCAATTCGGGCAATCCGGCGCCGGTTTTGGCTGAAACCGCTACACCGTCGCCGAGAATGTTCGATCCGGCGACATCGGATTTGTTCCATGCGAGAATGGTTGGTTTGTCGCCGGCGCCGAGTTCCCGCAGAATAACCTCGACCGACTCGCGCTGCCGCGCCCAAAAAGGATTACTGGCGTCGATGACGTGGACGAGCGCGGCGGCGCTGGTGACTTCTTCAAGGGTCGCGCGAAACGCCGCGACCAGCTCCTTCGGCAGATCGCTGATGAATCCAACCGTATCGGCGAGCACGACGTCGCGCTCTTCGCTAAGTCGCACTTTGCGCAACGTCGGGTCTAAGGTGGCGAAAGGCTGATCGGCCACGTAGACGGTCGCGCCGGACAGCGCGTTGAGCAGCGAGGATTTGCCGGCGTTCGTATAGCCGACGAGCGCGACGACCGGCGTGCCTTCTCGCGAGCGCCGCTGTTCGCGCCTCCGCGTTTGCACGTGGTCGAGCTGCTTTTCAAGGAGTTCGATGCGGGCTCGGATGTGACGGCGGTCGACCTCGAGTTTGGTTTCGCCGGGTCCGCGCGTTCCAATGCCGCCGCCCAAACGCGACAGCGCGTCTCGAGCGCCGATGAGATTCGCGGCCTGGTGTTTGAGCTGTGCAAGTTCGACTTGCAGTTTGCCCTCGCCGGTGCGAGCGTGCTGCGCGAAGATGTCGAGTATGACCACGGACCGGTCGAGCACGGAGATCTCACCGCCGAGCAGCTTCTCAAGATTCGTGCGCTGCCGCGGCCGCAACGCATTGAGCGTGAGGACGGTCGAAGCGCCGTTCGCCCGAGCCGCGTCGGCCACTTCGGTCACTTTTCCCGAGCCGAGAAGGCTGGCCGCGTCGACCGCGGACCTGCGCTGCACGATGCGCGCGACGACGTCGGCGCCCGCGGCGTTGGCCAACGCGCCGAGTTCGTCCATTTCGACGTCGAAACGCGTGTGATCGTCGCCCGTGTCAACGCCGGCGATGACGACTCGCTGACGGCCGGGGGACGTGGCCTGGGTGACGTTGGCTCTGGGCATAGGACCTCAAGCATAGAGCGGGCGGCCTTACGACCGCCCGTCAACCGTTGCGTTTGGTGCGCGGCGTCGGCCGTTAGACGGCAGTGGAAAGTTCCTGGGCGCGGCGCAGGCCAAAGGCGTGGTCGGCGACCGGCGTGAGCGGAGTAAATCTCATTTGGCCCTGATACGTCTGCACGAGAAGCTCAAGTCCGCCACGGACGCAGGCTTCTTCCTCGACGCACTTGGCGAGCTTCTTGTGGAAATATTCTTCAAGATTGTTCAGCGCGTGGAGCCAGTAGGTGTCCTTGGTCAATCGTGATCCGTCGAAATGATGCTTGTCCACAAGCCAAACGAAAACCGGCTCGCCGCCTTCTCGGTACCCTAGAACGAAGAGGGGTACTGGTGCAGTGGCCGGTTCGTCGTCTGGATGGAACGAGCACATCGTGTAAAACTCGAGCGTGACGTGTTCGGGCTCGATGGGTTTGCTCACGAACGCCTCCTTATTTTCGACCGGAGGTCGGACACGCGCGCAATAGGCGTGGGAGGTCCTTGGCGAAGGATTCGCTCACGGGAGGGTCGCCCCTTTGCTCCCGGTTGACTGACCGTAGACGTCGCGCATTTGTGCTTCGAGCGCGTCGAGGTCGCCCGTGATCGAGTGGTTTTCGGGCGTCAATTGCGCACGCGGCACCGCGTACGGAAGAAAATTGAAGCCCGGGGCCAGCACGAAATAGGCGGTCGGGGACATGCCCGTCATGGGGAAATCGCCGGAGAGCATAGGCTCGGCGGCCTCGTGGCCCACGATCCAAAAATTCGACGCACCGCCGGCGACGCACCGCGCCTTCACGCCGCGAAGCGTGAGCACGGGCGCGCCTTCGGGGGCCTTCGCCTGAGGGCTCGTCAGCAATCGTTCCACGGTCTGTTTTGAAGACCGGCCGAGATGCGCGTTGACCCAGTCCTGCTGGACGTCTTCCGGACGTTTTGTCATGTCTTTCTCCATCATCGAGTCGGCGGCGCCGGCGATCAGCGCAACACAAAGTCGAGGGCGACGTCGAGTGAGACCGCGCCGTGCGTGAGCGCGCCAACCGAAATCACGTCAACGCCGGTCGCCGCCACGCCCCGCACCGTGCGCAAGTTGATGCCTCCGGACGCTTCGACGACGGCTCGGCCGGCTGCCAGTTTCACCGCCCTGGCGATCGTCGCTTCGTTCATATTGTCGAGCAGGACGGCGTCGACGCCTGCGGCCAGCGCTTCGGTCACCTGCTGGAGCGTGTCGCACTCCACCTCGATCACGGGGCCGCCCGGAGCGCCTGTCCGGCTGCGGGCGACCGCTTCACCGACGCCCCCGTCGGCGGCGAGGTGATTGTCTTTGATCAACACGGCGTCGTGCAGCCCGAAGCGGTGATTGACGCCGCCGCCGGCTCGCACCGCGTAGCGTTCGAGCGAACGCAGACCCGGAGTGGTCTTGCGCGTGTCTGCGATCTTTGCTTTAGAGCCGCTAATTTCGTCGACGTACGAACGCGTGAGCGTTGCAATGCCCGAAAGCCTCCCGAGCAGATTAAGGGCGACGCGTTCGGCGGTCAGAATGCCTCGGGCCGGTCCGGACAATCGCGCGACCGTCGTGCCCGCGCCAACTCGCGTGCCGTCCTGGATTCTGAGATCGCGATCGATTCGCGGCTCGACGATTGCGAAAGCACGCAGCGCGACCGCGAGGCCCGCAAGCACGCCCTCGTCTCGCACGATCACATCCGCCGTGGCCGACGCGGAGGTCGGAACGACCGAATCGGTCGTGATGTCGCCGCCGCCCACGTCTTCCGCGATGGCGGCGTGCAAGAACGAATCGAACGTCGTTGCCTCGAGTTCGGTCATCGGTGTGAACGGCGGCGACGATTGATACGGATGACGCATGAGCGACGACTATGCGTTCGGCACGGGTGCGGCGACCGGTTCGAACGACGGACCGCTCGACGACCAAAGAATCCGGGTGCGCCATTTCGCGTCATCGCGGTCGATGAAATCGTCGCGATAATGGCTGCCTCGGCTTTCCTCGCGCATGAGCGCCGCGCGAGCGGCGATGGATCCTGCCGAGAGCACCGAACGCGCTTCCAGCGCAGCGCGAGAGATCGGACGCGGTTCACGGGGCATCGCGTCGAGCACGTCGATCGCCGCGCGCAGCGGCGCCGCATCGCGTTCCAGTCCGGCAGCGCTCCACATCAACTCTGCGACCGCTGCGATTCCATCGGGCGCCTCGACAATGGCGGGCGCAGCGTTGGGGTCGTCGATCGCAAATCCTTCGCTGTCCGATCCGCGGATATCGTCGGCGGCTCGCGCCGCGAAGACGAGACATTCCGCTAGCGAATTGGACGCCAATCGATTCGCGCCGTGCAAACCGGTGCACGCGCACTCGCCGATTGCATACAATCCGGCCACCGACGTGCGGCCCCAAAGATCGGTTCGGACTCCGCCCATGTGGTAATGCGCCGCCGGCGATACGGGAATCGGCGTCGTGCCGATGTCGATGCCGAATCGCGCGCACGCGGCGGCGATGTTGGGGAATCGTGACCGCACGTATTCCGGCGACCCGATCGGACGCGCGTCGAGCCTCACCAGCCCGGCGGGATCGCGTTGCAACTGGCGGGCGATGGCGCGAGCCACGATGTCGCGTGGCGCGAGCTCGCCGCGCGGATCCGCGTCGAAGCAGAAGCGTCTGCCGGCCGAGTCTACCAAGATCGCCCCTTCGCCACGCGCGGCTTCCGAGACGAGAAGCGCCGGCGCGCCCGCGAGCGCGAGAGCGGTCGGATGAAATTGAACGAACTCGACGTCGGCGAGCATCGCGCCGGCGTTGAGCGCGAGCAGCAAACCGTCGGCGGTTGCGCCGGCGGGGTTCGTGGTGCGCGCGAACATGCGTCCGCTGCCGCCGGTCGCGAGCGCGGTGACGGGCGCGAGCACGGCGACGAGTCGGTCGTTCACGTGCAGCCACGCGCCGCGGCAGCCGCGATCATCGACGATGAGTTCGACGGCGGTCGCGCGTTCGAGCACGCTGACGTTCGGATGGCGCATGGCGCGCGCTGACAGCGTCTCGGTTATCGCGCGGCCCGTCGCATCGGCGGCGTGGGCGACGCGCGCCGCACTGTGGGCCGCTTCGCGCGTGAGATCGAGCTCGCCGGGGCCCGCTAGGTCGAACGCGACGCCGAGACGTATGAGTTCGTCGACGCGTCGCGGCGCTTCCGACGCGACGATCGCTGCTGCCGCTTCGTCGCAGAGTCCGGCTCCTGCTGCGAGCGTGTCGGAGAGATGAGCGGCGGGCGAATCTTCCTCAAGGTCGAGTGCCGCCGCCACGCCGCCTTGCGCCCATGCCGAGTTCGATTCGTCGATCGTGCCCTTGGTGGCGAGCGCGACCGACTTGCCTTGCGCGGCGCAGTGAAGCGCGAAGAGCAGCCCTGCGGCTCCAGAACCGATGACAAGAACGTCCGCGCGGATCATTGTTAGCTCATTTGCGGCGCTGCCTCAGACCGCCTGTGACAGGGCGGACCGCTCGGCCGGAAGAACGGCGCGCCTCTGTGCTTGGACGAAAAACGCTGACCGGCAGGCCGTGGCTGGACGCAGTCCTCGGCATCCTTCTCGCGGCGCTGATATTTCCGGTTTTGCTTGTCGCGGCGCTCTTGCCGCTTGGCATGACCGAGCCCGAATATGGCCGGGGCGTAGCCTGGGGAATCGGCGTGCCCGCACCGTTTGCCATTTGGTTTTTCGTCTCGCGCCGGTACCGCGGAATGAGCCTGTTCGGGTTGATATTCTGGCCGGCGCTCATGGTCTCGTGGGTGGCAGCGCTAGTGACGGGGACGATAGTCGGCCAGAACATGCGATTCGGATTCTAATGTAGGAGGGTGAGCAGCGCTCACCCATGGGCAAGCGATGCTTGCCCTCCTACAAATCGAAGGGGCAAGCGATGCTTGCCCTAGTACATATGCCCTCCTACAAAAGCTAGACGACGGCCATCATCCGCTCGATGCTGGTGCGCGCGCGCAGCATCGTGGCCGTGGGGATCTCGATTGGATTGCGCTCTTCTTCGAGGCACGCAAGCACTTTCTCGAGTTCGACGAATTTCATGTACGGACAATGCGGGCAAGGCGCGATCGAATAGAATCGCTTCTCGGGATGTTGTTCCTTCAACCGTAGGAGCAAACCTGACTCCGTCAATACGATAAATTCGCGATGATCGCTGCGCGCGGCGAAATCCATCAAGCCCTGCGTAGAGCCTACGAAATCGGCCATCTCCAGCACTTCCGGCGAGCACTCGGGATGTGCGAGAACCAGCGCATCGGGTGAGAGCTTCTTGCGCGCTTCGACCATTGACGGTCTGATGACGAAGTGCGTGGGACAGTAGCCATCCCACAGGATGAGCTTCTTGTCGGGAGTATGCTTTTGCACCCACGCGCCTAAGAACTTATCCGGCGCGAACAAAACTTCGCGATCGGGCAGCGACTGCACCACTGCGGCGGCGTTCGTGGAGGTGCAGCAGATATCCGATTCGGCCTTCACCTCGGCGAATGTGTTGACGTAACTCACCAGCGGACGGCCCGGATACTGGGCCTTGAACGCCCGCGCCTGATCGCCTGTGATCATGTCCGCCATGCCGCAGCCGGCTTTCATGTCGGGTAGCAAGACGAGCTTGTTCGGGCTCAGCAGCTTTGCGGTTTCGGCCATGAAGTGCACGCCGCAAAAAACGATGATGTCGGCCTTGGTTCGCGATGCCTCACGGCTCAGATTCAACGAATCGCCGATGAAGTCGGCGACTTCCTGGACTTCGCCGCGCTGGTAGATGTGCGCAAGTACGACTGCGTTCTTGGCAACAGCCAACTCGCGGATTCGCCGCTGCACGGCGAGAACTTCGGGTGTGATTTCGCGCGGTTGAGTGCCGTCGTCGGCGGGTAGCGCAAAGGCCATGAGAACGGTTCCTTTGTCGCCCGACTGTGGAAACGCCTCGTTTCGGTTCCCGGCGTTGGCGTCAAACGTCGCTTCGCCGGCGTCGATTTATCGTTTTATATGACGTCGGGAAAGTGTGATGCGGGTCGCTCTCATGCGACGTCCAAAGGAAAGGGCTCGCCCGCTCTCCGAACGGGAATCGTAAAGTGGAACGAAAACCGTATTTCATCCAGTTGTCCGATACACATCTCTTCGCCGACCCGGCCGCCCGGTTGTGGAACGTCGCACCCGACGCACGCTTGGACGCCGTCATCGATTCGCTTGCTTCCACGTCGCCCGATCCCGAATTTGTCATCGTCACGGGCGACTGCTCGGCCGACGGCAGCCCGGAATCGTATAGACGCCTGCGCGAGAAGATCGCCCGTCTATCGGCCAACGTCTATTACATTCCGGGGAATCACGACGACTCACCGTTCATGGCGCGTTATCTCGCGGACCGGACCCTTGCGCGCTTCGAAAAGTTCACTCAAGTGTTCGACGCCTGCGGCTGGCGCTTCGTCTTGCTCGACAGTTCGGTGGCTGGCGAAGACGGCGGTTCGATCGGCAACGACCAACGCGACTGGCTGCGCTCGCAGTTGGCGCGCGACCCAAAAATGCCGACCGTCGTCGCGATGCACCACAATCCATTGCCCGTCGGATCGCGATGGCTTGACACGATGACGATCTCGGACGCCCCCGCGCTCCTGGCGGTGCTCGACACGGCCCCCCAGGTGAAACTCGTGATCTTCGGCCACGTACACCAAGAGTTCGAAGCCCGAAGAGGCTCGACTCTCTATACAAGCGCTCCGTCGACATTTTTCCAGTTTAAGCCGCGTTCGGCTGAATTCGGTCAAGACGAGTCGCGCAAACCAGGGGCGCGCATCGTGCGACTGGGCCACGAAGGCATCGCCGGCACGATCGTGCGCGTGGCTATGGAAGGTCGACGAGCGTCCTGACGATCACGTCCTGCGCCGCATGGGAAGGCGCCAGTGGCCCATCCGCATCGTTCATCATGATGGAGAACACCACGAGTCCGTGGTGTCTGGTGAACGCGTATCCCGAAAACGTGGAGACATGCCAGATGTACCCGTCTTTCGCCCAGACCCGGCCGACCGAGTCGGTTCCCACGAGATGGCGGCGCACCGTGCCGTCGATGCCGGGCCGGCCGAGCGAGTAGACGTACAAATCGCGATATGGCCCTTGCCACTCCCAACGCAAAATGGTCGTGATGTCGCGCGGCGTGATGCGATCACCCTCGGAGAGACCTGAGCCGTCGCCGTTGTCGATGCTTGCCGGATCCAACCCGAGACTCGCGATGAATTTCCGTTCTACGTCGGCGCCGCCGTCGAATGAGCCGCGCTGGTGAAACGCTGCGGTCGGCAGCGCTTTGAAGAGATGTTCGGCGATGAAGTTGTCGCTGGGCGGCATCATCGTCGTGATGAGCGCGGCGACGGTAGGCGACTCATGCGACCAGACCAGCGCCGCGTCCGGATACCGGGATGTGGCGGAAGCGGGAAGCGGCCCCCGGTCTTCGATATCGAGCGGACCGTCGTCGGGCGCGGCTCCCCGCGGCGTAGATCCGACGGCGACACCCGCCAATTGAAGCAGATCGCGGAGCGCGCCGACAGCAAACGCGGCAGAATCGTCGACCGCGCACTTGTACACGTCGGGTTTCGCGTCGACCGGAACGTGCCCGATGATCTGGATCTGGGTCGCGCCGGGAGAACGAAAGCAATCCGCGTCGTCTAGGCCGTGAGCCGGCGACGTGATCGCATGCGATACGACCGTCATCGCGCCCCCGCTGGCTTCGATCTGCGCGGCGACCGGCTCTCCAGCGGACTTGCCCGGCGTCACCGTGACGTCCGCCGTCCCTTCCTCGACAGCCAAAGCTTGAACCGGCGGTTGATAGTAGTAGGGGAAGTCATCCCACGCCCAGCCGCTGCCATAGCGCTGCCGGTCGAAAAACGATTCGTCCACGACGACCGAGCCGGTTATGGTTTGAATTCCATGCGCGGCGACCGCCATGGCGGCGGCGCGGAGATCGTTGCGCGTGAGCACGGGATCGCCGCCCCCGACGAAAACGAGGTCGCCGTCGAGCACGCCTTGATCCACGGCCCCCCGAGCGAAGAGCTGCGTGCGGAAGCGATAGCGCGGACCGAGATAGGCGAGCGCGCTCGCGGCGTCGAGCAATTTGAAGTTTGAGGCCGGCGCGAACTCTCCGTCGGGCTCGCGCGAGGCGAGCACGCGTCCCGTCGACGCCTGTACGATCGAGACGCCGATGCGCGCGCGACGAAGCGGCGTTGTAGCAGCCAGGCGGTCGATGAGGGAATGCATCGAAGCGATCTGTGCGCTTGTGAACGGATGAGACGGACTGATCGGCGGCGCGGGTGCGGCGGCAACGTGCACGGGGAAGCACAACATAGCGCCCAGCGCCGCCGAGATCGCGAACTTACGACACATCGGCAGTGGTCTTTTCTACGAGCAGCCGCTCGCCTGCCGGGGAAGTGAGACGTATCGGCTGGTCGTGCGGCCATGCGACCGCTGCGATGACTGCCGCAGTGCACACGACGGCGCCAATCGCAAGCGCGATGCCGGCTCCATAGGCTTGCGCGATCGCGCCGGCCTGCAGCGCCCCCAGCGGAGCAAGCCCGACGAGCACGGTGTTGTATAGTCCGAGAACGCGCCCGCGGACTTCGGTGCTCGACTCTATCTGCAATAGCGAAGCGAAGCGCACCGCGAATTGAACCATGCACAGTCCGAGCGCGCCAACGGCGATCGAGGAGCTGACGAGCGAATGCGTGGCGGAGAACACGATAAGCGAAATCGGAAACAGCAAGCCCGTGACGATGAGCGAGCGCAGGCTCGTGCGGGACCGTCCTGCCATCGTGAGCGACCCGAGGAGCGCGCCGATGCCGAGGCATGTCATGAGAATGCCGAGGGCGTGCGCGCCGCCGTGCAGCACGTATTTCGCGAATACCGGCATCAGTAGGATATAGTTGTAGCCGAAGATGCTGAACACGAGAAGGCCTGCGAACATACGCGCGAGCAGCGGGTGGGCAAGCGCATAGCTGACGCCCTGAACGATCTGGCGGCGGAGCGGCTCCGACCTGCGCGCGGCCCGGGCGGCAGCGGCGCCCGGGCCGATGCGGATCGCCCACAACGCCCAGACCACGAAGACGTAGGAGAGCGCGTTTGAAAAGAAGTTGATCGCTTCGCCGCTGCGCACGATGATCAGCGCCGCGATCGTCGGGCCGACGATCCTTGCAACGTTGAATATGACGGAGTTCAGCGCGGTCGCGTTGATGATGTCTTCGGGTCCGACAAGGTCGAAGAGCAGCGACTGACGCACGGGGACGTCGAACGAGCTCACGACGCCCGCGAAGAGCGCGAGCCAAAAGATCGGCCAAAACGATGCAGCATGCGTCCATACGAGCAATCCAAGACTTAGCGCTTGGAACGCGAGCAAGGTCTGCGTGATCATCGCGAAGCGCCGCTTGTCGATCCGGTCGGCGAGCGCGCCCGCCAGCAGCGAGAAGAAGAGCGCAGGCAGCGTCTCCATGGCAGTGATGACGCCGAGAAGAAACGGCGACGACGTCACGCGCAGGACGAGCCACCCGGCAGCGACGATCTGCATCCAGCCGCCCGTCAAAGAGATCACCATGCCGATGAAATACAGCCGGTAATTCCGGTGGCGAAGGGCGGCGAACGTCCGCGCGAGCACACCCGAGGCTATTCCGGCCGACCGCTTAGGCAAGGATAAAACTCCAGCACGGCCGCAAGTCGCAGACCGTGCGAGCGGCGTCGGAAATACGTGCATTTATGTGGGTGAGCGTTGCTCACCCTAATACAAGATGCGTCGCCGCGCGACCTCGGACGCACAGGTCCGCGCCAATAATTCTGAATCACAACAAGACGCGATGATCGTGAACATGCTGGTTGAACTCAGCTCTTCGTTTACGACCGAGACCGAAGCTGCTCTGCTTAGCGCTGCCGGGCTTTCGCTCGAACACCGGCAAGGCGCAGCGGATCGAGACATCGAGTGGATCCGAGAAGTCTTCGGTGGTGTATGGCATAGCGAATCCGCGTCGGGTTGGAACTGGTTCGCGCGCAGGTCCGATGGCCGGCCTGGGGGCTTTTGCGCGTACGGTCAACGCGGCCATCGATGGTGGTGGATCGAGCACTGGCTCGACCAGCCCGGCGTCGGGATTTTTGGGCCGATGGGTGTCGATCCGGCGTTGCGAGGCAAACAGATCGGCAGAATACTCGCGCGCCGCGCGCTTGAGTCGATGAGGGTCCAGGGCCTGACGAGGGCCGTCATCGCGGCCGTCGGGCCCGTCGAGTTCTACGAGCATTGCTGCGGCGCGACGGTCGTAGAACGTCTGAAACGCCCTATCTAAAGCCCTCGCGCCAAGCAGCCGATGTAAGTAACAAGGGGACGCGTGCCGCAGGACTGGCGCGCGCCGTCACGTCGCATTCCGCTGACAGGATAACGAGCGTGCCGAGATCTAGGCGTTGGACGACCGACCCGGTGGTCCAAGACACAAGCAATACCACGGGACGCACGCGCTGGGAACCCACCCTCGCGTTTCCCAAGAATGGCCCACATCGCGCGACGATAGGCGACCGCCTATTCGCCGAAGTCCATATCGATGTCAAGATGCAGCAGGACCGCGACACGGCCCGTGAATTCGACACGACCGGGGCGCGCGCGCCGATGCCGTTCATCGAAAGCGTTGTCTACGACTACATGGGCGTGGATGCCGCCGGAACGTTGATCCTGCGCGAAACGTCGCGCCAAGGCGAACGCATCGAGCGTTCGATCCTGCACGTTCGATTAAAACCAAATGGGCCGACCAAGCTTCGCCTGCCATCGGGTGCCGTCAGCATCGAGATCGACGACGAGCAGGTCGCCGTCATCACCTGGCTAGGAACTTAAGCACTGATAGAACGCCGCAGCCAACCAGTCGAAGACGAACGCCGCCACGGCGAGGCTCTTGCGGCATTGGCCCGGCTATTGGCCGGCGAGCGCGAACGTTCCGATCTGATCCGCGAATTCTGCTCGATGATCGCGCGCGCGCGAAGGTACGCGGTCGTGTTGGTCGGCTGCGGCGAGCCGGACGGACGAGTTTCCCTGGTCGGCTCCGCGGGCGACGCAGAGGCCTATCTCACCGGCATCGAAATGCGTTGGGATGACCGGCGAGAAGGTGGCGGCCCGGTCGGCAGGGCGATCCGGCGCGGAGAGACGAGCGTCACCAAAATCGGAGAAGCCTCATTTGCGCCGTGGCGCGATCGCGCGCGGCGGTTCGGCATCCGGTGCGTCGTCGCACTGCCGATCATCACAGCGCGCGACGTCAGGTACGCGCTCGCGGTGTTCTCCACAGATGCCCGCCAAGTATGGGGCCACGATCTCACGATCTTAAAGCAACTCGCCGCCGATGTCGCCGTCGCACTTTAGGCCGATTCATGTCGGCGATGCCGAAGGTCCGGTTCGTTCTCGCGCGAACAGCGCAACGCGCGGCCCGTACGTGTGTCGCGAAGAGGAGAACGCGTGGCCAGCAAGGCGCTGACAGTTGGGACTTGCATCGCGGCACCCGGAACGACCACATACGGCACGTTTGAAGGCGTGCCACTTCCGTCCGGGGGCTTTGAACAGCTTCCGGTCGTCATCGTCGGCGGCAAGCGCGACGGCCCCACTTTTTGGCTCACTGCGAACATCCACGGCGACGAGGTGGCGGGCATACCGGTTCTCCACCGCTTGCTGCGAGACGATCTCAGCAAGAAGTTGCGCGGCACGCTCGTGGTCTTGCCGAGCCTCAATCCGGCAGGCCTACGCACTCGAAAGCGCCATCCGTACTACGATGACCGGGATCCGAATCGGACATTCCCGGGTCTGCGCCGCGCCGATGAGACGTCGCGCGAGCTGACCGTATTCGAGCGGCTGACCGCACGACTCTTCGATAGCATGAAGGAGAGCGCCGACTTCTATATCGACCTGCACTGCGCTTCGCTACTCTCTATACCGTTCAGCATTCGCGATCGCGTGCTGTACCGGCTCGAGTCCGACCGGCCGGCCGCTGAGGAACTCTCTCGTAAGCTCGACGAGATGGTGACCGCGTTTGGCTTCGGGGCGGTGGCGGAGTATTCGGCGCCTCAATACATCGGCAAAGAATTGCACCGCTCGACCACCGGCGCTGCGCTGCAAGAACTGCGGGTGCCTTCATTCACAGTGGAGCTCGGCGGCCATACGATCGCCATGGAAGCGAACGTTTCGGCAGCGGTGATCGGCCTTCGCAACGTCATTCGGTGGGCCGGCATGCTCGACGATCCGATTGAAGCCATGCCGGACTTGCCGATGCCGCCGGATAACCGCGTCCGACGGCGCGACGACGGACCGTATCCTTCGCACGCCGGCATCCTCGATTACACGGTCGCTGCAGGCGACCATGTGCTCGCGGGCGGCGTCGTCGCCGAGCTCCGCGACCTATGGGGACGGCCGGTCGGCGACGGAACGGTCGTCGCCGCGGCGGATTCTTGGATCATCGGCCTCGAGGACGGTATTTTGGCCTATCCCGGTGCCGCGATCGCTCATATCGGCCTCGTCGACGAAGGTTCCCTCGTCGAAGCGTGGCCAGCGTAACAGTTGATGGCACAGCGCAGTCTAACGTCCGAGACCTATCATAGGTATGCCGGTGCCAATATCCGGCGCCACGGAGCAGTCGGGGTCTGAATGCGCAAACTGATCATAGCGATAGCGGGGACATTCGCCCTCACCGTTGTCGCGGCCCATTCCTCGACCATCGCCGATCGTTATCATCGCGCGGGCGCGGTCAACAAGGCGTGTTTCTTCCGGGCTCCCGACCACACGACGTACGTCAGCACCGGCGACATCGACGCGATGTGGCTGCGCGATTCGAGCGTACAGGCGATGTCGCTCGTGAGCGACCGCGACTTGGTGCGCGGCGTGATCTTGCGGCAGGAACGCATGATCCGCTCGGATCCGTACGCCAATGCATTTCGCGAAGACTACATGGTGGCCGAGCGGAAGTTCGAGATCGACTCGCTTTGCTATCCGGTGAAGCTCGTGGAACGTTACGTCGCGCAGACCAACGACACCAGCATTTACGATGAATCGTATCACGCGACGCTGGTCCGCATCCTCAACACGCTGAACACCGAACAGCGCCACGCCGATAAGTCGCACTATCATCGCAACGAACAGCCGTCGGCTAACGGCACCGGCCTCATCTGGAGCGCCTACCGGCCGAGCGATGACGCCGTCAAATACAACTTCAACGTGCCGGAGAACGCGTTTGCCGCCGTCACCTTGCGTGACATGGCGCAGACGTTCACAACGGCTTACCACGACTCGGCGAACGCCAATCGGGCGCTGCTCATGGCGCAACGCGTTGAATCCGCCATCACCCGCCTCGCTGTGCTGCCGACCAGTCACGGTCGCATGTACGCCTACGAGATTGACGGCTTAGGCCACGCGAACTTCATGGACGACGCGAACATGCCGAGCCTGCTATCCATGCCTCTGACCGGCTTTGTCTACGACGACGCGGCGTACAAGAACACGCGCGCGTTCGTGCTCAGTCCGGCCAATCCGTATTACTATCATGGGCGCTACGCCGAAGGCGTCGGCAGTCCGCATACGCCGGCTAACTTTGTCTGGCCGATGAGTCTGGTCGTGCAATACCGCACGGCGGCGAACGAACCGGAGCGCGGCAGAGTCATCCGCGAGCTAGTGGACTCCGAATCTGGGGATGGGGTCCTGCACGAATCGTTCGACGTCAACGATCCCAAGCGCTACACGCGCGAACGGTTCGGCTGGGTCAACGCTCTCTTCGAACAAACCTTCGCCGACCGCTAAAATGTATCAGGGCAAGCATCGCTTGCCCTCCTACATATATTGAATTATTTACATATTAGTGTAGACCGGGCCGCCGCCGCCTTCGGGCGGAACCCAGTCGATGATCTGATATGGATCCATGATATCGCACGTCTTGCAGTGCACGCAATTCGCGAAGTTGATCTGCAGGCGCAGGCCCGAGTCCGCGAAGCCGTCTTTTTCTATCTTCGCTGCCCCGACGGCGGCCGGAATCATTTCGTAGACCGACGCAGGACAGAAGAACTGACAAGGATTTCCGAATTCTTGCGCGCAGCGGCTCGCGCAGACGTCGGTGTTCGAGACATGCAAGTGGCACGGCGCATTCTCTTCGTGGGTGGTGCCGCTCCGGTAGACGTCATCGAGTTTGCTAAAGGTGAGTTTCCCGTCGTACTTCGGACGCTCGAGACCGGGCACGTTGCGCCCGAAATAATCCGCGATCTTTTCCATTCGCTCGAACCCGGCTTCGTCAGGAAGCCGGTCCGCGACGCCGAACGCGCGCCCGCCTGTGATGGTGCCGAGCCCGACGTTGAGCATGCCGGCGATGAGCCCGCCCTTAAAGCCCTGGTGGAAATTGCGCGCCGCGAATAGCTCTTGTTTGAGCCAAGAGCCCTCGATGCGCGACTGAAAGCCGGCTAGCGACGTGGCCGAGTAGTCGCCTGCACACAACGCGTCGTAAATGGTCTCCGCGGCGAGCATGCCCGATTTGACTCCGGTATGAATCCCCTTGAGGCGCATCGGATTGAGCATACCTGCAGAATCGCCGACTATGAGTGCGCCGTCGACGAACGGCCGGGGCATCGCCCACCAGCCGCCTTCGGGAATAGCCTTGGCGCCATAGCGGATCATCGTGCCGCCCGAGAGCAGTTTCGCGACGCTTGGATGCGTTTTGAATTCTTGGAACTTGGCGTGCGGCTCAAGCCGCGGATTTCGATAGTCGAGCCCGACCACAAGACCGATATCCCAAATATCGCCGGCCATCGAATAGATGAAGCCGCCGCCGAACGTGCCGTTGTCGAGCGGAAAACCGGCGGTGTGAATCACCTGGCCCGGCGGCGTCGAACCGGCCGGCATCTGCCAAAGCTCCTTGATGCCGATCGAATACGTCTGCGGATTCTTGCCGGCAGTGAGGTCGAGTTTGCGATGGAGCTGCTTTGCAAGTGTGCCGCGCGGGCCTTCGCCGAGAACCGTCACTTTCGCAAGCAAATCGGCTCCGGGCTCGTAGTTCGGTTTCGGCTGACCATTCTTGTCCAAACCTTTGTCGCCGATTCGGACGCCCACGACCTTGTCGCCGTCGAACAGCAATTCTTGCCCGGGAAATTCTGCGAAGACTTGGACGCCGAGCGCTTCCGCTTTTTCGGCCATCCACTTCACGAGCTTGTTCAGACTGGCCACGTAGTTGCCGTGGTTGTTCATCATTGGCGGCGTGATGGGCGCTTTGAGATGCCCCGAACCGGTGAGCAGCCAAAACGCGTCGCTCGTGACCGGCCCCTCCACCGGACATCCCGCCGCAAGAAAGTCGCCGAACAGCTCTTTCATGCTGCGCGGATCCAGGACCGCGCCAGAGATGCCATGATCGCCGATAGCGCCGGCCTTGTCGATCACCACGATATTTTCCGTCGAAAGCTCGGGCCCAGGGCGCGTGCCCGCCTTTACGTCCGCGTTATGCTTGTTATAGAGCTCAGCCAGACGGATAGCGCCGCCCAGACTTGCCGGGCCGGCGCCGACGAACAATACATCGAGTTCAAGCGTGTCTCGTTCGCGCGGCATCGTCGTCGGTAACTCCTGAGACTAGAGCAGACCGGTCGTGGCCTGTGCGAGCGCGTTGTTGGCGGCGTTCACGGTGATCGTGTAGTTACCGCCGGGCAGCGACTTACCAGAGTACGGGATGATGAACGTGATCAACGACGCTGACGTCCGCGACGGAACCGAAACCGGTACAGCGATCGTGACCGGAGAACCTTTGGGCGGCGTCACGGTGAAGCTGTCGATCCCGACCTTGGTGCCGCTCGCGTTCACCAATCCGATCGTGCACTCGTAGTGCAG
>Ga0208849_1001313_pt1 | contig 17765 bp, 14 predicted proteins | sample NGESurdeep072012_10_FD_184470 | JGI IMG/M metagenome (GOLD analysis project Ga0208849, IMG submission 184470) | Arctic peat soil microbial communities from Barrow, Alaska - NGEE Surface sample 53-3 deep-072012 (SPAdes) | ecosystem: Environmental > Terrestrial > Soil > Wetlands > Peat ... | reverse complement strand
TCCAGGTCGCGCTGGAGCGAGCCGCACGTCGCATGCACGACCCCGACCGCATCTCCGACGCCGACCCACAGATCGTCGCCCAGCAGTACCGCTCCTTCCAGCCGCTCGAGGAGCTGCCGCCCGGCAGCGTGATCGAGCTCGACACCACACACCCCTTGGACACCCAGGTCGACGAGCTCACACGCGCGCTCGACCGCCGACTCGCCGCGGAGGGGTCCGTAGTCTTCCGCGACGCTCTGCGGTAAGCCGCGGTGGCTCGTCCCAGGCGATGGACGCGATGCAGCGATATGCGACGATGGAGCAGGCGAGGACGAGGTTATGCGCACCCTCTACGGCGACCCCTACCTGCGCCATCAGGCATACGCGACCCGTGAGGGCATCTATGCCGGGCCTTGAACGACAGAGGCGTGTAACCGCATCCGAGCAGGCACGGCTCCTTGAGCGTTTGGTGGGTCGGCGGAACGCTGCTCACCGTCCGTCTCCCCGCACGACGTAGTGGCGCACGAGACGCCGGCGATCAAACCGAGTTTGCCGACTCTTGTGAGGCCGTGTCGTAGCGGCCGCGCTGGCTCCTGGCGTGACGCGCGTCCAGCCGCGCGGCAGCCCGAGGACTGACGAACGGCTCGCGGCGCGCGGCCGCACGAATCGCCTGCACAAGCACCGACGAAACGAGATCCGCGTCCCCGAGAGCCGGCGCCAAACGCAAATGCGAAGCCATCCAACGCGCCTTATCCGCAGGCCGTCGAGCAGCTCGTGACTCGCACGACCGACCGGCCGGGGAGCTGCGGTGAGAGGAACTGCGGCAGGCCGCTCCAGGCGATGATCCAGCGGTCGCCGTTCTCGCTGTGCAGCGGCACGGCCGATTGCACGTGCTCGGCCGGCGAGACCTCGACGGCGGCACCGAGCCGATTGCCGGTAGGCGCATCCAGTGCCGCGTAGACGGCGGCGCCGGGCCTGAGCACCGAGAACGGTGGGTTGGGGCCCCCGAGCCAGGTGACGATCGGGCCACGCGGACCTATTGCGGATGCCACGCCGGTCGCCCACTGCCCGGGAGGCGAGATGGTTCGCGCCGCGCTGAACCGATCGCCGTGGCTCGGGGAGACCATCACGATTGAGCGGGCGGGTGTCGGTTCGCTGCTCGAGGCCGTCGCCAGGAACGCCACCAGCGGCGGATAGCCCTCGCCGCCGACGAGCGCGACCTCGCCGCCCGGTGGGCCGTTCTGGCTCTTGGCGAGTGTCTGGGCGGGCAGGAAGGTGCCTCGGTTAGGCGGCCGCACGGCGATCTGGGTGTAGCTCGGTCCCTGTTCTCCGCCCTCGGAGAGCTGGCGGTGATACCAGGCGACGACGATGCGCCCGTTGCGTCCGATGTAGGGGGCCGCGACGTCGTTTTCGTTGCCGACGGCCGCCGGGCCGATGTCGGCGACGGCTCCCCAGCCGCTTGCGTGCGGTCGCACCCGGACCAGCATACGGCCGCGCTTGCTGTCGAACACCACGACCATGTCCGAGGCGGCCCGCCCGCCTGTCGAGGTGCCGTGCGCGCCGGGGCCGACGGCCGCGGTGACCGCCAGGCCGTTGGCCGAGGGGGAGATCAGCTGCGGTGCAGCGAAGCCCCGGCCGGGGAGGCGCACGCTCGCCCAGACCTGCCGGTGGCCGGCCCGTGTGGAGCTGATCCAGGCCAGCAGCAGTTCGCCGTCCCGGTTGCCCGCGAGGCTGGCCCTGCCGACCCAGAGGGTGCCGGCGACGGGAAGCGGCGAGCGGAAGTGACCGCTGACGTCGCCGATCGCGACGCTCGGCTTGGCGGTGTTGACGCCGGTGCGACGGAGGATCAGCTGGGCGACCCCGCCACCGCCGAGAGCGACGAGTGCTCCGCTGGCGTAGCTCGGCGGCAGCCGACGCGGCGCGCCGAACGCGCTGGCTGCCGGCGCCACAGCGTAACTCGCGCCGGGCGGCCCAAAGATCTGATGCGTTGGCGGCGCGAGATCGTAGAAGCGCCAGAAGACCATGTCGCCGCTGGGACCGGACGCGAGTCCGAGGTTGCCGATCATTTCGTGCGGGGGCGAGACGGTCACCGCGGGTGACCAGCCGGCCGCTGGTGAGGGCGTCGGCGTCGCCGCGCCGAGCGCCAGCGCGCCGACGAGCGCCAGGGCCGCGGTGGTAAGTGGCGCGCGCCTGGCGCGCGATCGCGCCGGGCAGATATGGCGAGCACGCACCTCCATGACACGACCTTGCCGGTTCTCCGCCGCCAGCATCAGCGGGGAAGCCCGCGGGCAGCGCGAGGGAAATCACTGACGCTGCGCGGCTCGGCAGTGCGGTGTGCTTGAAGCGGGTCTATGGACGCCAGGTCGAGGTGGCCAGCGTTGCACCGGCAACCCAGGCCACTGCCGCGCCGGCGCCGAGTGGCTGGGTCGTGGCGACCCCGACGAGAGACGCCAAAGGCATCGGCGTCGGCGATGGCTGCGCCGGGCCGCCACCGGCGGGCTGTATCGCGACCGGGCTCGGCGGGGTCTCCGCGGGGCCGGTCGGCGTTCCTTCCGGCGGGGCGTAGGTGACGAGCCGTGCGAGCGTCAGCAGCATGTCGCCGACGCCGTCGCGCAGCTCCGACATCAGGCCGCTGGGCGACACGCTTGGTGGCGAGAAGTGACCGCTGGCATCGCCGATGGCCAGCATCGTGCGGGCCGAGCTCGGGTACGGCGGCGGCATCGCGGACCAGCTCACGGTCCCGCCGCCTTCGTTGGCGGCCACAGCGTTGACCGCGCTCATGGTGTACACGGAGCCAAGTTGCAGCGCCATCGGCGCGCTGAGCGATCCACCGGTCATCACCCGCGCATAGGGCGCGGCGAAGGAGGGTTCGAGGGCCTCGTAGTCGCCTGCCTCCCAGGCGATGAGCGCCCGGCCGGGCGCGCTGAACGAGACGACCGGGAGCTCGGCCGGCGCGGGGGCGATCAGCAGCGGCGCGCCGAAGCGGTGGCTGTGCGGGGCAGTGCCGACCATCGTCGCGCAGGTGCGGATCACGCGCCCGCAGCTGACCGTCCCGTAGACGTGCGCGGCGCCGCTGCTGTCGAACAATGGCTTCGGATCGCCCATCATGGCGCTCCTGGCGCGGCTGACTGCGCCTTCCGGGCCGAAGCGATGCCCCGGCTTGCGCCACGCGCCCGCGACGCCAGGAGCGTTCTTGGTATGCGCCACCCAGGTCAGCAGCACCTCGCGGTCGGGCGCCGCCGCCAGCCGTAGCTCGGCGCCCAGGAACGGGCCGCCGTAGCCGATCATCTGCACCGGCGACCACCTCCCCGAAGGGCTGCGGTAGGCCGCGCGGATCGTGTGGGGGACGAGGGTCGCTCCGTTGCGCCCGCGCGCAGCAGCGATCCAGGCGACCGTCAGCTCGCCGCGCGCGTCCAGCGCGACAGCGACGCCGCCGACCAGCGCATCGCTGCTGCGCCACAGCGTCCGCGTAACGGCCCGGCCACCGGCACCGCTGAACGCCACGGCTACCGCCGCCCGGGTCTGGACCGGGCCGACACTTCGCTCGCTGGCCCACGCGACAGCGGTATCACCGCGCGCATCGGTGGCCAACGCGACATCGACGAAGCCTCCCGCGCTCGAGCCCACCGCCCGCGGCGCAGACCACCCGGCCAGCGCCGGTGCTGGCCCAATCGACAGCCCGACCAGAGCCGCCAGGGCTCCGAGCACTCCACGCCCGGAAGCGATCGATGCTATGCGGCCCATGGCGGATTCTCCTTCCAGACGGCTGTCAAGACACCGACACTAAGCCCAGCCGAGCGCCGGCCCATCCGGCCAAATCCGATGCTGACGCGCAAGTTTCTACGGACTCAGAAATCACGTGCCGCATAGAGATTTCACAAAAGCCCGACGTCACATGTAACGTCTCGGACATGTCTTCCACGCGTGATCGCGTCCGCCAACACCGAGAGCGTTTGCGGCGCCAAGGGCTGCGCCCGGTGCAGATCTGGGTGCCGGACGTTCGTGCGCCCGAGTTCATCGCCGAGGCCCACCGGCAGTCCGTTGCCGTCGCGATGAGTGAGGGCGAGGCGGACGACCAGGCATTCGTCGATGCGGTCTCTTGTGGTCTGGACGATGACGACGAAGCAGCGTCGCCGGCGTGACGCGCGGCGAGATCCGTACCGCCGCAGCCCTCGGACGCCTCAGCGACGACGAGTGGTGCAGCTGAACCGATCGCTGATGGTGTTTCTCGGACTGGCTTCCGTCTCGCAGTGAACTGCGAGACGCTGGCGTGGGCTGCCCGTCAGCCACCGTCACGCTCCCGCGCGGCGTCAAGCAGCACGCGCTGCTCGGCGGCGGCTACCAGCCTGCGCGTCCGGTCAACCACATCGACGCTGACGGAGATCGCGTCGATGCCGGCGCGCACGAGCAGCTCGGCGTACTCGGGGTGCACCGAGGGCGCCTGCCCGCAGATCGAGGTGCGCAGCCCCAGCCGGCGCGCGCGCGGGATCAGCTCGCGCAGGTAGGCCGTGACGGCGGGGTCGCGCTCGTCGAAGGTCTCGGCCAGCACCTCGTTGTCGCGGTCGGCGCCGAGCAGGAGCTGCGTGAGGTCGTTGGAGCCGATCGAGATGCCGGCCACGCCGAGTGCGGCGTACTGCTCGAGGTTGAACAGCACCGAGGGCACCTCGGCCATCACCCACAGCTCGAAGCCGGGTCGGTCGAGCAGGCCGGACTCGGCGATCAGCTCGCGGCAGGCGCGCAGCTCGCGCGTGGAGCGCACGAACGGCAGCATCACGTGCAGGTTGTGCAGGCCCGCGTCCCAAACCTGGCGCAGCGCCGCGAGCTCGAGCGCGAACACGTCGGGCTCGCGCGTGTAGCGCAGCGCGCCGCGGTAGCCGATCATCGGGTTGGACTCGTGCGGCTCGAAGCGCTCGCCGCCGCGCAGCCCGGAGAACTCGTTCGTGCGGAAGTCGATCGTGCGGTAGGTGACCGGGCGCGGCGCGAAGCCCGCGGCGAACGTGCTCAGCCCCTCGGCCATGCGCGCGACGAAGTCCTCGCCGCGGCCCTCCTCGAGCAGCGTGCGCGGATGGTCGCCGCCGAGCGCCTCGAGCACCATCATCTCCGCGCGCAGCAGCCCGACGCCGTCGACCGGCAGGTCCTTGACGCGCTCCACCTGCGAGGGCTCTGAGAGGTTTAGGAGGATCTGCGTGGCTGTCACCGGTGCGCTCTGGACCGGCAACGTCCGCCCACCGCCACCCGCACCGGTGGTGAGCTGGCCCGTGGACCCTACTGCCGGCTCGCCCCCGTCGGCGGACGGACGGGCGCCCTCGTAAACGACGCCGCGGGTGGCGTCGACGGTCACGATCTCGCCGTCGCGCAGCTTGCGCGTCGCTTCGCCGGTGCCGACGACGCAGGGAATGCCCAGCTCGCGCGAGACGATCGCGGCGTGGCAGGTCATGCCGCCGGAGTCGGTGACGATCGCCGCGGCGCGGCGCATCAGCGGCAGCCAGTCGGGAGAGGTCATGTGCGTGACGAGCACGTCGCCGTCGCCGAGGTTGGAGGCGTCGTCGAGCGAGGCGAGCACGCGCGCGGCGCCGCTGGCGCTGCCGGGCGCCCCGCCGAGGCCGCGCAACAGCACCGTTTGGGGCTGCGCCTGCTCTGATGCCGTGGCGTCATCCGTGGAGGCGTCGTGCAGCGTGGTGATCGGGCGGCTCTGGAGCATCCACAGGAGGCCGTCGGGGTCGAACGCCCACTCGGTGTCCTGCGGAGCGCCATAGTGCTCCTCGATGCGCCGGCCGAGCTGCGCGACCGCGACGACCTCCTCGTCGCTGAGCACCGGCCGCAGCGCCTCCTCCTCGGAGAGGGTGCGCTGGCGGGTGCCGCGGCCGTCGGGCGCGTACTCGATGACGAGATCCTTGTGATGCACCTCGCGGCGGCGGATCGCGAGCGTCGCCTTCTCGACGACGTAGCGGTCGGGTGAGACCGAGCCGGAGACGACGGCCTCGCCGAGGCCGAACGAGCCCTCGATGACGAGCTCGTCGCGCTGCCCGGTGGCGGGGTTGACGGTGAACATCACGCCGGCGCGGGTCGACTCGAGCTGGCGCTGCACGACGACCGCGATGTCCATGTCGGCCTGCGCGAAGTCGTTGACGCGCCGGTAGTAGATCGTGCGCGCGCCGAACAGCGAGCGCCAGCAGCGACGCACCGCGTCGATCACGGCGTCGGCGCCACGGATGTTCAGGAAGGTCTCGTTCATGCCCGCGAACGAGCTCGCGACCGTGTCCTCGGCCGTTGCGGAGGAGCGCACGGCGACCGCGAGCGCGGGATCCTCGCCGGCCTCGTGCGCCAGCCGCTCATACGCCGCGCGGATCTCTGCCGCCAGCGGCTCGGGCATCGGGGTCTCATCGAACAGGGCGCGGGCGGCAACGCTCGCCGCCTGCAGCGCGGCCGTGTCCTCGACGTTCACCGTGTCCAGCAGCTCGGCCAGCTGTGCACGCAGCCCCGTCTCGGCGCAGTACGCCGCGTATGCCGGGGCGCCGACGACGAAGCCGTCGGGCACGGGCAGGCCGGCCGCGGTGAGCTCACCCAGGTTCGCGCCCTTGCCGCCCGCGTAGTCGACGTCCTCACGGCTGAGCTGCGCAAAGGTGCGCACGACATCCGCGATCCGCTTGGACGGCGCTGGCTCGGTGCTCGGTTTCGCGGGTGTCGCTGTCGGGGTGGGGCTCATCTGCGCACGGCTCCTCGGATTGGCTTTGCACGGGCTATGTGCCAGTCAAGCGCTCGAGAGCGCCCGCGACCACGGGACTGCCCACGGAAGACGCTCAGTAGTTCTCACCACGTCGATAGGCGGCTGAGCACGCATGACGCGGCTGCGGCTCGCGCCTAGCGTTCCTTCTGCCTTGGCCGATGCCCCCTCGGCCCGGGCAACCTCTTACAGACACAGCCAACAGGAGACCCAAGATGCCCACTCGAGTCGCAATCAACGGCTTCGGCCGCGTCGGACGCGCCTTTCTTCGCATCGCGCACGAAGGCTCCTCGGATCTCGAGGTCGTGGCGATCAACGACCTCACCGATGCGACGACGCTCGCGCACCTGCTGCGCCATGACTCGGTCTACGGAGCTTTCCCCGGCGACGTGGAGGCGATCGAGGGCGAGCTGCTCGTGTCCGGGCATCCGATCCGCGCCTTCGCCGAGCGATCGATCTCGAGCCTGCCGTGGCGCGAGCTGGGAGTGGACGTCGTGATCGAGTCCACCGGCCGCTACCGCACGCGCGCGGCGGCCGCCGAGCATCTGGCGGAGGGCGCCGGCAAGGTGATCATCTCCGCGCCGGCCAAGGGCTCGGAGCCTGTCGACGCGACGGTGGTGATCGGCGTGAACTTCGAGGACGTCTACGACCCCGAGCGCCATCACGTCATCAGCAACGCGTCGTGCACGACCAACTGCCTGGCGCCGGTGGCGAAGGTGCTGCACGAGACGGTCGGCATCCGCCACGGACAGATGAGCACCGTCCACGCGTACACAGCCGACCAGAACCTGCTCGACGGTCCGCACAGCGACCTGCGCCGGGCGCGGGCGGCGGCGCTGAACCTGGTGCCGACCTCCACGGGCGCCGCCAAGGCGCTCGGCCTCGTGATCCCCGAGCTCGAGGGCCGTCTCGGAGGGATCGCGATCCGCGTGCCGACCCCTACCGGCTCGCTCGTCGACCTCACGATCGAGGCCGAGCACGCGACGAGCGTGGAGGAGGTCAACGACGCGTTCCGCGGCGCCGCCGAGCACGGCCGGCTGCGCGGCATCCTCTCCTACAGCGAGGAACCGATCGTCTCGAGCGACATCGTCGGCTCGCCGTTCTCCTCGATCCTCGACGCGCAGCTGACGAGCGTGATGAACGGAACGCAGCTGAAGGTCGTGGCCTGGTATGACAACGAGTGGGGCTACGCGAGCCGGCTGGTGGATCTGGCGGCGCGCGTGATGGCGCCGGTGCCGGCCACGGTGTAGGGCGATGAAGGTCGTCTCCGAGCAGCAGCTCGCCGTCGCACTCGCGGCGGTCCGGGCGTCCGAGCCGCGCATCGTGGCCAGCGGGAACCTCGCGACCCCACGCGCGCTGCTCGACACGCTGGAGCGCTCGGTAGAGCGCTACCGCCTGTTCATGCTCGCCGCGCAGGCGTCGCTGCCGGCTCGCGACGAGGTGATCCTCGAGACGCCGTTCGTCGGGCCTGGGATGCGCGACGCCGGCGAGCGCCTGGACTACCTGCCGATGCGCCTGTCGCTGGTGCCGAGGCTGTTCGCGACGATCCGTCCCCCCGACGTCGTGCTGCTGCACACGTCGACTCCCCGGAAAGGGAAGGTCTCGCTGGGGATCGAGGTGAACATCCTCGTGGCAGCCGTCGAGGCGGTGCGCGCGCGTGGCGGTCTCGTCGTCGCGCAGATGAACCCGAGGATGCCGTACACGCTCGGCGACGGTGAGCTCGACGAACAGCAGATCGACCTCGCGATCGAGGTCGAGGAAGCGCTCCCCTCGCCGGCGCTCAGCCCCACGCACGGGGACACCGACCGCATCGCAGAGCTCGTGGCCGAGCTCGTGCAGGACGGCTCGACGCTGCAGCTGGGCATCGGTCAGGTGCCCGACGCGACGCTGCGCGCGCTCGTGGGCCGGCGCGAGCTGGCGATCTGGTCGGAGATGATCAGCGACGGGGTGATGCGCCTCGACCACGCCGGGGCGCTCGAGCCACGGCGCCCGATCGTGTGCTCGTTCCTGTTCGGCTCGCCCGAGCTCTACAGCTGGGTCGATCAGAACCCGAGACTGCGCATGACCCGCACGGAGGTCGCGAACGATCCGGCCAACATCGCGGCGCACTCGGCGATGGTCTCCGTTAACACCGCCCTGCAGGTCGATCTCTCAGACCAGGCGGGAGCGAGCCACATCAACGGTCGCCTCTACTCCGGCTTCGGCGGTCAACCAGACTTCGTGACGGGTGCGCTGCACTCGCCGGGCGGACACGCCGTGATCGCGCTGCGCTCGTGGCACGAGCACAGCGACAGCTCAACGATCGTCCCGCGGCTGAGCGACCCGGTCACCTCGTTCCAGCACTCCGCCGTGATCACCGAGCAGGGCTGCGCGCACGTGTTCGGACGCAGCGAGCGCGCGCAGGCGCGGCTGATCATCGACCAGGCCGCCCACCCGGACGCGCGCGATGAGCTGCGCGAGCACGTCGCGGCGCTCGCCTGAGCGCCGGCGCGGAGGACTACCGAGCATGCGTGTTGGTTTGCCGGGAGGGCAGGAGCCCGACGAGCTGGCAGCGTGTCTCCCATGAGCACACCAACGACACTCACCACGCCAAGCATCGCCGAGCTCCTCGACCTCAGCGGCAAGACCGCGATCGTCACGGGCGGCTCGATGGGCATCGGAGCGGGCATCGTCGAGCGCCTACACGAGGCCGGCGCCGCGGTCGTGATCGCCGACCTCGACCTCGAGACGGGCCTCGCGCTCGCCGAGCAGCTCAACGCCAGCCGTTCGGGCAGCGCCCTCGCCGTGCAGACAGACGTCGGCCGGCGAGCCGACACGGACACGATGGTGAGCGCAGCCGTCGAGCGCTTCGGCGGACTGGACATCCTCGTCAACAACGCAGGTATCTACCCCTTCGCCCCGTTCCTCGAGATGGACGCCGAGCTGTTCGAGCGCGTGCTGCGGGTCAACCTGTTCGGCGTGTTCACCGCCATGCAGGCAGCCGCCAAGCAGATGATCGCCCAAGGCCGCGGCGGCAAGATCATCAACGTCAGCTCGATCGACGCGCTGCACCCCTCGATGGTTGGCCTCGCGCACTACGACGCCTCCAAGCACGGAGTCTGGGGCCTGACAAAGAATGTGGCGCTCGAGCTGGCCGAGTACGGCATCGCGGTCAACGCGCTCGCGCCTGGCGCGATCGCCACCCCAGGTGCCAGCGGCGGCGCGGTCGATCCCGACGTGCTGCGCGAAACCGAGCAGCGCATCCCGATGCACCGCATGGGCCTGCCGGACGACATGGGACGGGTCGCGCTGTTCCTAGCCTCCGGGCTCTCCAGCTACCTGACCGGGTCACAGATCGTGGCCGACGGCGGGATGCTGCTGCGCTAAGGGACGAGTGGCCGTGAACGCTCGTCGGCGTTGGACGCCGGCGGGATCACGAGCACCGGGCACGCGGCGGCGCGCACGATCGTGTCGCACACGCTGCCGAGCAGCAACCGTCCCACAGGGCCGCGGTCGCGCGAGCCGAGCACGAGCAGGTCCACGCTGTGTGTCACCTCGAGCAGCTCCTCGCTGGCCATGCCGTCGCGAACGACACCCGCGGCCGCGACGCCGGCCGGCAGCGCGCCGAGCGCACGCGCGAGGCCTGCGTGGGCCGCGTCCAGGCGGGCCTTGACAATCGCGGGGTAGGACATGGCCGCGCTTGCGCCACCCGCGCGCGCGGTGGCAGTGTCCGCCACGACGATCAGTTGCAGCTCAGCGTCCGTTTGCGACGCGAGTGCCGCCGCGGCACCCAGCGCCCGCAGTGACTGACTCACGACGTCGTAGCCGACGGCGATGCGCGCCAGAGGAGGGGTCGGGGCTCTGCGATGGAAGCCCACCGGGGCCACCGCAACCGCGCAGGGAGCTCGGTGCAACGTCTCCTCGGTCACGCTCCCGACGAGCACACGACCCACCGGCCCGCGGTGGGAAGAGCCGAGCACCAGCAGCTCGGAGCCACACTGTCTTGCCGTGGTCTGCAGCGCAAGCGCGGGGTCGGCGCCAGCGACGAGCAGCGGTGTGATCGTTCGCGGTGCCTCGGGCAGGCGGCACGCCGTCCGGAGGAGCGCTGCGGCGCTCGCGTGGTCGAGCCGGGGCTCGATCGGGTCGATGCGCGAGGACAGGCCGTCGAGGCGATGCACGCAACAGATGACGAGCTCACCGTCGGGCGCGGTCAGGCTGCAACCCAGCGCGAGCGCGTCACGGCCCTGGTCGCGGCCGTCGAACCCTACGATGACCTTGGCGAACACTTGGCAGCTCGCCCCAGCTCACGCGTCCGAGCCGAAGCGCTCGCGCGCGAGATGCCAGGCCGAGGTCAGGAACTCGACCCGCTCCTCAGGACCGGCGTGCTGCACCACGCGCGCATCGAAGCCTTCTCGAAAGACGTCCAGCATCGCGCGGTTTTCGCAAAGGACCTCAGCCACGAAATGCGTGATCCCGCGGCGCTCCGCGACGATCGCCAGTCGCTCGATCAGAATCGTGCCCAGACCGCAGCTGTGGAGATGATCGGCGACCTCGACCGCAACTTCGGCGCGCGTCTCGCCGAGCTGCACATAGGTCGCGTGCCCGACGAGCACGCCGGCTTCGTCATGAGCAACGAGCCCGTAGTGCGTCTCGTCTGTCGCGGATGCGAGATGCGCTGCGGCGGTCATGCTCGCGGCCCCGGTGAAGAACCGCAGGCGGCGCGCTTCGAGGCACAGTCCCCGCAGGAACGAGCGGAGCGCCGGCTCGTCGGCTGCAGTGGCGGCGCGGACGGCCACCGACGAGCCATCTCGGAGCCTGATGACCTCGACCTCCGGTCGGCCGTCGCCGGAGAACGGTACCGTCGGCCGGAGAGCTGTCGCGGGTGCACTTTTCACAGTGGCTCAAGCGTCGCGGAGGCGGCAAGGCCGAGCATCCGCGCTCAGCCACGGTTTGACGCGGAGAACTACGGGCGTCGCCGAGCGACGACGACGACGACGACGACGAGCATCTCAGCCCGCGGCGCCTACGTCGAGCGCGAGAACCAGCTTCCCGACGTTCTCGCCCGCGAACAGCTTGAGCAGCGCGTCGGGGAACGCGCTGACGCCACCGTCGATCACGTCCTCGCGCGAGATCAGCCGGCCTTCGCGCATCCATCCCGCTATCTCGGCGGCGGCCTCGCCGTAGCGGGCGGCGTAGTCGAAGACGACGAAGCCGATCATCGCCGCGCGCGCCACCAGCAGCGACATGTAGTTGGCCGGCCCGCGAATACCGTCACTGCCGTTGTACTGCGACACCGCGCCGCAGATCACGATCCGCGCGCCGCGCGCCAGGCGGGTCAGCACCGCGTCGAGGATCTCGCCGCCGACGTTGTCGAAGTAGACGTCGACGCCGTCGGGTGCGGCATCTCTCAGAGCGCGGCGAACATCCTGTGCCTTGTAGTCGATCGCAGCGTCGAAGCCGAGCTCCTCGACGAGCCAACGACACTTCTGCTCGCCGCCTGCGATGCCGATCACCCGGGCTCCCTTGATCTTGGCGATCTGTCCGGCGACGCTGCCGACCGCTCCGGCGGCGCCTGAGACGACCACGGTCTCCCCCGCTTTCAGAGCGCCGACGTCGAGCAGTCCGAAGTACGCGGTCATGCCTGTGATGCCAAGCGCGCCCAGGTAGGTCGTCAGCGGCGCGAGCGACGCGTCGAGCCTGACGATGCCCTTGCCGTCGCTGAGCGCGAACTCCTGCACACCAAAGGCGCCGTACAGGTGCTCGCCGGGGGCGAAGCCGGGATGCTCGGAGGTGACGACACGCCCGATCGCGCCCGCGCGCATCACGTCGCCGACTTCGACCGGCTCGATGTAGGAGGCACCTGCGTTCATCCAGCCGCGCATCGCCGGGTCGACCGATACGTGGGAGACCGCGACGACGAACTCGCCGGCGCCCGGCGTCGGGACCGGTTCGCTGGTCAGCTCCCAGTCCGTCGGCTGGGGCAGGCCGGACGGTCGCGCCGCGAGGCGCACCTGGTTGTTGGTCGGACTCATGTGGCTCCTCCTCCCGCGGGTGGCGGTCCCCGCGTCGACGGCTTCATGGACGCGTGGTTAGACTACTGCGCCGGTAAGATTTTTGTACCTACGACAGAGAGGCCGCCATGCCGATCCCGTCCGCTGCCCCCACTCCCACGTCCGTTGGCCTCGAGCTCGATGGACTGACCGAGCAGGCGTCAACGCTCGCCCGCGACCTCGCCGCCACGACCGAGCGCGAGCGCGCACTGCCGGTCGAGCTGCTCGACGCGTTGCGCGCCACGGGGTTGATGCGCGCCGGTGCGCCCGCGTCGCTCGACGCGCTCGAAGCGGCCCCGGCAACGACGTTGGCAGGTGCCGAGAGCGTCGCGCGCGGAGATGCGTCCGCCGGCTGGTGCGTCTCGATCGCGGCCACCAGCAGCCTCCTCTCGGCCTACCTCCCCGAGGAGGGCGCCGCCGAGATCTTCGGCGATCCCCGCACAGTGGCCGCCGGCGTCTGGGCTCCGCGAGGGCGGGCCGTGAGCGTCGACGGCGGGCTGCGGGTCTCAGGCCGCTGGTCGTTCTGCAGCGGGATCTCGCACTCCGAGTGGCTGTTCGCGGGGTGTGTGCTCGAGGATCCGCAGGCGGGCGCCGACGACGGACCGGCGCTGCGCGTGACCGCGCTGCCGACGGCGGAGCTCGAGATCCTCGACACCTGGCACACCAGTGGCCTGCGTGGTACCGGCAGCCACGACGCCGTCGCGGAGGACCTGTTCGTCCCCGACCGCCACGTCCTGTCGCTCATGGACGCGCCACCGCGGATCGATGCGCCCCTGTACCGCTTCCCGATCTTCGGCTTCTTCGCGCTGTCGATCGCTGCCGCCGCCTTGGGCAACGCACGCGGGGCGATCGACGACCTGAGTGAGCTGGCCGGCGCGAAGACGGCGCAGGGCTCGAGCCGGGTGCTGGCCGCACGCCCGGCGACGCAGGCCGCCGTCGGCGAGGCCGAGGCCGCGCTGCGGGCGGCGCGCGCCTTCTACTACGGCGCGATCGAGGACGCCTGGCAGGCCGCGCAGCAGGCCGGCCCGGTCGACGTGTCGCTGCGCCTCGGCCTGCGCCTCGCGGCGACGCACGCCGTGAGGACCGCCGCTGAGGTGGCCCGCTCGATGTACGACCTCGGTGGCGGCACGGCGATCTATGAGGACTCGCCGCTGCAGCGACGCTTCCGCGATGCCCACGCCGCGACCGCGCACTTCCAGGTCAACCCCGCGATCTGGGAGCTCACCGGGCGCGTGCTGCTGTGCGTGCCAACGAGGACAGAGCAGCTGTGAGGACAGACAATCCCGTTGCACCCCGCGACCTGGAGGTCGTCGCGCCGTACTGGCTCGACCGCCCCGACGAGGAGGTGCTCGATATCGCGGTCGCGGCGCGGCGCAACGGGTTCGAGACGATGTGGCTCGGCGAGATGGCGACGTTCGACGCGTTCGCGCTCGCGACCGCCGTCGGCCTGCGCGCGCCCGGGCTCGCGCTCAAGGTCGGGCCGCTCGCCGTCGGCGTGCGCAGCCCCGTCGCCCTCGCGCTGGGGCTCGCGTCGGTTGCCACCCTGACCGGCGCACGCGCCGATCTCGCGCTCGGGGCCTCGAGCCCGGACATCGTCAGCGGCTGGCACGACCGTCCGTGGGCCGCGCTCGCGCCGCGCGCCCGCGAGACCGTCGAGGCTGCTCGCTCGATCCTCGCCGGCGAGCGCGCGGCGTACTCGGGCCGGCACGTGCGCACGCACGGCTTCCGACTGAAACGACCTCAGCCCCAGGCGCGAATCTCGCTCGCGGCGTTCGGGCCGGAGATGACGCGCGTGGCCGCGACCACCGCCGATGAGCTCGTGCTCAACCTCGTCACGCCCGAGCACGTCGAACAGGTGCGCGCGAGGGTCGAGGCGCAGGCCCGCACGGCCGGGCGCCCGGCGCCCGAGATCGCGGTTTGGGTGACCGTCGCTCTGGACCCGGGGGCAGCGACGCTCGCGCAGATGGCGGCGCAGATCGCCGTCTACCTGCGCCCCCCAGGGTATGGCGAGATGTTCACCGAGCTCGGCTTCGGCGCGCTCGTGCAGCGAGCTCGAGCCGGCGCCAAGCGCAGCGAGCTCGCCGAGCAGATCCCCGCCGAGCTGCTCGGCCAGGTCTGCGCCATCGGCTCTGAAACGGAGATCGACGCGCGCCTCGCGAGCTACCTGGCAGCGGGCGCAACACGCATAGGCGTCGTCCCCGCGACCGCCGAGGACCCCGCCGGACAGCGCGTGCTGACCGCCCTCGGGCCCCGCGCCGGCGAGGTTCCCTCCCAGCAAGGGGAGGTTGCCCCATGAGCAATCCACAAGCCGATGATGCGCTCGACCTCAGCCACCGCCTGCAGGCCGACTCGGTCGGTCGCGCCCTGAGCCTCGTCGGCGAGCGCTGGACGATGCTGATCCTGCGCGAAACGTTCTTCGGCGTGCGCCGCTACGGACAGTTCGCCCGCAACCTCGGGATCCCGCGCCCCACGCTGTCGCTGCGGCTGCGCAAGCTCGTGGATGCCGGACTGCTCGAGCGGGTGCTCTACTCGAGCGACCCCGACCGCTACGAGTACCGACTCACCCAGTCGGGCCGAGACCTGTTCCCCGCAGTGGTCGCGTTGATGCGCTGGGGCGATCAGCATTTCGCCGGCCCCAACGGACCTCCGATCGTGCTGCGTCACGACACCTGCGGGAAGCCAACGCACCCTCACGTCACGTGCGATGTGTGCGGCGGGGAGATCGACAACCGCAACGTCACCCCCGAACGCGGGCCGGGCTACAGCGCTGCAACTCAGACGGTGACGATGTCGGCGACGCCCGGCCGGGAAACGCAGGCATCTCACGAAGCGCAGAACACCTCGGCGTAGGGCCCTCCGGGCCAGCTGTGCATCTCGCCGCGGTAGCGCGCGAGGCCGGTGAACGCGCGGCATCGCGGGCCTCGCGCTCGCGCGTCGGCGCGTCAGTTTTTCCTGCGAGCGCCGTGGGCGGAGTCGCGGGCGCTGATCCGCGACTGCCGGGGCGCCGCAACGACCTTGGCCTCTCTGGCCAACTTATGCGGCTGCGGAGCGTCTTTAAAGGGGTGAGGCTTCTGAACGTTTGCGAGGCCGCGTGCTCCTGATCTGGATCCCGCTCATATGGGTTGTGACGGTCGCGTTGGCCGTCGCGCTATGTCGCTCGGCGGCACGCTGCGAGGACATGCCCGTCAAAGGCTCCAGCGCGCGTAGGGCGCCGCCAGCACCCGCCGCGCGACGGCTGGGCGCTGGGGCGCAGCCGGGGAGCTACCGGTCCGGACCGCCGCTCGCGACCTACAGTCCTCACCGCAGCGTCGAGTTCGAGTTTCGCGACATCCGCCGCGACGGTGCATCCCCGGCGCCCGAAGTTCGGCGTGCAAGGCGGGCGCGAGAGCTCAGCCGGCGGATGCGGCCGCGCAGGGCACGCTGCCTGTGGAGCTAACAGCGTTCCTCGTCGTCGCCTGAGGCGCCCCTGGCGGAGACATCAGTGCTTTGAGCAACGCGGGCGAGCAGATCATGGAGGGTCGCGCGCTCGTCCGAGTCCAGCCCTGCGAAGAACTCGTCGTCGATCTGCGTCGACGCATGCTCGACTTCGCAGATCAGTTTGCTGCCCCGCTTTGAGATCTCGACGAGGTGTCGACGCCTGTCCTCCGGGTCCCGGCGGCGCAGAATCAAGCCACCGCCTTCGAGGTCGTTGAGCAGCACGACGAGGTTGCTCGCATCGATGTCCAGCGCCGCTCCGAGCGCCTGCTGACTCATCGCGCCCTCGTCGCGCAGCGTCAGCAGCGCACTGGTCTGCCTGGGCTTCAGCCCGATCGGGGTGAGCGCCGAGCGGTAATGACGAGTCACCGCGCGTCCGAGCCGGGCGAGCAGGAAACCGGTGTGCTGCGCGAGCCCGTCACCGGAACGTGAAGCTGGCTTCGTCGTGACATCTGTGCTCATGCCAAGATCGTAGCGCACAACCGGTCATTGGTAAAGGCCAATGATTGATAGACTACTGCGACACGCTGCTGCCGACCATCAATGGAACGAGGCGTCTTGGCCATCTCCGCGACATCGATCTCAGCGCAACCGCATTCGCGAATCGAGCCGGCCTCTCCCGGGATCTCGCTACGGGCGCGCGTGCTCACGATGCTGCTGCTCGTCGCGATGCTCGTCTCGCTGGTGGTCGCGGTTCCGGCCCTCAGCGACGTGGCGCGCGAGATCGCTCACATCGACGCGCGCTGGTTGGTGCTCGCGGGCGCGCTCGAGCTCGCTTCGTGCGCGAGCTTCGTTGTCGTCTTCCGCCATTTCTTCGCAGGAGTTCCGACGACGGCGGCGCGCGAGCTCGCGTGGACGGAGATGGGCTCAGGCGCGCTGCTGCCGGGCGGCGGCGTCGGCTCACTCGCCGTGGGCGGCTGGCTGCTGCACCTGGCGGGAATGCCGACCCGCGCGATCCTCCGCAACTCCAGCAGCCTGTTCTTCTTCACGAGCGCCGTCAACGTCGGAGCGCTGATCGCAGGAGGCACGCTGCTCGCGAGTGGCCTCTCCCATGGCAACGACGAGGTCCTGCTCGCAGGCGCTCCGATCGTGCTTGGCGTAGGCGCGATCGCGGCGGCGCTGACGATCGCTCGCCTGAGTGAGCGCCGCTCGCGTGCTCGCGCGAGCTCCCGCTGGATCGGGGTGCTCGCGAAGGGCATCGGCGAGGCGCAGCGCGCGGTTCGCCACCCCAGCTGGCGGCTCGTCGGCGCGATCGGCTACCTCGGGTTCGACATCACGGTGCTCTGGACGACGCTGAGCGCCGTCGGCTACGTCCCTCCGATCGCCGTCCTGCTCCTCGGCTACATCATCGGCTACCTCGCAAACCTGATCCCCGTCCCCGGCGGCCTAGGCGTTCTCGAGGGAGGCCTCGCCGGAACGCTCGTCCTCTACGGCGCACCCGTCACGCAGGCCGCAGCCGGGGTGCTCGTCTACCACGCGATCGCCTTCTGGATCCCGAGCCTCGGCGGCCTGTTCGCGTACCGACTGCTGCGACGCGACCTCGACGCATCGCAACCAGC
>Ga0208849_1001312_pt1 | contig 17771 bp, 15 predicted proteins | sample NGESurdeep072012_10_FD_184470 | JGI IMG/M metagenome (GOLD analysis project Ga0208849, IMG submission 184470) | Arctic peat soil microbial communities from Barrow, Alaska - NGEE Surface sample 53-3 deep-072012 (SPAdes) | ecosystem: Environmental > Terrestrial > Soil > Wetlands > Peat ... | reverse complement strand
AGCAACGGCTCGGATGGCACCGTCTATGAAGCGGCGATGACGGCCGCGGGCACCTTCCCGACGCAGGAGACCCAGCAAAAGGTGCAGGCCAACGTCGTGGCTGCCAAATACGACGAGCAGCGGGTAAGCATCGCGCCCGCGTCGGCAACTGACACTCCGCCGGGATTGCAAACATTCTCACCGGGTTCGTCGCAGGCAACGACCGTGACGTTCAGGAATGTTTCAGCGTCGCCTGTCACTCGAGTAAAGTTAAACATTTCCGTGCCCGCTAGATGGACCTCCGTGGTCTCTGGTGTCACCGACACTTCAAAGACATTCGCTGACCCGGTCGCGCCGGGTTCAAGTGTGAGCGCGACGTTCAAGGTCACCTCTGGGCCGACGGCCTTCAACGGCGACCTCGTCGCCAATGCCTCTTGGACAGCGAACGGCCACGCGCAATCCGAGACAATGGCCGAGAAGGTGCGGAACGTCAGCCCGGTCAAGATCAACGAGTTCGCTGTTGATCCGACAGACTCTTTCATCGAGCTTTACAACGCTGGCTACAGTGACGTTGACCTTTCCAGTTGGACCCTGACCCAGCATCCCATCGGGCAGCCCATCTTCTCTACGGTGAAGATTCCGGCCGGGACGAAACTCGCTTCCAAAGCTTTCTACCTGCTCGGACTCGCCGACTCCGGCTTGGTGGTCCCCGCGCAAAAAGGTGACATCACCCTCTATGTCAGGAGCACGACCGGCATGAACGTCGGCGACACAATTCAAATTGACACCGGCTCCGCCGTGGAAACCCGCAAAATCGCGAGCATCGGCACGGCGGCCGGCAACAGCACAACACTGTGGCAACCCCTCCCTGACGGTCCGGTGATCACGATTCCTCCCGGCTCGACCAGCGTGCCTTTCACCAGCGCGGGCGGCGGTTTCGGCGGCCGCGGCGGAGGCGGCACGGCGTTCGAGGTCGGCCAGAAGCTCGGACTCGGTTATGGTGCCACCCAACCTGCTGTCGCGAATACTGTAGAAAAGTATGAGGTCGTCACGGTCACCGAGGTCGGCAAGCCGGGAACGGAAACCACCTTGGCGGCGGACGCCAAAGCCGGCGATACCACCATCAGGGCGAGGAACGCCCGCGACATCTCGGTCGGCGACAAGATCAATTTGGACATTGACAGCGTCGGCCATGGAACCGAGACCATCACGGTCAAGAGCGTCGGCACGGTGGCCGGCGGCGGCGGACGCGGTGGCGGCGGTGCGAGCCTCGAACTTGAGGCTCCGCTGAAGTTTAATCATGCGAACAACCTGCCCTTCAGTGTCAGAGGAACAGGGATCAGTTTCCAGCCGGCAACGGCCTTTGCCCATTCGAGCAATGAGCCGCTCCAGCCGCTCGGCACCGGCATCACGCTCGACAGCCCGCTCGCCAACAACCACGAGATTAACGCGGTGGTTCGTGACGCCACAGACACGACGGCGGGCTACCAGGGGCTGCCGGCACCCAACCAGTGGTTCGGGGGGCCCGCCCTCGCCAACGGCGGCAACATGGTGCTGCATGACGCCGCTGGTCTGGTCGTTGACAGCCTCAACTACGGTCGTGTCGTTGACCCATGGGCCGCCGAGGGCTACCAAGGCGCGTCCCCGGGGGATGGCAATTTTGTGTCTGCGCCCGGCGCTGGCCGCGGTGGTTTCGGCAGGCGGGGCGGTCCGGCTGCCGCCGAGCCTTCCAGGAGCGCAGGCCGCTTCCCGGACGGCACCGACACCGACGACAACCGCAACGATTTTCATTTGCAAACCGCCAGCAGTCTGGCGGCGGGTTCGGACGCTGGCGCGAATAACATCAAGGTCTCCAGCGTGGCGGACTTTGCCGCCGGCCAGAGGATTATTATTGATTCGGGCGCGAACCGGGAGACCGCCGTCATCGCGACGGTTGGCACACCCGGCGGCACCACGGAAGGCACTGCCACCGAAGTCGGCGCAACCTCAATTCCTGTTGCCAATGCGTTCGGCTTTAGCCCCGGGCAAACCATCACCATTGACAGTGGCGCGAACCGGGAGACGGCGGTCGTCGCCTCCATCGCTGGCGGTCGCGGTCGCGGCGGCTTTGGTCGTGGCGGAGGCGTTGCCTCCATCACCGTCGCCGCGCCGCTCACGATGGCGCACGCGGTGGAGGCACAAGTCTCCGGCAGCGGCATTACCCTCACCGGTGCATTGACCAAGTCGCATGACAGCGGGGCGGCGGTCGCCGGCAGCGGTCCCACGCCCGGTGCGCCCAACCAGTATGCCCGGAGGAATTAGTGAACGGGCCTTGAAATTGAACCAGACCAAGGCGGCTTGAGCCGTCTTGAAAAACAGATTAAGGCTCCGTGACTCAATGTTGGGCTGCGGAGCTTTTTGTTTGACCGCAACATAATTTTCAATTGAATCAAATTTTTCCCGCTAAAAATGAAATGCCGGTTTTTCGCCGTTCCTGGCCTTGGTGGCGCGCGGCGTTGACGGGCTTGAGCGCGTTCGGGTTGGCGTTGAGCGCCTACTTGAGCTGGCATTATTTGATGGGTGGGTCGGTGATCGGCTGTGGCGGCGGAAGCCCGTGCGATCAGGTGCTCAACAGCCGGTGGTCGTCGGTAGGAGGTGTGTTGCCCGTCAGCGGTCTGGCGGCGGGGGCGTATCTGGCGATGTTGATGGCCAGTTTTTTCATCGGTGCGGCCACGGAATCATCGGTCCGGCGGCTGGCTTGGGGCGCGATGCTGGTTCTGGTCGGGGCGGCGGCGGGCAGCGCCGTGTGGTTCATGATCGTTCAGAAATGGATCATCGGCTCTTTCTGTCCTTATTGCATGGCTACGCACATCACCAGTCTGCTGCTGGCAACTTTGGTAATCTGGCAGGCTCCCAGGCAACCTGAAGACGGTTCAACCGAAGTCGCGCCGCCGGAGTCCGGTTCGGCACCGCTTGCTCCACGGCGGGTAGTTGGTCCTTTGCCCGCGATGGGTCTCGCCTCGGTCGGTCTGGTTCTGGCAGGCATCATGGCGATCTGCCAGGTCACCATCAAGCCTCCGCCTGAATATCGCGGCGGTGAATCCAAGGAGAACATTCCCGCCATTGATCCCCACGACGCGCCGCTGATTGGTTCGCCAGACGCTCCTTACGTCGTCACCCTTCTCTTTGATTACAATTGCCCGCATTGCCAGCAACTGCATTTCATGCTCAATGAGGCCGTTCGCCGCTATCACGGCAGGCTCGCCTTTGTCCTGTGTCCGACGCCATTGAACACCCATTGCAATCCTTACATCCCCCGCGACGTGGACGAATTCAAGGACTCCTGCGAACTGGCGAAAGTTGCCCTGACAGTATGGGTGGCCAAACGCGAGGCGTTTCCCGCTTTCGACCTTTGGATGTTCTCGCTTGATTCCGGCGACTTCTGGCGCCCGCGCAGCCTCGCCGCCGCCCGGGCCAAAGCCGTCGAGTTGGTCGGCCAGGCGAAGTTCGATGCCGCCCAATCGGATCCTTGGATTGATCAATATCTGCAAGCCTCGATTAGGATTTACGGCACCACCGTCCAGGGCGGCAACACCGCCGTTCCCAAAATGGTTTTCGGCTCGCATTGGGTGATCCCCCATCCGAACGACGCAGACGACCTGGTTTCAATTCTACATGACAGTCTGGCCGTGCCCATGCCGTGATTGACGTTAAGGCCACCAGGTGCGTGGTGAGGGTGGCGTAACCGGTCTGCTGCTTGGGAAAGGTGCGGTGAGATTCATTATGTCAATTTTCCTCAAAAAGCTTCTGGACTCATTTTTTGGAAAATCCCAACTGACCCAATGCTTCATTTGTAAAAATGCCCAAGTTCCTTCAATGAGGAATAATCCTTCGTCCGTTCCGGTGTCGCGCGGCCGATGATGACGTGGTCCACCACCTCGATTTTCAAAAGCTGCCCGGCGCGGATCAAATCCCGTGTCACCTTGATGTCCGCGTCGCTCGGTGTCGGGTCGCCGCTGGGATGATTGTGGACGAGCACGATTCCCGCCGCGTTCGCCACGATTGCCGCGCGAAACACCTCGCGCGGATGCACCAGGATTGTGTCGAGCAGGCCCTGCGAAATTCTCTCCATGCGAATCAGTTTTTTCCGCACATTCAGCAGCAGCACCTGGAACGATTCAACATTTCCGAGCCGGTTTTCTTCGCGCATGAAGTTCACGACCGTCGCCGGGTTGTCCAGCACCGGCGATTCCTCGCGCCGCTCCTGCTCCATGCGCCGCGCCAGCGCGAACGCCGCCACCAGCGTCGCCGCCTTGTCCGGGCCGACGCCGGGAATTTGTTTCAACTCGTCCACTGTCGCCAGCGCCAGCGCGTTCAGCGAGCCGAATTTTTGCAAAATATTTTGCGCCACCTGCACCACGTTTGCGCCTTGCAAACCGGTGCGCAAAAGAATAGCGATCAACTCCGCTTGCGTCAGCGCATCCGGCCCGCGCGCCACGAGTCGTTCGCGCGGGCGCTCGCTCGCCGGCTGGTCTTTGAGTCGGAAACTTTCTGCCATGAAAAATTTGTAAGCGAACCCGCCGCCAAACACACGCGGAAAATAAAATTGAACATTGTCGCGTTGAGCGGTTCGGTCACTTTGCTGTCACGACGACGTAATTCTTTTTGCCTTTGCGAATGCGAAGGTATTTTCCAAGTTGCAGGTCGCTGGCTTGAATATGACAGCCAAAATTTGGAAGGGGTGGATGGTTGTTGATGCTGATTCCACGTCCTTCAATGTCTTTTCTTGCCTGTCCTTTGCTTGAAGACAAATCAGCGAGAACCAAAAGTTCAACCAGCGGCATTCCAACCAGCTTGGTCTTTTCTACTTCAATGGAGTGCGAATGTTTGGTGAGAAATTCCCAATCGTCCGAAGTGTAATTCTCGAATAATGTTTCAAAAAGAATTTTACTCGTGCGTTCAGCCACTCCTGCCGTCGAAGGATGAATCAAATTTCTCAATTCTTTTGCCAAAGCCTGATGGGCAATCCGGGATTCGGGTTTTGCTTGGTGCTGTTTTTCCAGGTCCTCAATTTCTTTGCGCGAAAGAAAAGTAAGGAATTTCAAATGGCGAATCACATCGCGGTCGTCAGTCCGAATCCAAAATTGGTAAAAGTCTTCAACGCTTGTCCGGTTTACATCAAGCCAGATTGCGCCCTTTTCCGTTTTTCCAAATTTCGTTCCGTCAGCATTCATGATGAGCGGAAGTGTCAGGCCAAAAACCGTCTTGCCCAGTTTTTTGCGGCAAAGTTCAATGCCGGGTGTGATGTTTCCCCATTGGTCGCTGCCGCCGATTTGCAATTCGCAATTAAAGTCGCGTGCAAGCACATGAAAATCGAACGCTTGAATCAGCATATAGCTGAATTCGGTGTAGCTGATGCCGGCTTCGCGGTCTGCCATCCGTGCGCGGATGCTTTCTTTGGCAACCATCTGGTTGACGGAAAAATGTTTTCCGATGTCGCGCAAAAAATCCAAATAAGGAATGTTTTGTATCCAAGAAGCATTGTCCATCAGCCGCGCGGGATTTTTCTGCGATTCAAAATCCAGCAGTTTCGCAAGCTGGACTTTTACGCTGGCGATATTGCGGTCGAGAACATCTTTTGTGAGTAATGGACGTTCTTGAGCTTTCCAACTCGGGTCGCCAATTGAACCTGTCGCGCCACCAGCAACAGCGATTGGATGATGGCCGAGCAATTGAAATCGGCGCAGGGCGATCAACGGAACCAGGTTGCCAATATGCAAACTGTCCGCCGTCGGGTCGAAGCCGCAGTAAAGCGTGATGGGTTTGGCGAGTTTCTTTTCCAATTCGGCCGCGTCAGTGCAGTCGGCGACGAGGCCGCGCCATGTCAATTCTTCAATGATGCTCACGCGGGCAGGTTAAATTGACGGAAGGCAAATGCCAATTGCCAATTGGGCCGAATCATTCTCCTGCTCATCCTCATCGTCATCCTCGTTTTTTCAATTTGAGGATGAGGATGACGATGAGGAGGATTACCCGCACTTTGGACTTTGGACTTCGGGCTTTGGACTTTAATCTTCGCGCGTGTCAAAAATGTTGAAAGCCTCCGGCGCGATGGCCGCCGCCACTCTGTTCAGCCGCGTGCTCGGCATGGTGCGCGAAATCGTCTATGCGAGCTTCATGGGCACGACCTGGGTGGCCAGCGCTTTTCTCCTCGCGTTTCAAATTCCCAACCTGTTCCGCCGGCTGCTCGGTGAAGGCGCGTTGACGGCGGCGTTCATTCCCATTTTCAAGGAGAAAGAAAAAACGCACGGCGAAACTGAAATGTGGCGCGCGGCCAACGCCGTGATTTCCGGCCTCATCGTTTCCGCCAGCGTTCTCGTCGTGGTTTTCATTCTCGGCGTCTCGCTGGCGCTGGCATTCGGAACGCCGCATAAATCGGTGCCTCCGGGAAACGCTCCGGCCATGCAACAACTTCATCTTTCCACGGAAACGAACCAGATCGCTTTTCCTGACGAAAAAGTCCACTTCTGGACGCCAGGCCAATTTACCCAAAAAACAATTTTGATGCTGCAACTGCTGCGGGTGATGCTGCCGTATTTGCTGCTGGTCTGCCTCGCGGCGGTCTTCATGGGAATGCTCAACGCGCGTGGCCATTTTTTCATTCCGGCGATGGGCGCGACGATGCTCAACGTGGTGATGATCGCGTCCGTTTATCTGCTCGCGCCGCACTTGGGATTGGATGTGCCAAAGGAACTCCGGCTGCCGAAACAGATTTTCGCGCTGGCGTTTGGCGTGCTCGCGGCGGGCGTGGCGCAGGCGGCCTTTCAACTGCCCACGCTCGCGCGCGACGGTTTTCGCTACCGCTGGGTTTCGCCGTGGCGCGATGAAACTGTTTTGCGCGTCGTCAAACAAATGTTGCCCGCGACCATCGGCGTCGCCGCGTTCCAGATGAACGTCGTCATCACGCAAACCCTGTCATATTGGGTGGACGATTATGTCGTCTCGTCTTTTCAATACGCCGTGCGGCTGATGGAACTGCCGCAAGGCTTGTTTGGCATTTCGCTGGCAACTTATTTGTTGCCGACCCTTTCCAGCCTGGCAGCGGACAAAAATTACGGCGCATTCAGAACTGAATTGCGACAGGGCCTGGGTTACTTGACGTTTACCAATTTGATTGCCTCGGCCCTGCTCGTGGCGCTGGCCGAACCGATCATCCGCCTGTTGTTCGAGCGCGGAAAATTCGACACCCTTTCCACCAACGAAGCCACTTTGGCGCTGACCTGCCTGGCGCCGGGCCTCGTCGCCTTTTCCATTGTCAATGTTCTCGCTCGCGCCTTTTATGCACTCGGCGACATTAAAACGCCGATGAAAATCAGCCTTTTTTGTCTGACATTTAATTTACTGCTGGCCGGCGCGCTCGTGTGGCATTTCAAACAAGGCGGACTCGGCATCGCCAACACCGCAACCTCGCTCGTCAACGTGGGCCTGCTGTTTTTTGCGCTGCGGAAAAAACTGAAAAGACTCGAAATGGAGTCGCTGCAGAAAGCCATTTGGCTGCTCCTGATTTTGACATTTTTTGCCGGATGGATCGCGTGGGAAAGCTGGCGGGCTTGGGAAGGCCATTTTGGTCATGCATCCATCGCGCTGAAGATCGGCGCGGTGTTTGTGCCGGCGGGCATCGCCGGCATCTTTTACTGGCTGACGGCGCTGCTCTGCAAAATTCCGGCGGCGCAAGAGATGACCGCGTTCGCGCTGGCAAAATTCAAACGGGTTAAATAGCTGCCGTCGCCGTCCAGCCGTGGTCGCCAAAGCGCGACTTGAATTTTTCCGCCAGATTTTCCGCTGCTGGCAGATTTTCGGTGATGGCAAACGTCGTTGAGCCGCTGCCGGACATGAGCGCCACCAGCGCGCCGTTTTCCAAAAGAAATTCCTTGTAAAGTTTCAGCACGGGAAATTTGTCGAACGCGGGCGCTTCCAGCGAATTGTAAAAGCCGCCAGCAGCGGCGGGCAAATCATTGGCCTGAAGCTTTGAAATCAATTCCGCCGTCCGGCCCGGCCTGCCATTTAGTGCGTCCGGAAACCGCGCGAGGTTTTGATACGACCACGGCGTGGAGATGCCGAAGCCGGGATGAACGAGGAAGAACGCCCGGCCGCGCAATGCGGAAAATTTTTCGAGCAGCTCCACTTTCTCGCCGCGACCGGTGGCGAGCGCCGGCTGGTCGTAAAGAAAAAACGGAATGTCGGAACCAAGCGCGACGGCGAGTGCGTGCAGCTTTTGGAGCGGCAGCGGCGAGCCGAACAGTTCGTTGAGCGCGGTGAACGTCACGGCAGCGTTGGCGCTGCCGCCACCGATGCCGCCGGCCAGCGGCAGATTTTTTTCAAGGTGGATGCGGACGCCGTCCGAAATTTTTGCGGCGGCGAGAAACAAAGTTGCGGCGCGATGGACAAGGTTTTTCGAGTCGGTCGGCAGTTCGGGATGGTTGCAAGTCAGTTCGACGCCGGCGGTCTGTCGTTCAAACGCGAGCTGGTCGCAGAGGTTCACCGGCTGCATGACGGTTTCCAGTTCGTGAAAGCCCTCGGCGCGTTTGCCGAGGATGTTCAGGATGAGGTTGACCTTGCAGGGCGATTTTTTTTCGAGGCGCATGGCGGTTCAAAAAGCAAAACGCGCCGGCAAAAATTGCCGGCGCGCTTGATTGAGAATGTTCAGGTTCACCGTTCGAACACCTGGAAACGGCTGCCGGGTATGAACGGGGCAACGTCGCCGCCGCTGAAGCCGGTGTAAGTGTCGGTGTCAAACAGCGGATCCGAAATCAGGCCGGGCTTGTAGCTTTCGGGAAACTGTGGATTCGGCGAAATGTAACTCGTCAGGACAGGACGGTAGGGCGGGATCGGGAACGTCACGATTTCATAAATGCCAACTGCTGCGCGGGTGATCGAATGGTCAAATCCACTGATGGCACCGTAAGAGTAGCCCGCGTCCGGCGACACCAGAATGGCGTTCTGCTCGATGGAGCGGCGCATGTCGCCCCAGCGGACGACTTCATAGGAGTTGACCATGCCGCGCCCGAGTTTTTGTTCCGGGCCGGCGCAGCCGGAAATAAACATTGCCGCAAGCGTCAGAGCCAGAGGAAAAATAATTTTTCGCATACGATTGTCAGATTGATGTTTTGAATTTACGCGGAATCCCCAGCTTGTAAAGCGCGTTTTTGAGCGGAAAATTTTATCTGTGGAAATACTGTTGGACCAGCGGCCAGCCGTATTTGAAACCTTCCCACACCAGGCCAGCGATCAACAACACGATCACCAGCGCCAACAAGAGCGAGCGGCGCGCCTTGGCCCGGTCCGGCTGGTCCCAATACCACGCGATCCTGACGGTGATTTCGTAAAGCAGTTGCAGCGGGACAAACATCAGAATTTGCGTGACCACTTCGGGCGTCGTCAAAACCGCGCCGAGAATCAAGTTGATCACGATCATGTAGCGCCGCGCCTTCGACAGCGTGGCATAACTCAAAACACCGATCTTCACGAGGGTCAGAATCACGACGGGCATCTCAAATCCCAGCCCCATGCCGAGCATGAATTTGCAGACGAAGCTGATGTAATCCTCCGCCTGCCACTGCGACGCGCCCAGGCCGAGCCAGTTGGAATATTTTTGCGAAGCAGCCAGGGCAACCGGCATCAACGCGAAATAGCAAAAGCAAACGCCGACCAGAAAAAGTCCGCCGCCGATGAACAGCGCGCGGAAAACATATTTTTTTTCGCGCATTTTCAACGCGGGAAAAACGAACGCGATGACGAAATAAAAAATAAACGGCGCGGACAGCACGAGTCCGCCGTAAAATGCGACCTGGATCGCGACAAAAAATCCGCCCGCCGGACTTAAATTAATCAGTTCAACTTGCATCCGTTGCGAGTTGTTCGCCATCGCGGGATTGGCATCAACATGCCAGCCGAGAATCTGGTTGGTGCCGAGCGTGAGTGGTTCGACGGTGACGGCGACAAAACGATTCGTGCCGAGGTTTAGAGATTTTTCTTCCGCCGGCGAAAGTTGAAAATGGCCGAGATGATTGGCGCCGAAGTTGACGGTGACAATCTGGTTTGTTCCCGGATAGCTGATCGTGGCGCGCGACAGCGGCCATTTGATGATGGTCAGGACATAGTTCGCTCCGACCAGACAGATGAGCATGGCCAGCCCCAGAGAGATGCTGACCTTGACGAGCACCCAGCGAAAATCTTCGAGATGCTCCAGAAAAGATTTTACTGGTCCGCCGTCGGCCTCCGGCGGTTCTGAAGAAAAATCGGCCATGAAAAACTGCGGCTGAAAATCAGACCATCAGACGACCTTTGTCTCCGGTGGCTGCGGATTGGACTGTGCGGTGGTGTTGGCGGGCGGAAGTTTTTGAATAGGCGTCACGGTTGTCGCGGTGGTCGTCGTGTCGGCATTGTGAATTTCATCCGTCACTTCTTTCGTGGCTTTTTTGAATTCCTTGATGCCATGGCCGAGGCCTTTGGCCAGTTCGGGAATTTTTTTTGCGCCGAACAAAATCAAAACAATGGCCAGAATCAATATGACCTGCATTCCACCGGGTGCCCATGCGAGTATGATATTCATAAATATTTAATCAGAACCTAACCATAGCCTACGCCTGATTCATTCAATAGTAAAGAAGCAAAACGCGCCGTTCGCGGCCACAAAAAAAGGCCGCGCAATTTCTCGCGCGACCTTGAACCTGAAATTATTTCCAACAATCAAGCTCCGGTCTTGGGAAGGCACAGGACAAAATCGTCCCGGCGGTTTTTCGACCACGCAGCTTCGTCGTGGCTGGAATCAGCCGGCTTGTCCTTGCCGTAACTGATGGTGCGGACGCGCATCGGGTCAATGCCCAGTTTGGCCAGCGCCTCGCGCGCCGCGAGCGCGCGGCGTTCGCCCAGTGCGCGGTTGTATTCCTCCGTGCCGCGCTCGTCGCAATTGCCTTCGATGAGCAGCTTGGCGTTCGGGTCGGATTTCAACGCCTCGGCAACGGTGGCCAGCTTGGACTGTTCGCTGTCACGGACCACCGCGCTGTCAAACGCGAAATGAATCGTGTCCGCCGCCAGCGCCGCGCGGTCTTGAGTCATGTTGGCGGGATCCCAATTGTCTGAAGTTGCAATCAACCCCGTTCCTGGTCCGGTTCCGATTCCCGATCCAGTGCCAGGTTCGATTGGATTTCCGTTCGGCAAAGGCGGATTTGGTTCAGGCGTGCCAATGCCGAACTGTCCTTCCCCCGGTATCTGTGTGGTTTTCGGCGTTCCTTTTTTGCAGCCGGTGGTGGCGAGCGTCGCGGCCAGCGCGATCATCAGCGGAAAAATCAGTTTGTTCATTTTCATATTGTTTTTTTGTTGGTTAAAATTCAGGTTAAATTATTGAAACGAAATTGAAAATCATCTCGCCCAAGCCGGCTGGGAATTGTTTCCCGTCGCTCGCCGACAATCCTTGTATTGTTTGGTGAAAACGTCAAGCACAGACAACGTTTGATGGCCGTTGGAACCGTGGTTAAAAACCAGCGTCCTCGAATTCGGCGCCCACGACGGATTCTGTCCCGACACCAGCACCGTCGGCGCAGCACTGCCGTCCGCCGGCAAAACGCAGATGTCAAACTCGCCGCCAAACTGGCAGGTGAACGCGATCCATTTGCCGTCCGGCGACCAGTCCGGCTCCGTCGGGCTGGGCGTGCCGGCGGTGTTGAGATATTGAACTTCGCCGCCGCCCGCCGGAACTTTCGCCAGCCGCCGCCGCGCGTTGTGCACCGTCGCAAAACAAATCCAGTCACCATTGGGCGACCAGGCTGGCGAGGAATCTTCGATGCCGGTTGTCACCCGCTTCAAATTCGTGCCGTCGGCGTTGCAAATCCAGACGTTCGGACTGCCGCTCTTGCTCAAGATCATCGCCAGCTTCAAGCCGTCCGGCGACACCGCCGCGCTTGTGTTCAGTCCCGAATACCCCGCGATGACACGCCGCTGGGCGCTGGTCAAACTTTGATAAAAGATGTCCGGGTTGCCGCGCGCATAGCTGGTGTAAAACAGCGCCAGCCGGCCCGGCACCCACGCGGGCTTGGCCACAATTGCGCCGTCCGACGTGACACGCTGCGCGTTGTAGCCGTCAAAATCAGAGACGTAAATCTCGCCCGGCCCGATGCCCGACGGCTGCGATTTATAGGCAATCCTCGCCGTCGTGCCGCGCAACTGGGCGATGCCCGGCCTGCCCGTGGCCGCCTGCACGATGTCGTCCGCAAACGCGTGCGCCTGCTGCCGCAGGCTCGCGCCATTGTAGCTGCGCGACAAAATCACCTTGCGCGCCAGCTTGTCCGTGACCGTGCCAATGACGTTGCCCGAATCGCTGCCGTGAATCAAATACTGGGCCGCGTCCGGCGTCACGAAACTGAAACCCTGGACGTAAAGGTCAAATTTCAAAACCTCCGCCGCCTCGCCCGTGAAACCGTCCAGCGCGACGGGAATGGGTTTCATTCCCTCACGACTGATTTGAATTTCCGTTTGCGCGTTGGAAAAATTTAGCGCAATAGCGGCGAGCGTTATTATCAAGAAATTGAGAATTGTTTTTTTCATCCGAGCATCCGTTTGGCTTTGAGGTTAAAATTGATGATGTATGTCCGTTGTTTGTCCGTCGCGCCATCCGGGAACGGCGCAATAAAAGTAACGCGATCAAGCGTCCGCTGCACGCTGTCGTCCACGCTGGCATCGCCCGACTTGTCGATGATGTGCGCGGAAATCACCCGGCCGTCGTTGCCAATGGTGACGCTGACCTTCACGTTCGCCTCGTCATTGGCCGCATTGTCCGGCGGTGTCCAGGCGGTGTCGTATTTGCTTTTGACGATGGCCGAATAATTCGCGTAAGCCGCGCTGCTGTCGCCCGGCATGGCAATCGTCATGTCGGGCTTGAAATTGTTCTTCAGATTTTGAGCAATTCTCTGCAATTCCTTTGCGTGTTGTTCGCGCGCCAGTTTTTCCCGCGCCGCATCCGCTGCCCGGGTGTCGGGGACATTGGGCGCTTTGCGGACCACGGATTTCAAATCAGGAATAATTTCGTGTGTCGGTTTAACTGGTTTATCCGGTTTGTCCGCCGGTTTTACTGGTTCCGGCCTCACAACTTCCGGCTGGGGTTTTACCGGCGGCTTGACGGGTTCGACCGGCTTCGGCGGCTCAACGGAATGAACGACTGGCTTCGGCAGTGGTAGCAGTGGTGTTGGTTGTTCCAGCGGTTTGACAACCGGCTCGGGAGGCGGTGGCTGCGCAGCTTTCACGCCGCTTTTGAACAACTCGTCAATCGCCTTCTCCGGAATGACCGTCAGCACTTGTGAATCGTCCGGTTTGGGCTGCGACGTGACGAAGCCGGAGCAAAGCACCAGCACAACCGCCAGCAGGTGGGTTCCCGCCGTGGCGATGAGGCATTTTTTTTGCAGCCGGGTCATTTGGGTGTCGGGTCGGTGCGCAGCGAGTAGCGCGTGATGCCGTATTTCTGGCAGCCGTCCAGCAACTGCGCCACAAGATCGTAACGGCTGTCCTTGTCCGCGCGGATATAGACGACGAGGTTGGGATTGCCGCGAAATTCGGCCGCGAGCTGGCTGATGATTTGCGGCAGTTGCATCTGCCGGGTTTCGAGCTTGTAGAAGCCCGTGCTGGTAATTTCAACGGTGCGGATGTCCGACTTGGTCAACTGCTGGTCCGCCGTCCCGCCTTGCGGCAGTTTCAACTCGATGCTCTGCGTCAGCAACGGCGTGGTGATGATGAAAATGATGAGCAGCACGAACGCCAGGTCCAGCAGCGGCGTGATGTTGATGGCGCTCAACGTCACCAGCGAATTGCGTTGTGAAAAACGGCGCATGAAAAATTATTCCTCCGCGAGAAATTCCGTTTCCATCTTGGAAACCAGTTCCTGCGCGAAGTTGTCCAGTTCGACCGTGAACACGCGCAGGTTGTTGACGAGCCAGTTATAGCCGAACATCGAGGGAATGGCGACGAGCAATCCCGCGACGGTCGTGACCAGCGCGGCGGAGACGCCCGGCGCCATCACCGCCAGCGTCGCGCCCTGCGGCGACTGCGCGATGCCGGCAAACGTGCTCATCACGCCCCAGACCGTGCCGAGCAAGCCCATGAACGGCGCGCCGCTCACCGCGTTGGAGAGCAGGATCAGGCCCGATTCCAGCTTGAGCGATTCCTTCGCGACGACGTTTTCGATGGCACGCTTGATGTGCTCCATGTTTTTGAGACTGATCTGCTGCTTGGCGCGTTCACCAGTCGGCCCGCGCAGGCGCGCATCGAGCTGCAAACAGCCGGCCTGATAAACCGCGTAAAGCGGACAGCCGTTGACCTCGAGTTTGCGGTCGAACATTTCCAGCACCACCTTCTGCGAGGTGAATTCCTCGCCGAACAAAGCATTTAATTTCCGCGCCCGCCGCATCTGGATGACTTTGAAAATCATCATCCACCAGACGGCGATGGAAGAAAAGAACAGCAGGACGATGATGACCTTGGCTTCCGGTCTCGCCTGATCCCAAACGTAAAGCAACTCCACCTGCTTGGTGGCGGCTGCGATGAGTGCAAAAGGTAACCCGCTCATAAAATTCAAAACTTGGTGGTGAGGAACCGGTTTTTGGCCAAGTGGCGGAACTCCGAGCTTTTGTCCGCCGGGCAAAAGTATCCACGCGCGCCGCCAAAAATGCAAAATCTTTTTGCGCGAAAATGAATCCGCTTTGCCCCGCGCGGAAAATCGCTTAAAAGAGGCCATGTCGCGCCCGCGCCTCACCACCCTGCTGCTTGCGTTTCTCACGCTGGTCGTGTTCCTGCCCGCCGTCCGGTTCGGCTTCCTGAACTACGACGACAACGACTATGTCACTGCGAACCCTTTTGTCCTGCACGGGCTGAATTGGACTGACATCCAATGGGCGTTCACCACGTTTCACGCCGGCAACTGGCATCCGCTTACCTGGCTTTCGCACATGATGGACTGCACGCTGTTCGGCCAAAATCCCGGCGCTCACCACTTCGTCAACGTGATCTTCCATGCCGCCAACGTCGCGCTGCTGTTCACGCTGTTGCTGCGCCTGACGGAAAAAATCTGGCCGGCCGCGCTCGTCGCCGCGTTGTTTGGCTGGCATCCGCTCCACGTTGAATCCGTCGCGTGGATTTCCGAGCGCAAGGATGTTTTGAGCACGTTCTTCGGGCTGCTGGCGTTGTTGAGCTATGGAAAATTCGTTGAATTGTCCAAAGGCCAAAGGCCAAACGCCAAAACCCATTTCGGATTGAGCCTGCTGTTCTTCGCGCTCGGCCTCCTGGCGAAACCCATGCTCGTCACGCTGCCGTTTGTGATGCTGCTGCTCGATTTCTGGCCGCTCAAACGGGTTGCAAATTGCCGGTTAAAAGTTGCAGGTTCCGTTACGGACGGCTGGCAACCTTCAACGAGTAACCTTCAACTTGTAACCGAAAAATGGCCGTTCTTCGCGCTCACGCTCGCGTCGTGCCTCGTGACATTTTTCGCTCAAAGACACGGCGAGGCCGTCGTCGCGCTCGCCAAAGTTTCATTGCGCTACCGCCTCGAAAACGCGCCCGTCGCCGTGACGGACTATCTTCGGAATTTTTTCTGGCCGGTCAGCTTGAGCGCGATCTACCCGATGCCGGATAAAATTTCCCCGGCGGCAGTTGCCTTTTCCGTCGCCGTTTTGATTTTGATTTCCGCCGCCGCGTGGCACTGGCGCAAATCCAAACCCTATTTTCTCATCGGCTGGCTTTGGTTCCTCGGCACGCTCGTTCCCGTCATCGGTCTTGTGCAAGTCGGCGGCCAGGCGATGGCCGACCGCTACACTTACATCCCGTCCATCGGCCTTTTCATCGCTGCCGTGTTTCTCGCGCGGGATTTTGTGTTGCAGACGCAAATGCCCAAAATTATCGCCGTCGGAATCACCGCGCTGGTTTTGCTCGCCTGCGTTCTCGCCACGGAATTTCAACTGCAATTCTGGCGCGACAGCGAAACGCTTTTCCGTCGCGCCATCGCCGTGACGCAAAACAATGACATTGCCCTCGTCAACCTCGGCGTCGCGCTGGAGGAACAGAACCGTTTTGCGGAAGCCCTGGTTGTTTATCAGCAAGCTGAAAAACTGGAATCCGGTCGCTACCAGCTTCACAACGATCTCGGCAGCGTTCTCGCCCAGCTCGGCCGTCCCGCCGAATCGCTCGCCGAATATCGCGAAGCCATCCGCCTGCGGCCCGCCAGCGCCATTTTGCACAACGCCGCCGGCAGCGAACTCGCCGAACTCGGACAGTTCGACGACGCGCTGAAGGAATTTTCCGAGGCTGAACGGCTTGATCCGCATTTCGCCGCGCCGCACGTTGAAACGGCGAAAGTTTTTTTCAAGCAGGGCCGCGACACTGAAGCCGTGGATGAACTTCGCGCCGCGTTGCGCATCGAACCGGACAGTTTTCAAACCCTGGTCACCGCCGCGCATTATCTCGCCGCCAACAAAAACGCCGCTGCGCGCGACGGTCGCGCCGCGCTCGTGCTGGCATACAAGGCCAATGAACTTTCCGGCCACAGTCAGCCGCTGGCTTTTGACGTGCTGGGCATGGCCAATGCCGCGATCGGAGATTTCACCAGTGCCGTGACCTGCGCACAAAACGCGCTCGACCTCGCCAATGCCGCGCAGATGAAGAACCTTGAACAAATCCGTCAACGGCTCGAACTTTATAAAAACCACCAGCCGTGGCTTGAATCCTTCCGCGCCACCAATGCGCCGGTGAAAAATTAAAATCGCCCTCACCCTGACACTCTCCCATCTGATGGGAGAGGGAACAGCAAATGCCAGCCCTCATTTTTTGCATGAGTTTCCGGAAAATTCCGACACCAGTTCTCGCAAAAACCGGCGACAATTCTTCCTCTCCCGTCTGACGGGCGAGGGCCGGGGTGAGGGTTTCAACCGGCAAGACTTTCAAGCACACAGCTCACGCGTGGCATTTTCAAAATCTTGGCCGCTGAAAAATTCTTTCCGAGCCAGGGCAGCGTGGAAATTTTTTCACGCGGGAAAAATTGTGCCAATAACCCTGCGTTTGATCCGGTGGCAGAATCCGGTCTGGCCGGTGACATTAAAACCACCTTCGCCTTGGTGCGATAATTTTTCGGCAAAGCTTCCAGTGTCAGCAAAACGTGATTCACCACTCCCAGCTTGTTTTGCGCGACGACGATTGGCGTCGCGCGCAGGGCGATGATCAAATCGCGCGAATTAAAATCTTCACCAAGCGGACTCAAGAGGCCGCCCGCGCCTTCCACCAGCGTCACGTCGGATTTTTCCCGCATCGCGTGGATGTGCGCGAGGACTGGCGCAAGTCTCAGTGTTTGCTTTTCCAGCTTCGCGGCGAGCGATGGAGCAATGGCCGCGCGGAAATGCCACGGGTTGATTTCGTCCAGCGTCAGCGCGCCGTCCAGCGCCTTGTGCAATGCCAGCGCGTCCTCGCGTCCGCCGGAGCAAACGGGCTTGAGCGCGACGACATTAAAATCGCGCCCGCGCAAAAACCGCGCGAGCAGCGCCGTCAAAACAGTTTTGCCGACGCCGGTGTCCGTGCCGGTGATGAAAAGTGTTTGCTTCATTCAACAACATCAAAGCGGAAACGCCTGTGCCTTGCCACTAAAACCGTTGACTGACGTAGCCGCAAAACTATAATTCTAGCATCGCTTTGTTGAAATCATTATGAAGCCAAAATTCTGGAATGTATTTAGGATCGTAGTAAGCATCATTTCCATTCCGTTGGCATTTTTCTTTTTTTTCTTC
>Ga0208849_1001311_pt1 | contig 17818 bp, 14 predicted proteins | sample NGESurdeep072012_10_FD_184470 | JGI IMG/M metagenome (GOLD analysis project Ga0208849, IMG submission 184470) | Arctic peat soil microbial communities from Barrow, Alaska - NGEE Surface sample 53-3 deep-072012 (SPAdes) | ecosystem: Environmental > Terrestrial > Soil > Wetlands > Peat ... | reverse complement strand
GTTCGCGGATCTGAAAATTGTCGTGCACGACATTGAAGATCTCGCCGCCCACCGCTTCGGCGGGCGCCTCGAGGCAGCGCACGTGCGCCGCGGCGACATCGGTGATGTCCACCAGCGGCCGGTACATCCATCCGCCGCCGTGCAGATAGAGCGCGCCGCGCAAAAGCGCATCCTTGATGAACGTGTTGACGACGAGATCGAGGCGCATGCGCGCGCTATAGCCGTAGACGGTGCCCTGGCGCAGGATCACCGGCGCGAAATCTTTACCGGCTGCAGCTAGCAACGCGGCCTCGGCGGCGTGTTTCGAACAAGAGTAGGCGCCGCGCGGCGAAACGGGGGCGGCTTCGTCGAAGATGTCGTCGCCGAGTCCGTCGTAGATAGAGGCGCTCGATCCAAACGTCAGCCGCTTGACGCCGTGTTTCTTGCAGGCGTGCGCGAGCTGTTCCGTGGCGGTCGCGTTCATCTCCCAGTTGGCTTTGGGATTGTACTCGGCCGTCGGATCGTTGGAGAGGCCGGCCAGGTGCGCGACCGCATCGATGCCGTCGAACACGTCTGCGGGGACGTCGCGGACATCGGCCTGCACGACTTCGATACGGTCCGCCAAATGCCGCAACGGCGCACGGCCCCAATAGAGCCGGTCGAGCACGCGCACGTTGTGGCCGGCGTTGAGGAGCTGTTCGCAGAGCACCACGCCGATGTAACCGGCGCCGCCGGTGACGAGTACCTTCATGTTTTGCCGGCGCTCCTCAAGGAAAGATCTGAAATCCGAACGAGCCGAAGCGGCGGCCTTCAAAGCCGAAGAAGTAAGACCTGCTGATGTCAAGCGAAAGGGACCGCGAAACGCGGAACCGCACGTCGGCGCCGAGCGACCACGGCTGGACCGCGATCCCGGTGGGATTGTCGGTTCCGGCGGAATCGTGCGTGGCGTTCAGACTCAACGCGAACGCGCTTGCGTTGGAATAGAACACCGCGGCTTGCTGGCTGTCGAAAACCGTTCGATAGCCGGCCGGCGGCAGCCCGTCACCGGGGTTTGGATAGCCGTCGTGGATCGGTTCAAGCGTCTCCGAAATACTCGTGCTCAATTGATTGCTCCACACGTGGCTCAGCGATGCGCTGTACGATGCGGCGAATTGCGAGTGCGGCAACGTCTCGTGGAGCGACTTGTAATCTGCGGAGAGCGTGACGCTCGAACCTTGCGCGATCTTGAACGCGGACGTCGAGGTATACAGCTCAAGCCCGGTGTGCCAGACGGAGCGCGGCAGCACGACGTCGGCCGCGAACGGGATCGAGTTGAATGGGGTGGCCGTGTATCCCAACCCGTATTCGCTCCTGAGATGGAAGTACAAGAACGAACCGAGTCCTTTGGGGCTGAACTGCTGATCGTAGCCTTGCCAGCCGATTCTTGTGGAGCGCTGGCCGGATCCGCCAAAGGTCTGCGCGGATAGATCGAAATACGAACGATGGGCCGTGTCCAATAAATCGTAGCCTTGCGACACCCCCGAACCGTTCACGGCGCCAGCGGTATAGGTCTGCGTCGTGTGGGAGTTCACGTCGTCAACCCAGAGAAAGTTGCCGATGTGACGCGGTCCGTTGAGCGGCGCGACCGACGCGATGAGGTACGATCGCTGGCCGTCGACGATATGCTCGTCGAGTCCGAGGCTGACTTTGACGAGCTGGTCGTACGCGAAGTGCGCGCCCTGGATGGAGTTGCGCGTGCTGCCGAACAGGATCGGCACATCTTCACCGCTGTTGGCGATGTTCGTGACGTTGTATCCTTGATCGGACGAAAACGTGTACACGTATGACGGGAGGCCGACCGTTCGTCCGCCCGGCACGAGCACGCGCGCTCGCTGCAAGCGCACGTCGGCGCCGAGGTGCGCGACCGCGCGCGGCGCCACGGCGAACGGCATCTCGCCGCTGACGTCGGGAAGGGCGAGCGGATCCGGAGGAAGGACCGTCGCGTCGAGGGTGGCGCTGACGTTTTGTCCATCGATTGCCGTGCGCGACACCGCCGGCGTGACGGAGACGAATAATCCTTGATGCGTTTTGAGATCCACGCTCATCGCCGCGCCGCTGACCGGCGCGCCGCCCCCGAACGCCGGCGCGGCGACCACGTTGCCGGCGGCCACGTACCGGTTCGCGCGCAGATCGAGGACGATGCGATCGGCGGTGACATGCAGCACGCCGTCGTCGAGGTGCGCGCGGCCGCGCGCGTCGAGCACGACGTGCCCGGCGTAGAACGAGACGAGGTCGCCTGTGACGGTGACCGCGGGATGAGCGGTGGCGGCAAACGCCGCAGCGGGGGGAAAGGTTCCGGCGAGAACGAGCGCCGCGCAGGCGACGGCCCGAGACATCCGCTAGAGCGCGCCTTCCAGCGAGGCCTTGACCAACCGGCCGAGCCGTTCGATGCCCGTCTTGATCTTTTCGTCGGCGCCGTTGCTGAAGTTCAGGCGCATGGTGTTGCGGACATCGCGGTTGACCCAAAATGGAGCGCCTGGCACGAACGCGACTTTCTCGCGCGCGGCATGGGCCAATAGAAGTTGCGTGTCTATTCCGCCGGGCAGCGTGACCCACACGAACAATCCGCCGTCGGGTCGCGTCCACGTCGTGCCTTCGGGCATGTGCACGGCGAGCGCGGCGAGCATCACGTCACGCCGGCGCGTGTACACCGGCAGCATCTCACGGACGTGCCCCTCCACTTGGCCCGGGCGCCGCGCGTACGCGTAGACCGCGCGTTGCGTGAACGACGAGGTGTGCAGGTCGGCGGCTTGTTTGGCGGGCACGATCTTCTCGTACACGGCGCGATCGTTGGTGACGAGCCACGCGATCCGCATGCCCGGCGCGATCGTCTTGCTCACGGTGCTCATGTAGATGCAATTATCGCCGTGGGCGAGTGCGGTGATCGACGGAATGTGCTCGCCGGAATAGCGTAGACGGCCGTACGGATCGTCTTCGAAGATGGGCACGCCGAATCGAGCGCACAGCTCGATGACGGCCAGACGCCGCGCAAGCGTGAGCGTGATGCCGCTCGGATTCTGGAAATTCGGCACGAGGTACAGGAGCTTCGCGCGCTTGCCGGTGCGGACGCCGTCGCGCAGGGCGCGCTCGAGATCCGCGATGACGATGCCGTCGCCGTCGGTGCCGACGTTGATGTAGCGCGCTTCGTATGCATCGAATGCTTGGATGGCGCCGAGGTACGCCGGATTTTCGATGATGACGGTGTCGCCAGGATCGAGCAGCACCTTCCCGACGAGATCAAGTCCCTGCTGCGAGCCGCTGATGATGAGCACTTGGTTCGCGGTGCATTCGAGGCCGATGGTCTCGTGCAGATACCCCGAGATCCACTCGCGCAGCGGTGGATAGCCCTCGGTGACGCTGTACTGCAAAGCCTCGGCGCCTTGGGTCTCGAGCACTTCGCGGCACGCCTCGGCGAATTGAGTGACCGGGAAGAGCTCGGGCGCGGGCAATCCGCCGGCGAACGAGATGACGTCGGGCATCTCGGTGACTTTGAGGATTTCGCGGATGGCGCTGGCTTTGAGACCGCGCATGCGTTTGGCGAAACGGAAGACTGGGGTATCTGAAGGCGAGCCGTGCGCGGCTAGAGACATTCGGACCTCGGTTCGGTTGAGTACGCAACGTCGTTCCAAGCGGCGGCGGCGGATTCCCGCAACCCGCGTGTAGGAGGGCAAGCATCGCTTGCCCATAGATGAACGAACATGAATCATTCCTTAATGCTTACTGTCCCTTAGGGGGCGGATTCACAAAATGGTAGAAACCCGCATCCCCGTGACCAACGATGAACGCTCCACGCTTGCGCGTCTGCTCCAATCGGTGCGCGACGGCGCCGTCTCGATCGATGAGGCATCGGCTTATCTTGGCGGACACGTGCGCGACGATGCTCTCGACTATGCGGAGCTCGATCATCTGCGCGCCGAACGCACGGGCTTCGCCGAAGTGATCTTCGCCGAGGGCAAGACGCCGCGGCAAGTCGCCGAGATCGCGGTCGCGCTGTGCGCGCGCGCCGGAACGGTGATGGCCACGCGCGTGACGCGCGAGCAGTTCGACGCCGTGCAGCGCGAGTTGCCGCACGCTATTTTTCACGCCGACGCGCGGATCATCGCGCTGGAACGCGAACCGCAAGCGCGCGTGGGCCTGGCTTGCGTGGTGTCGGCCGGTACGGCAGATCGCGCGGTGGGCTCCGAAGCAGCGGTCGCGCTCGACCTCATGGGCAACAATGTCGCGCGCTTAGACGATGTCGGTGTCGCTGGTCTGCACCGAGTGCTCGGGCACATCGGGGCACTGCGCCAAGCCAACGTCGTGGTGGCGGTGGCGGGAATGGACGGCGCGTTGCCGGGCGTCATCGCCGGACTCACCGACAAACCCGTGATCGCGGTGCCGACGAGTGTCGGCTACGGCGCATCGTTTGGCGGACTCGCCGCGCTGCTGACCATGCTCAACGCCTGCGCCGGCGGCGTTGCCGTCGTCAATATAGACAACGGATTTGGCGCGGCATGCGCCGCATCGCGCATCAACCGGGTCGCGGTCCGCGCCGCGGAGCGCCACGCATGAGGATCGCGTGTTTCGATTGCTTCGCGGGCGCGAGCGGCAATATGATATTGGGCGCACTGGTGGACGCGGGCTTGAGCATGGACGCGCTGCAGCGCGAACTGCGGCGGCTGCCGGTTGAAGGCTGGACGATGCGCGCCGAATCCGTAAGCAAGCGCGGTGTCGGCGCGTTGTATCTCGACGTCGATGTCCCCGGCGAAGATCATCTCGCGGGCGCGGGCGGTCACGGGGCGCACGCACACCGCAAACTCGCCAACGTGCTTGCAATCGTTCGCGCCGCCGGTTTTCCGGCTGCGGTTGAGAAGACGGCGTGTGCGATCTATCACCGCCTTGGTGAAGCCGAAGCGCGCGTGCACCGCGTGCCTATCGACGAGATCGCGTTTCACGAGGTCGGCCAGATCGACGCGATCGTGGATATCGCGGGAGCGGCTTTGGGCTTGTTCATGCTCGACATCGACCGGGTCTATTGCTCGCGTTTGCCGTGCGGACGGGGAAGCGTTCACGCGGGTCACGGCACTTTGCCGTCGCCGCCGCCTGCCACGATGGAGCTCCTGCGCGGTTTTCCGTGTTACGAGATAGACGTCGACGGCGAGCTGGTCACGCCGACCGGTGCGGCGATTTTGACGACCGTTTCTCAATTCGGGCTCAGACCCCCGATGACGGTGCGCGGCATCGGCTACGGTAGCGGGCGCTCCGAATTTCCATTTGCAAACGTGTTGCGCGTCGTGATCGGCGACGTGCTCGCGGAGGATGCGATTGGGGCATCCGGCGCCGATGGCGCGGGCGACATCGAACAGATCGAGACCAACATCGACGACATGAATCCGCAGATATACGAACATCTCTTCGAGCGGATGTTCGCGGCCGGTGCGGTCGACGTGTGGACTGAAGCTGCGCTGATGAAAAAGGGGCGGCCGGGAACCGTGGTCCGCGCGCTGGCGCCGCTCGAGCGTGCGGACGCAGTGGTGGCCGTTATGCTCGCCGAGACGACGAGCATCGGCGTCCGCAGGTGGACGGCGCGGCGCACCATCGGCGTGCGCGCGGTCGAGCAGATCAATTCGGATATGGGATCGTTTCGCGTCAAAATCACTCAGACACCCGCCGGACCGCGCGCTAGGCCGGAATACGAGGATGTGCGGGCCATCGCGCGCCGCGACGGAGCGGCGCTCGTCGACGTGATGCGACGGGCCGAACGCATAGCCGACGAATGGCTCGCTGGAAAAGCGCGCCGATGATCGACGCGCGTCGCGAAACGTCCATGAGAGAGATCGTGCGTTCGCTCGGGAGCGCCGTCGTCGCCTTTTCCGGCGGCGTCGATAGCTCGGTCGTGCTCGCGATCGCCGTCCAAGAGCTCGGAGAACGAGCGCTCGGCGTAACCGGCATTTCTCCGTCGGTCGCTCGCGGTGAAGCGGAAGCGGCGGCAGCGCTGGCACGAGCCATTGGAGCGCGCCACGAGACCATCGCAACCGCAGAGTTCGAAGACGAGCGCTATCGCGCCAATCCGGTGAACCGCTGTTTTTATTGCAAGGACGAGCTGTACGGCAAACTCGTCGCGATCGCGCGCGAGCAGGAGTTTGCATACGTCGTCGACGGGTTCAATGCCGACGACGGCACGGCGCCGCTCGATTCGCGGCCGGGCCGCGGCGCGGCGAAACGACTTGGCGTGCGAAGTCCGCTAGCCGAAGCCGGGATCTGCAAAGCCGAAGTGCGGTCGATCGCAAAGCATCTTGGGCTCGATGTCTGGGATAAACCCGCGACACCGTGTCTGTCGTCGCGCGTGCCGCACGGCACGCGCATCGAGATCGACGCCTTGCGCAGAATCGATTTGGCGGAGCGCTTTCTACGCGCGACAGGATTTCCCGTGGTGCGCGTGCGCCATTTCGGTTCGGTCGCGCGCGTGGAAGTCCCGACGACGGACATCGCGCGGCTGCACGCGCGGCGCGTGCTCGTGGAGCGAGCGTTGCATGAAGTCGGTTACGCGGCGATCGAGATCGACGCGCGCGGCTATCGGATGGGCTCCCTCAACGAACCGTAAAATGGAAACCGTATTAGGGCAAGCATCGCTTGCGCCGGCGTTTCCAATTTAGGAGGGCAGCCTCGCTTGCCCCGCGGTTTCGGAGACGCGACATCGAAGGTGTGCCACAACTACGAACGCCGCCACGACTTCCGTCACTGGATTACGCTAGTCAGCGCGTTTTCTTTGTAACGTTCAGCGTCTGGGATCGCTGCCAGATATTCGCCAAACCTGAAGCGGCTAGAGCTATGCGCGATGTTATCTTTAGGTATTGCGAACGCGGATGGTATTGGTTGCTATCCTATTGCGTGATGCCCGACCACGTGCACATGCTGCTAAAGCTTAGATCATCCGAACGAAGTCTATCGCGAATAATCGCAACCCTAAAGCACGAAAGTATGAAGAGTCTGAAGAGCATGGGCGAAACGATTCGCTGGCATTATGGCTACTATGACAGAATTCTACGAGGCAACGACTCGGAGTTTCGTATAGCGTACTACATTACTCAAAACCCGGTACGGGCCGCACTCGTTCGCGAGGCGACCGAGTATCGCTGGTGCGGAATCGTCGATCAGTTCTGGTGATCTATATGATAAGGTCGCGTCGACTAGGGCAAGCGATGCTTGCCCTCCTACAGGGAACAAAAAAACAGGGCAAGCGATGCTTGCCCTCCTACAGATGCGATAAGACTAGAAGACGTCGACGACCGTTGCGCCGGAAGACGTGAATAGGTTGCGCACTGCGTCGGTGTCGGTGTCGGGTACGAGCAAGCCCGCTACGGTCCGACCGGATTCAATCGCGATGGCGTAGTCGTCGTTGCGGCCATCAGGCACATTCAACGACGCCAGATAATCATTGACGCTATCTCCGTAGATGACGCCTTCGGTGCGGTCGCCGAGGCCGATTCCGGGAACCCCGACGCCTCCGGCCAAATTCCCGAAGCCGCCGCCGCCGCTCCCGCGATTCACGTCGCCGAGCCACGTGTATTGCGCGCCGGTATTTGCGATCTCCGTCGGCACATCCATGTTGCCGAGGATTTGAGCGCGCGAGACGTCATGGCCGGCGGCGCCTAGCGCGCTGAGCAGAGACGCTACGGATGCGGTATCCGGAAATATGCCGACGACGGTTGCCACGAAAATATCCTCACGCACAAGCAGCAATGCTCACGCAGCCCGAGAGGCGCGTTGCCTTCGGTCCAAGCGTCGCGCCGCCCTTTTGTGAAGGCCGGTTGCGAAGGCGCAGACAATGGCTTTGCGATGGATTCCGTGACGCCGCCCGTACCGTCCGCACGGGGCGCGTTCGATCTGCGAGGTCTCGCCGGTGACGCAGGCCTCGTCATCGGGGCGGCGCTGGTAGCAAATCTACTCAATTACGCATTCCATTTCATCGTCTCGCGCAGGCTCGGTCCCGAACAATACGGCACGCTGACCGCATTGATCGCGATCGCGGCTCTGGTAGGCGTTGTCGGCACGGCGCTGAACGGCGTCGCGGTTCAGGAAGGGGCCAAGCTTTGGGTCGGCCATCGCGACGACGACATCGGTTCGTTCGTGCGGCACGCCGCGCGCGCCGCGTTCGGCGTTGCGCTCGTCGTCGGCGTCTGCATACTCGTCGCGAGCTTAGCGCTCGCCCCATATCTGCACATCGAGCGGTGGGATCTATGGATCGCATTCGCCACATATTGCGCCGCCAATATATTCGCTTCGTTCCTGCGCGGCTGCGCGCAGGGAGCGCACCGTTTCGGTTTTTTTGCATCGTCGCTCATCGGCGAATCGGTCGTCAAATTGATCGTGGCCGTGACGTTCGTCGCTTTGGGCTGGCAGGTGCTCGGTGCGCTGGCCGGATTCGTGGCAGGTAGCGCATTCGCTGCCGGCGTGCTCGTGCCGCCGTTCATCGCGCGCGCCCCGGCATCGACGTACGACCAAGCCGAACACTCGCATCTGCGCCTCGGCGGAGAATCGCTCAAAGTTCTCGGCGTGGGTGCGTGCACCGCCGCGCTCATGTTCATCGATACCATCTTCGCCAAACATCATCTGTCCGGCGACGAAGCGGGCTACTATGGAGCAGCAGGGACGATCGCGCGCATCATTCCCTACGGCGTCGGCCTGATCGGTCTGGTGCTCATGCCGAAAGCGGCGGCAGCGCATCACGCGAGCCGGGAATCGCTTTCACGATTGCTCGCGATCGCGTTCGGCGCCGGGCTGCTCGTGACCGGGGTTGTGGTGGCGCTGCTGGTCGGCGCCCCAAGCCAGGTGATCGCCGCATCATATGGCGCGAAATTCGTGGCGTCGATTCCGTTGCTTCGCCTATACGCAGTCGACGAAGGCATTCTCGGAGCGTGCACCCTCGGCTTTGCCTATCTGGTCGCGGTGCGCGACTATCGTGTCGCGCGATTTCTCGTGCCGGCGGTGGTGCTGGAGGCCGCGCTGATGGCGTCGCTAGGCAAGACCGCCTTCGCGCTGCTGATCATCGCGATCGCCATCAACGCGGCGCTCGTTCCGTGCATCGCATTCTGCGTGGCGCAGGCGCTGCGCTCCGCGCCGATGGAGCATCGGTCGCACGTGCCGCAGGCGCCCGGCCCCCCGTCCGCCGAACTTTGAACGTCCGATGAATGGCCACGTTTTTTACCGGAAGCTCAACGTCGAGTTGCCGCTTATCGTCCGCGGCAAGGGCGTGTACCTGTACGACGACAAAGGCAAACGCTACCTCGACGGATCGGGCGGCGCGATGGTGGCATGCATCGGTCACGGTGTCGACGAGGTCGCCGTTGAAATCGGCGTGCAAGCCCACAGACTCACCTACGTCAACGGCACCGCATTCACCAACGAACCCGTCGAGAAACTGGCCGATTTGCTGTGCGCGCACGCGCCGCCGGGCATCGGCAAAGCGTATTTCTTGAGCAGCGGTTCCGAAGCGGTTGAGGCGGCGCTAAAACTCGCGCGGCAGTACCATGTGGAGCGCGGCGAAACGCAGCGCAAAATCATCATCGCCCGCACGCCGGGTTATCACGGCAACACGCTGCTCGCACTTTCCGCGTCCGCGCGCGAGCCCTACCGTAAGATTTATGCGCCGTGGCTTCTGGACGTCACGATGATCGACGCCCCGTATCCATACCGGGCGGGTCCGCTCGGCGACTCTTCGCCCGCGATGACCGGCGAGGCGTTCGCCAAGGCGCTCGATCGAGTCGGTCCGGGCAATGTCGCCGCTTTTATCGCCGAGCCCGTGGGCGGATCGTCCACCGGCGCATCGGTGCCTCCGCCCGATTACTACGCGCGCATTCGCGAGCTGTGCGACGCGCACGGCATCCTCTTCATCGCCGATGAAGTGCTGAGCGGCGCCGGCCGCACCGGAAAATTCCTCGCACTCGAGCACTTTCGCGCGCGTGACGGTGGACCGGTGGTGCCGGACATCATCACGTTAGGCAAAAGCTTGAACGGCGGATACTCGCCGTTGTCGGCGCTGCTGGTCAAGACATCCATCGTCGACACCATCGCACGCGGCAGCGGCAGTTTCGTGCACGCCCAGACGTATTCGCACAATCCGCTCGCCGCCGCTGCGGCGCTTGCCACCATGCATTACGTGCGCGACCGCCGGCTCGTGGAGCGGGCGGCGCTTTTAGGCGCCGAACTGCAAAAAGCGCTGAAGACGCTGCTCACAAAAGGCTCCGGAGCGCACATGGTCGGCGACGTGCGCGGCATCGGCATGTTGGCGGCGGTGGAACTGGTGGCAGACCGCGATACGAAGAAGCCATTCCCGCGAGCGATGAAAGTCGTTGAGACGCTCGTCAAGGAATGCCTTGCTCACGGCCTCGTCGTCTGGCCGAACGTCGGCCACGCGAACGGTCACGACGGCGACCTCATCATGATCGCGCCGCCGTACACCATCACCCTCGAAGAGATCGACGAGCTGACCGAGAGTTTGCGCGGCGCCCTTGCGGCGACCGCCGGCGCCGTACTAGGGCAAGCATCGCTTGCCCAAAATGGGTGACCGATGCTCACCCTCGTACTAGGGCAAGCATCGCTTGCCCAAAATGGGTGAGCGGTGCTCACCCTCGTACTAGGGCAAGCACCGCTTGCCCAAAAATGGGTGAGCGGTGCTCACCCTCGCACTAGGGCAAGCACCGCTTGCCCAAAAATGGGTGAGCGGTGCTCACCCTACTACGGAACCGAGTTAGAAGAGGGCAACATGACCGCACAAACGTCGACCAAAGCGCCGAAGATCACCTATTCCGCCGTCGGCGGCAACATGGACGAGATCCACAGCTCGTTCGATAAGGCTGTCAAATCACTGCGCGCGTCGCTCGGCGGCGAACACCTTCTCTACATCAACGGCGAATGGGTGAAGGGCCAAGGCGGCACGCACGCGACGCAAACACCTATCGACCTCGACGTCACCGTCGGCAATTTCACGGCGGCATCGCTCGCACAAGTCGACAGCGCCGTCGCCGCCGCAAAAGCAGCACAGAAGAAGTGGGGCGCTCTTCCCTGGCGCGAGCGAGTCGCCGTCATGCGCCGCGCGGCGGAAAAGATCCGCGAAATGCGATTCGAGATCGCCGCGGTCATGAGCATCGAAGTCGGCAAGAACCGCATGGAGTCGCTCGGCGATGCCGAAGAATCCGCCGATTTGATCGACTACTACGCCGACCAAGTCGAGCAGAGCGACGGCTTTCGGCGCCCGCTCGGCAAGCTCTCGCCGAACGAGCAGACCCAAGACGTGCTGCGGCCGTTCGGCGTGTTCGCCGTCATCGCGCCGTTCAATTTCCCGATGGCGCTCGCCACCGGCATGTCCAGCGCTGCGCTCGTCGCCGGCAACGCGGTCGTGTTCAAGCCGGCAAACACGGTCCAACTCACGGGCGCGATGCTCGCGCGCGTGTACGACGAAGCGGGCATGCCCAAAGGCGTCTTCAATTTGATCTACGGATCCGGAGCGACGGTCGGCGAGCATTTGATCAGTCACAAAGACGTCGACGGCATCGCGTTCACCGGTTCGCAAGAAGTCGGCATGCGGCTGTTGCGCGAATTCGGCTCCGGTGGACCGTTCGCAAAGCCGGTGCTCGGCGAGCTCGGCGGCAAGAACGCCGCCATCGTCGCGGAGAGTGCCGATCTCGACATGGCCACCGACGGCGTGATGCGCTCGGCCTTCGGATTGCAAGGCCAGAAATGCAGCGCGTGCTCGCGAGTGTACGTGCACAAAAAAGTCGCCGACGCCTTTATGACTATGCTCGTGGAGAAGACGAAGAAGCTCACGATCGGCGACCCCACCGACAAAGACGTATACATGGGTCCGGTGATCAACGAAAGCGCGGTCAAGACCTACGAAGAGAGCACCGCAGCCGCCGGCGCGAACGGCGGAATACTGACCGGCGGCGAGCGGCTCAAGACCGGCAAGCTCGCCAGCGGTTACTACGTCGCGCCGACGGTGGCGAAATTGCCGCTCGATCACGAACTATTCCAGCGCGAACTCTTCTTGCCCATCCTCGCGGTCGGGGTCGTCGACTCGTTCGATCAAGCTCTGGCAGAATCGAACAAATCGCATCTTGGCCTGACCGGCGGCCTCTTTTCCGGCGATGAAAAAGAGATCGAGCGGTTCTTCGATGAGATGGAAGCCGGCGTTCTGTACGTGAACCGGCGAAGCGGGGCTACAACCGGCGCCTGGCCGGGGGTTCAATCGTTCACCGGCTGGAAAGGTTCCGGGGTGACGGGAAAAGGCGGCTGCGGACCATACTACGTCTCGCAGTTCCTTCGCGAACAGTCGCGCACGCGCATGACCTAACAAATGCATATGGAATACGGCACGAGGCTAATGATTGACGGGCGACTAGCCAATATAGCCTAAAAAGGTTGCCCGTCAGGCCGTCCAGAACGAACAATCATTATGGAAAAGAACTATCCTTTCATCGGCGTCGCGCCGCCGGGTCCGAACGCGCAGAAGATCATCGCGCAAGACGAGCGCTACGCCTCGACCTCGTATATCAAAGAATACGCGCTCGTGGCCGCACGCGGCAGCGGCGCGATGGTCGAAGACGTCGACGGCAACCGCTATCTGGACTTCATGGCCGGCATCGCCGTATCGTCCACCGGTTACGCGCACCCCAAAGTCGTAGCCGCCGCCACCGAGCAGTTGAACAAATTCGCGCACATGTGCGCCACGGATTTCTACTACCCGGTTTTCGCACAGCTCTGCGAACGGCTCGCCAAGCTCGCGCCGGGCGCCGAAAGAAAGCGCGTCTTCCTCACCAATTCCGGCACCGAGGCCGTCGAAGGCGCCATCAAACTCGCGCGCAGCCACACGAAGCGGCAGAACGTCATCTCATTCGAAGGTTCGTTCCACGGCCGCAGCATGGGCGCAATCTCGCTCGGGTCGTCGAAAGTGAAGTACCGCAGGCACTTCGGACCGCTCATGCCGGGCGTGTATCATCTGCCGTACGACAACCCCTATCACGCCACCGACTGGCGCACCGCCACGGCGAACCTTTTCCGCGAGCGCGTCGGCGAGGACGAGATCGCGGCCGTCGTCATGGAGCCGATCTTGGGCGAGGGCGGCTACGTCGTGCCGCACAAAGAGTTCTTGCAGTACTGGCGCGATTTCTGCGACGAGCACGGCGCAGTGCTGATCTACGATGAAGTGCAGTCGGGCGTCGGCCGCACCGGCACGATGTTCGCGTCGCAAACACTCGGCGTCACTCCCGACGTCACACTGTTGGCAAAGGGTCTCGGCTCGGGCCTTCCCATCGGCGCCATCATCGCCAAAGAGTCGGTGATGTCGTGGGCCCACGGCAGCCACGGCAGCACGTTCGGCGGCAATCCGGTCGCGTGCGCAGCCGCGCTTGCCACGCTCGACCTCGTCGAAGGCGGCTTGATGGACAACGCCGCCAAGATGGGCGGGCTGCTCCTCACCGGCCTGCGAGCGATGAAAGCGAAGCACGACATCATCGGCGACGTGCGCGGCGTCGGACTCATGATCGGTGTCGAATTCGTGCGCGACCGCGCGACGAAAGAGCCGTACGAGCACCTCGTGCATCAGATCGAGCTTGCGGCCTTCGGCAAAGGTCTGCTTCTGCTCGGCTGCGGCCGCAGCACGATCCGCATCGCGCCGCCCCTGATCATCGATGAAGAGGACGTCCGCATTGGATTGCGCGTGTTCGACGAAGTGCTGACTGAGCTTAGAGTCCCGGCGTGACCGTCGACTCCGGTCGACGGGCATCAACCAAGTTGATGCCCATGAAGGAAGCAATCGCCCGGTTCGTCCACGACGGCGACACGCTCGTCATCGAAGGCTTCACGCATCTCATCTGTTTCGCGGCCGCTCACGAGATCATCCGTCAACGAAGACGCGACCTGACGTTGTGCCGGCTTACACCGGACCTCATCTACGATCAGATGATCGCCGCGGGCTGCGCGAAGAAACTCGTCTTTTCGTGGGCGGGCAATCCTGGTGTCGGCTCGCTGTTCGCGCTGCGGCGCGCAGTGGAAAAGGGAGTGCCGCATCCCGTGGAAATAGAAGAATACTCGCACTACGGTTTGGTGGCGCGCTTCGCAGCGGGCGCGGCGAAGCTGCCATTTTGGCCGTTGCGCAACTATCGCGGGAGTGATCTGCCGGCGGTGAACCCGCGCATCAAGACCGTGACGTGTCCGTACACCGGCGAAGAGCTCGCCACGGTGCCCGCCATAAATCCAGATGTGACCATCGTGCACGCGCAGCGCGCCGATCAGCACGGCGATACGCAGATTTGGGGACTCTACGGCGTGCAAAAGGAAGCGGCGTTCGCGGCCAAACGCGTGATCGTCGTCGTCGAGGAGATCGTCGACGAGTCGGTCGTGCGCGCCGATCCCAATCGAACGCTGATTCCCGGAATCATCGTCGACGCCGTCGTGCACGAGCCGTGGGGCGCCCATCCGTCGTATTCGCAAGGGTTCTACGACCGCGACAACGATTTCTACGTCGCGTGGGAAGCGATTTCCAAAGACGAGGACGGCCTGCGCAATTGGTTGGAAGAGTACGTCTACGGCGTTGACGACCGCGCCGGCTATATGCGCAAGCTGGGCGCGGCCGTGCAGGATAGGCTCGCGGCCGACGACATGTTCTGCGAAGGAGTCAACTACGGTTTCTGAAATCGGCGCGTATTCGAACCAGGAATTGATGGCCGTGCGCGCCGCCAAAGAACTGCGCGACGGCGACGTCGTTTTCGTCGGCATCGGGCTGCCGAATCTCGCGTGCAATCTCGCGCGCGCCACCCACGCGCCGAATCTCGTGCTCATCTATGAATCGGGTGCGGTGGGTGCCGTCCCCGATCGGCTGCCGGTCTCCATCGGCGATCCGGCGCTTGTCACCGGTTCACTGTCCGTCGCATCGATGGCGGATATTTTCATGATGTATCTTCAAGGGGGGCGGATTCAGGTCGGCTTCCTCGGCGGCGCGCAAGTCGATCGCTACGGCAATATCAACTCGACCGTGATCGGATCGTACGACAAACCGAAAGTGCGTTTGCCGGGCAGCGGCGGCGCGTGCGAGATCGCAGTGCATGCACACCGAGTTATCATCGCCACCGCGCTATCCGCGCGCTCATTTCCGGCCTCGGTGGATTTCATCACATCGCCGGGCCACGCGGGGAAATATGGAACGCGAAAGGAACTGAAGCAGCCGGGCGGCGGTCCAGTGCGGATCGTCACCGATGTGGGTATTTTGGAGCCGTCACCAGACGACGGCGAGCTCGAATTGGTGGGCATCTATCCCAACGTCGAGGTTGAAGAAGTCAAGCACAAGGTGGGCTGGCCGCTTCGCGTGCGCGCGACGCTCGAAAATATTCCGCCGCCCACAAGTGAAGAGCTCCATCTGCTTCGAGATGTGCTGGATCCGGACCGGTTGTTCTTATAATCTAGGCCTTTTCCCAAAAGGACATTCATGAACAAGCATCTCCTCGGCGTCGTTTCGGCGGCCGCGTTCGTACTCGCTTTCGCCAGCGCGCCGCTCGGAGCCATCGCCGCGCCGGCGCCGGAAACGCTTCCGCCCGCGACCGGCCTGCAATGGCATCAAACGGCGGCCCAGGTGCTGCAGTCGTGTGAAGACCAAATCGCTACGACAAAAACCGAGATCGCGAAGATCGAGTCACAGTCCGCGCCCGAATGGACATTCGCCGACTCGGTTCAGGCAATCGAAACGGCCGTCGCCGACTTGAACGACGGCACCACCGCGCAAACTTTCCTCTCGGCCGTTGCGCCGACGTCGGACGTTCGAGACGCGGCGAACAAATGTCAGCAAGAAGTGTCCGACTACTATTCGACGCTCAGCGCAGACCCAAAGATCTATGCGATGGCGGCGCGCGTGACTGCGATCGGTGACGCGAAGACGGACGCCGACAAGAAGCTCGTGGAGACGTACGTGCTGACCGGCGTGCGCGCCGGCGTGGCGTTGCCGCCCGCGCAGCGCGATCAGTTGACCAAACTATTCCAACAGCTCAGCGATCTGACGATCGCGTTCGGGCGAACGCTTTCCGAAGATAAGACCGTCATCCACATCTCGGCGGCGGATGCCAAACCGCTGCCAGAGGCTTTTGTCGCGAACGTCAAACCGACGGCGACCGGATTCGACGTGCCGGTGAACGAGAGCACGTACGCGCAGTTCATGGACAACGAACCGGACAGCGCGGCGCGGGAACGTTTCGCCACGGCGTACGGCCGCCGGGGCGGCCCGGCAAACGTGACGCGGCTGGAACAAGCGGTCGCGCTGCGCTACAAGATCGCGCGCACGCTCGGCTTCGGACAGTGGGCCACCTATCAGCTAGCGGCGAAGATGGCCAAATCGCCGGCTCGTGTCCAAAAATTCCTGGCGCAGATCGACTCCACGCTTTTGCCCGCTGCCCGCGCCGAACGCGCCCGGCTCGCCGAACTGAAAAAAGCAGACGGCGACCTGACGCCGTTCGCGAGCTGGGATACGCCGTACTACGAGACCAAACTCATCAAGACAAGATACGCGGTAGACGACTCGATCGTGCGCCAATATTTTCCCGTGGACCACGTGATCAGCGGCGTGTTCTCCATCTATGAAAAGCTGCTCGGCGTGACGTTCACGCAGTTGCCGGCGCCCGACGCCTGGGCCCCCGACGTGCGCGAATACGTGATAGACGATACCGCAAGCGGAAAAGCTATCGGCTGGTTTTATCTCGACCTCTTTCCGCGGGCCGGCAAGTATGATCATTTCGCCGACTTCGGCGTACGGCCCGGCCGCCTATTGCCCGATGGCTCGGTTCAAAAGCCGGTCACCGCTATCGTGGGCAATTGGCCTGCGCCTGCGCCCGGCCAGCCTGCGCTGCTCAGCCACGGCGATGTCGTGACGTTCTTCCACGAGTTTGGTCACGCTATGCATTCGACGCTTTCGATCGCGCCGTACGAGACGCTTTACGGCACGGCGGTGCGCGGTGATTTCGTCGAAGCGCCATCGCAGATGCTCGAGAACTGGATGTGGCAGCCGTCGATTTTGAAGATCGTTTCGAGCAACGTCAAAACGGGCGCGCCGCTGCCGGATAGTCTGATCACGAAGATGGTGGCGCTCGAGCACGTCACCGACGGACTCGACTACACCGGTCAGGCGTTCTATGCGCAATACGACATGACGCTGCACAGTTCGGGTCCGACGGTGGACGCCACCAAGCTTTGGTCGAGCCTGCAGTCCACGATGACCGTCGGCCACATGATCCCCGGCACATATCCGGAAGCGGCCTTCGGACATCTCATGAGCGGCTACGACGCGGGCTACTACGGCTACTTGTGGTCGAAAGTATTCGCGCAAGACATGTTCACGGTGTTCCAACATTACGGCCTGGAGAGCCCGGTGGCCGGCATGCGCTATCGGAAAGATATCTTGGAGCCGGGCGGCGTCTACGAACCCGACGTGCTGCTCGAAAGATTTCTGGGCCGACCGGTCAGCTACGATGCCTTCTACAAATACTTAGGGATCACACCACCGAAATAACGATAGAAATGTAGTACGGGCGTACTCGTATTAGGGCAAGCATCGCTTGCCCCGCGATCGCCGTATTAGGGCAAGCATCGCTTGCCCCGCGGTCGGCGTACTAGGGCAAGCATCGCTTGCCCCGCGGTCGCCGTACTAGGGCAAGCATCGCTTGCCCCGCGGTCGGCGTACTAGGGCAAGCATCGCCTGGCCCGCGGTCGCCGTACTAGGGCAAACATCGCTTGCCCCGCGATCGCCGTATTAGGGCAAGCATCGCTTGCCCCGCGGTCGCCG
>Ga0208849_1001310_pt1 | contig 17824 bp, 17 predicted proteins | sample NGESurdeep072012_10_FD_184470 | JGI IMG/M metagenome (GOLD analysis project Ga0208849, IMG submission 184470) | Arctic peat soil microbial communities from Barrow, Alaska - NGEE Surface sample 53-3 deep-072012 (SPAdes) | ecosystem: Environmental > Terrestrial > Soil > Wetlands > Peat ... | reverse complement strand
CTGGGTGACCGGACACGGCTGGGACCAGAACCGCTGGGCCGATACGCGGTTCCCCACCCACGAAAAACTTTCCGCGGCGGTTCCCAACAATCCGGTCCTGCTCGAGCGCATCGACGGCCACGCCAACCTCGCCAACAAGAAGGCGATGGAAGCGGCCGGCGTGACCGCGGCGACCAGGGCGCCCGCCGGCGGACGCATCGAACACCTCGCCGACGGCAGCCCGAGCGGCGTGTTCGTGGACAACGCGCAGGCCCTCACACAGCACGTCGTGCCGCCGCCGACGCATGAAGAGCTGAAGCGGCAGCTCGAGAACGCGATCGCAGATTTGCACCGATGGGGTGTCACCGGCGTGGACGACGCCGGCGAGCCGCAGGACGTGCTCGACACATATGAAGAGCTGGGTCGCGCAGGAATGCTCAACTCGCGCATTTATGCGATGGTCGGCGACGACTCCACCGCCATCGCGAAGGCGTTCGCGCGCGGGCCGCAGAGCGCGCTTTACGGTTCCGATGCCATCGGCGGCGTCATCAACATCATCACGCGGCGACCGCCGAGCAGCGGGGCTCGCTACTTCGCCACGGTGGAAGGCGGCAGCTACGGGACGGCGCGCACCACCTTGTCGGCGGCGCAGACGTCGGGGGCGTTCAGCCTTTCGGGCAGCGGTACCTATTTCAACACGGCGGGCTTCTCGCGCGTGGGAAATCGCGACACCGACGAGCCGGACGGCACGCAGAAATTCGCCGGCAACCTACGCGGCTCGGTCGATCTCGGTCAGGACACAAAGCTGGAGTTTGGCGTTGACGGCTATCAGGCGAATGCCGCCATCGACGGGGCGCCGCCTACTCCCACGACTCTGTGTCCGGCAGGAAGCCCCTGCTACCAAACCAAGCTCACCGCCGCCGCCGACGCGCCCAATACATCCGACCGGACGGTGATCGACGCTTTCGGGCGGTTCAGCTTCGCCGCATTCGGCGGCGCGTTGCACAACTCATTCACGGTGTCGGACACCAGCACCAGCCGGGTGCTCGACCAGCTCAACGGCGTCACGATGCAGCACTACAACTACAGCGGCTCGGACATCGGCGGCGATTACCAAGGAGTTCTCACGCTCGACAGAGGTTCGCTGGTTTTCGGCAGCGGGCTGCACTCGCAGGCGGCGTCCAACGCCAACGACGATCCCTTCTCGCCGGACTTCAACGCGACGCGCGCGCTCTATGACGGGTATGTGCTTTATCAGCTGCCCATCGGCGATCGTCTGGACCTGTCGTTTGCCGGCAGATATGACGGCGAATTCAATGGCGACGGATTCACGACGGGCCGCGTGACTGCCGCGTACGACATACCCGAGACCGAGACGCGCTTTCATGCCGGCGCCGGGACGGGGGCGAAGCTGCCAACGGCGTTCGAGCTGTCGTACAACGCGGCCCTGGTGCCCGAGCAAAGCTTCGGGGTGGACTTCGGTGTCGGCCAGACGCTGTTCGACGGCCGGCTGTCGTTGGATGCGACCGGCTTCTACAACCGGTTTCACAATCTCATCGATTTCGACTTTTCGATTCCGCCGAGCGGCGGCTACGCCAACATCAAGGACTCGGCTACCGCCGGGGTGGAACTGTCCGGGACCGCCAACGTCGTTCCCGGAAAGCTGTCGGCCACAGCGTCGTACACCTACCTCTACGCGCAGAACCTGGACACCGGGTTCCCGTTGCAACGGCGGCCGGTCAATTCGGGCAAGGTGTCGGTGACCTACACCGGCATCCAGAACCTCTCAGCCACGCTGTCGGCGACGCTCGTGGGAGCACGAAATAACAACGACGCCACGACTGCGTCGCCGCCGCTTGTTCTGCCGGCGTATGCCCGGGTCGATCTGGAAGCGACCTATCGCGTCAACGACGCTGTTTCTGTCTTTGGGCGGATCGAGAATCTTCTGAACGCGACCTATCAGGACCCGTGGGGGTATAATACGGCGGGCCTTTCGGTGTACGCCGGGCTCACTTGGAGCCACTGACGGAGCGGCGATGGCGAGCGGCAAGCGAGGACAGGACGCGGCGCTGATCGGAGCGCTTGCCGTTCTCGTGGGGGCGCTGCTTGCCACCTCGCTCGCCGTGGGGCCGGTGTTTCTTTCGCCGCCAACGGTGGTGTCGGCGCTCTTCGGCCATGGCAGCGAGGCGGCGAACATCATTGTGGGCGAGATACGCCTGCCGCGAGCGATCCTGGCGCTTCTCATCGGCGGTACGCTCGGCCTGGCGGGAGCGGCGCTGCAGGGGCTGTTGCGCAATCCGCTGGCGGCTCCCGAGCTTTTCGGTGCGCCGTCGGCGGCGGCGCTCGGCGCGGTGACGGTGATCTCGCTCTGCTTCGTCGACGCGCTCTCCTTTGCGCTTCCGGTCGCGGCGATCGCCGGGGCGCTGATCTCCGTGGCGCTGCTGATCCTCGTCGCCGGACCGCGCTCCAGCCTGCTGGTCCTGATCCTTGCCGGCCTTGCGGTCGCCAGCCTTGCAGGCGCCGGCACGTCGCTGGCGCTCAACCTGGCGCCCAATCCCTTCGCCGCGCTGGAGATCGCTTTCTGGCTCCTCGGTTCGCTGGAAGATCGCAGCATGCGCCACGTACTGATCGCGCTGCCGTTCATGGTGGCCGGCAGCATCCTGCTGCTGTGGGATCGGCGGGCCTTTCGCGCCCTGACGCTCGGCGAGGAGACGGCGGCCAGTCTCGGGTTCGATCTTGCGTGGGTGCGCATCCGGGTCGTCACCGGCGTAGCCGCCGCAGTCGGAGCGGGCGTGGCCGTTGCCGGCAGCATCGGCTTCATCGGACTGGTGGCGCCGCACCTTGTGCGTCCGTTCGTCGGCCACGATCCCGGGCGCCTGCCGGTTCCGGCGGCGCTGTCGGGAGCGGCGCTGCTGCTGGTCGCCGACATCGCGGTGCGCCTGATCCCGTCGCAGACCGAAATCAACGTCGGCGTGCTCACCTCGCTTATCGGTGCGCCGTTCTTCATCGTGCTCATCCTGCGTCGCCGCGGCGATCTGACCGGTGCCTCGCCGTGAGCGACCCGGTTCTCCAGATTGCGCACCTGTCGGTGTCGCTCGATCGCCGGCAGGTGCTTGCCGACGTGACGCTTACGGTTCGGGCCGGCGAGTTCGTGGTTGTCGTCGGGCCGAATGGCGCGGGCAAGACGACGCTGCTGCGCGCCGCAGCCGGACTTGTTCCTTCATCGGGCGAAATCGCCATCGGCGGCGTGCCGCTCGCCCGACTGTCGCCGCAGGAGCGGGCGCGCTCGCTCGGGTACCTGCCGCAGGGCCATGTCTTCCACTGGCCGCTGACAGTGTTTGACATTGTGGCGCTCGGCCGGCTGCCGCGCGGGGCAGGGGCCGACCTCTCGGACGCGGACCGGGAAGCCATCGGTATCGCGATGCAGGAAACCGGGACGGAGCAGTTTGCCGCGCGGCCGGTGACGACGCTCTCCGGCGGCGAGCGGGCGCGGGTGGCCATGGCCCGGGTGCTGGCGACCGAGGCGCCTCTGATACTTACGGACGAGCCGACCGCCTCGCTCGATCTCCGCCATCAGATCACGGTCATCGAGATGCTCCGCCGGCACGCCAACAGCTTTGGCGCGGTACTGGCGGTGCTGCACGATCTCGCCCTGGCTGCCCGTCACGCCGATCGTATCGTCGTTATCGACGGCGGCCGCGTCGTAGCGGACGGGCCGCCGCGCGAGGTGCTGACGAGCGAACGGCTGGCGGAGACATTTGGCGTAAAGGCCGACGTGATAGAGGCGCGCGGGGCGCCGCTGATATTCCCGTGGGCGGTCAGCGGCACGCCGTGAGGGCCTGATCGAGCCGGTCCATTCCTGCTCCCGGCAAACCGAGCCGCAGCCACGTGGGTTGACTCACGAACGCGCGGGCCCAGATGCCTTGCCCGGCGAGTCGACGATGCAGGCCGGCGGCGTCCAGATCCTCGATCAGCACGAACAGATGCGTGTGGCCCTTGATGGCGAGGCGATGGCGGGTCAGGAGCGACCGGAGCTTGTTGTTCTGCTCTTTGAGGCTGGCGCGGGTCGCGTCGCGCCAGCGGCGATCCGACAGCGCCTGCGCGCCGATCGTCAACGCCGCGCTGGACACCGGCCAGTCGCCGAGGATGGATGCCAGCCGCGTGACCAGCGCCGGCTCGCCGGCGACGAAGCCGAGACGCAGTCCGGCGAGCCCGTAGAATTTGCCGAGCGAGCGCAGCACCACGGCGGACAAGCCGGCGAGCATGGGCACGAGGCTGATCTCGGGGTTAGCGTCGGCGAAGGCCTCATCGACGACGAGCAACCCGCCGCGTTCGCCGAGCGCTCTCGCCAGCGCAGTGAGCGTCGACGGCGGAAAGGTCCGCCCGTCCGGATTGTTGGGATTGACGACGACGGCGATGGTGACATCGGTCGGGATCTGGCTGACGTCGCCGACCTCGATCACGCGACAGGCGCTGTCCTGCCATGCGCCGGCATGGCTACCGTAAGTCGGACCGACGACGGCGACGGCGCCGGCCGGCGCAATGAGCGGCAGCAGGCCAATGGCGACTTCGCTCCCCGGCACGGCGGCGATCGCGGCACCGGCGGGGAGGCCATAGGCCGTGCGGGCGGCCGCCAGTAATTGATCCAGCGCATCCCTGCCCGGGAGGCGGCCGGGCGACGCAACCACGATTTTCCCAATCGGGTAGGAGGCTGGATTAATTCCCGTCGAGAGGTCCAGCCATCCGGCCGGAGGCGTTCCGTACTGGGCGGTTGCAAAGACCAGGTCGCCACCGTGGCGGGGGGAAGTTTGGGGTCGGATCGCCATCGGCTCGCTGCTGGTCCGGATTGGCGGGGACGGGGACCATTGGAGGCCTCGCCCGGAGTCGAACCGGGGTAGCGGGATTTGCAGGCTCGCCCGCCGGTGTTGAGTGGGGTGTCTGTGACTCAGGCGCCGTTGATTATCTTGTGGAAATCGCCACGAAAATCCCTGTACTTGGACCTAAATTGATAGAAAACGAGTCCCCAGTGACTCAGCGGCAAGTAAGAAGACAGTGCCAAAACAAGCTCTTCGACTAACCGAATCTATCATAGACGGGTTGCCGGTCGATGGTCACGATCGTCTAGTTTTCGACGCCCTGGCGCCGGGCTTCGGGATCCGCGTCACGCCCGCCGGCGCGAAGATCTTTGTCGCCCAAGCTCGCATCGACGGAAGATCGCGCCGCGTGACGGTTGGCACCTATCCTGAGCGAACGGTCGCAGATGCCCGGAGAGAGGCGAGGGGTGTCTTGGAGGACATGCGGGCCGGGCGAGACCCTCTCGCCGAGCGCGCCGTCCGCAGGCGGGCCGCGGAGGCCGGTACCACTACCGTCGCCGACTTTGCTGATCGATGGCTCGTTGAACACGTCGTCCCGAAGCTGAAGGCAGCCACCGCAGCCGACTACCACGCCATTGTCGCTAACCGGATCAAGCCGAAGCTGGGGCACCTCCTCGTCGCCAAGCTCGCCAAGGAGGACGTGTTGGGCTGGCACGCCTCAATGGCGAGCATTCCCCGGCGAGCGAACTACGCGGTGGCAACACTTCGGTCAATGATGACCTACGCGGAGGACGTGAGCCTTCGACCGCCGATGTCGAACCCGTGCCGGCGGATCACGCTCTATCGTGAGCGGGCGCGCGAGCGATTCCTCAGCGAGCAGGAAATCGGCAAGGCGGCCGAGGGGATAACGACAGCCGAGCGCGCCGGGAAGATCGGCCCGCACGCGGCGGCGGGTTTGCGTTTGGCGCTCTTCACGGGCGCCCGCAGCGGCGAGGTGACCGCGATCGAGTGGTCGCAGATCGACTGGACGCGGCACTTTATCCGCCTGCCGGATTCGAAGACGAACGAGCCACGCACGATTCACCTGTCCGAAGCGGCGCTCGAGGTTCTGCGAGGCGTCCCGCGTGTCGGCCGGTACGTGATCGCCGGCGCCAAGCAAGACGAGCCCTTCCAGAATCTCAGTCGCGCCTGGATGGTTGCGCGCAAGAACGCGGGGCTGGAGGACGTGCGCCTGCACGATTTGCGGCACTCGTTTGCCTCGTTGGCGGCCGGTAGAGGTGTTTCGTTGCAGATGATCGGGAAGCTCCTCGGTCACAAGGTCCCTGCCACGACGCAACGGTATGCCCATCTGGCGCGTGACGCGGTCTCGGCTGTGAACGACGAGCTCGGCGTCGCGATGGTTGCTGCGATCGAGAAGGAGGCGCCCGCCGCAGGGACCGTGGTCAAGTTGCAACGCCGACGTCATAAGAGCGCGCCGTGACGCCTGGTGCGGAGTTCCGGGCCGCCCTTTCAGCCAGCTTCAGCAGTGCGAGGGCGCTGCTTAGGTCGCCGGGTGGACCGGTGCGCGCCGTCGAGGCACACCAATTGGTGGATGAAGCCATGATCGCGGCCGCGGACTGGCTGACGCCGAACAACTACGATTCTGCCAAGGGCCTACGTCAGGAAGATTCGCTGATGTATCTGCGGCTCATAGTCCAGGACGCGCTCCTAGCGGGCACGCTGCTCGTTTGCGGCTTCACAAAAAGTGGCTTCGCACACAGAGGAAATGCCGTTGCTGTGGATCCGGAAAGATTGCGTGACGGGAGCCAACAGCTTTTTTTCGACGATTGCCTGGTGAAGGCTAGGAACGGGGAAACGATACTCTACGGCGTCACCGTGGAGCGGGCGGCAACCGACGGAACTCCACCTCTAAGAACCCGGCAGCTCAAAGCGAGTGAGCGTGACGCCGTCATTAAAGAACTCCGCCGCAACCCGCTGGCGACTCGGGATCAGTGCAAGCAGATTGCTGCGGGGATTGTGGACGATCGGAAGATCACCGACGCGCAGTGGCGTAAGATTTTTAAGGCAGCTCCACGCCAGATTGGTCGCCCGCCAAGCGCGCCGAAATAACTGCGGCACTAAAAACGCTTGCCTCTATTCCCACAGTTTCTTGAGCGAAGAGCGCAGTTGATATTCGCCCATCGGACAACTGATTTACCCGATGGAGTGAAGCGCAATGCAAATAGACCCAAGCGAACTAATTCCCAGCGACGAGACGGCGGAGATTCTGCGCGTGAAGACGGCAACGCTGCCGTCATGGCGCTGTCAAAAGAAGGGGCCTGCGTATGTGAAGGTGGGCCGGGCTGTTTTCTATCGACGCTCGGACGTCGCCGTCTGGCTGGCCACCCAGCGGCACGAGCCGGAGCTGGCGTGACCGATGCCCTTCAAAACGGAAAACGCCGAGGCCGCAGGGGCGGCACTCGGCGCTGCATGTAGGTCTCAACTTCGCGGGCGAGACACCGAATTTAATAAACCCCGAATCGTAGTCGCGCAACGGGCAACGATGCCGCGATTCGCGATAGTCAGCGCTGGCCTAGTCCTAGAGTTTTGCGCTGACCGATCCGCAGCCGGAGCGGCCATCGCCCTGGCGAAGGCGCGTGCGGCATGAACATGCAGCACCGTTACAACGAAGGGTTTGCAAGTGTTGAGAACGTGGCCACCGCGATGGCTGCGAATCCTGACCAACAGTTTCGCGCGGTCGAATTGCTGGTGCGCGAGTTGGCGGCGGGAGTCGCCAAAGGTGACCTCGACGTCGCCGATTGGTCCGACCGAGTTCAAGAGATTGCCGTCAGGACCGGCATGGTGGAGACGCACGGGCAAGATCGCATCCAGGCGATGATGACGGGGGCGATCATCTCGCCGATGCATCTTCGGAGCCCATCGCCGGCGACGACTTCGGCGTTGGATGCGGGCATTCGCACCGGTGAGGTGGTGTCGTCGGGCGACGCCCGTGCGCGAACCGTCGAACTGGTGGTTCGGCGCGCCTCCGACATTAAGCCGGAGCCGATCGACTGGCTCTGGCCGGGGCGCGTCGCTATCGGGAAGCTGACGATGCTCGCCGGTGAGCCTGGACTCGGCAAATCACAGCTGACGTGCTGGGTATCCGCGGCGGTCACCACCGGCGGTCGCTGGCCCGGCAACGAAGGCACCGCTTCGATCGGCAGTGCCATCATCCTCTCGGCTGAGGATGACGCCGCGGACACGGTGCGGCCTCGGCTCGATGCAGCCGGTGCCGATGTGAGTAGGGTCTACATCGTGTCTGCGGTGCGGGTGGACGACGGCAGCCGACGGTCCTTCAACATCCAGGCCGACCTCGTCCTGCTCGAACAGGAGATCAAACGCATCGGTGACGTGCGTCTCGTAGTCATCGACCCGGTGTCGTCGTATCTCGGCCGCGTCGACTCCCACAAGAACGCGGAGCTCCGCGCCGTGTTGGAACCGATCGGCGAAATGGCAAGCCGCATGGGCGTTGCCGTGGTTGCTGTGACGCACTTGAGCAAGGGCGGCTCCGGTGGGGCTAACAATCGCATCATCGGGTCTATTGCCTTCGTAGCGGCGGCGCGGGCGGCGTTCATCGTCTGCCGGGATCCCGACGATAGCGAGCGGCGCCTCTTCTTGCCGACTAAAAACAACCTCGGTCGGGAAGGCGATGGAATCGGTTTCCGGGTCGGCGTGCAGCTCACGCCGAGCGGCATTTTGGCGCCGAGCATCTTCTGGGACGCGGACCCCGTGAAGATGTCCGCCGACGACGTACTGGCGGCGGGCGACCGTGGCGAAGTCACCAGCGGAGATGAAGCGGAAGACTTCCTTCGTGACCTGCTTGTTGCCGGGCCCGTCCCGACCAAGACCGTGAAGGCGGAAGCGGGAGCGGCCGAATTGTCGTGGGCGACTGTCCGCCGCGCAAAAGACCGGATTGGTGTGCGGGCCGTGAAGGCGAAAGAGGCCGATGGCGGGTGGCTTTGGACGCTCGCTGAAGTCGAAGATGTTCATGCTGAAGTCGAAGGTGCCCCTCTCTCGGAAATGAGCACCTTCGCGGAAAACAGCCAAAGCGATGAGCACCTTCGCGGGAGTCCGCCAAGGCGCTCAACATGAGCACCTTGGCAGTAAACCGCCGTTCACGGCATGCCAAAATCGAAGGTGCTCATTTCCGAAAGGCGAGCACCTTGAAATCTGCGCCGGCTGCATGACCGAGCCAACGGCCGCCGATCTCAGGGCTGTCAGGGCCTGGCATTCGCGCATTGCCGGCGAGACTGACATCACGCGGCTGGTCCACTGGCGCGCCACTCTCGTCTCGCAGATGCCGCCCGCGGCGACCGCCGGGCGGATGGTGTGGTTGGTGATGGCGATCGAGTCCAGGACGCTGATCGACCGGTGGCTAAAAGAACTAGCCGCCGGCGGTGGCGAAACTCCGACTGGCCGTAAAACCAGCGGCCGGCCGCGCGGATACATCGAGAGCTACTCGCCGCAGGCAAAGACACTGGCACTCCTGGAAGACGTGGATTCGGTGCTCACCGAGTACCGGGAGCACTGGCCGCTAACCTGTCGTCAGATCTTCTACCGGCTCGTTGGTGCCTTCGGCTACGAGAAGAGCGAGGCCTTCTACTCCAAGCTCTGTCACCACTTGGCCAATGCAAGGCGAGGCGGGCGTGTGGAGTTCGACGCGATTCGCGACGACGGTGTCAGCACTGTCACCATGCGTCATTTCGATGACGAAGAGCACTTCAAGGCGCACGTGCGCGCCCTCGCCGAAAACTACCGGCGCAACCTCCTAGCGACCCAGCCCGTGCATATCGAAGTGTGGTGTGAGGCGAGCGGCATGGTGTTCCAACTCGCCGAGGTCGCCGAGAAATTCTCCATCCGCGTCTATTCGTCGTCCGGCTTCGATTCGCTCACCGCCAAGAAGGAACTTGCCGAGCGCATCTGTACGATCGGCAAGCCCGCAGTGATCCTGCACTTGGGCGACTTCGACCCCAGCGGCGAATCCATTTTCGAGGCTCAGGCGGAGGATGTTGCAGCGTTTGTCGCGACTGACAGGCCTTGGAACGATGTAACGGTCCGGTTTGAGCGGGTGGCGCTCTCGGCCGCGCAGGTTGAAGCCTATCGCCTGCCAACGGCGCCGGCGAAGAAATCGGATTCCCGGTCGAAGCGGTGGGATGGAGAGACATGCCAGCTCGAGGCGCTCGCGCCCGACGTCATCGCCGGAATCCTCCGGCGAGCGATCGGCGGGTTACTCGACGCTGATCAGTTTCAGCAGGACATGGACCTGCAGGCGGTGGAGCGCCGGCGCGTTGCGCTCGCCCTGCCGGCGCCGAGCGTCCGCGATGGGTAGAGGCGTTTTCAAACCTCGCCCCGCGGCGAAGGCCAACCGCGTAGCCTTCCACGGAGGGATTTTTTTCAGTCCGTGATTTTGAGCAGGGATGCAAACTAGGTGCAAACGAGAGCAAATAATTCCAGAGATTGGGACTCAATCCGCGCTGCGTATGAGGCGGGAACCCAGTCAATCCGTGGTGTCGCGCGCGCCGCTGGCGTCTCCGACACCGCGCTCAGGAAACGGGCGCGGAAAGACGGCTGGGCGCAGCCAGCGCACCTGAAGTTTGCAGCCCAGTGGAGCGGCGGCCGTCGAGCGGACCCGACGCCGCCGCCCGGTGATCGCCCTAGTCGCCTGTCCGAGATCCTCGCCCAGCTCTCGGCGGCTGATGCGGCCTATATCGAGGCCGCGTTGGAATCGCTCAGGGCTGCCGCCAGCCGAGGGCGTGGGTAGCCGTGACCGCCGTCACCGAGCGCCTCGATCGGATGCGAGCTGACTGCGTGGCCGGCCGCGCGCTGGAAGCCGCGGATGCGATCGCGCTCGTCAACGCGTTCGACGGAGTCGAACAGGGACGTTCGCTCGACCAGGGTATGGGGCTGATCCCAGGTTGGAGGCAGGCGCGGGCCCGCGAGGCGGTTTGCGGTGCTGGCCTGACAGCAGCGGCGCTGCACACCGCGTTGACGCGATACCGAGCCGCCGGGTTCACCGCGGATCGTGATGCCGGTCGCGAGCCCGATGGCGACAAGCGCGTCCTTTTTCAGACCTTAGTTGCGACCCGCGGCAAGGTCCCCAGCCAGGTCACGCTCCGCCGCTGGCTGCGATCAAATAATTTCTGAAATGATCGCGCGAGGCGGTCATCCTCGCGGCAGTCAACGAGGCCTTACATGGCAAAATCTGCTTCCCGCGACCCGGCACGACTTGCCGTAGACGATCGCATCGCTGAGATCGAGGTTCGGCGATCCGCCGTCGTCACCGAGATCCTCGCCCTGGAGAAAAAGGGCGTCAAACCCGAAGCTGAGCCGGTTGGCGACAGCCTCGACGTCGAGGCGATGCGCTTGCTGATCAGCATCGTGCCGCCGTCAACAGACAAAGTTTCCAGGGGCGTGCGCCTCGCTGCTCTCCACCGCGAGCGTGATGTTATCGATCGCGCTTTAGCAATCGGCCGTGTCCGCCAAATTCAGGCGCACGCCGACCGTGTCAACCAGATGGTCGCGGCCGGCGCCGGCACCGATTGGGCAGAACTGCAGCGCCAGCGCGCGCTGGCGGTCTCGCTCTTGTGGACGCTAAACCGACGCATCCACGAACTGCGCCGCCGCCTCACTAGCGTGGCCGGAACGCCGAGCCTGATCGCCGATGGATTCGCCCTGCTCGGGGTCGGAGACAAAACGACGTTCGATCGCGCCTGCGCCCAGGCAAATGATTTCGTCGACGCGGTGGTCAAGGCCGGCGTCGTGACGAGAGGGGAAATCGAGAATGCGTGAACATCTGCTTCGCTCCGGTCGCCGGCGCCCTTTCCACGACGTCGCGATTGCGCGCCGCGCGGGGAAATTCGCGATGGCCGTCCTGGGCTCCGCGAGAGCTCGCGAAATCTGCCACGCCGAAGGCATCCCACTCACGAGGGCCCAGGGCGAAGGCACGAACGCAGCCGGCGGGGTTGTGGTGCCCGATGAGTTTTATGCGGCCATGGAGGATGCCCGTGAACAGTACGGGGTCGTTCGCAAAACCGCCGAGATCGTTCCTATGGGCCGAGACACTCTGTGGATTCCACGCAAGACAGGGGCCGGGTTCACGGCAACGTTCGCCTCGGAGAATACGCTGTTCACGGAGTCCACGCCGACCGCCGACATGATCAATCTGACGGCGAAGAAACTCCTCGCTGGTGGACGCAGCTCGACCGAACTCGCGGATGATGCTGATCTCTTCGGGCAGTGGGTTTTTGGGGAGCTCGCTTATGTCTGCGCAAAGAAGGAGGACGACTGCGGCTTCAACGGTGACGGAACGTCGACCTATGGCGGGATGACCGGCCTGACCCAAAAGTTCCTCGACGGCAATCACAACGCCGGCAAGGTGACGGCGACCGGCCACGGTACTTTCGCGACGCTCACGAACGGCGACCTGACCGCCTTGATGGCGGCCGTGACGGCAGCCGCATTGCCAGGCGCCGCGTGGTTCGTCTCACAGTACGGCTTCGCCACCACCTTCTGCACCCTCGCAGCGACGGCCGGTGGCATCATCATGGATGACGACGACGCACTTCCCGGCGCGATGGTCCCAACGTTTCTGGGTTTTCCCGTTAGATTGGTGCAGGTCCTTCCCCAGGTCGGGACGTCGCTGACCGGAAAGGTCATGATCCTCTTCGGCGACCTCAGCATGGCCGCTGCTCTGGGCGATCGGCGCCAAGTCACGCTGGCGCTATCGGCGGAACGCTTCATGGACACAGATCAGATCGCGCTAGTGGGGACCGAGCGCTTCGACATCAACGTCCACGACCTCGGCGACAATACCAACGTCGGGCCGATGGCTGCCCTGGTCGGGGGCTAACCAGGCACATGGCCGACGGCTCGCTCATTTCGATTCCCGAGTTCCGCGAGCGCCTGCTGCGCGGCGACGACGGGGCAGTTTCAGGGTTGGCAATCACGGCCAAGTTTGCGTCGGCGGCCACAAGCCAAAGCGGCCAGATCGTTCCAACCGTCTTGAGCGATCAGAGCGTCGATCTATATGGTGATGTGATCCTCGCGAAGGGTTGGCAATATTCGGCCTCGACGCCGCTGATCTGGGGACATGACGCGAGCTTGGCCGAGAACATGCTCGGCCGCCTGCTCAACGCCCGCGTCGAGGGCGACAAGTTTCTCGGCGACATGCACTTCGCCAGCGCCGCCGTCAATCCGAAAGCGGGTCTCGTTTTGGGGCTGATACGAGCCGGCGTGGTGACGGACGTCAGTGTCGGCTTCGTGCCGCTCGAATGGTCGGTGTCGAAGGATCCGAAGAGGCGCGGAGGCCTAGATTTTACCAGCCAAAAGCTGATCGAATTGAGTTGCGTTGGTATAGGTGCCAACGAGCAGGCGAAGGTCAGATTCAGACCGCAGTCGAACGACGAGGCTGACGTCGCGCGTGCCGCTGCGAATATCGATGCGATCCGGCTTCGCTCGGCGACCGAAGACGAAGATGTGGCTCGGGCTCGGGCTCGGGCTCGACGTGAGCGGGAGGCGCGGGCGATCTACGCAGCCTGCGAGGATCTTCTCTGATGGCAGCGAAGCGCTCGAAGAAAAAGAACTTAACGGCCGATTCTCCATCTGCCGGGAAGACTGGCCGACCGGCGCGCAGGGATGTCGCGTCGGTTGGCCAGAATATCTTGGCGGCGGCGAAGGACGAGGCGAAGGCTCGCGTGTTGGCGCTGCATGAGCGCGCCCGCCGCACGCGATCGGAGGCGGACGCCATGGCGGAGCCGATGCTGGTGCTCGCATTCCTCGGTTGGCTCGTGGCCGCCCGTGCAGTTATGGCGACGCGCAGGCTCGGCAACGGCAATGGTAAGGGCGTTTAGATCCTCAGCCGGAAAAGAAGCCCGGACCGGCCGCTGTGGCCGTACGCACTGAGAGCAAAATCCAAGGGGGACCCATAGGGTTTTCAAAGGCTTTTTCCGTCTAAGAGGTTGAAATATATACGATCTTGATACCTTCAGAAATCAAACATTTCGCGACATTAGGCGCGGCCGCCCTTAGGGCGGCCTGCGTTCGCACGCTTTCCGCCGCGTTTGATTGGCGCGAGCACCCGTCTGCACCGTTGCCCGCAGTGCGGTTTCAAGTTTCCGCGACGGGAATCAAAAGTAGCCAAGACATGACCGCCGAATTCAAATTTCCCAAGTTGCGGGGCCCCAATCTGCCGGAAATGGCGGCGCGCCTGGGCCTCGAGTTCGGCTTTGAGGTCGCGGAAGGCATCGCGAAGGTCGAGGACCGCCGGATCCGGCGCGAGGTCATACGCGCCGCCCGGGAACTCGTCGCCAAAACGGCGCGACTGTACGAGCGCAGCTTCTGGCAGGCGTTGGAAGCCGCACGCGAGACGCCCGCCGGCGGCGTGGTGAAGGTGACGATCAAGTTGTCCGACGACAAGTCCGTCGAGGAGATGCGGAGGATTGGCGATGCCTGACAATCGGGTCGTCACCGAGCTCGTCGTCACGTCGAACACCGCGGGCGCCGACGCCTATACGGCTGCGATGAACAAGGCATCGACCGCGGCAGACTCGACGTTGGCGACGAACGACAAGATGCAGGCGTCCATCGATCGCCAGACGGTCACGATGACCGGCTCGTACGGTCGCCAAGCCGCGCAGTTCTCGCGCCTGGCGGCCGGCGCCGACCCGGTCATCTTCGCGCAGCAGAAGTTGGAGAAGGCGACGTTGACCGGCGCCGCTGCACTCGCGGCCGGCAAGGCGACGCAGGATGAGGTCAACAGCGTCGTTGGGATCTATGGGACACGCCTGGCGGCAGCTACGGCGGCAACCGGTGCGAATGCAGCGGCAACCGTAGAGGCAGCAGTCGCGACGCAAGGGCTAGCGGTCGCCGAGGGCGAAGCGGCGGTCGCGACGCAAGGGCTGGTGGTCGCTGAGGGCGAAGCGGCGGTCGCAGCCGCTGGCGTCACGCGCGAGCTTATCGTCATGGGTGCTGAGGGATTGCGCGGTAACTTTTCCCGCATCCCCGGATCAATCTTGGTGATGAGGGAACGACTGGGCCAGGCAGGCGCATCAGTCCTGAATTTTGGGACGCTGTCTAAGATCGCCGGCGGCATCGCTGAGGTCGCGTTCCACCCGGTCGTCCTGACCATGATCGCGTTCGCCGTCGCGGCGAAGGTCATTCCGAAGCTGTTCAAAGACATCGAGGGAGGGATTGGCTCTGCCGATGAGGTGCTAAAGGAACACGACGGGGCCATCAAAGCCATCAAGGCCGATTGGGATGCCGCGAAGGCCTCGGCAGCGCAATATGCCTCACAGGCCCAGACTGCGATCCAGTTCACTGGCAACGCCGACAAGCTTCGCCTGCAACTCCTCGAGCTGCAGCAGCAGAGCTCGATTGGTCAGAAGCTGCTCCTGCAGCAGCCGCCGGCCGCGCTCTTTGGCATAGGTGACGCGAACTCCGGTTTTAACCAGGCGGAGCAGCTGCAGCGCTACATCGATAAATATGGCGTGCTCGCGCCGCTCGTGCAGAAACTCGCCACGACAGCGCTAAATGGCAAAGCGGATATTCTGGCCTTCAACGAAGAGATCGAGAAGATCGCGCTGGCAGATCCGGCGAATGCCCAGCTCACGAAGATGGCGCTCGGACTTCTCGACCTAACGTTGGATGCGACCAAGGCGGCCAACGCGCTGAAGGATACGAACGATCAGGTCGCGAAGCTCGATGCCCGGTTCCGCACTGCGGAAGGCGCGGCTGAGGCCGCGTCGATGAATAAGACCGCCACCGCGCTCGCGCAGGCACAACGCGAAAGGGCGGCCGCACTTTTGGGGGCAAATGCGGTCACGCCGCAACAGAAGGCCGACGCAGCGAGTGCTGCCGTATTAGCAAAGCCGCAAGACTTTGCGACCGACCCGACGGGAGCGCTACGCGCCTATGAAGCGGCCACGGCGGCCGCGCAAGCCTACGATAAGGCCGCCACAAAAGTCGGCGTCTCGTCGCAGAAGAATTTCGACGCCGCCCTCAAGTCGGCGCAGAAACAAACCGACACGCTGAAGGCAGAAGCCCTTGCGTTCGGCCTTAGCGCCGGCGCCGCGGCGGAAATGAAGAAGCAGCAGGAGCTCATCGACCTGGCGGAGCAGGATCACCTGACGCTGACGCCGAAGCTTCTCGCCAGCATCGATGCGCAGGCGAAAGCCTATGGCGACGCGACGACCGCCCTGAAGAAAATGAAGGATGCCCAGACAGCCGAACAGTTCCTCGGGCAATCGCTGTTCGATGCCGCCAAGGGCGCGACGAGTTTGTCCGATGCCTTCGCGAAGTTGGCGGACTCGATCGCTACCGCGGTGGAGCAGGCGTTGCTGCTCGGCTCTGGGCCGCTGGCCGGTGTTTTCGGAACATCGTCGTCTGGGGCAAGCGGCGGTGTTCTCGGCTCACTTTTCTCGGGGCTGTTCGGCGGCTCAGGTGCTGGCGGCGGCCTAATGAACCCGTCCGCCAACGGGAATATCTTCGATCACAGCAACGTCGTTCCCTTCGCGCGCGGCGGCATCGTTGATCGTCCGACGATCTTCCCGTTTGCCAGCGGCATCGGCTTGATGGGCGAAGCTGGGCCCGAGGCGATCGTGCCACTGAAGCGCGCGGCGAACGGGCAGCTCGGCATTCAGTCGGGCGGCGGCGGCGGATCATCGGGCGGCGTTGACATTCAGGTCTTCAATTCGAGCAGCGGCGCCACCGCGACCGCCCGCAACAATGGCATGTCAGGCGGCCGGCGCCAGATCCAGATCATGGTCAACGACATCGTGACGGAAGGCATTGCCAACGGCACGCACGACAGCGCGCTCGCCGGCCGCTTCGGTGTGACGCCGGCGAAGAAGCGATATAGCTAACGGGGGGACGACAGCGCGTGGCTCAATCGTGTACCGCGACGCTTCGTGTTCATCAATCCGCGTTTCTGCGCTAGGATCGAGACATGCCGAGAAAAATGTCAACAAAACAGGCGATTCCGCCGGCCCGCGGTAAGCCAGGGGACGTTTTGCCGGTGCGGATTGTTGTCGATCCGACCGAGGAAACGCCCGTCTACTACGCGAACCACGCTGAGGTCAGCCTCTCTCCCCACGAGATCAGCGTGTCGTTCGTCCGCGTTCCCAGCAAGCTTAGCTCCTCTCGCACTAAAGACGCGCAAGTGAGCGGCTCATTGACGTTCGAGCCGACCGTGCAGGTCGTGATTCCGCCGACCTTGCTGCCCGGGCTGATTAAGGCGATGACAATCACTAAAGACCAGTATGAAGAGAAATGCGCGAACACCGCCGACGTCGTCAAGGTCCAGACGACGCAGAGTCCCCATCTAGTCCCAGCAAAAGAAATCTTGAGCGCAGTGTATGCGCAGATTCAGGCGATGCGCGCGCTTGGCAAAACACAGGTTGGCACGGCGGAGATTGCCCGGGCCCTTGGCATCCATGTTGCTGAGGTTGAGAGGACCGTCGCAGCCCTACGAACGAAGGGCGTCAGGCGCCGGTAAGATGGCGCCACAAATCAAAATTCGCGTCATTGATCACGACGGATCTCAGTGGGCCGCCCTTTCCGATTTCGGCAAAGATCACGAGATCATTGGTGAAGCGTTTCGATGCGTCGACCAGCAGTATTCTTTTCGAGGGGGGCACCGAGTGCGCCTGTACAAGGTGAAGAAGCAGGTCTTTTGGAAGATCCCGTCGGGAACGAGTCTGGACATTTCGGACGTGCCGCTTCGACGTGCCCAATATGGCCGCTAGTCGACCTGGCGCGCTAGGTCCTTAGAAAAAACGGTAGCCAGTGCCAACCATCATCGCTTCTTCCCTTTCTTCAGCCTCACTCCGGGACCCTCGCCGTTCTCGTCCTGGAAGATCACGCCGGCCTTTTCGAGGGCGCGCTGGATCGCCGCAACGGCGTCTGCCGACGTGTCGGCGCTCAATTCAGCCCTAGCGATCGTGGCACGCGAGATCCCGGCAGCCTCAGCTAGTCCCGTCTGAGACCACCCGAGGAGC
>Ga0208849_1001309_pt1 | contig 17825 bp, 17 predicted proteins | sample NGESurdeep072012_10_FD_184470 | JGI IMG/M metagenome (GOLD analysis project Ga0208849, IMG submission 184470) | Arctic peat soil microbial communities from Barrow, Alaska - NGEE Surface sample 53-3 deep-072012 (SPAdes) | ecosystem: Environmental > Terrestrial > Soil > Wetlands > Peat ... | reverse complement strand
TCGTGAACAACAGCGGCGCCGCCGAGGCAACCGGCGTCACCGCAACCGCCCCTCTCGACGCGACGCACTACTGCGTCTACTCGCAGACCGGCAACTGGTTCGCGTGGAAGCTCAACCCGGCCGGCGTCATCACCGAGACGACCGACCCGACGCACGTCTGCACCGCCGCGACGTCGTAGGTCTCGGCACGAGGATCCGTCCCGCAGTGGAACGGCGGGATCGACGATGGGGGCCGCACTGCGGACGGCCCCCATCCATTTGTCCGTCGAGGCCGGCAGCGAGAGCTGCGGTATTTCCGCAGCGCAAACCACTGGATCCGCGGATGGACGGCGCGCCGCCGCGAGCAAGCATGAGGGTCTCGTTTCCGCGACCAAAGGGGTGTGAGAATCATGAGCAAGCAGTCGCTCGCCCGCGTCGTCTTCGTGCCCATCGGCATCTACCTCGCGGGGTTGCTCGCGCTCGCGGCCTTCGTCCTCCATCCACCGGCCCTTGGCTGGATCGGGCTGGCGGTGGCGGCATTCCTGGCGCTGCTGGCAGGCGCCGCCGTCGTGGCGTTCCTCCCGCGTGTCGGGGCGAACGCGGTGCGGCTCCATCCGCGCGCGGGCGCCGTCTACCGGCTACTCGTCGTCGCGGACGTGGACGCCGAGCCTGACGAGCTCTGCTCGGCGGTCGGACTGCGGGCGATCGGCCGCCCCGCCGAAGTCCACGTCGTCACGCCGGTGATCGCCACTCCACTCCACTTCCTCGCGGACGACGAAGAGGGTGATCGCCACGATGCAGGACGGCGGCTGGAGGCGACGCTCAGCTCTCTCACGGACATCGGCGTTCGCGCGGTCGGGGTTGTCGGCACCGACGATCCGTTGCAGGCGGCCGGTGACGCGCTCGCCGGCTTCGACGCAGACGAGATCCTGTTCGTCGGACCCGTTCGCTCGAGCCGCGCCTGGCTCGATCAGAACTTCGAGAGCCGCGCGCGCGACCTCTTCGGCATCCCCGTCGCAACGGTATTCGGCGCGAAGCGGTCGCCGACCGCAGTTCTGCAAAGAAGATCGCGGACAGGCTCGTCGTAATCGCAAGCCAGATCCGCTCCGGCGAGATCTCGGAATCCGTCTAGCGGCTACTACGCTGCTACGCCTCGTGCGAAGCGGCGAGCTGCTGCGTTTCGAGGGCGACGACGCGCACGGCCGTCTCGAGATCGAGATTCCGCTTCACGAGCTCTCCGAGCGCCGTCCGCGAGGACGTGGAGATCTGAAGCAGGTCCTTGTGCGACCGGATCTCCTCGACACGCTCCGCGAGGGGCGCCGCTCCGCCCTTCTGCGCGGCGGCGAGGCCTTGCACTTCGCGCGCTATCTCATTGAGGGCTTCTTCGAGTCCCTCGTCCCGTCTGACGAGTTCCCCGACTGCAGCCTGCGGCCCCATCCACGGCTTGAGCACACGCTTGTGAGACTGGATCGCCTCATCAACTCGCTCGCACAGTGTCTCGGTCCGAGTCTCCCGTATGTGTTTCGGAGTCTTCATCCGTGCCACCCCCAAGTCCAAGTGGTTGACCGCCACCAATGATGGAGCTCGACGCGGTGGCCGACATCGGTCTCCGGGCGGATCCGCACTCCGTAGTTTCTACGGCACGATCCGAGACCGGAGTGCCGGATCAGCCAAGGTGCCGAAGGTGGGAATCGAACCCACACTCCCCGGAGGGAACCGGATTTTGAGTCCGGCGCGTCTACCAGTTCCGCCACTTCGGCCCGAACAACAGATGGTAGACCCACCGTAGACCCGCTATGACTTAGGGCCGTGGCGAAGACGATCGGCATCCTCACCGGCGGCGGCGACTGCCCCGGCCTGAACGCGGTCATCCGGGCGGTCGTGCGCAGCTCCGACACGGCCGGCTGGGACTGCGTCGCGGTGCTCGAGGGCTGGCGCGGCCTCGTCGAGGGCCGCTTCCGCGATCTCGGCGTCCAGGAGGTCTCCGGCATCCTGCCGCGCGGCGGGACGATCATCGGCACGAGCCGGACGAACCCGTACAAGCTCGACGGCGGCGTCGCCGGCGTGCTCCAGAACTTCGCCGACCGCGAGCTCGACGCGCTCGTCGCGATCGGCGGCGAGGACACGCTCGGGGTCGCCGCGAAGCTGTTCGCCGAGCACGACTTCCCCGTCGTCGGCGTCCCCAAGACGATCGACAACGACCTTTCCGGCACCGACTACACGTTCGGCTTCGACACGGCGGTGACGATCGCCACCGACGCGATCGACCGGCTGCACACGACCGCCGAGTCGCACAACCGCGTGATGGTCGTCGAGGTGATGGGACGCCACGCCGGCTGGATCGCCGTGATGAGCGGCATCGCCGGCGGCGCCGACGTGATCCTCATTCCCGAGCAGCCGACGACGGTCGAGGCTGCGTGCGCGGAGCTGCGCCGCCGGCACGCGCGCGGGAAGAGCTTCTCGATCGTCGTCGTCAGCGAGGGCTACGAGCTCGCATACGAGAGCGGCGAGAGCGTGCTCGTCGCGGGCGAGGCGCGGCACACCGATCAGTTCGGGCACGTCGTGCTCGGCGGCGTCGGCCAGTCGCTCGGCGCCGAGATCGAGGAGCGCACCGGCTTCGAGACGCGCGTCACCGTGCTCGGCCACGTGCAGCGCGGCGGCTCCCCCACGCCGCGCGACCGCGTGCTCGCAACGCGCTTCGGGCTCGAGGCGGCGCGCCTCGCCCACGCGGGCGAGTTCGGGACGATGGCCGCGCTCCGCGGCGACGACGTCGTCCCCGTCTCGCTTCAGGAAGCGACCGCCGAGCTGAAGACGGTGCCGCCCGAGTGGTACGCGGTCGCGCAGGCGTTCTTCAGCTAGCCGTTGATCCGGCTCGCGGCGATCGATCTCGACGGCACCCTCCTCCGCGGCGACGGAAGCGTCTCGACGCGCACGTGCAACGCGACTCGCGGCGCCGTCGCGGCCGGCCTCGAGGTCGTGATCGTGACGGCGCGCGGGCCGCTGACCGTCGGAGGCATCGCGATCGAGCTCGGGGTCCACGGCGAGGCGATCTGCAGCAACGGGGCGACCCTCCTCGACCTCGCGACACGTCGCATCTTACGGATGCGCACGATCGAGACCGAGGTTGCGCTCCAGCTCGTGCACGCGTTGCGCGAGCGGCTGCCCGGAATCCTCTTCGCCGTCGAGCACGAACGCCTCGCGCACGAGTTCGGCTTCGCCGCCTGGGACTGGACGCCGCCGGACGACACGCGCGTCGGCGATGCGGTCGAGCTGCTCGCCGAGCCGGCGGCGAAGTTGATCCTCCGCCACGTCGGCCACGAGGTCGAGACGATCGCGGCGGTCGCGAGAGAAGTCGCAGGTCAAACGGTCTCGGTTTCCCTGTCCGGGCCGTGGGTGGTCGAGATCTCCCCTGCGGGCGTCAACAAGGCCTCCGCGCTCGCGGAGCTCTGCGACGAGCTGGGCATCGCCGCCGCCGACGTGGTCGCGTTCGGAGATCACCTCAACGACGTGCCGATGCTGGCCTGGGCGGGCGTCGCCGTCGCCGTCGCAAACGCACACCCCGCCGTGATCGACATCGCCGACGAGGTCACCGCGTCGAACGATGACGACGGCGTCGCGCTCGTGCTCGAACGGCTCGCGTAGAGGCTCGAACATCATGACGTTCGACACAATCGCTCATTGTGTGAGAGCCTCTCAGTACCGCTTCATCGCGGCGATCGTCACAGCTCGGCGAGCGGGAACGAGCGGTGCCGCCGCGGTGGCACGAGGAAGTTCTGGCGATGCGTCGTCGTCAGGATCGAGTTGAAGCCCTGCGCCCGCGTGCGCGGCGGCAACGACAGCTTCGTCCCGTCCGGGAGGACGCCGTCCATTCCGAGCCGGTTCCGCTCGAAGTCGTCGCTCGACGGGTTGAAGACGACGAAGTGCACGCCGGCGATCGGCTGCGTGCTCAGCTTGTCGAGCTTCGGATCCGCCGTCCACGCGAACGGGTTGTCGAGCGTGTTGAAGTCGGCGCGGTGCGGGATCGCGGTCCCCTTCGGATACATCGTCCCGTCGTCGCCGACGGTGTCTTGCTGGAGGCGCGAGCTCGCCTGGATCGACGCGCTGTGCCCGAAGCGGCCGGTCTCCTTGAACTGGCGCTCGAGCATCGTCACCGACGAGACGTCCTTCGGCCCCTGCGCGACCGTCTGCGTGTTCTGGCGCACATTCGTCATGCCGGGCCGGAACGCCGTCAGCACGCGCTCGTCGAAGTCGAAGTTGAGATACCACGCCTCGAGGTCTTCGGTGAGATGCGAGAGATGCATGTGCGTGCCGTTGCGGAAATAGCCCGAGCCGAGGTCGACGTACCCGAGCGTCTCGTGATTCGCGATCAGCCGCGGCCCGAGGCCGGCCTTCTGCGTCGATGTGAAGCCGAGGAACAGCTCCGACGTGTCCGGGATCAGATCGGCGCCCGGGACGCCGGCCGCGACCGCGAGTTTCTTCGGCAGGCTCTGTCCGCCGTGGAAGCCGCCGCCGGCGAAGCCGCGCCGGATGCTCGTGAGGCGGAAGATCGACAGGTCGGTGAACAGCGCCTTGCGCGCGGCGTCGATGTGCTCGATCCGGTCGCTGCGCAACAGCACCGCGACGTCGTTGCGCTCGAGGAGCGTGCCGTCGGGGTCGCTCGGGAACGTGCGCGTCGGTAGGAGCGCCGCCTTCTTCGCGCGGCGGTCGTACGGCAGATGGAGCTTCGCCTGCGCCGGCACGTAGCGCTCGAAGTACGGAAGGCCCCACGCGACGGTGGCGACGAGTCCCGCCGGGTTCAGCGCGTACGTCGCATCGAGCTCGCGCAGCGCGTCCTCGAGTTGCTGCTGCGCCTCGCGCAGCGTCGACACGGTGAGCGTCGCGGTGAGGACCTCGCTGTGCAGCGGAGGCACGACGACCTCGACGCCCTCGCTCTGCACGGTGCCGAGGTCGATCACGTGCTGCTCCGCCGGCATGCCGCCCGGCTCGACCGCGGGACGCTTCGGTGCCGGCGACAGCTGGTCGACCAGCTCGTACACGCCCGCGCCTCCAAGGGCGGCGGCCGCAGCGCCGCCGAGGAAACGTCGCCGGGAGAGCGGCATCAGCCCTGCTGCTGCGGGCGCACGAGCACGAGGCTGTTCAGCACGTGGTGGAGGTTCTGCAGCACCCGCGTGGCCGAGTCGTACGGCACGATCACGTGCTGGCTCACCGTGTAGAGCGAGCCGTGGTACTTCCACGCGAGCAGGATGTGCCACTGGTCGGCGTCCTGATTGACGCGGTACACGGTCGCCGTGATGTTGGCGCCCTTCTCCTTGCCGGCGGCATCCGCGAAGCACGGCGTCGTGCCGTGGATCGTCTTCTTGCCGTTGGGGATGATCGTCGCGCAGGTGGGGATCATCGTCCGGCCCGGGTAGCCGCGAAAGTTGACGTGCACGTCGCCGCTGCCGAGATCGCCGTGCTCGAGGAAGCTGACGAGGTAGCTGCGGTCCTTCGAGATCGAGTAGATGTCCTGGTACTGGCCGCCGATCTTCCCGTCGAGCGGGTTCGGCATCCACGTCGGACAGTAGACGGGCGCCTGGATCTTGTTCGCGAGACGCTGCCAGCCGGCCGTCCACGCCGCCGGGCAGTGGGACGCCGGGCCGGCGGGCGCGCCGAACGCCGGCACGGCGAGCACCAGGGCGGCCAGAGCTGCGACGACCGTGGCCCTCATCACGTGGAAGCCTAGCGCTGTTTCGGGTTATTGACCCATCGGGTGCCAGACGGTCTTGAGCTCGAGGAAGCTCGCGATCTCCCAGGGACTCTGGACGTCGGCGCGGCCGTGGACGACCCGCTTCACGTTCTCGGCGGCGAGCCGCTCGAGCTCCGGTGCGTCGCCGTCGGAGCCGCAGACGTCGAGCGCGTTCACGTCCATGTGCGAGGCGAGGATCGGGGCCAGCTCCTTGCGGAAGCCGGTGAGCAGGTTGACGACGCCGCCGGGGAGGTCGCTCGTGGCGATCGCCTCCGCGAGCTCGACCGCGGCGAGCGGCCGCGTCTCCGACGCGACGGCGACGACGGCGTTGCCGCCGACGAGCGGCGGCAGGAGACGGGTGACGAGCCCGAGCAGCGGCGGCTCGTCGGGCGCGAGCACGGCGACGACGCCGGTCGGCTCGGGGATCGTGAAGTTGAAGTACGGGCCGGCGACCGGGTTCGCGCCGCCGAGCACCTGCGGCAGCTTGTCGGCCCAGCCGGCGTACCAGACGATCCGGTCGATCGCCTGCTCGACCTCGTCGCGGCCGCTGCAGAGCTCGGCGAACTCCGGCACGCGCGCCTCGACCATCTCGGCGAGCCGGTAGAGCACCTGGCCGCGGTTGTACGCGGTGGCGGCCGCCCAGCCGGGCTGCGCCGCGCGCGCCACGCGGACGGCGTCCCGTGCGTCCTTGCGCGAGCCACGGGCGACGTTCTGTCCCTCCGCCTCGTACGTGCGCCCCGACTCGCTGCGGGGGAACGCCCCGCCGATGAAGAGCTTGTACGTCTTCTTCACGGGGAGACGGCTCATTCGTCGAACCTCAGGTACGGCTCGAGACCGTGCCGCCCGCCCTCGCGCCCGAAGCCGGACTCCTTGTAGCCGCCGAACGGCGACGACGGGTCGAAGCGGTTGAACGTGTTCGCCCAGACGACGCCGGCCCGCAGGCGCTGCGCCATCCAGAGGATGCGCGAGCCCTTCTCCGTCCATACGCCGGCGCTGAGGCCGTACGGCGTGTTGTTCGCCTTCTCGACCGCCTCCTCGGGCGTGCGGAAGGTCAGCACCGAGAGCACCGGGCCGAAGATCTCCTCCTGCGCGATCCGGTAGCTCTGCGCGACGTTCGTGAACACGGTCGGCGCGAACCAGTAGCCCTTCTCGGGCAGTGTGCACGGCGGCTGGTAGATCTCCGCGCCCTCTTCCACGCCCGCGGCGACGAGCTCTTTGATCTTGTCGAGCTGCATCGCGGAGTTGATCGCGCCGACGTCGGTGTTCTTGTCGAGCGGGTCGCCGACGCGCAGCGTCGTCAGGCGCCGCTTCAGCTTCTCGATCAGCGGCTCCGCGATCGACTCCTGCACGAACAGCCGCGAGCCGGCGCAGCACACGTGCCCCTGGTTGAAGTAGATGCCGTTGACGATCCCCTCGACCGCCTGGTCGAGCGCGCAGTCGTCGAAGACGATGTTCGCCGCCTTGCCGCCGAGCTCGAGCGTCAGCTTCTTGCCTGTGCCCGCGAGCTGCCGCTGGATCGCCTTGCCGACCTCGGTCGAGCCGGTGAACGCGATCTTGTCCACGTCCGGATGCTCGACGATCGCGGCGCCGGTGCGCCCGTCGCCGGTGACGATGTTGACGACGCCGGGCGGCAGCTCCGCCTGGCGCAGCACGTCGCAGAAGAGCAGCGCCGTCAGCGGCGTCGTCTCCGCGGGCTTGAGCACGACGGTGTTGCCGCAGGCGAGCGCGGGCGCGATCTTCCACGAGAGCATCAGCAGCGGGAAGTTCCACGGGATGATCTGGCCGGCGACGCCGACCGCGCGCGGACGCCGGTTCGGGAACGCGTACTCGAGCTTGTCCGCCCAGCCGGCGTAGTAGAAGAAGTGCGCGGCAGCGAGCGGGAGGTCGACGTCGCGCGACTCCTTGATCGGCTTGCCGCCGTTCAGCGACTCGAGCACGGCGAACTCGCGTGCGCGCTCCTGGAGGAGGCGCGCGATCCGGAACAGGTACTTCGCGCGCTCGGAGCCGGGCAGCGACGACCAGCCGTCCGCGAACGCGCCGCGCGCAGCGCCGACCGCGCGATCGACGTCCTGCTGCATCCCCTGTCCCACGCGCGCGAGCGGCTCCTCGCTCGACGGCGAGATCGTCTCGTACGTCTCCGCCGGCTCGAGCCACTCGCCGCCGACGAAGTGGCCGTACTGCTCGGCGATGCTGACGACGTCGCGCGACTCCGGCGCGGGCGCGTACGTCCAGTCCTGCGGAGCCGGCGTGCGGTCGCGCTTGCGGTCGAGCTCGCTCATCAGTCGAGCGTGAAGTAGTCGGGGCCCTGGTACCTGCCGGTCCTCTCCTTGCGGAGCTGCATGAGGATGTCGTTGAGCAGAGACGACGCGCCGAGGCGGTAGAGGTCTGGCGTGAGCCAGTCGGGGCCGAGTGTCTCGTGCACGAGCACGAGGTGCTGGATCGCCTGCTTCGCCTGGCGGATGCCGCCGGCGGCCTTGAAGCCGACGCGGCGTCCGGTCTCCTCGTGCACGTCGCGTACGGTCTCGAGCATGCAGAGCGACACCGGCAGCGTCGCGGCCGGGCTGATCTTGCCCGTGGACGTCTTCACGAAGTCGGCGCCGCCGGCGATCGCGAGCAGCGTCGCGCGGCGCACGTTGTCGTATGTGCCGAGCTCGCCGGTCTCGAGGATTACCTTGAGGTGCGCGTCGCCGCACGCCTCCTTCACGCGCACGACCTCGTCGTACACCTTCGCGTAGCGGCCGGAGAGGAACGCGCCGCGGTCGATCACCATGTCGATCTCGTCGGCGCCGAGCTCGACCGCGCTGCGGACGTCCGCGACCTTGATCGCCGTCGGGTACTGCCCGGACGGGAAGCCGGTCGCCACCGCGGCCACCTTCACGCCCGTGCCCTGGAGGCGCTCGCGCGCGGTCGGCACGAGGTTCGGGTAGACGCAGATCGCCGCGCACGAGGGGATGGACGGATCGCTCGGGTCGGGGCGGATCGCCTTCGACGAGAGCGCTGCCACCTTGCCGGGCGTGTCCGCTCCTTCGAGCGTCGTCAGGTCGGTGACGCGGATCGCGAGCTCGAGCGCGAACACCTTCGCATCCTTCTTGATCGAGCGCTTCGCGAGCGAGGCGGCGCGCTCCTCGAGCGCGACCGCGTCGACCGAGCCGATCCGCGGCAGGCGAGGCTCGAGCGGAAGCTCGAACCCGGTGGGAACCACGGGCGCCTGGGCCATGTTCTGAGTGTAGTTCGGACCCTTGAGCGACCTGGTCGCGCCGGGATCAGGTCGCCGTCTTTCGGTCACTCCGACTCGACCGCCCCGGCCTCGCGCTCGTACGGATTGTCGGTGTAGCCGTGGAGCACGTAGGAGAGCGGCATCCGCAGCGGCCTGTGCTGCATCTGCCAGACGTGGCAGAGCTCGTGCACGACGAGGCCGTCGTCGGCGAGCAGCTCCCTCGAGCGGAGCAGGATCGTCCGGTGCGCCGCGTAGCCGTCGAAGCGGCGGAACCAGGGCAGGCGGAAGAGGCGCGGCACGATCCGGATCCGGACGCAGCGGAGCGACACCGGCCGCGGATAGAAGTCGAGCCGGTCGAGCCGCGCCTTGGCCCGTTCGAGCGCGACGCGCTTCGCGTCGTCCACAGCTCGACGCTATACCGTCACGCCCTGTGAAGCGGCGCTTCCTCCGCCTCCTCGAGCGCGCGGGCCTGATCGGGCCGGCGTTCAGCGTGTACGAGCACCTCGTCGCGCTTCGGCCCGGACGCGCCGCGCGGACGGCCGGCGCGCCGCTGCCGCCGCGCCGGCTGATGGTGCGCGTGGCCGGCACCGCCGACGCGGACTGGTTCCTCCGCAGCGGCCGCGACGCGTACGACGCGATCGCGGCGCATGTGCCCCTCGCCGAGCTCGGCGCCGTGCTCGACTTCGGCTGCGGCTGCGGGCGGGTCACGCGCTACTGGAGCGAGTTCGCGGGCACCGTGGCCGGGAGCGACCTGGACGCCGGCGCGGTCGACTGGTGCCGGAGCAATCTCGCATTCGCCCATTTCGAGCTGAACGCGCTCACGCCGCCGCTCGCGTTCGCGGACGAGAGCTTCGATCTCGTCTACGCGCTGTCGGTGTTCACGCATCTCACCGCGGAGCTCCAGCTCGCCTGGCGCGACGAGCTGCGGCGCGTGCTCCGCCCCGGCGGCCTCCTGCTCGTGACGACGCACGGCCGCTCGTACCTGCCACGGCTCGAGGTGGACGAGCGGGCGCGCTTCGAGCGCGGCGAGCTCGTCGTGCGCTGGGGAGACGTGCCCGGCACGAACCTGTGCAGCGCGTACCACCCGGAGCCCTATCTGCGCGAGACGTTCGCGCAAGGATTCAGCGTGGAAACGTTGGAGCCGGAAGGCGCGCGGGGGAATCCGACGCAGGACCTGGTGCTGCTGCAGCGGAGCTGACGTCTCGTGGCTTCACCGTGTGAGGGTGATCTTTTCGAGCCCCGGGGGCGAGTCGACGTCGAGCCCGCGGAGCTCGGCCAGGCGCATCGCGGTCACCTGGCCCGGGATCACGGCGGTGAGCGGGCTGAGCCATTCCGGTACACCGGAGACGAGCGGCAGCGGGGTATGGGCGCGTGCGAGCAGCTCCGGGACGTCCGAGACGACGAGCAGCCGCGCGCCCCGTTCCTCCAGCGGCGGCAGCACGTCGGCGATGCTCTGCTGCGCGGGCCCCGTCGGGCCGATTGCGATCACCGGCCAGCCGGGACGGATCGCCGCGATCGGCCCGTGCAGCAGGTCGGCCGGCGAGTACGCCTCGACGACGAGGCCGGAGAGCTCGCGGATCTTCAGCGCCGTCTCGTACGCGGTGCAGTAGTTGATGCCGCGCGCGACCACTGTCGCGCCGGCGCCGTCGGCGTACTCGTCCAGCGGCGCCGCGGTTGAAAACGACAGTGCGATCTGCGCCGCGAGCGCCTCGGGCATCCGCTCGAGCTCCGCGCGCGCGACCGTGTCGTCGCCGATCGCGCTGAACAGAAGCGCGATCGCGCCGAGCGAGTTCACGTACGTCTTCGTGGCGGCCACCGCGCGCTCGTCGCCGGCCTCGAGCGGAAGCACCGCGTCGGCGTGCTCGGCGAGCGGCGAACGGGGATCGTTCGTGAGCGCCACCGTCGGCCGCCCCTGCTTCCTCGCCTCCGCGAGCACCGCGCCCACGTCGGGCGACGCGCCCGACTGCGAGATGCCGACGACGATGGCGCCGTCGAGCCGCGGCGGCTGCTCGTAGATCGTGTAGAGCGACGGCGTCGCGAACATCACCGGCACGCGGTTCGCGCGGCCGAGCAGGTACTGCGCGTAGCGAGCGGCGTTCGACGAGCTTCCACGCGAAGCGACCAGGACGTAGCGGATGTCGTCGCGGCGAAACGCAGCCGCGACCTCCCGCACGCGCTCGCCCTGCCGCCCGAGCAACCGCGCGAGCGCCTGGGGCTGGTCGCGCAGCTCGGCGTCAAGCCACGACACGGGCCTCGCCGGCACAGAGCACGTTGACGATCTCCAGCCGGTCGTCGAGCACGACCACGTCGGCCGGGCCTCCCGGCTCGAGCACGCCGAGGTCGCCGCGCCCGAGGATCCGCGCCGGCACCGTCGTCGCGGCGCCGATCGCATCCTCGAACGGGATGCCGAGCGCGTGCAGGTTGCGCACCGCGTCGATCATCGTCAGCACCGTGCCCGCGAGGACGCCGTCCTCCCGCGTCGGGACGCCGTCGGCCACCTCGATCTCGACGTCGCCGAGCTGGTACGTGCCGCCTCCGATCGACGCGCCGGCGGTCGCGTCGCTCACGAGCGCAACCCGGCCGCCTGCGGCCGCCCAGACGAGCAGCACCGTCTCGTCGGCGAGGTGGTGCCCGTCGACGATCAACTGGATGAAGACGTCGGGGCGCGTCAGGGCGACGCCGACGATTCCCGGGTCGCGCGAACGGAACGAGCGCATCGCATTGAACAGATGCGACACCGTCGACACGCCGAGGTCGAACGCCTCGTGCGCCTCTGCCGCCGTCGCATTCGAATGCCCGGCCGAGACGACCACGCCCCGCTCGAGCAGCCGCTGGACGAGAACGGCCGCCCCCGGCAGCTCGGGCGCGAGCGTGAACTCCGTGACGCGGCCCGTGTCGAGCAGCCGGTCGAGCAGCGCGAGATCCGGATCGCGGCGGTGCTCGAGCGGATGGGTTCCCATCCGTTCCGGCGACAGGAACGGCCCCTCGACGTGCGCGCCGATGATGCGCGGCCGGCCGCCGTTGCGCGGCATCGCGCGCAGCGCGTCGAGCAGCGTGCTCTCGGCGGCGGTGATGAACGTCGGCTGGTAGGCCGTGACGCCGGTGAGCAGCAGCGCCTCGCCCGCGCGGACGTAGTCCTCGGTCGAGGCGGCGAGAAAGTCGACGCCGGCGAAGCCGTTCACCTGGAGGTCGACGAAGCCCGGCACGGCGACGTGTCCGCGCACGCCGTCGCCTGCGAGTCCGACGGCGACGACGAGGCCGTCGTCGACCTCGACGTCACCCGGGACGAGCTCGCCGCCGACAAGAGCCGCTTCGACGCCGATCCTCATGCCCTGCCTCCGACGGCGAGGCGTACCGAACCGCCTGCCGCTTCGAGCCGTTCGCGCGCCGTCGACGGGTCGACGCCGGCGAGGAGCGCGACGAGCGCGACGCGCGCGTCGCCGTCCGCCGCATCGAGCGCCGCGTCGACGTCCCCCTCGGCAGCACCGCTCGCGAGCGCGAGATTGCGCCGCGCGCGTGCGCGCAGCTTCTCGTTGTCGGGCGCGACGGCCACCATCAGCCCGGCGTACGTCCGGCCGAGACGTACCATCGTCACGGTCGAGATCGCATTGAGGACGAGCTTCTGCGCAGTGCCGGCCTTGAGACGCGTCGAGCCCGCGACCGCCTCGGGGCCGACGACGACGGCGACCTCGTGCTCGGCGAGCGCCGCGAGCGCGCTGCCGCGTGCGCACACGAGGGCGACGCGAAGCGCACCGCCTTCACGCGCCGCGTCGAGTGCGGCGACGGTGTACGGCGTCGAGCCGCTGGCGCTGACCGCGACGACCGCGTCGTTCGCGCCGAGCCCGAGCGCGCCGATGTCGGCGGCCCCGCGGGCGGTGTCGTCCTCCGCGCCTTCGCCGTCCACGAACACCGCGATCACCTCGGGCGACGAGCCGAACGTCGGCGCGCACTCGACCGCGTCGAGCGCGGCAAGCCGGCCGGACGTGCCCGCGCCGACATAGACGAGCCGACCACCGGCCGCGAGCCGGGCCGCGATCGCGTCGATCGCGGCCGCGAGCTCGTCGGCGGCATGCGCGACGGCGCCCGCGACGGTCGCGTCCTCCTCGTTGAGCAGCGACACGAGCTCGCGCGTCGAGTGCAGGTCGAGATCGGGATGCCGGCGCGCCTCCGTCGGCGACTGCGGCCTACCCGTAAGCGCGGCGCTCACCGCCTCCCAGACGAGCGGCGCGTCCGGCGTGGCGAGGCTCGTCATGTGCCCGCACGACTCGTAGCCCCACGTCCAGAGGTCGTCGACGCCCTCCTCACGCGCGGCGGCGATCGCGGCCTCGAGCTCGGGGATCTCCTCGCGCGTCAACCCGAAGCTCGGCAGCCAGAGCTGTGCGCCGACGCCGTGCGTCTCGCACGTCTCGTGGAGCAGGCGCGCGAAGCGGCGCACGAACGGGCCGGCCGGCTCGCCCCAGTGCTTCCAGTACGGATCCGTGGCGAACGTCGTCAGCCCGGGCAGCGACGCGACCGTGGACCAGTCCGAGATCCCATGCGTGCCGTCGGTCGCCGGCAGCAGGCAGATCGTGTTGCGGCCGCCGCGTGCGGCGACGTGCGCGACCACCTCGCGCAGGAAGTCGACGACCGATGCCTCACGGAACGCCTGCGCCTCCGGCGTCAGCTCGGCCGGCAAGGCGCCGCCGAAGCGCTCCGCGCAGCGGTCGCAGCGGCAGCTCCAGCGCGACTGGTCCTCGACGCCGACGTGCACCGGCACGACCCACGCCGGCTCGTCCCAGAAGACGGAGTCGGCGCCCGCCTCGAGCGCCGCGTCGGCCCAGTCCTTGCAGAACTCCCGGTAGCGCTCGCTGTTCAGGCAGGCCGCGGCGACGCGGCGGCCGTCGTCGAGCACCTGGCATTCCTCCGGGTGGAACGCGACGAAGCGGCTCTCGGCCTCGCCGCCGAACGTGCGCCCGAGGCCCCACGGCCCCAGCTGCACCGACAGGCCGGCCCCGTGCGATGCCGCCACGATCTCCCCGATCGTGCCGCGGTAGTACGCGAGGTCGTTCTCGGAGAACGTGTGCAGCACGTCCGTGTACCCGCGCGCGGCGAGGTCGTCCATGTCGCGCTGGACGTGGCGGACGATCCGCACGCCGAAGTACGAGCAGCCCGCCCTCACCGCGACCGCCTCGCCGCTGCGGTAGCGACCGGCGACCCGGCCGCCGAAAACGGGGCTGCGGCTGCCGGGTCGCTCGGATGGAGGGTCATGTCCAGGTCGCTGTCCTCGAGGCAGCCGAACGCCGTAAGGCATGCCCCGCACGGATCGTCTCACACCGCGCAAATGTGGTCAATACCACTTTGTCCGGCTTCCGGTGGACCGGTTCTACCCTCGTACCGCGCCGGCGGTCAGCCCGAAGGCGATCCGCCGCTGTACGAGCAGGAAGAAGATCACGACCGGGATCACCGTCAGCGTCGACGCCGCCATCAGCGCGCCCCAGTCCGTGTGGCGGCTCGTGCCGAGGAAGTACGACAGCCAGACGGTGATCGTCTGCTTCGACTGGTCGTTGAGCAGGGTGCGCGCGAAGATGTACTCGTTCCAGCTCGTGATGAACGCGAACACGGACGTTGCGACGAGGCCCGGCGCCACGAGCGGGAGCAGGATGCGGACGAAGGCTCCGAGCCGGCTGCTGCCGTCGACCATGGCCGCCTCCTCGAGATCCTTCGGAATCCCGAGGATGAACCCGCGCAGCGTCCAGACGGAGAACGGCAGCGCAAACGTGAGGTACGTGATGATCACGCCGCTCAGGACGTTCACCTGGTGATAGCGCGCGAGCACGACGTAGAGCGGGATGATCAGCCCGGCGCCCGGGAGCATCTGGATCCCGATCATCAGCACGATGAAGAGCTTGCGGCCCGTGAACCGGTATTTCGCGAGCGCGACGGCCGCGAGGAAGGCGAGGGTCATCGCCACGGCGACGGTCACGGCGACGACGATCACGCTGTTCTCGACGTCGTTCCAGAAGAACGGCTTGTGGATCGCGTCGCCGAAGTGCGCGAGCGTCGGGTGGAGCGGGAACCACGTCGGCGTGAGCGAGTTGATCTGGTCGTCGGCCTTGAACGCCGTCGAGATCATCCAGAAGACCGGGAAGATCATCACGACGAACAGCACGAGACCGACGACGTTCCAGAGCGTCTTGCGCGCAGTGCGGCCGTTCATTCCGCGTCTCCGATCCGCACCATGCGGCGGACGTAGACGACGCTCATGGCAGCGACGATCACGAGCATGAGGATCGAGATCGCCGCGCCGCGCCCGAAGTCGGTCTTCAGGTAGCCCTCCTCGTAGAGGTAGACGCCCATCAGGTAGTTGCTCGGACCGATGTGCGGCTGGCCGATGAGCAGGAACGGCTGCGTGAACACGCCGAAGTCCCAAAGGATCGAGAGGCTCGTGAGGATGAGCAGCACCGGCCGGATGATCGGCAGCGTCACGTCGAAGAACAGGCGGACGGAGCGCGCGCCGTCGATGTCGGCCGCCTCGACGAGCTCGCGCGGCACCTGCGAGAGCGCCGCGTACACCGTGATCGCGACGAACGGCAGCGCGCCCCAGACGATCAGCGCGGTGACGATGCTCAGCTGCGAGAACGTCGTCCCGTACCAGTTGTGCTGGAAATAGTTGCCGAGGTGCAGCTCGGTGAGGACATAGTTGAGCACGCCGTTCTGGTAGTTCGTGATCCAGTTCCACACCTGCACGGCGACGACCTGGGGCATCGACCACACGAGTACGAGCCCGGCGGTGAGGAGGATCCTTACCCACGTACTGACGCGGATGAGCAGGAGCGCGAGCAGTATCCCGAGCCCCATCGTCAGGCCGACGTTCGCGACCGTGAAGACGATCGTCCGGAACAGCGTGTGCCAGAAGACCGCGTCGTGCAGGACGAGGCCGAAGTTGTGCAGCCCGATGTACACGCCCTTGTGCTGCACGAGCTCGGGGAGGCCGTACCGCTGGAGCGACAGCCGTACGAGGCTGTAGATCGGGTAGCCGAGGATCGTCCCCATCACGGCGACGACCGGGAGGACGAGGAGGTACGGCACGGAGGCGCCGCCGACGCGCCCCCAGGTAAGCGGCCGCCGCCGCCGCGCGGTGGTGCGCGCGGCGGCGGCGTCCGGGGCCGTTGAGAGCCGGCCGCTCAGCGGCCTACGGCTCGTTCAGGACAGAGGTGATGTTCGCGCTCGCCGACTGGGCGGCCTGGGCCACCGTCAGCTTCCCGGCGAGGATCTCCGCGAGCATGTTGCGCAGGATATTCCCGTTCTCCACGTCGACCCAGTGCTTCGCCGCGGGAACGAACCAGCTCCGTGCGGCGGCACGCTCGTTGACGCTCGTGCCGAGCAGGTTGGTCGCGTTCGGGATGTTGCCCTTCGCCTGGAGGCCCTTCTCGGAGGCCGTGCTCGTGAAGTCCTTGATCCAGTCGATGCCGAGAGCCTGGTTCGTGCTCTCCGCCGGCACCGCGAGATCGGAGCCGCCGAGGAAGCCCGGCATCGCCTGACCGGGGATGTGGCTCGGCATCACGAACTGCGACGTCACCGACGCGTACGTCTTGCCGACGCAGCAGCTGTACCAGCCCGGGCCGATGATCGACGCGGCCCGGTTCTGCGAGAACACGTCGTACGGAGCGGGGTTCGCCTCGTCCGACGTCGGGCTCGCCTTGGACGTCGCGGCCCAGAAGCTCTTCCAAGCGGTCAGGCCGGCGATGGACTGCTTCGAGTCGAGCGTGCCGACCCACTTGCCGGCGTGCGTCTTCGCGATCGCTCCGTTGTAGTCGTAGACGAAGGCCATGGCGAAGTACCAGTCGGTGCCGGCGCTGTAGACCGGCGAGAAGCCCTTCACCTTCGCGTTCTTCGACGCGAGTATCCGCGAGTCCGAGATGAACTGCGCGAGGCTCGACGGCAGCTTCTTGATGCCCGCCTTCTTGTAGAGGTCGGTCCGGTACGTCACCACGCGCGAGCCGGCGTAGTACGGCACGCCGTAGAGCTTGCCGCCGTACATGCCGGAGGCCGCGAGGCCCTTCAGCCAGCTCGACGAGTTGGCGAAGACCGACTTGGACGACGTGATGTCCGCGAACGCGCCTGCCGCCATGTACTTCGTCATCTCCGTGTTGCCCATCTCGATCACGTCAGGCGTGGTGTTGGCCGCGATCGTGGCGTCGAACTTCTGCAGGTGGTCGCCCCAGTTCTGGTACTGGACGTTGACCGTCCAGCCGGGGTGATCGCTCTGGAACTGCGTGTTGGCGGCCGTGACAAGGTCCGGCCAGCCGGACTGTGCGTCGACCTGAAGCCAGACCGTGAGCTGCTTGGCCTGGGCCCGGTGGCCGGTCGCGCTCGCTGTCGCCGCGACAGACCCGAGCGCGACGACCGCGATGGCCGCCACGAGAACTCGTGATCTCATGCAAGTCTCCTCGAGCCGACGACGCGGGACCTCGGCGCTTTGCCCCTGTGGCCGGAAGGACCGCGCGCGATGGTCGGTGCGCCGATTGGTCTATACCAGTTGGCCACGCGCGCAAGATCGCACACAAGACCACCGCCTGTCAAGACCCCAGGCAGGAGGCCCGTTCAGGACTCTCGGCGCTTCAGTTCGGTGACGATCCGGTAGCGATCGCCGCGGTACACGGACTGCACGAACTCGACCGTGCGGTCGTTCTCGTCGCGGCTCGTGCGCTCGAACAGGAAGGCCGGCGAGTGGAGCGGGACACCGAGTGCCGCCGACTCCTCCTCGTTCGTCACCGTCGCCTCGATCGCCTGGGTGCCGCTCGCGATCGAGATCCCGTAGCGGTCGGACATGAGCTCGTAGAACGAGCCCTCGAGCGCCTTCGGCGTCAGGCCGGGCACGAGCCCCTCGGGAATGTGCAGCGTCTCGATCGCCATCGGCTCCCC
>Ga0208849_1001308_pt1 | contig 17843 bp, 21 predicted proteins | sample NGESurdeep072012_10_FD_184470 | JGI IMG/M metagenome (GOLD analysis project Ga0208849, IMG submission 184470) | Arctic peat soil microbial communities from Barrow, Alaska - NGEE Surface sample 53-3 deep-072012 (SPAdes) | ecosystem: Environmental > Terrestrial > Soil > Wetlands > Peat ... | reverse complement strand
ATGAGCAGCTGGACAAACTTTCCGAGCAGATCGTGGGAACCTGGTTCCCAGAGGACAGCGATGCCGCCCTCGATGTTCCTCGGCCACTGCTCGACCCCTTTGGTGGACCCGACGAACCTGATCCTGACCTCACACCTCCACGCGAGGAGGACGGGGCTGAGCAGTTGGACTAAATGAGGTATCCGCCCATGATCGTGTCCCGTTCACCATCAGGCTCGTAACGAAGCGCCACAGCCTTTCCACGCCCAACGAAGAAGACGAAGGTCATCCGTCAACAAAGAACACCGCCGCATAGGTGCGTCGATCACGATCTCGTGAGCTGCACCATTCTTCGGAGCCGACTAGCGAGTTTCGCCCGATTCCAGGTAGTCCCGACAATGGCTAATCTTGTCCGATTCGTCCCTGAGGTGGACATCGAACTAGCTCTGGCGGGGTCAGGTATTCCACAGTTCTGATTTCAAGATGAGTCGCATCTACGCATCGGGATCCATAGGAGAGACCATGAGAACCAACAAGGTCGCGGCGTTGCCTCCTTGTGCGTCGCGCGCCGTTGGACTCTTACTCGTCGGAGCCCTTGTTTTGGCTGCATCCGGGGCTGCGATGGCGGGGAGTGGTGCTGGCCAGAACTCCAATCTCAGCCAGAACTCCATTCTGAACAAGGACTCCAATCTCCAACCTGGTTTCAACCCACATGTTCTAGGCGGTCTCGTACGTCGACCTCTCACGTCAAAGGGATACACCAGGCTTCGGACTCAGGTCTATGCGTACAAGGGGGGGCAGTCTCTTGCGGCTGCCCAAGCACGGTTCCCGACGTGGACACACACAGAGGACTACCCGCCTGGCAATGCCTTCACGTACACAATGGTGGGAGACAACCCATTCACGGCCCAACAGAATCCCACGGTCACCATTCCGGCTCCGGTGATTGGACTGAAGTTCGTCTTCTCCGACGGCAGTACTACAGACGCCACGGCAACGGCGTCGGACTGCGGCCAAAGTCAATCTCCTGTGGGATTGGCCCTGAACTCACCGATTTTTCAGAACGACCTGTCAGGCACGCAGTACGTTGACGCGTTTCAACGAGCCAACTTTAATCCTGAAACCAACTTCTCGGGTATAAACCCCAACTATCACGTACTTCTCTCTGGCACTAACGCGACAACGCTTACCCTCCACGTTCCCGCCAACGACGGTACCTCAGTAAGCGACTCGTGCGGCAATAACCCGCAGGCCCTTTTCGGAGGCGTCGACCAGTCGTGGCTGGACAATCAGTTGCAGTCGACCATGTCGACACTGGCGGGTGTGTCACCAAGTACGTTTCCGATCTTCTTGATGTACAACACTGTCTTGTGCGACTCGAACAGCTGTGGGATTCTCGGTTATCACGCCACTGTCCAAGCGAATGTTCAGACCTACGCTGTGGCTGACTACCAGCTCGCCGATCTTGCTGGTGTCACCAATCCTCCCTCCGATGTGTCGGTTCTCAGTCATGAAGTTGGCGACTGGATGGACGACCCGTTCGGTAGCAACACCGTTCCGACGTGGGGATATGTTGGCCAGGACTTGAACTCGGACGGGACAGGAAGTTGTCAACCCAATCTAGAAGTTGCTGACCCGCTGACGGGCGCGACTCTCGAACAACTTCAAGAGGGTTCGACCCTCTACCACGTCCAAGATTTGGCGTTCACCTCATGGTTCTTCCGTGAGAGCCCGTCTTTAGCCCAAAATGGAACTTATTCCTTCTATCGAGAACTCCCGACGCCGTCCGACGGTACGGTTTGTCCGGCGCAGCCGGTTTCGGTCACAGCCTCTCCGGGAGACGGCCGCGCCACCGTGTCGTGGTCCCTGCCAGCTCGGAGCAGTCGAGTTGATGGTTACGCAATCTGCTCTTATCTCTCTCCAAGTGCGAACTTTGATGTGTCAAACCCTTGTCCATCAGATTCAGCAATAGAATCAGATTTCTCGTCGACCGCCACGACCGAGACCGTGACCGGACTCAACGACGGAATATCGTACGTGTTTAGAGTGTTCGCCGCGCACCAGGCAGGTGTAGACCCCACGAACGGTCAACCTCTTGTTGACCTGTCGACCCCTTCGCTACCCTCGAACTCCGTCACCCCATCAGCCATATCATCGACCACAACCACTACGACGACAACCACAGCTCCAACGACGACCCTCCCACCGCCTTCAACAACCCCAGCGTTTGCACAGGGATACGACCTGGTCGCCGCCGACGGCGGCATCTTCAACTTCGGGTCAGCTCAGTTTGAGGGCTCGATGGGTGGAAGCGCCCTCGACGCGCCCGTCGTAGGCGTGGCCAATGACACTCGCACTGGGGGCTATTGGGAGGTGGCTTCTGACGGCGGGGTATTCGCATTCAATGCCCCCTTCTATGGCTCGATGGGGGGCACTCCGCTCAATGCACCCATCGTGGGGATGGTGAGCGACAACCTGACTGGGGGCTATTGGATGGTGGCCTCTGACGGAGGAGTCTTCGCGTTCAATGCGCCCTTCTATGGCTCCATGGGAGGGTCGCCGCTGAACCAGCCCATCGTCGGCATGGCGGCAATGCCCTTTGGAACCGGGTATTGGCTTGTCGCCAAGGATGGTGGAGTGTTCGCCTTTGGCAATGCTCCTTTCTATGGGTCGACGGGAGGCATCCAACTCGACAAGCCCATCGTCGGTATGGCATCAAATGCCTTTGGGAATGGCTACTGGCTCGTTGCCTCTGATGGTGGCGTGTTTTCCTTCGGTAGCGCGCATTTCTACGGCTCCATGGGAGGCACCCCTCTCAACGAGCCCATCGTCGGGATGGCCCGTGCGCCGCTGGGGCTGGGCTACTGGATCGTCGCTAGGGACGGAGGTCCGTTCTCCTTCGGCGACGCTCAGTTCGAGGGATCAATGGGTGGGAGTTACCTCAGCGCGCCCGTCGTCGGCATGGCCTCTGCCGGGTGACCCCTAACAGAGTGCCGCGAAGTGCTCGATCAATGTCCTCACGCCGGTTGTAGACGTCGTGCAGGTCTAGCTTGAGCTTCATTTCGTCTTCCCAGAGCCCGTCGACACGTTGAAGACCCACAGACACTGGGGATTCGTGCAGATCAGGTGCTGGTGATCACCGAGCGGACAGTCCTCACCGTGGCTGCCCCAATCCTCGTCAAGCTGAGTGGACTCACACTTCGGGCAGCTCGGAGAGGGCACGATCCCAAGGTAGGTCAGACCTTCGGCAACTCCCGAGTTTCGCACGCACTTGTCTAACTAACGTGCGCTGAGCTGGAGCTTCACGGTTAGAGGGTAACGGCACGAGACTGCCTGTTACATGCCGTTCATAGTCTCGGGCGATGACTCACCACGAGAACAGAGAACTGGTTGCCCGGGAGCTGGATGCCATCCCTCGGGGCAGTCAGCTTCAGAACATGTATCGGATGGTCTACGAACAGGCGAGGCTGAATGGCCTTGGCAACCACCCGAACTTTCCTCCAACTGAGGAGGCAGCGCATGTGCTGGCACTGAGGTCCGTCCAAGAGCTTGACTCGACCTTCCAACCTCAGATCCTCGGAATACCCTCTACGCATTGACTGAGGCATTTTCGATCATCACATTTGGCCGAATGGAGACGGAGCCCCATCCGTGCCACCTGAGCGACGAAGCACTTCGCTCATTGCCACTCCGAAGTGCATTAGAAAGAACCCGGCAAGAATCCCAGCGGTAAATCTCTGCAAACTCGCGCCAGCGTGGAGATAAGCAGCCTGTGACACGCAGGTGACGTCACCGTGGTTGCTCAGAGGCCACGGACACTTCGGAGTCGGTGGAGCTGGTCCTCCGTTGGTGATAGCAGGAAATGCCGTCATCGCCGAAAGCCATGCGAGACCAAAGGTGACGAAGAGCCCTACTCGGGCTCTCTGCGGTAAGCCTCCGAAGAATCTGACCAACTGGTCGCCTCGGAATGCTGATGACGTCGCCATCCGGGTACGCCAAGTCCCTCGAATGAGTGGTCCACGGGCATTCACAACGATGATCGTCCACACCTGACCAACAGCAAGGAGCGGAATCGCTGGGACAAGGATTAAATCGAGGCCCGTGACGGGTTGATTTGTCAGCAGATCAGTCAGGATCACCACAACGGCTACGAGTGCGGCGAACCCCGCTAGAGCGGCCAGTAGCTTGTCAATGCGAAGCGAGGCGGGAGAACTGAGGAGCCATGACCTCGCGCGGTCTGATGATGTGCCGTCTGATCTGACGGTGTACTCGGTCCACGCCTGCCCGTCCCACCACCGAAGAAGCCCTGGCTCCACGGGATCGGGGTACCACCCGGGTGGTGACGATCCCGGGGGGAACGCACTGGACATCTGCCGACGATACCCGTCGATCCGATGTTACTTGCGCGTCCCTCTCACCGGGTTGTGAATGACTCGACTCACCCCGATCCGTCAAGCGTCAGGCCTCGCCGGACCACGCCTTGGTGATCTGGGCCATGTCGAAGTAGTCACGCCAGGCCCTGATCTTGCCGTCCCGGATTTCGAACGTGCCCATGACCGGCAATGACGCCACGATGTCTCCGACGGTGAACGTGTCCACCCGCTCGGTCAGGACCACGTTGTCCTTGACGGCCAGGTGGGTGGTCTCGATCACCATCTTCTCGCACATGGCAAAGAAGCCGTCGATGAACGCGATGGTGGCGTCAATGCCGACAGCGGGGTCCATGGGAATGTTGTGGTAGACGACATCGTCGGTGAAGAACTGGCGCAGTGCCTCGGCGTCGTGTTTCGCGAAACCGCCGCATAAGTCGCGCACAACCCGTTCTGCGCCCTCGGCAGTTCCCATGGTGCCCTCCGGCGTAGAGCTGATAGCTCATGTTAACGCATCACCTTTGTTTCCACCGCATTGAGATAGAGGTGTCAGACGGTCATCCGGCCCGGTCATGTGGCCACTGACGACGTGGCACGAAAAGGCCAGCTACCGCGTACTGACGACTATCCACCCCCACCGAAGTGGAGTCGGGCATAAGCGAAGCCATATCCACCACCCAGGGTCGCCACCAACACGCAGCTATTAGTGCAAGGTTGTAAGTTGGTCGTGGCATCCTCAGAGGCTTGGGCGCGGCTGATGACCGCACCGCAAATGCCATTGAACCACTTCCGGTGTTGTCGGTGACGAGCAACGTCTGAGCTGGCAACTGGTTCCCGCACCCGAGGTCATTCACATCGGCGGTGGCGCACTCGGACAACCAGACCTTGCCGCCTATGCCAAAACCCGTCACCCGGACGCTGACCTGCTCACCATTGGTCAGGTTGGTGGACGGAGAGACCGTGACCGTCGGGTTGTGGGTCTGGAGAGCGGGCACCAACCCTGACGACGGGTTCGTAGACGGCCATACCTGACTCCACTGCTCACCACCGTCGGTCGTGTGCCATAGCGGACCACCTGCCCCGTAGGTCTCCCATATCGCCCAACCGTCACGCTCGTTGGCGAAGAACAGACCTGCGCTTCCGTTGGCGTCTCCCCCGAACTGCGACTCGACGGGTCCCCATGTCTTCCCGCCGTCATTCGTGATCTGCACGATGTTACGACCACCATCGATTAGGGCGGTCGTCGCCGAGACAGCTGCGATGTCGCCGAGATAACCGCCGGTGAAACCGTTCGCTGTGAGGCACGAAGGCCAGTTCGATGACGTGGCGACCAATGGACACGGCCCTTGCAGCCAAGTCCGACCACCGTCGAGCGAGCGGGCGTACGTCTTCACTTGGTTTCCTGCCCCGGGCTCGCTGGCACAGGCGAGCCACAGCGATCCGTCGGAAGCCTCGCTGAGACGTTCGACCCATGCTCCGCCCGATATGCACGGGGCGCGGGCCAGCTGCTCCCAACTCCGTCCGCCTGTGGTCGTTGAGAGCACCAATACGTCGTTGGTGGTCGACCCCTCCGAGGAGCCTCCGGTGGGAAGAATCACAAGTGCTGACGAGACCGAGAGGCGCAACAGCCAAGTATTGACATCGGCACCATACGGCTGGGCGATAGGGACACCCGTGAGGATTTGTCCCCTCCAGCTCCGACCGCCATCTGTCGACTGCTCCACGTCAAGGTGACATATCGCACTCGGACCAGAGCCAGGACACCGCCGTTGGACCATCCACACCGAACGGCCCAGGGGAATAACACTCAGCACCGTCCCCGGGGTCGAGATGGCGCTCCAGGTCAACCCGCCGTCGTGCGTCACAACGAGACCAGGGCCAGAGACGAAGCCATCACCGACATTGTCGAAGGAGAGCGACGGCGTGGGGAAGCACTGAGCCGTCGGCGGGAGCAGTACCCGGGCCGAGAAAGTCACGCCCCCGTCGTGGGTCGATGCAACGCTCAAGGAGCAACTCGCACCGCCGGTGTCCTCACTGAATAAGCCGTATCCGTCTGACCCGTTGAGAAAGGCGACCGCTGCAACACCCAGGACCGGGGTGGGAGCATTCGTCGTCGAAAGGGGCGAGGTGGTGATGCTGGGCATCGTGGTGTTGGAGGCAGTGGGCGGAACTGGGGTAGTCGGAGCGGTCTCGGCTGTTGAGCGACCTGCCGGGGACGTCACGACCGATGCGATCCCGGCACCCGTCGCGAGGACCAGCATCGCCGCGAGGACTGACCAGGTCGCCTTCCTGCCCGGAACCCGCATCCCACCTCCGGTCGACCCGTCACCCTCCTTCACGTCGGAGAGGAGGGTGGCGTTGACACGATGATTCCATGATTCCGAATCGGTTCTCAGATCTTCGGGATGGATTAATCGTCCGATTGCCCAGTGATACGGGTCGGTGGCGAATAGTGGCGCAGGAGACGGGTGACGGCGACGAAGCCCCCGGCGGAGATCACCAGGACGGCCACAACGTCAGCACAGGTACCGACGACGCGCGCCCACACCAGGCGATCACTGTGAGAGGAAACATTGAAGGCAATGACCGCGACCAGGCCGACCACTGCTCCGATGTCAATGACGGCCAGACTCCCGAGACCCCAGAGAGCGATCTGGCGTGCCCGTTGAAGGTGGCCGACGGCCTCGGATAGCTGGTCGTCGTCGGTCTCGGTGTCGAGAACCTCGGACCAACCCTGGGTCTGCCACCAGCACAACCCAATGACTCCCAAGAGAGCGACAGCGAGCAGGGGTTCTGCCCACGACGTGCCGAACTGGACCGCGTTCCAGGCGTTTTGAAGTTGATCAAGTGGAGCCTGGGGGGTGGTGCTGGCGATAATCCCCGTGACCAGGCCACCGACCACGATGGCGAAGAAGGCGACCAGGATCGCCCCGGCGGCGACCTCAGGAACCTCGAATGCCAGGCGACGTTCGCGGGCTGGGTTCGGGGACTTCGGCGGAACTCCGGTGGACGTTGTCTGATCGCTCATGGGTGCTGAGCGTAAGCGCCCCACTGGGGCCGCGCTCGACGACTTCGTGAATCGAAGTCGGGTCGCTTCGGAACGCTGGATCAGGGAACGGGTATTTGCACGACGATTCCATGATTCCGAATCGGTTCTCTGATTCTCCAGAACCGATTCCAGATTCCGATTCTGAGACCCCCCTTTAGGGGTCAGAAGAATCGAAATCAGAATCACTGGCACCAGAACCCTCACGGGTGGTGTCGTGTCACCCCGTCCGATCTAGGACGGCCTTGACTGTCGAGGCGTGCCACTTAGTCCCTCCGTGGGCTGTGCTGACCCCCGCCTCGTTCAGCCCCTCAGCGATCTTCCGTAACGACCGACCTCGACGACGCTCCCTAGTGAAATGGACGTGAGGCGAGTCCGTCGTGATCGACCGGGGAGGAATCTCCGCCGGGATCCGCCTGGCTCGTAGTCGTAATCCTCAGATTTGGGGATGGCGGATATCCAGAGGTGCCGTGACGATTGATCTTGTGGTCGCGGTGCCGAGATCGGCAAACCGCAAGATGGAGCCAAGATGCGACGACCCTGGAGACGGGCGACAATCACAGGTGCGTTAGCGGTGATCGGATCGCTTCTCTTCGTGGCCCCACCAGCAGGAGCCACTACGGCGACTTATGTTGACCCCCGTCCATGTTCGGCAAATGTAAACGGGGGCGCGTGCATCTCTCAGATTGACATCGCCTACACAATGGGTGAGGTCACGCTGCGTATGACCGTTGGTCTGGCTACAGATCCGACTACAAACTCGGAGTGGACTACGTTGCCTGGACCTGCGTATCTAAGGTGGCAGCTTGTCCCGAGCAACGAGCCTGAAATAGATGGTTTTGCCGTGGGGGCCATAAGTCAAGGGCCAGGAACATTCAGCGGGTTCACCGAGAGAGTCGCTAACGGCACGGCGGTTTGCTCCACGATTTCGGATATCGTCCGACCATCGTTCGATCTCGCTGCGAACTCTTACACCATCACATTGCCAGCTTCCTGCATCGGCAACATGACTTCGTTCGATGTGTTCGCGATCTACAGCGTCGGTGGAACGGTAGCGATTTCTCCTCAGAGTGGGTTTTGCTGCACCGTCAATGAAACCACTACTCCGCCTGGATCAACCGTCCCACCAGTGACGAACCCGTCCGTGAGTCAAGGCTATGACCTGGCCGCTTCAGACGGTGGTCTCTTCACATTCGGAGACGCTCCGTTCTATGGATCGGTGGGGGGTTCCGCCTCAGCTCCCATCGTTGGGATCGCTCCCGACCCACGAACGAGTGGGTATCGGATGGCGACCACTACCGGAGGACTCTGGTGGTTCGGTTCGTCATCCTACGGCTGGGTGACGGGGAGGCTGAATGCTCCAGTTGTAGGCATCGCTGCCGATGACGCCACCGGCGGCTACTGGATGGTCGCCTCTGATGGTGGGGTGTTTGCCTTCAACGCGCCCTTCCTCGGGTCAATGGGTGGGACACGACTGAATCAACCCATTGTTGGAATGGCGGGGACCTCCGATGGCAACGGCTACTGGCTCGTAGCGAGAGATGGCGGGGTGTTCGCCTTCGGCGATGCGGCATTTTACGGCTCAATGGGAGGAGTGCGTCTCAACCAGCCAGTCGTAGGCATGGCTACGGACACTCAGACCGGCGGATATTGGCTGGTAGCCAAGGACGGTGGCGTCTTCGCTTTCAACGCCCCGTTCGATGGCTCAACGGGGGGCACGAGGCTGGACGCCCCCATCGTCGGAATGGCGGCGACTCAGGACGGCAATGGGTACTGGTTCGTTGGTGCTGATGGTGGGGTGTTTTCATTCGGTGACGCCCAGTTTGAGGGGTCAATGGGTGGCGTCCCGCTTGACGCGCCTGTGGTCGGCATCATGGGGACGGGATAGCAGACGCGAGGCCATCCTTGATCAGGACAAGGCGGGATAAGTGGACGTCCCTCCATTTCGGTCCAGACTTGTAGCCATGCCAGGCGAACTCGACCTCACATCCCTAACCGACGACCTCATCATCACCCTCGGCGGATGGAATCCCAGGTACGCGCGGGTAGTGATGATTGCGGTCGACGACGACGAAGCCATCGCCCTTGTCGATGGCAATGGGGATGGCGCGGAACTGGAGATGGAGTACTGGCACAAGGAACATGACGGGTGGAGCGCAGGCTCAACATCCGGTCACGGTCCCCTGGACAGCCTCTCGGCAACGAGATGGGACGCCGGTCCAATGGTCTGCGCTGTAGGCCCAGCTCCACCGGGAGACGTCGTGCGGATTGGATACGAGGGGAACGTCCACGAATGCCGAGCTAATCAGTTTGGTGTCTGGGCGTTCATTCGGAAGGTGCGGCATATGGACTTCAATCATCCATTGCCCGAACTACTTGACGAGGACGAAGACGTTGCCGAGGCTCGCAGGCAGATGGAGGGGTCATTGGAGATTGTCCGCCAGAGGGTTAGGGCGAAACTGGGGAGAATGTCGGGCAGACCGCCCACTGGTTAGTCGGTGCAGGACGACACGACACGGCCCCATCGTCCTAACAGAGCCCGGCCAGCCCTAACTGGCTGCCCTCGGACCAGATAGTTCCGACAGACTTCCGTATTTCCAGACGTGCTCACCGTCGTCTTTCACCGGACAGTGCCACCCGTCAACTCCGACGTCCAGGGTGCGAGATGGATGAGAAGGGCATTTGGGCCACGACTCATGGAACTCGTGTTCTATGAGTTCATATTGCACGGTATTGAGCATGTCGATCAGAGCTTCGACGTCAAGATGATCACCACCACGACCTGGGCCATCTTTCCAGTCGCGGCCCTGGAGTCGGGATTCCAACGTCCACCACAGACCTCCCGTATCGGGCTCTTCACGGGTCAGCCTGATTTCGTACTCGCCGGGAAGGTCAGCGTTGACACCTCTGACGATCTCGTCACATCGAGCATCTACTTCAGGATCGCGGCGTGACATCGTGATGGAGTCGTGGAACCACCCTTCCTCTTCGTTCCAGTCCACCATGATTGCCCCGTTTCGCACTGCCTGGCCAAGATGCTACGACCTCGCCGCTGCTCGACGTGCCAGTAACTCGACTAGAGCGGGTGTGATGCGCTTGTCATGTGTCGGGCCTTCAACCTCGATCAACGCCACTTGATTGTTCGTTCGCCAAACGATTCCGAACCCACGCGCCAACGTTCCACTCAGGTTGGTCAACTTGGCTTCGTTCCCAACCCCAGTGACCGAGCGACCGATTAGGTACTTAACGAAAGTCGCATAGACGTCGTGAGCCTTGGAAGTCGTGCTGCATGATTCGACGCCATTGAGGATCGCGGGGCTCTTGGATGTGGCCGTGAGTTTCGTGACGATATGCACGCCTGGCACGCCGAACGCCGCATTCCCGGCGGCTCTGCAACCTGGAGCCAGATTCCCACCATGTCTTGCCTCGGAGGCGGAAGCCGACGGGTTGAGCTTCACGCCCAGGTAACTCGGGATGTCAGCCTGTGTGAGCAAACCGGGGGTCGAGGAACTACTACATGCCGACAGGGTTATGGCGGCAGTCAGGACGGTTAGGAGCGAGACCCAGTTGGGCCTCTGGCAAACCAGCACACGCAACATTCTCGCTACGTCCTCGCCGCTGCTCGACGTGCCAGTAACTCGACCAACGCAGGTGTGATGCGCTTGTCGGTCGCGGGACCGAGCACCAACAGCTGACCGATCTGGTTCCCTTCACGCCAGCCCACGATGTCTACCCGCTGACCACTGACGGGGGGGGGGATCAGCCTCGCCTCGTCCCCAATCTCGACAGTAGAGCAGCGCGGACAGGCGAAGGCTGACGTGAAAGCCGAGCGGGCATCCGACGAGGTGGCGCAAGCGTCGACAGCATTCACCACTACGGGAGAGTTGGCAGAGCTAATGAGCCCTCCCTTGGGTACCCGCCATCCCGGCACCGTGAAGACGGTGACACCAGCTTTCTTACAAGGTGGATCGGCCCCGACATGACGCGACTCAGAGGCAGTGGCAGATGGATTGGCCGTCAGTCCCAGGTTGCTCGGAACATCGGACTGGGTGAGCACACCTGGAGTCGAAGAGCTACATGCCGTCAGGGTCACGGCAACAACGAGGACGCCAACAATGTGAGGGACGAGGCCCCTTCGATCAATGGACTTCACTGCCCCACCCACTTCGGTGACATGTTCCTCCCATTGGCCCTGGCGGCACCGAGGGTCAGGTGGGACCCTATAGGCAGTGTTCGAGCGCTTCACAGACCGCGCCCGCCGGGTCCTGGTCCTGGCTCAGGAGGAAGCACACCTCCTCAACCACAGCTTCATCGGCACTGAGCACATTCTCCTCGGACTCATCCATGAGGGTGACGGGGTCGCCGCCAAGGCTCTCGAACTTGTCGGAATCACCCTCGAAGATGTCCGCCGCGAGGTCGAGGAGACCATCGGACTATCGGGCAGTCCACCTGTCGGTTCTCCCCCGTTCACACCACGAGCGAAGAAGGTGCTCGAACTCTCATATCGCGAGTCCCTGCAACTCGGACATAACTACATCGGAACCGAGCACCTCCTTCTTGGGCTCCTCAGCGAGGGGGAAGGTGTCGCCGCGCAGGTACTCGTGAGTTTGGGAGCCGGACTGGATGAGACGCGGGAAACGGTGCTTCTTCTCCTCGGGGCACCAGCCGAAGCTCCCAGGACTGGACCAACTCCATTGCGATTTAGGCGTCAGGTCTCCCCACCTTCAAGGTTGGGAGAGAACGCGGCCATGGGGATTAGGAGACGGCGTGGGACAGCTACCTGCTCGTTCTGCGGTCGACGGCCACCAGAGACAGGTCAACTCTTCGCGGGCAACAACGCATCGGTCTGCGAACAATGCGTCCGCCAGTGGGCGGAGAAGCTGGGGGAAAACGGGGACTCTGGACAGGAGTAGGCATTCTCTCTAGGACAACCCGCTCCGGCCAGTTCTACCTACATGCAGTTCGAACCCAAGTTGGTCCGAAGAACCTCACCCGCACGTAGATTTACGCGAGCGGTAGGAGCACCACCGAGCGCATCCGAAGACACCACGTAGCGGCCAGGTGGAAGAGTGAAGACGTAGACGTGACTGCCTCGGACCGTCTGGCTCGCGACTGAGCGCGAACCCTGCGTAATCGTCACAAGTACCGGGAGGCTGGCAAACTGAGCCTTCGTCATGTACACGCCGACGCACGGCTGAGCAACACCAGCGACCACCCCTGATGGGCTTGTTGACGCTCCTCCGCCGCATGCTGCCAGTAGAGCACCACACATCACTGGCACGGCCCAGAGTGAGCGGATGTTCACAGCTGAAGTCTTACCCCTCGGCGGACCAAAGAGGTTGCGGGAGGCAGTTCCCAGGGGCCGATCTCAGCGGACCCTCAGGACACCGGAGCGATGAGCGCCCTACGATACGCGGCGTGAACACCTTCGTCCTGATCGCGGCAATCGTCGCCCTGGCGGGTGCCTTCAGGGTGACGCGCTTCTTCTACCTGAAGCGCTACGGCCCCAAATCCGTCGAGGAATGCCTTGAGGAGGAAAGGGACCTGGAAGAACGAAAGCACCAAGATCAGTAGCCTCTGGACAGGCCGGTTCCTCTTTGTCGTGAGACGGTCTGCGGGCCGAGAGGGATTCACCAAGGCAGCTGGGTGACTAATGCATTGCTTTGCGCCTCCTTCAACGACCTAACCTTGGCTCGGTGCCCGGCGTCCTGATTGTTCTAGGTGCAGTGCTTCTAGTGCTCACTTTCCTTCTGGCCTTCACGATCTTCGGTGAGTTATCCGCCGTTCTCGGCATGGCGTGTCTCGTCGCAGGCTCGTTGATGCTCGGACGCCGTACATCGAGACGGATCACAGACCCGTCAAGCCACTCGGATTGAGGCCCCACTGGTAGCCGCCCAGTCCCGAGTGGTGATCTCAGCGGACCCTCAGGACACGTGGCGCTAGGTAGCGGCGAGGTAGGCACGTACCCTCGTCAGAAGACTCGGCAGCCCCGTTTCGCTACCCTGTAGTCGTGAACTGCGCCCACGGTTCTCTCCTTCGCTCTCTACTTGGGCTCAGTCTCTTCGCTCTCATGGCTGCAAGCTGTGGTGGGCAGGCACCTCGCATCGCGGTGCAACTCCCGCGTGGGGCTACTGGATCATTCAACTCTCCGGCGATTCAAGCCTCCCTGGCGATACAAGATCAGCTTGACATGCCAGCATCACAGTTGACCATGCAGACGAATCTTGGCACTCGCTACGCGGGTGACTGGGTCGTGAACAATGGCAAGACTGGCGTCTTGTACGTCGGCGCGGTTCATCTAGTCAATGCGGACCAGAGATATGCAAGAAGCCATATCCACATAGGTCCTGACGCCAGCATCAAGCTCGTCAACGAGAGGTACAGCATGACCAAGCTTGATGGATTTGACGCATTAGTCGGGAGGTACATCGACAGTCACACAAAAGGCAAGAACCTAGAGCGGCACCTGTTCGACGGGTTCGGTGTCAGTCCACCCGATAATGCGGTTGAACTCACTGTCTCCAGAGAAGACGCAAAGTACTGGATACCGCGCATTCAGCCACTCCTGCCATATGACGCATTCGTGATTCAGTACTCGTCAGTCCGGGCTGCAACCGCGCTCGCCTTCGTCCTCAGATCGGTCCCGGTCCCGACGCTGACGATGTGCCGGTGGGGTTGTTCGGTCTTGACGCAGACGATTCGATAGGTGGCCATAGCCGCCTCCTTCGCTCAGGCCCTCCACGACCCGAGGGAATGCTACTGGCCGACGTTGCCAGAAGGCCCAGTCGCCGTCTTTCGCCCGCGAGTCCAAGCCCGGAGGTTCTTGGCCTCGGCCCGGATGGCAAGGGCCACGGCCACGAAGGCAGCCAAGCCGAGGCCGGCCCACGCCAGCAACCCACGCCAGCTGCCGAGGTAGTGCAAAAAGTAGCGCACGGTTGGCAAGCCTACGCCCCGGAGGGGAATCGGGTCCGTCGGCATTGGCCCTGGGGTAAGAACCTCATGATCTTGGGGTGTCCGTCGAGGGTGCGAACGGAACGCGTGCCCATCACCAGGGGCGCAGCGTTTCGCCAATCCCTCCTAGTCACTCTCGCCAACGCCGGACCGCCCAGAGTGCCATCCCCAAGAGCACGAGAGCGCTCAACAGGTAGATTGCCGTTTCCCTCCATTGAAGTGCCCAATAGTGAGTGGCGGATTGGTCAAAGAAACCACCCTGTACGTCGTGGGTACTCAAGCATTGATCGTACGACGAGCCGGTGAAGCTTTGGTTCAGGCAGCGTTTGGCGATCGCGCTGGCGGACGACGCTCCGGTGGATGGTTGAGTGCCTGGGGCAAATCGAAAGCCGTAACTGAGAATCCATGGCTGCGGTCTTGGCAATGTTACATATTGCACACTGGTACTTCTCGTCGTTGAGAGGAAACCCTGCGAAGCAAGAGACGGCCGGATGCTGAACACCATGAGGAGTGCCACGGCGGTGTAGCCCACGACTGTTCCCACAACGGCCCATGAGGTTCGCCGAAGGATCGCTCCGAGGGCGACACCGAGTGAAAAAGCAAACAGCGTGTACGCGACCGGTGCCACTCCCGTGACGGCAAACAGGGTGGGCTGGATGCGACCGTTAAGCGCGAGAGTGAGAGGAAGCCTCGCGAAGACATGCCCTGACCAATACTGCGTGATCAGCACGAGAAGCGACGTGAGAGCGCCCAGGATCAGGCCAACAACGAGCCACTTGGTGACGAACCACCGCGTACGGGAAATACCCTGAGTCCACACCAATCGGTTGGTGTAATGCTCCAGCTCTCCCGCAACCAGGGGAGCCCCAAAGACGATCCCAGCCAGGCAAGGCAGGAATAGGAGGAGCGCATTGATGGCTGTGGCTTGGTTTTCGATGGAGAAGACTCCGTATTGGAACCCGCACTGATAGGTCTGATCGCGGCACACATTGCTCGCATGATCGAACGCATGGGCCAAGAGGACCATCCAGACACCGAGGCCAACCAGTAGACCGGCGAACAGTGCCAGGAGGAACCGATGACGACGCCACGCCAGCCAGATCATGACGGACCTCCATCGCTGGTGCCGTCATCCGCGAGTTTGTGGTTCGCTCCTGGTGCGCGTCGGGCGAGGTAGGCGAGGACGATTTCATTGAGGTCTGGTTGGAGATCCTGCCAACCGGGTCCAAGACTTGGAGGAATGCCTCGAACTAACAGCGTCCTCTGCCGACCCGTCTTCCGAGATGAGATCATCTCAACCCCATTCAACGGCTCCGGGCCATCAGGTCCAATGAGGAGTCGGTGGTCGGCCAGAAGGGATTCGATGGTTCCTGTGATCTTGACCTGTGATGAAGAGAGGATGATCAGGTTGTCGCACACAGGTTCAAGCTCGCTCACAAAGTGAGAGGAGAGAAAGACTGTCGTGCCCTGTTCAGCGACTGTCCCCATGAGCGTTTGGAGCAGCTCATGCCGAGCCAGTGGATCGAGACTTGCCACAGGTTCGTCCAAGAGAAGAAGGTCCGGTCGCTTCGCCATGCAGAGGGTGAGGGCCACCTGTGCCTGTTGGCCCAGCGAAAGGTGTCCCACCTTCTGCTTCATGGGAATGTTCAGTTCGCTGAGCCACTCCCGAGCCGCAGCGTTGTCCCATGTGGAGTTGAGTCGACGACCGAGGGTCAGCATCTCTTCAACTCGGAAACCGCTGTAGAGCGGTCGGAGTTGATCGAAGTACCCGAGTCGCTTGAGATGCTCGGATGAGTTGAGACGGACCTCTTGCCCAAAGACCGTCACGGTCCCCGATGTTGGACGAGAGATGCCCGCCGCGAGGCGGAACAAAGTCGATTTTCCTGCACCGTTCGGACCAACAATCCCGGTAATGCTTCCCTCGGGCACCGAGAACGTGCAGTCCCGCAGAGCCCACTTGGTCCGGTAGCGACGGCCGAGGCCGACCGTCTCTAGAGCAGCTGTCATCGGTGCCCCTCCTGTTCTGATGAGCGCATCGCCTCGGCAACGAGTGCAGAGATCGCCTCGCTCCCAAGCCCGGCTTTTCTGGCCGCACGCATCCACTTCTCAAGTTGTCGCTGAAGCGCCTGCTGCTGCTCTGGGACCTTCGACAGTGAGCGTTTGATGAAGGTGCCGCTTCCAGGCCGACCTTCGGTGAGTCCCTGTGATTCGAGATCCCGGTAGGCGCGGTGGACCGTATTGGGGTTGATGGCAATCTGTTTGACGACGTCGCGCACCGTCGGTAGCTGGTCGCCTGGTCGGAGAAGGCCCAGCCGCAGGGCTTGACGGACCTGGTCCACGAGCTGGCGGTAGGCCGGTACTCCCGACTTTCGGTCGAGCCGAAACTGGATCATCGGCTCCAACTTCATAAGTGGGAATGTACTAGAACATTAGGACAATAGCAAGGCCGGACACAGTTTCGGGGCGTCTACCTGAAGACAGTTAAAAGTGATTCTCCGTCGAGGCTCCAATGCGCCGCTGACGATGGGCACCCTTCGCCAACCATATGGGGCTGGTAACGACGGACACGAAGAATGGGATCAGCCCGACGAATGCAGCCAAGAACACAGGATGATGTCGGTCCCATCGCCCAGCGCCGCCCTCCCTCCTTTTGCGAACGTACACAGCCCACGGCTACTCCACCGTGGCGATGTGCCGGGTGTCGGGGTCCTTCACCCATTTGGTTAGGTGGTCGGGGGTAGGCACAAGGCCAAAACCCTCGTTCTCGGCCATCTCCTCGGCTTGCGCTCGGTTTCCAGGTACTCGCTCCAGAGGTCCGCTGGCATAGATCCGCTGGACCACCTTGGGTGCGTTCCGGTGCCAGACGATGCTGACGAGTTCACGGTCACTCATCGCTACCCCGGTTCCTCCGCTTCGCCTTGAGTGGCAGGACGCAGAGGGGAAGCGGGGCGCGGTATTGCCCACCGGACTGTGACGTAGCCCTCTGAGCGCCCGCGCCCCACATTGTTGCCCCCTGGCGATCTAGAGGGGGGGCCGACCAGACCGCCGGGATCACGGTACGCCTGGGAGCGATATGGGTCTATGGCGGACGGATTGCGATCTCATCGGTGCTGGCTTTCCGGCAGAGCCCCTAGTCAGGAGGGTCGGTGGCCAAGGTGAGTCAAGGCAGTCAGTGCCTTTAAAAGAGCCTGCTGTGACGAACTGTGCCCGATGCTCCCGAGGTCACCTGACCTTCTTACCCCGAATACGAGGTGCCAATTTCACCTCGTGCAGCGAGCAGTAGTCGCTCGCGTTGTAGATGGAGACGTACACGCCGCAGTCGTACTCCGCGCACACCCGTCCCGGTGCGAACCTCCGTGGAGGCCGGTCGTGGTCGTTGTAAACCTCTCCGCCGACGGTCTGCGAGCGCATGTTCATCGTCTTTCACCTTCTGACCCCACGAGCGTCATACGGCTGTTGGTCGAGGACCACTTCAGCTCGACGCCGAGCAAGGAACC
>Ga0208849_1001307_pt1 | contig 17868 bp, 13 predicted proteins | sample NGESurdeep072012_10_FD_184470 | JGI IMG/M metagenome (GOLD analysis project Ga0208849, IMG submission 184470) | Arctic peat soil microbial communities from Barrow, Alaska - NGEE Surface sample 53-3 deep-072012 (SPAdes) | ecosystem: Environmental > Terrestrial > Soil > Wetlands > Peat ... | reverse complement strand
GGTGTCGGCGCCTCTATGGTCAGCGCATTGAATTCCGCTACGATCAGCCGATCCGCGCACTCGCGTCGCACGGCATTGTAGAGATTATTCCCGCTGTTCTTCAATCGATGGCAATTCCATGACCGAAACCACCGGCAGCTCCGCTGAGAGCCAAACCTCGTCGCCGCTTCGGCAAATCTTGAACCTTATGGATCGAGGTCGCAACGCCGAGGCGGAGGTAATGCTTTCCCGTCTGCTTTCGCGGACGCCCGACGACGCCGACGCGCTGCAGCTGTTTGGTGTCGTGTGCCGCATGCAGGGACGGCCGGACGAAGCCGAACGGCTCTATCGCCGCTCGCTGGCGATCTCACCCGATCAGGCCCATGTGCATCACAATCTGGGTCACCTTCTTCGGACCCTCGGCCGCATGGACGAGGCGATTGCCGCACTGCGCGAAGCCATTCGCCTGCGGCCGAATTATGCGGAAGCGTGGCTTAATCTTGCGCTTGCCCAATCGGCGCAGGACGATCACCAAGCCGCCGAAAAAAGCTGCCGGGCGGCGCTGCGCCTTCAGCCCAATTACCTGCTGGCGAAACAAACCCTCGCCGCGGAACTCAACCAGCTTGGCCGTCCCAAAGAAGCAGAGACCGTCGCGCGCCAATCGCTGGCGCTCAATCCGCGCGATCCGCGCCAGATCGCGGCGCTGGAGCACAACCTCGCCATGTCGCTGAAAATGCAGCGTCGGTACGACGAGGCATTGCGGCTGTTCGACGCCGCCCAGGCCAAAGTGCCCGAGATGCCGGTGGTGGATTACAACCGGGCAAACACTCTGCAGCAGCTCGGCCGGTTCGAGGAGGCGGCGGATGCCTACCGAAACGCCATTGCGCGGTCGCCGCTCAATTTTTCGGCCCACCGCGATCTCAATCGTCTGCTGTATCGCCAGGGCGACAGCGAGAATTTTCTCAAATCCTATGACGACGTCGCCGCTCTTTATCCCGAACTACCCCAGCTTCCGCTAGAGAAGGCGAGCTTCCTGTTGCTCAAGAACGACTTCCCCGCGGCGCGCGAAGCCTATGAACGCGCCTGCGGTCTCGCTCCGGACTCCGTGCGGGCGCATGACGGGCTTGGTCTGATTCTCGCGCGCATGGGCGAGCCCGATGCCGCCATCCGCGAACATGAAATCGCCCTGCGGATCGACCCGTCCGATGCCTTCGCCTGGCGCAACCTGACCGAGTCGCTTCTGCGCGCGGGAGATGCGAAAACCGCCCTCGATGCGGCCGCGCGCTCGCTGGCGCTTGAGCCGCAGGATCAGGGCGCGATCGCAATGTGGGGCGTCGCTCTGCGCACCGCGGGAGACGCTCGCGAAGAACTCCTCAACGACTATGAGAATTTCGTTCGCATGTACGAAATTGCTCCCCCGGCAGGCCACGGCAATGCGGAGAACTTCAATAAGGCGCTCAACAGCTATCTAGACGGCCTGCACCGCGACCGGCACGAGAATATCGACCAGACTCTTCGGGGCGGCAGCCAGACGCCGGGCAATCTTTTTGGGGAAAATCATGCAGTCGTCGAATTGTTGCGCGCCCGCATCGACGAGGCGGTCGCCGATTACATTGCGCGGATGAAGGAGGATCCCGAACACAGGCTGTTCGGGCGCCGGACACGGGCGTTCGACTACGCCGCATCATGGTCGGCGCGGCTGTTCGATTGCGGCTTTCACACCAACCATGTGCATTCCAAGGGCTGGATCAGTTCGGCCTATTACGTTGCGCTACCAGACGCGGTGGCGAGGCCGGATGCTCACGAAGGCTGGATCAAATTCGGCGAGCCGAATTTTGCGAGCGGGCTTAAGGATCCGATTCGGCGCATGGTTCAGCCGCAGGTGGGAACGCTGGTGCTTTTTCCGTCCTATATGTGGCACGGCACGGTGCCGTTTCATTCCGCGCAGTCGCGAACGAGCATCGCATTCGATGTCGTGCCGCGTTCCGGGTCGTGAAAACAGGAAACGTCAAAGACCTTCGAGGCCCACGCCCCGCAACTCGGCGAACAGGTTTTCGCGCTCCGCTTGACCAATCGCCTCCAGCGGCGGACGCGTCGTCGTCCATCCGTCGTGGCGATGGATCGCGGCAAGAACAGCCTTGACGGCCGAAACCAGCGGTCCCGATTTCTCGAGTGCCCGGCGTACTGCCGAAGCCACCGCCTGCAATGCATCCGCTTCCCTGGAGCGCCAGCCATCGAGCACCGCGCGGACGGCAGAGGGCTGGACATTGACGCTCGCGGAGATGCACCCCGCACCACCGGCGCGCAATGTTTCCACGAGCAGCGCCTCGGAGCCGACATAGACGTCGAGCTGCGGAAACCGCTCCAGGATCGATGCCGTGTTGCTCCAATTGCCCGAGCTGTCCTTGTAACCACGGATTTTGGGGCCGTGGCGGGCGACGAGTCTTTCCACTACCCCGGGAGCGACACCCACTCCGGCCGTTTGTGGGATGTGATAAAGATAAAGCGGCGGCAGCGATGTGCCGCATTCGGCGATGACGCAATCGTAATAGCGCGCGACGCCTTCCTCGCTCGCACCCTTGTAAAAGAACGGCGGCAGCACCAGCGCGCCGGCGCAACCCGTAACCGCGGCGTGTCGCGTCAGTTCCACCGTGTCCGGGATGGCACAGCAACCGGTGCCGACGACGATTCTGTCGGCACTGATGCCTGCCGCGACAAGGCGTTCGAGCGCGGATTGTCGTTCCGCTGACGAAAGCGAAGCCGCTTCGCCCGTGGTGCCGAAGAGCACCAGCCCATCGCAGCCGCGTTCGAACAACCATCGTCCGTGAGCAGCCAGACGATCGAAGTCGATGCCAAGATCGGCGTCGAACGGGGTGGCGATGGCGGCAATGGCGCGCGCGAAGGGTGAATTTGTCATGAACTTCTCCGCAACGGGCGAGCAATTCTCAAGAGTATCTTTTCATGGGTGCGGATGTGCCGGGGAATGTAGCTTGTATTTCGTTGCGCCGGCTACGGATTACGATGGAACGCTGGCGCAGGATGGCATCGTCGCTGCGCATTATCTTTTCGTTTTGCGTTTCGTCTTTCGCTTCGTTTTCGTCTTTGCCTTCGCGGGCACCTTCTTTCCCTTTTTGCGGGCCTCGGAAAGGCCGATGGCAATAGCCTGCTTGCGGCTCTTCACCTTGCCGCCTTTACCGCCCTTGCCGCTGCGCAATGTGCCTTTTTTTTTGCGCTTCATCGCGCTTTCCACGTCCTTACCGGCCCTGCGGGAATATCTGGCCATTAGGTTTCCTCCTGTTCCTTTTTTCAATCGCGGTCGCCGCATTGCACGGGCGACCGGCTTTCACCGCCCGGACAACCGTTGACCCGCTTCTGGAAGACGATCGCCTAGGATGGGATGCGGACCTTGGTCTTGGCGGCTTCGAATTTTTTGCACATCTCGACCCGTTCTTCGTCCGAAAAATGCTCGCGCACATCCTTCCAGACGTTGCGCTCCTCTTCCTCGACATGATGCTCGACGAGTTCCTTCAGAACTTTCGAGCCGGCGGTGAACTCCGGCGAAGTCGCGCTGGCCATTTTGTCCAGCGACAGAAGCACTCTCTCGGCAAGCTGATGCTCGATATGACCTTCCTCGCCGTCAACCTTCGCTTCCTTGTCCCGAAGCGCGATGATCGCATCGTAAACCACTTTCTGCTCGGCACGCAGATGCGGGACGAGCGCGGTCTTGATCTTCTTGAGGAGCGATTTTCGTGTGCTCCCGCTGTCGGTGTCGACCAGCTGCTTGAGCAGCGCATCGACCTCTTCGTGCTCCTGCTTGAGCTTGTCGAGAATGTCGGTCTCGCCCTCATTGCGGGGAGAACGAGCCTTGCCGATTTGTTCGCGGGCTTTGGTGAGATTGTTCATCAGGGCCATTGCAAGCTCTCCGTTATCTGACTGGGGATTGCCGGGCCGCCCGTCGAGCGTTCCCTAACAATGAAACGACAACGGGCGGAACGGGGCACCGTTCCGCTCGATTGCAGGCATCAAGCCTTCAAGGCGTCGCGATCGTCCTCGTCGCGCGCGTAAATCGCCGCCGCCACCGACACGATCGCCCCGAACAGCATGGCAAACGCGAGCCACAGCGCAGCATAGCTTGCCGCCTTGCGGGCGATGTCGGCGGCGTGTTTCGTCCTGTTCTGGATATCGGCCTGCATCCGGTCGATTCTCGAGGTAGAATCGGCTTCAGATATTCCAGCCTGCTTCGCCACGAGAACTGCCAGTCGGGCACGGTCTTCCGGCGCAATCTGCGCACCTCTGGCCATCCCCGCGTCGAGGATGCGAGCGGCTTCCATATGCGCGGCCATTGCAGCCGGGCTCCCGGCGTCGCGCGTTTCGGCTGCCGCCGGCCTGAACAGAACGTCGACCAGATAGGCGGTGGTCGTAAGTTCGGCATGCCTTGGTCCTGCGCCATACAGTCCGGCCGTCGCGGCGCCGGAGTTTGCCGCCGTCAGGGCGGCAAGGACGATGATGCTCAATGTGGCAAGAATCGTAACCGCCCACGAAATCAAACCATGAGCGGCCGCACGGACGTCCTCCTGGATACGGCTTTCGGTCAGTGGTCCGAGCAGGCGGCCGACAACATGACCGCCGACCGCGAAACCGAACGCTTGCGCCGCGAAGAAGTAGATGGCTCCTCCGGTCAGAAAGGCCGGCAGAGAGGGCCCCGTCCGAGTCACTGGATTTACCAAAAGCAACCCAAAGCCCGAACCAAGCGTCAGCAGAAAGAAGGTCACAGCGGTTGCGGCGACGCCGCCGGCGATCGCCAAGCCCCAGGAAAAGCGGTAACCGGTGCTCTCGTTGTCTTCCGCGATGACGACTGTGTCGGTCATGGTGTGCGATCCCAATGGAGGATGGAGGGTTGCAGGCCCTGGAAGGGCCTCACATGTGCCCGGCGAAAAGCCAGAGGATAATGATGATCGGGATGGGAATGCCGATAAGCCAAAGCAAAACAGAACGCATGTTTCCCCGCAGGAATTGTTAGTCCCACAACGTGGCCGCACGCCACCGGTTCCACTGCCAGGGCAGCAGCCGAGAACATTGCAAAGCCGCCGACAGCCACTGGCCATGCGAAATCATTCTGCAAAGCAACACAAATTCTGGGAAACTGGTGGGCGCAGCAGGACTCGAACCTGCGACCCGCTGATTAAGAGTCAGCTGCTCTACCACCTGAGCTATGCGCCCGGGCGCGCGACTAGGCGACACCGCAAGGTGGGGGCCTATAGCAGAGCCGTTCCCCCCGTGTCCATGCCGGCAAGCGCAGTGTCGGCCCCTTGCGCCGCACTCAGATGATCGCGCCCGTGCTGCGCGGGATCTCGACCTGGCGATGCACGTGCACGCTCATGAGCAGGCCGAAACCGAACATCACGGTCAGCATGGCGGTACCGCCATAGGAGATAAGCGGCATGGGGATTCCCACTACCGGAATCATGCCCATCACCATTGCGGCATTGATCATGATGTAGAAAAAGAAATTGAGCGTGACTCCTATGGCCAGAAGCCGCCCGAACTGGCTGCGCGACGACATCGCGATCTTCACGCCGTAACCGATCACCAGCGCGAAAAGCAACAGCAGCGCCACGCAGCCCACGAAGCCGAATTCCTCGCCCAGCGACGTGAAGATGAAATCGGTTTCCTTTTCGGGAAGAAAGTTGAGACGGCTCTGCGTGCCCTGCACGAATCCCTTGCCGGCAAAACCGCCCGAGCCCATCGCGATTTCCGCCTGGCTGATGTTCCACCCGGCGCCCAGCGCATCCGATGCCGGATTGAGGAACGTCAGCACGCGCTGCTTCTGGTAATCGTGCAGAAAATGCCAGACCACCGGCACCGAGGCGAAGACGCTGGCCACGGTCGGCAGGATCCACCACCAGGAGAGTCCTGCTACGAACAGCAGGGAAACCCCGTCGGCCACGAGAATGGTGGCCGTGCCAAGATTGGGCTGTTTGAGCACGAGGATGGCCGGCGCCGCGATCATAACGAGCGGAACGAGAAGACGAAGCGGCCGGGAGACGTCCTCCACGCTCATCCCGTGAAGATAGCGGGCAAGCGCGAGCACCAGCGCAATCTTCATCAACTCGGAAGGCTGCAGCTGAATGGGTCCGATCTGTATCCAGCGCTCCGCACCGAGGCCAACGTGACCCGCTATCTCGACGGCAATCAGGAGTGCGAAGGCGACAATGTAAGCGGGATAGGCGGCTCGCATCCAGAAGCGGACATCGACGAGCGCCACGGCGACAAGAATGCCAAGCCCGACGACGAAACGCTCGCCCTGGGGCGCGGCCCAGGGCTGCAAATGGCCTCCCGCCACCGAGTATTGCATCGCCAGTCCGATGCAGGCGACCACCGCTATGAGAAGCACAAGGCCCCAATTCACCTCCAACAGCTTTTCACCGATGGTGAGCGTGCGCCGGGCGGCGGCGTAAGGGCGCGAGCTCATGCGTGCGTCTTCATTCCGCCGCTTGCCGCCGCATTAACAGGGTAGGCCGAAGGCATTTTCGCCGGATCGCGCTGCTGGGTGAAGAGCAGAATGTCGCGAACCATCTGTACGTGCGGATGCGAAGTCGTGGCCCCGTGCTCCTGGATGATCGCGGCCGCGTATTTCGGCTGGCCAACGGGGGCGTAAGCGATGAAAAGCGCGTGATCCCGCAGCTTCCACGGAAGAGTTTCGTTTTTCTTCACACCGGCCAGATGCTCTTCCCTGCTGATGCGGCGGACTTGTGCCGTTCCGGTCTTGCCGGCCATCTCGAATCCGGGATTCGTAATCCGCCATTGAAAAGCGGTGCCTCCGGGCTCGTTCGCCACCGCATTCATGCCGGCCTGCACCGCGGCAAGCGCCTCGTTGGAGACGGCAAGCCGCATCAGTTCCGGACGAGCCCGCACATCGTGGCCCACCACGCGCACGATTCGGGGGCTGACAGCGGTGCCGCTGGCGATTCGCGCCGCCGCCGTGCAGAGCTGAATCGGTGTCGCGAGAACGTAGCCCTGACCGATGCCTGTGTTGAGCGTTTCGCCCTGCTGCCACGGAACGCCATAGATGCGCTCCTTCCACGCGCGGCCGGGAATTACGCCCGGGCGCTCGCCCGGAATCTCGATGCCTGTGGGTTGCCCAAAGCCGAGCTTGTGGGCGCCGGCCTCGATACCGTCGATGCCGAGCCGACGCGCGACATTGTAAAAGTACACGTCGCAGGATTCGGCGATGCCGCGATGCAAATTCACATGACCATGGCCGTGTTTCTTCCAGCAATGGAACACATAATTGCCGAAGGCGAGCGAGCCGGTGCAGAGCACACTGAATTCGGGTGTGATCGCACCCGCGTCGAGCGCCGCAAGCGCGACAGTGGGTTTGAAGGTCGAGCCGGGCGGATAGGCGCCCGAAAGCGCCTTGTTGATCAGCGGCGTATGGTCATTGGTGAGAAGATCGCGCCATTGCTGCGGTCCAATTCCTACATTGAAAAGGTTGGGATCGAAGCCGGGCGTGGAGGCCAGCGCCAGAACATCGCCATTGGTCACATCCATCACCACGCAGGCGGCGCTTTCATCGCCCAGCCTCTGCACCGTGTATCGTTGCACTTCCTGGTCGATTGTCAGATAGATGTCGGAGCCTGGCGCGCCCTCCTCCCGGCCGAGCTCGCGAATGACCCGGCCATAGGCATTGACTTCCTCGCGGCTAACGCCGGCCCTGCCGCGCAGTTGCACATCGAAGGATTTTTCGACGCCGCGCTTACCGGTGCGGAAGCCCGGCAGGTCGAGCAGCGGATCGCTGTCGTGTTTCTTGTCATCCGGCGAAACCGCCGCCACGTAACCGAGCACATGCGTCAGTGTGGCTCCGAAAGGATAGTCCCGCGTCTCGCCAACCTCCGGCTGGATGCCCGACAGGTAAGGCAAATGGAGGTTGACGAGCGAATACTGTTCCCAAGTTAGGTTTTCGGCGATGGTCGCCGGCATGAATTTCTTGTTGGCCGCGACCTCCCGCAGAATCCGCTCGCGGTCATGGGGTGTGAGGAGGATGATGCGCCCGATGGTGTCGAGCGCCGCCTCGATTCCGCCGGTCGCCTGTTCGGGAATCAGCATGACGCGGTAATTCTTCCGGTTGTTGGCGAGCTCCACCCCGAACCTGTCGATGATTCGGCCGCGCAAGGGCGCCAGCAGGCGTTCATTGACGCTGTTTTCCTCGGCTTTGGTTCTGAATTGCGCGCCTTCGACGATTTGGAGCTCGTAAAGGCGCACGCCGAGCGCAGCCAGCACGGCAGTGACGCCCCCCCCCATCATCAGCGTGCGGCGCGAGAAGGTCGTGTACCGGCTCTTGTCCTTGCGGTCGAACAGCGGCATCAGAACTCGCTCCGCAAGGGTCCGATAATCCGATGTTGAATACCGTTCATCAGCCAGAGGGTGGGAATATAGAAGGTCACACTCACTGCGATTTCCAGTAGCAGCATCTCCACCGGAAGAAGCCGCGAATTCAGAAGCGACACGGTTGCGTAGGCCACGCCGGCGGCGCCCAGCACGATGGCGGCAAAGCCCAGAATAGCACCGAAGCCGGCCAGACCGGCGAAAATATCGCGCTGGCGGTCCACAATCGCATAGCAAACGAGAAACGACAGCGCCCATACGCCCGGCGGTCCGCCCGACAGTAAATCTTCTGTGAGGCCGATTGCGAAGGCCGCGCCAGGCGGCATCAGGTCCGGCCGCACCAGGCACCAGAAATAAACGGGCATCAGCGAAAGCAGAGGAGGTGGCACTCCGCCTGAGAACAGGGAGATCGGGATATTGGCCGCGATCGCACCGAGCAGGCCGGTCAGGAACGGAATGACCGCTGCCAGCATGGAGCCTGCCGATGCGCCGAAACGGTCCTGCACATCCCCTCCTTCAACGATCCTGCGGGACCGACGTGTCGTCTTGGTCGGGGTCGGTCGTCGCCGGTAGCGGTGCAATCACTTTCGGTTTTCGTATCTTTCTCGGATGCGCTGCCTTCGACGATGGCGCTGTCTCCGCTGGCGGAGACGCAACCGGAGATGCCGGCGTCGTCGCCGGTTTGGGGGGCGGTGGCGCCAGCGGAGGGATACCGGCCGCGGCAACCGGCAAGTCATTAGGAGATGGCGCCGGAGGCTGCTCCGGCGGCAGCCTCAAATCCAGAATGCGCACTTCGTCGCTGGTCGCGGCATCGGCGAGCAGAGCGGCACGGAAGCTTTGCCCATCCCAGTAAACCATGCCCACCGGAAGATCCGGTGGCAAAAGCCCACCATCGCCCGAAGTGACGATCTGCTGTCCCTGCTTAAGCTGCGCGCCCTGTGCCGAGATATCCAGCGTAGGCGACGATGTACCGTCTCCAGACAGCATCGCCTGGATGTTGCCGGGTTCGATGGTGACCGGGATATGGCTGCTGAGATCGGTCAGCAGGATCACCCATGACGTGTGATCGCCTGCGAGGAAGATGCGCCCGATCATGCCGCGTTCGTCGACCACGGCTTCGCCCGACTTGACGTTCCCGCTTTTGCCCGCGTCGAGAATAATAGTATCGAGGAAAGGCCGGTTGTCGCGGCCGATGACATGCGCGGTGACACTGGCGAGCGCGGGATCGGGCACCGCATTGAGCAGAAGCCGATAGCGCTTCAGCCGCTGCTCGAGCACCAGCGCGGCGTTCTGCCATTGTCGCAATCGGGCGTTTTCCTGCTTGAGACGCATATTGTCCCGATAGACTGAAAAGACATCCGTCACGCTCCCGACCCAATGGCCGACGGCGTCGACAGGTGCTCGCGCCGTTTCCAGCATTGGCGAGGTCCAATCCGAAAAATAGGCACGGGCGCGGTTGAAAAGCGCGGGCTGTGCGCGCCCGAGCAACACGACGATCAGCGCCAAAACGAGGAAGACCGCCAGCGAAAACTGGCCGCCGCCGCCGCGTCCGCGGGCAATTTTCCAAGACCCGTTCGCCATCGCTGTACGTCTGCTCCGGCCGAAATTCCTCGCGCCTAAAACGCCGTCGAAAGGACGTGTCGCATGTTTTTCGCGTTTTCGAGCACCCGTCCGGTTCCGAGCGCCACGCAGGAAAGCGGATCGTCGGCGATGCTGACCGGAAGCCCCGTCTCCTCGCGCAACACCTGATCGAGATTGGCGAGCAGCGACCCGCCGCCGGTGAGCACGATCCCCTTGTCGACGATGTCGGCGGCAAGCTCGGGGGGCGTTGCTTCCAACGCCACCTTCACCGATTCCACAATCTGGCTCGTTGGCTCGGCGAGAGCCTCGGCGATGTGACGCTGCGTGATGGTGATTTCTTTCGGCACGCCGTTGAGAAGATCGCGGCCCTTGATCTCCATCGTGGTGCCGTTGCCGTCCGTTGGCGGCGCGGCAGAACCTATCTCTTTCTTGATCCGCTCGGCGCTTGCTTCGCCGATCAGCAGATTCTGGTGGCGCCGGATATAAGCGATGATGGCTTCGTCCATCTTGTCGCCGCCGACGCGCACCGACCGGGAATAAACGATCCCGCCCAGCGAAAGGACCGCCACTTCGGTTGTGCCGCCCCCGATATCCACCACCATCGATCCCGTGGGCTCGCCGACCGGAAGTCCGGCGCCGATAGCAGCGGCCATCGGCTCTTCGATCAGCGAAACGCGGCGGGCGCCCGCCGATAGCGCGGATTCCTGAATCGCGCGCCGCTCCACGGCCGTCGAGCCCGACGGCACACAGACGATAATCATCGGATTGGCGAAAGAGCGTCGATTATGGACCTTGCGGATGAAATGCTTGATCATTTCCTCCGCGATCTCGAAATCGGCGATGACGCCGTCGCGCATCGGACGGATCGCCTCGATGTTGCCTGGCGTGCGACCCAGCATCATCTTGGCGTCGTTGCCGACGGCGCGGACGTGCTTCTTGCCGCTCTTTGTCATTGTGGCGACGACCGAAGGCTCGTTGAGAACGATTCCCCTGCCCTTCACGTAGACAAGCGTGTTGGCGGTTCCCAGATCGATGGCCATATCGCTCGACAATATGCCGAGAAGACTGCCGAACATGCGTGTGCTGCCTGTTCCTTTCCAAGCCGATCCATTGCGGTTCCGGGCGCGAAAGAAGGCCGGCCGACGCTTGGCGCGCCGCGGCCCCTTCATTCATCGCGCGACGGCGAGCGCCTCCGGCACCTGCTTTTCGCGTTTCACCAATAGCGTCTCGAATGCCTCGATGGAGTCGTTGTTTCCCCACGCCGCAATCATGGCATTCCTTCCACTTGCCTGCTTGCAGGCATCGATCCTGCCCGCCTTTTCCTCCAGACCCCATCCCGCCCGCAGCGAGGATATGAGAGCAGAGGATCAGCCCGGAAAGAGAAGCCCCGAAAACGGCAAGCCCAGGGAAGGATGGAACACCGGCACCCCGCGCGCAACGATGAAGACGGATAATCCGTCAAACATCCTATGATGCAAGCAATGCGTCATTGCCGGATTCCGTTCCGCCCGCCTGATCTACAGTTCGATAACCTGACGAATCGCCCTTAAGCATGCGTTAATTCACGCTCGCGCCTTCGTTCGAAACTTGTACGCCGAACCACCGGCAACGCGCAATAGACGGCGCGCGGACGGACAAACTTTCTGCGTACGAGCGATTGCAACGATCGCCTTTTTGCGGCAGGACAATCGCGAGTTTCGTATTTGTCCGCGCGAGCCGGGGCGCGCTTGGACATCCAGCGCGAATCATCCCGTTCAGCCGCGAGGCCTGGTCAGCAGATGAAAATCCTGCCGCCCGTCGCGATTGGCGTAAGACGCCTGTTGCCCAGCCAATGGGACGTGCTGGCGGCTGTGCTGGTGCTGGGCGCAATTGTGTTGCTGGCAGATGCGGGCCGGCAGGTGGTGGCGCCGCTTACGAGCCTGCAGATGCACCCGGTGTCGCTGAGCCCCTGGATGCTGCCGGAATATGCGCTGCGCACGACCTTGCGCATGCTCGTGGCTATGGCATTTTCTCTTTTGTTTACATTTACTTACGCCACATGGGCTGCGAGGAGTCCGCGCGCCGGCGTCCTTCTCGTTCCGGTGCTCGACATCCTGCAGTCGGTGCCAATTCTGAGCTTCATTTCCATCACCTACGTCTTTTTCATGTCGCTGGCACCGGGGCAAGTGCTGGGCGCGGAGCTGGGCGCCATCTTCGGCATCTTCACCAGCCAGGCCTGGAACATGGCATTCAGCTTCTACCAGTCGCTGCGCACGGTTCCCGTCGAACTCGAGGAAGCCGGACGCGTCTTCGGCCTGTCCGGCTGGGCGCGTTTCTGGCGCATCGAAGTCCCCTTCGGGATGCCTTCGCTGGTCTGGAATATGATGATGTCGATGTCGGGTTCCTGGTTCTTCGTGGTCGCCTCCGAGGCCATCAGTGTCGGCAACACGACCATCACCTTGCCCGGCATCGGCTCCTACATCGCGCTTGCCATCGCTCACCAGAATCTGACCGCCATCTTCTGGGCCATCGCAGCCATGGCGATCGTCATACTCATTTATGACCAGCTCCTGTTCCGGCCCCTCGTCGCTTGGGCCGACCGTTTCCGCTTCGACCAGGAAACGATCGAGGAGGCGCCACGATCGTGGATGCTGACGGTGCTGCGCCGTTCCGAGTTGGTGGACACCATCGCCAGGCCCTTCCGCAGCGCACTGCGCTGGTCGTATCGCCTGTCGCCGCCCAGGGAAATGGCGATGCCGCGCCCCAGGAGCGCGCTGGTCGCACGGCTCATCGACGTCTTCTGGTACGCAGCCCTCGCCGCGCTGGCGCTCTATGCGCTATGGCGCGCCGGCACCTTCATTGCCGCCGGCGTAAGCTGGCACGAAGCCTTTTACGCGACCGGCGTGGGCTTCATCACCATGCTGCGCGTGTTCGTGCTGATAGCGCTGGCAAGCGTAATCTGGACGCCGATCGGCATCTATGTGGGCCTGCGTCCCGGCCTCGCGCGCTTCGTGCAGCCCATTGCACAGTTCCTGGCCGCGTTCCCCGCCAATCTGTTCTATCCCGTCGCGGTGTTCTTCATCGTCGCCTACCAGCTCAACGCCGACATCTGGACTTCGCCGCTTATGATCCTGGGCACCCAATGGTACATTCTGTTCAACGTCATAGCGGGCGCGAGTGGAATACCGCGCGAATTGCGCGACGCGGCGTCGAACTTCCAGGTCAAAAGTTGGCTATGGTGGCGGCGCTTTGCGTTGCCGGGCGTATTTCCGTTCTACGTCACGGGCGCGATCACCGCGTCGGGCGGCGCATGGAATGCGGCGTTCGCGGCTGAACTCGTCATGTGGGGCGCACATACCGTGCGCGCGCATGGCCTCGGCGCCTATCTGGCAGATGCCTACGCTACCGGCGAATATCATCGCCTGGTGCTGGGCACGGTGATCATGAGCGTCTTCGTCGCCGTCATCAACCGCCTCTTCTGGCGGCCGCTGTACTGGTATGCCGAGAGGAAGTTCAGATTGACGTAAGGGCAATAGGCAATAGGCAGTGGGGCAGTGGGACATGGCCGAGCAAATCAATTCATATCGCGATTTGCGCGTCTGGCAGGACGCCATGACGCTTGCGGAAAATTGCTATGTACTGACCAAGGATTTTCCGCGCGAAGAAATGTTCGGATTGACGTCGCAGATTCGCAGAGCCGCAACGTCTATCCCTGCCAACATCGCAGAGGGGTATGGACGAGAGAACAGCGGATCATACATTCAATCTTGCGGATTGCACAGGGTTCGTTGAAAGAGCTCGAATCGCACCTTATTATTTCTCAGCGCGTGAACCTGGCAGCCTCCCCGCTGATCGACCCAATGCTGGAACTCTGCGGCTCGTTGGGGCGCATGCTCAGAGCGTTGATAAAGAGCATAGAGGGAAAAAAGTGGTAATGCGCGCCGCGCGTCCTATTGCCCATTGCCTACTACCCACTGCCCGGCGACCAATGCCGGTGACCGAGGAGATCTAACCCCATGGACGCTCCCGTTCTTCTCGATGTGCATCACGTTCGCCGCGCCTTTCCCCGCCCCGGCGGCGGCGAACTTCTGGTGCTCGACGGCATCGATCTGACGCTTCACGAGGGTGAGATCGTCGGGCTGCTGGGCCGCTCGGGCTCGGGCAAATCCACTTTGCTGCGCATCATCTCCGGTCTTGCGGCGCCGAATGGCGGCTCGGTCACTTATCTCGGCCATGAAGTCGATGGCCCCGCCAGCGGCATCTCCATGGTGTTTCAGAGCTTCGCGCTGTTTCCCTGGCTGACGGTGCTGGAGAATGTGGAGCTGGGACTGGAAGCGCTGAAGCTTCCGCCGAAGGAGATTTCCACCCGCGCTCTTGCTGCCATCGACCTGATCGGTCTCGACGGTTACGAAAGCGCCTATCCGCGCGAGCTTTCGGGGGGTATGCGCCAGCGGGTGGGCTTTGCGCGCGCGCTTGTCGTGCATCCCAACATCCTCCTGATGGACGAGCCGTTCAGCGCGCTCGACGTCCTGACCGCCGAAAATCTGCGCACCGATCTGCTCGAGCTGTGGGGCGAGAGCAAGCTGCCGATCAAGGGCATTCTGCTCGTCACCCACAATATCGAGGAAGCGGTCCTGATGTGCGACCGGGTGTGCATCTTCTCCACCAATCCCGGGCGCATCGTCACCGAGATCAAAATCCCGCTGCGCCAGCCGCGCGACCGCAACGACCCCGCCTTCGCCGCCCTGGTGGACCGCATCTATGTGGAGATGACGACGAAACGCGGCGCGGGCGCGAGGCTCGACCGCATTCCCGGCACGGGTTTTGCGATGATCCTGCCGCGGGTTTCCATCAACCTGATTTCGGGTCTCCTCGAGGCGCTGGCCGCCGCGCCTTTCAGCGGACACGCGGATTTGCCGGAAATCGCTTCGGAACTGTCGCTGGAGATCGACGATCTGTTTCCCGTGGCGGAATCGCTCCAGCTTCTCCATCTGGCGGAGATCGGCGACGGCGACATCAAGCTCACCGAAACTGGCAAGCGCTTCGTGGAAGCCGACACCGACGAGCGCAAGCGCATCTTCGGCCGGCTTCTCTACCGCTATGTGCCCTTCATCACCCATGTGCGCCGCGTACTCGACGAACGCGAAAGCCACATGGCGCCCAAATCGCGCTTCCTCGACGAACTGGAGGATTACATGACCGCGGATTCCGCCGAGCAATCGCTGCGCGCCGTCGTAAGCTGGGCCCGCTTCGCCGAACTCTTCGCCTATGACGACGACACCGGCATGTTCAGCATGGAAAACCCGGGCGAGAAAGACGAGGCGTGAGGGGGACCTCAACCGCTTCATCTTGCTTCCCAGCGCTAAACCTTCCTGCTCTCCGCGTTTCCCGTGTCCGGGGGGAGATTTTCATCGGTACCGGACAGGAAGCTTCGTATTTCCGTCACGGCCTGCGCCAGGCCGCAGCGGCGCACCGGTGCGGCGGGCGGCAGCGCGGTGAGAAGCCGCGAAGGCGTGGCGGCTTCGAGGATCACGAAACAGCCCTTGTCGGTACGGCTGCGGATCAGGCGCCCGAACGCCTGCTTGAGTTTCAGCCGGGTCAGCAGGTCGTCATAGGATTTGCCGAAGCGCTCGCGCCGCGCCTTGTGAAGGATGGTGGGCTTCGGCCACGGCACCTTGTCGAACACCACCAGCCTGAGCGAACGCCCCGGCACATCCACGCCGTCGCGCAGCGCATCGGTGCCCAGCAGGCAGGCGTTTTCCTCGGCGCGGAACAGATCGACCAGCGCGCCGGTGTCGAGCCGGTCGACATGCTGCGCATAAAGCGTCAGCCCGGCTTGCGCGAGGGGCGCTGCGATGCGGCCTTCCACCGCGCGCAACATCCTCACCGACGTAAACAGCCCCAGCGCGCCGCCGCCGGCTGCCAGGAACAATTCGCGATAGGCGGCGGCCAACGCGGCGGGATCGCGACGGGGCATATCGCGGACGACGAAAATGCGCACCTGCTCTTCGTATTTGAATGGCGAGCCAAAGCTGGCGCGCCGCGGTGGTTCGGGCAGATGAAGCGCGCCGGTGCGCACTTCCGCGGAATGCCAGTCGCCCTGCGCGCTTTGCGCATCGCGCAGGGTTGCGGACGTAATCAGCGCGCCATGCGAAGGCGCCAGCACCTCGCTGGTCAACGGAATGGTGGGATCGATCCAGTGCCGGCGCAATCCCACATCGACATCGCGACCGTCTTCCCGCTCGATCTCGAACCAGTCGACGAACTCGCGATCGACCGCGCCACTGTCGCACAAAGGATCCAGCGCATCGAGCATGGCGATCCATGCCGGCAGAACCAGCTTCGCGCGCCGGTCGATGCCGCGGGCCGCCGCCTCGATGCGCATGCGTGTGTGGCTGTCGAGCTTGCCGGCTTCGCTATCCAGACGTTTGCGCAAGGTATAAGAGAGCGCCATCAGCGGCGCCGCGATCCGCTTCAGCGCGCCGCCCAGCCGTCGCGCCGCTTCCAGCAGCGGCGGCGCCAGCGATGCGGTGTCGGCCTCCAGCGAATAAAAGGCGTCGCGATCGCTGCTGCGGGCCTGCACGTGCTGCCAGATTTCACCGAGAAAGATCTCTCCGGGCCCGCGCGCGGCGGCAGCCGAAATGCGCGAGGTCCAGCCGCCGCCCGCCAGCGCGCCGGCCGCCGACAGGGCTTCGCCGACCGTGGATTGCGCTACCGGATCGTTCGCCACCAGATCCTTCAGCCGTTCTTCGAGACCGCGCATGCGGCTGCGCGCGCGACCTTCATGGCCGCGAAGCCAGCGGCGCAAATCCGCCATTTCGCTGCCCGAAAGATGCGCGGCAAATCCCGAATCGGCCGCGTCGAACAGGTGGTGGCCTTCGTCGAACACGTAGCGGATGCGCCGCTCCGGCGTTTGCCCGTCTTCGTCGCTCGACCGCCAGTCCCGCGTCGCCTGCGCGATGACAAGCGCATGATTGGCGATGACGATGGGCGCATGGCGCGAGCGGCGGATGACGCGCTCGACGAAGCAGGTGCGATAATGACCGCAGGCGGAATAGATGCATTCGCCGCGCCGGTCGGTGATTTCGCTCATGGGAAACGTGGCGGCCAGAAAGGCCGGGAAGCCGGCGCCGGAAATGTCGCCGTCCCGCGTCGCCGCGATCCAGCGCGCGAACAGCGCCAACACCACGCTGCGCTGCCCCGGCGCCAGCGCGGTGCGCTTCACCGCCTCTTCGAAGTTCAGCAGACAGACATAATTTTCGCGGCCCTTGCGCACCACCGCCTTGTCTTCGCGTTCGGCCGGATCGGGATAAAGCCGCGCCAATTCCTGCACCAGCTGACGCTGCAGGTTGCGGGTGTATGTCGAAAGCCACAGGCCGGGGCCATTTTTCTCCGCCCACAGACTTGCCGGCGCAAGATAGCCGAGAGTCTTGCCGATGCCGGTGCCGGCCTCGATCAACGCGATCCTGGGCGCGCCCGGCCGTTCGCGCGGGCCGAACGCGTAGGTCGATGCTTCGGCATAGGCAACCTGTTCGGGTCGCGGTTCGCCGCCCGTTCCCACAAGCTGCGCCAGCCGGCGTCGCGTTTCGTCCTCGGCCACCGGTAGCGAACCGGGTTTCGTTGGCGGCGCCTCATCTTCCCATTCGATCAGCGTACGCCATACGTCGAGACCCGCGATCGGCGAGTTTGCTGCATCGGGTTCGCCGATCCGTGCAGTGATGGTCGGAGCCCAGCGCCAGCCGGAGCGCAACAACATTTGGACCAGCGGCCGCAACTGCGTTTTTTCGGCATCGGTCTTCGCCGCTAGTTCGCCAAGCAATGCCCCGGCGGCATCGCGCAACACGAGTGCCTGCTCGACCAGCCCCGAAGGTACGGCCAAGCCCAGCGCGCGCGCCAGCCCGAGAGGGCTCGGCACGCAGGGAATGCCCGGACGGACGAACGCAC
>Ga0208849_1001305_pt1 | contig 17895 bp, 29 predicted proteins | sample NGESurdeep072012_10_FD_184470 | JGI IMG/M metagenome (GOLD analysis project Ga0208849, IMG submission 184470) | Arctic peat soil microbial communities from Barrow, Alaska - NGEE Surface sample 53-3 deep-072012 (SPAdes) | ecosystem: Environmental > Terrestrial > Soil > Wetlands > Peat ... | reverse complement strand
GGGGGCCAGCTCCGGGGCCAGCTCGGGGGCCAGCTCTGGGGCCAGCTCGGGGGCCAGCTCTCTTCGGCCTGTTGGGGGCAACACGACATCAGCTGGATCGCATGGCTTGTCTTCGGTCGTCACATCGGGGCCACCCTGTCGCCAGACAAGTGGCTCGACGGCATGGACGGCTTGTCGGATTCGGGATGGTGGTGGCCGAAGAAAGGCGTCGTGATCCTGACCGATCGACCGTCAGAGCTTCACCGCGACGCGCAAGGCCGCCTACACAGCGAGAGCTCCATGGCCATCGGCTACGACGACGGCTGGGGGATCTACGCGGTCCACGGCGTGAGAGTCACCGAGCAGATCGTCATGCGTCCGCACGAGCTCACTCCGAAGTCGATCATGGCCGAGAGCAACACCGAGGTCCGACGCGTGGCGATCGAGCGGTTCGGATGGGACCGATTCGTGCCCGAAGCGGGGTTGCGCTTGCTCGACGAGGCACCGGATCCCGCCAACGCGCCACATACCTTGGCGCTCTACGACGTGCCGGCCGATCTGCTTGGCTTCGATGCCCGAGTACTGCTCTGCACAAACGCGTCGCCCGAGCGTGATGGGACCGTTCGACGGTTCGGGCTGACCTGCCCAGCGGACATGCCCGACGCTCTCACCGCGGCGGCCTGGACGTTCAATCTCAGTCGAGAGCAGTACGCAGGTCTCCAACGGGCCTCGTAGTGGGCACCCGCGCCTGTCGGGTCTGTGGTTGCACCGAGGACCGCGCCTGTCCTGGTGGCTGCGCGCCTGGGCCGAGTACGACCTGTGCACGTCCTGCATCGGCGCTGCAGATTCTGCACCGCGCCGGATGCTGCTCTCCGAGCTCGAGCCTCGGAACGTCGAACGTGGCGACATGGTGATATGGGACGACGAGATCCTCGAGCCCCCGCCCTGGTGGCGACCGCTGCTCCGACGCCGCCACCGCCGGGCCAAGGCCAGGTTCGACCAGGCCGTGCAGCGGTGGTGGCACGAGAAGGGGATCGTGTGAGCGGGCTCGTGATCATCATGGTGACGATCGCGAGCACAACCATGCTGGCCCTCGTCGCCGCCGGCGTGGAGACCTTCGTGAAGTCCAGGCGCACCCAGCGTGCGATCGAACCGACCCGCATCGACGACGAGCCGACCAGCCCCGACGCGCTGCCCGAGGAGTGGATCGCCTACGGCGAGCGGCGCGCTCTGCGCCAGTGGAACACCGAGCACGGGATAGCGCAGAAGCCTCTACCGCCTCGACCTGCGCCTCCGCGTCGACGACGTCCACCGGCTGACCTTGCTCACGAGGGCTTTCTACAGGGCCTCTCACCGGCTGGCGCCGCCATGACGAGGATGGTCTCGCAGACCGTCCGAGGCACGACGGTGATCAACGCGAACGGCGACCTGGTGACCCACTACCCCGGCGACGTCACACCCGAGGGCGAGGCGCTGAACGCCCGACGTCGGCTCGATCTGGCGCACGAGAAGATGGACGAGACCGCACCGAAGCACAGCCACGAATTGAGAGTGATGGGCGGCACCTACCGCGCCCAGCGGTACGAGATCGTGACCGGCTCGGTGTTCCAGAGATGCCGGGTCGAGAGCCCGCCTGACTCTCAGTTCGTGCGGTGTCTGTTCCAGGGTGCAGACCTCTCGGCATGCCAGGGCGAGCTCGTCGACTGCACCAGGCAGGGGTGCGAGTGAGGGCCGCCGGCTGGATCCGCCGCGGCGCGACGGGCAGCAACCTCCGCACCACGCTCCCGCCGCAGGACGAACCGGGCCAGTGGGTCCGGGTCTACGAGCTCACCGAGCCCAGCGAGGCGGCAGCGGAACGACTGCTGGCCTGCGCCCGCTACGTGCTCGCGGCCGAAGACATTGGCCACCTGACGGTGACAGGGCAGACTGGACACGCACCGCTGCGCCACCTCCGCGACGCCGTGGCTCAGTACGACAAGACTCACCCAAAGGAGAAGCGATGACCATGGCCGATGCCCTGCAGCTGGACGACTGTCGCCACTGGGTGCTGTGCGAGGGGGCGAAGGAGCAGGCCATCGGTGAGATCGACGGGCAGGTGCTGTGCGCCCGCTGCCGCCTGTTCTTTCCGGCGAAGATGAATCAGGCACCGAAGGAGATCACCGCCCAGGCCGCACTGAGCGGACTGACCGCACGCGATATCGGCTGGCTGCCCGAGCCCGCCGGGCACGAGCGCCGGGACTTCGCCGCCTGTCTGAACCGGGGCTGCCTCGAGAACCTGGTGGTCACCTCCGAGGACGACCTCGTGGCGCGAGGATTCCCCTACGACACCGCCCACCACCTCGCCCAGGAGCTCCTGCCCGTGACCTGCGTTCTCCATGGCGTGCCCATGGCGGTACAGGTCGACTACGACCCTGTCCGTGCAGGCGGACGACCGCCGACGACCCGCCACGTCTGCCTGCTCTGCACGGGCGGCGCCTGCGGGCCACGGTGCTCGGAGATGCACACCTTCGAGCCAGGCTGTGCGCAGTACGTCGAGACCACGCCCACGGTGAGCGAGGACGAGGTAGCCCCGGACGCCGACGTGCCACCCACCGACGACTGGGCGATGGTGCAGGCCGCGATCGACGAGGCCGAGCACTCAGCCACCGGTGCTCCGGTCCAGGTCGACCATCAGGCCTGGGCGATCCAGTCCCGCATGCGCCGCCTCGCGCACCTCGCCGGGACACACCGCCAGGAGCCCGCTGCCCTGCTCCAAGGCATCCCTGACGACACCCTGACCTGGCTGCACGATGTCCTGCACACGATGAAGACCGACCACGATCACAGCCCGGTGCCAGCAGACCGCGAGTGGACCGAGCCCGACATCGACTCACCGCACGACGTGCGCCGGTACTGCATCAAGCACGACACCGACCTCGTCGACGGCACCGGCTATGCGTTCCAGGGCGAGGGGCGGCTGGTCTGCCGCGACTGTCTGGCCGAGTCACCAGATCCCCTCGGTGACCTGGTATCCATGGCCGCCCACCTGCGCCGGCACAACGTGCCCAAGTCGCTGGTGCCGGTGGTATTCAGCCACGCCATGCACCACCAGCTGATGAGCTACGCGCTGTGGAACGACCACACGATGCGGTGCTGGGAGTGCGACCCCGTCACCGGCCCACCGACACCGGAGATGATCGTGCGCACGTTCCTGGCCGCGCGCCGGGCCGAGCTCGTGAGGTGCCCTGTCTGATGGCCGAGCCGACCGACGGGCCCGCTGATCCCATGACCGTGCTGCAGACCGGAGCGGTGCAGCGGCACGAGCTCTACCAGGCTCACCTCGACGCCGGGTTCACACCGGCCCAGTCGATGCAGATCCTCTGCACGGTGCTCGCCACCATCCTGCGCAACGAGAACGGCCCAGGCGGCGAGTGAGCGCACCACGCCGGGTCCAACGCCAGCGCACGAAAGGCTGGCGCATGCCCGAGGGTGCGGTATATGTGGGCCGGCCGACGCGCTGGGGCAACCCGTGGGCAGTCGGCGACGAGTGCGAGATCCATTTCGCCGACGGCTACACGATCCCGTGGTGCATCACGATCGAGATCGCGGTTACCGCCTACCGTGACGTGATGGACCTTCGGCTGTCCTTCCCGGACCGGCCAGCGCACCCCGAAGACGACGCAATCACCCAGGCATGGATCGACGGTGTGGCCGAGCTCCGGGGGCACGACCTGGTGTGCTGGTGCCCGCTCGACCAGCCCTGCCACGCCGACGTCCTGCTCGAGTTGGCGAACGCATGACGATCGTCATCACCGACGAGATGGTCAACGCCGCGACTGAGGCGTTGCTCGTGTCGCTGCAGGCACAGTTCGTTTCACGTGGCACCTATGTCGACCTCGACTCGATGGCCGACGTCTTCACCGACACCGTGACCGAGCAGATCGAGGCCGTGCTCGCCCTGATCCCCGAGGCGCCTAGTGTCGAGCTCTGCGGCAGCACTCCGCGCCTCGCGGTTCGCAACCGCGGCAACATGGCGACCTGTGACCGACCACCGAAGCACGTCGGCCTGCACACCTGGGAGATCGCCCAGGTGACCTCCCGGGCCCGGCAGTACGAGGAGACCGCAGTCCGCGCCACGATGCTCGAGCGCCGCCTCCTGATCGAGAAGAGCACCGTGGAACGGCTGGGCACGCAACTGCGCGCGCTGCAGCGCGAAGTCGCAGGGCAGCCCGAAGAAGCGCAGGACGCCCCAGCCGAAGACGAATGACGGTCGTCGAACAGGAGCCCTGGCTCGAGGAGCTCCTCGACGACCTGCTCTCGATCGAGGATGACGACGAGCTCGCGGCGATCGTCGACGAGCTCTCGCCCGAGCTCCGCACCCGAGTCCTGTACTGGCTGCGCACCCAGGAACGCGACAGCGACTGGCGCTCGACGCCGGGCCGGCTGGCCATGCACCTGGATCGCACGACGGTGCAGACCCCCGCGCTCGAGCTCATCGACCGGGCCATCGTCGACGTGGTGGAGTCGCCGGCCCCCCCCCGAGGCGGTGTGCGGGGCCTGATCATCACGATGCCCCCGCAGGAAGGCAAGAGCGAGCGGGTGACCCGGCGCGGCGCCACGTGGATGCTGCAGCGCAACAAAAACCTCCGCATCGGCCTGGTCTCCTACGACCTCACGAACGTGCGCCGGATCTCGTTCGCCATCCGGGCCGACGTCGACCTGTTCGATGGCAGCGAGGGGAACGAAGACCTCGGCCTGCGCCTGCGCCGGGGCGACAAGGCCGCAGCACGGTGGAACCTGGAAGACGCCGCCGGCGGTGTGTACGCCATCGGGATCACGGGTGGGTTCACCGGCCGACCCGTCGACGCCCTGATCATCGACGACCCGGTGAAGGACTACCGCACCGCCGACAGCCCGCTGATCTCGGAGCAGACCTGGACCTGGTGGCAGTCGGTGGCCCGTCCGAGACTCGCACCCGGCGCGGTGGTGATCCTCGTCCTGACCAGGTGGAGCGACATCGACCTGGCCGGCCGCTTGAAGGCGAAGCAACGCAACGACGAGCTCGCGAACATCGCCTACTACGACGTGTGGACCGAGCTCCGCATCCCGGCGAAGGCGGACCACAAGCCCGAGCTCGGTGAGGCCGACCCGATGGGCCGCGACCCCGGCGAGTGGATGGAGTCGGCCCGAGGCCGCACGATCGAGCAGTGGGAGGCCACCGACGCGGCCACCACCTCCCGCCGTGTGTGGTCGGCGCTGTACCAGGGCAGGCCCGCACCTCTCGAGGGCGGCGAGGTGAAGCGTGGGTGGTTCCGACTCGTGCCGGTGATGCCCGTCGACGGCGACGACTGGCTGAGCTCGTGGGACATGAAGATGAAGGAGAAGCGCTCGGGCGACTTCGTGGTCGGTGGCATGTGGGTGCGCTCGGGCTCGGCGTTCTACCTGCTCGACGTGCTGCGCGGCCAGTACGACTTCCCCACGGTGCAGGCGGCGATCTGCCTGCTGCACGTCCGGTTCCCCAAGTGCCAGCGCCACCTCGTCGAGAACACCGGCAACGGGCCCGAGGTGATGGCCGCGTTGCGTCGCAAGAAGCCCGGGTACGAGCTCTCCGAGGACATCGTCGGGATCCTGGCCATGACGCCGATCGAGCGCGAGCTCGTCGAGGCCCAGCTGCGCCGTGGCATGTCCGGTCTCATCAAGGTGAACCCGAAGGGATCGAAGGCCGCACGCCTGCGCTCGGTCTCCGGGGCCATCGAAGCCGGCAACGTCTACCTTCCCGAGAACGCCCAGTGGGTGCCGGCCTACGTCGACGAGCTCGCCAGCTTCGGCGTCGGTGGCGCGTACGACGACCAGGTCGACATGACCAGCCAGGCCCTGCAGCGCCTCACCGCCGGCGAGGAGTCCAGTGTCACCGTCCCGCAGGGTCGCATCCCGACCAGGCCGTCCGAGCGCGCCAAGATGCAACCGATGGCCGGCAGGATCCCCGCCCACACCCGCCAGGACCGACTGATCCGAGAGCAGATGGACCGACGCCCCAAGCCCGAGGAGCCCGAGGCGGAATGATCCATCGCGCTGAACACCCCTCGGGACTACACTCACCCCCCGGTGATGTCAGCGGGACGTCACCAGGAAGGCGGGGCAACGGTGGACGACGCGGCGGCCTTTGGCGTGCATCTCGTATGCGGACTGTGCTCGGAGGGACACCTCGATCGAGACTGCCCGACTGCTTACCAGCTGCGCCTCGAGCAACACCGACCCGTCACGAGGCGGGAGCGCAAGCCATGACCATCTGCCTGAGATGCGGCCCGGTCGAGCACCAGCCGATCCCCGAAGACGAGGCGCACTGCCCCTGCGGCAGCACCTGTTCCGAATGTCCCTGTCACAACCCAAAGGAGAAAGCGATGCACAACATCAAGACAAGGTTCCAAGCCTGGGCCCGCCGCCTGCAGGACACGCTGAGCACCGGGCACCGGTGACCGACCCGATCACGGTCATCGTGGGCAGCGACCACACGACCTTCGTCCAGGAGATCGAGCTCCGGGCCACCGGCCGCACCGAGCGCGGCACGGTCACGCTGTGGTTCGGCATCGACGGCGACCAGATCATCATCGGCGCGATCCCCATCCCGAAGCGCCGGCCGTTCCTGTGGCGCAAGCCCTGGCATCACGTCGAGGAGTTCACCGCGCCCTGGCAGTTGGCGCCGGGCCAGTCGATCGCCGCCTCGACACCGCACGTCGGGCAGATCGTTGTCACGGCACGCGGCCGTGAAGGCTGGGGCGCACCCGCCGACAGCATGCACAACCCCCACACGGGCGAGTGGCAGCCTTCGATCCCGCTCCCCTTCTACGAGCGCCGGTGGTTCCGTGGCGAACGCATGGTCTGCCCGCACGACGTCTGCGGCGATCACTTCGGCAGCGAGGAGCGGTACCACGACCACTACGTCGCGGTGCACGAGCTCGGATTGCCCGACCCGCTGTGAGCGAGACCACCGAACACGCCCGCCGCCACCGCGCCGACAGCCTGGGTGATGCCCGGCTCATCGCCAGGCTGATCGAGGAGGCTGAGCTCGGCGAGCACTTCCTGGTCTCGGTGCTGGGCACCGGGCCCGAGATCACCGACTGGCGCTGCGCCTGTGGCGAGACCGCCTGCCCGATCGCCATCACTCGCACCTCGGCAGCTGCAGTGCGCCTCGGGATCCCGACGTGAAGGCGCTCACCCTGCACCAGCCGTGGGCCTCGCTCATCGCCTACGGCTACAAGACGATCGAGACCCGGTCATGGTCGACCAGGTACCGCGGCGAGCTCGCGATCCACGCCGGCCTGCACGAGCCGCCTCTCGGCATCATCGGTGAGCGCGAGGTGCGCATGCTCGGGCCCGAGCGCGTCATCGGCGGGCCCGACACTCCCAACGTCCACCGCTCGCTGCCCCTCGGTGCGGTGGTGGCCACGTGTGAGCTCGTCGACGTCGTGCCGACCGAGGTGCTGTTCTGGAAGGACAAGGCCGAGCGCCTCGACGGCCGCGAGGAGCCTCGCTCGTACCACGGCTGGATGGGCGAGGGCCCGGCCTGGCGCACGATCCTGCTCGACGACGACCACGACGATGTCGGTGTGTTCGTGCACACCGGCGAGAAGCCCTACGGTGACTACGGACCGGGTCGGTTCGCCTGGCTCCTCGACAAGATCATGCCGGTGGATCCGCCCGTGCCGGCGCGTGGTGCGCAGGGCATCTGGCTGTGGACGCCCGACTCGACCCCCGAGCGATGATCGGCAAGCGGTTGTGGCCGCGCACGATGCCCGACGACCGAGCTCCCGCGCTCGAGGAGGCGCCGCTGGGCGACTGACTCCGGGGTCAGTCGTCAGCCCACAAGGCGACGGAAATACACCCCGACCGGAACCCGACAGAGAGCCAGTGGCGGACGACCCTGGCCCGACGAGAGGAGAAGCGTCGTGCGGAAGACCGCCGGCGTACTCGTGTTCATCGCTTCACTCTGCGCGCTCTTGCCGAGCTCGCACTACCGGAACGGATCCAGTCCTGGGTTCGCTCGAGACCACGCCCACAGCGTGTCGGCCGACACCACATCACGCCGGCCTGGCGCGCAGATCGGACACGTGGCGCGTGCGGCCTTGTTGTCCCGCTTGTTGTCGAGCTCTCTGGCGACGCTGGGCACGAGCGGTGACACTACAACCGACAGTGAAGTAGCGCCGCATAATATGTATCCACCACACCTCGACTCGCTGACCAGGGCCGTTGCCGCTTTTGCTTCCACGACTGAGGCGCCCAAACTGATATCAAGTAATCAAGATACGGCGGCAACTCCGACCACCGAGCCTGGGCCCAGCCCGTGCCGCGGTGGCACCGACGCTGCACCTCTCCCGACCGGCTGCGTCGTCGGGATCCACTGGACGCTCGCCGCTGGGCTCAAAGTGGTCTACTGCGAGGAGGGAGACTCGGCGCAGTATCACGCCGGCGAGCGGTGGTTCTGGTCGGGCGAGCTCTACCCCGACAGCCTCGGCATCGACGCCCGGGCGTGGACACAGAACGGCGGCACCTCCGACGTGTCGGCCGCCGCCCAGCTGGCCGTGGCGTCGAAGATTCAGACCTACCCGCCCGACCAGAGCGTGGACGTCGGGGTCTCACGCGCCGGGTGCGCGCCCTGGTAGCTTCGCTGCCCGGCAGGTGGGGATCTGCCGAACGAGACACCGGAGCGCGCCGACCCATCCCTTCGGGGTGGGTCGGTTCGCGTGTACGGTGCAAACTGCGTCCCGGTATCGAGAGGCAACACAGATGGGCAGAGTCGTAGTCATCGTTGTGCTGGCGGTTCTCGCCGGTGGCCTGGCAGTCGCAGCGTTCGTCGCTCAGGCCGGCGACACCCACGTGATCAAGTTCCTGGCCGTCGCGGTCGTCGCCGTGGCGCTCGGCCTGGTGCTCGCCGTGGTGCCCGACTGGCAGCGCCGCCCGCAATAGGTGGCCTGGACCGGTCGGCGCGTCGGATCACTCCGAGAGATCACTCAGCCCGGTGACTACTACGGGCCGACCATCGAAGTCGAGGGTGAGGACAGTCACCCCAACGGCCGGCGCGGCGTCTGGTTCCTGCTCCCGATCGCAGACCCCGACGACCCGATGGGCACCACTCACGACTGGACGACACGAGAGGGATGGCTGGCAGACAGGGCCAACGGGTTGCACCACGTCACCGAGCCGCCCTGGTCGTTCACCGAACACCCCGACGGCTCGCTGTCGATCCAGGCGTCGATCGCATGCGGGCGCGGCAGCGACCCCGGCACCGAAGGCGAGGGCGAGTACTTCCACGGCTATCTCGACGCCGGGCATCGGTGGCGACTGCACACCGAGGCACCGCTCTAGTGGCCCACCTGCGCATCGTTGAGGAGCTCATCGACCCCGCCAACGGCTACCCAAATTGGTGGGGCCAGACGCCCGGCGATATGTGGCCCTGCCGGTGGGACACGCACATCATCGAGGGTCGAGCGCCGTGCTGGGTGATCCGCCTGCCCGACAAGGCGTGGGTGTGGCACACGAACAGCGAGTCGTCCAACGAGGGCGAGGGGCTATGGGTTGTGACGGGAGAGCCTCCGAACATCACGGTCACGCCCTCGATCAACATCGGCCCCGAGATCTGGCACGGGTGGATCACCGCTGGCGAGATGCTGCCGGCCTGAGCGTTCAGCGCGCTTGGCACCACCTCGACACACCGACGCGATAGCGTGCGCGACGCATGGGCTGGTGGAGATGTTGGCGCAGACGTCCAAGGCATCGCAGACACCACCATCGCCACATCGTCACACCCGTGCTGTCATGGAACGGCGAGGTTCACCCGATCCTCGTCATCGAGGAATTTCATCGAAGGAGGATCTACCGCATGAGCCCGCTCGAGTTGCAACTGACCGACCCACCGGCATCAGGTGCCGTTGTGTGGGACGACGCCGCAGGTGACGTCGTACCGCCCGACACCACGCCGACATGGACCGAAGACCAGAACGGTCAGGTGATCTCGCTGGTCGCGTCGGCCGACGGATCCTCGGCCACGGCCACGCCGCGCGCCCCGGGCGCCGGCACGATCACGATCACGACCGTCGACAAGGACGGGACGATCGTCACCGTCAAGGACACGTTCAGCGTGGCCGGCGTGGCGCCCCCCGACCTCGAGCCCACCAGCGGATCGGTCACCTGGACGCCCGGCACCCCGGCCGCGGGTGGAGGGACACCTCCCGGAGGTGGCACCACGCCCCCGCCCGTCGTGACCGACCCGACCAGCGGCCTGCCGCTGTACGTCGAGGTGGACCCGACCCAGGCGGTCGACCCCACGGCGTGGACCGCGGTCACCGACGTGGTCGACCCGGGCGGCGAAGCGCTCTACACGTTCGACGCTGACACGGCGGGCCAGCCCCCGACCGGCGTCGGTGGGAACTGGGAGCTCTACGTCGGGACGCCCGAGGCGCCCCCGGCCGCGGGTGGAGGGACACCTCCGACCAGCTGAGCGCGTAGGTCGGGTTTGCAGTCGACCCACCGCGTAAGACACCAGCCCGAGGCCACATGCCCCCCATGTGCACCTCGGGCTGGTGCGCGTCTGAGGTGCACCACCTCTGTCATCAGCCGCGGTACGGTCGGCGCGCATGTCCACCGACCTGAACACGTTCCCGTGATTCTCACGTTCCGGCCAATCAAGGTCTGGCCGAACGGGTGGGACCGCGAAGACCACGGCCGCAGTTCGCCGTTCACGAACGACTACCGCTCGACGTTGGAGCTCCTGCAGTACGAGCTCGAGCGCCTCGACGCCTCGGATCCCATCGTGCAGCTGGCCGTGAACGAGCGCGCCTGCAAGATGGACGGCTCGCTGCGATCGGACGCCAGGGTCGAGTACCGCGGCTGCATCCTCGGCTTTCGCACAGCTGCGCTCGGCACGCTCACCTACCCGTGCAACGCCTACGCCGGGGCGATGGGCCGGCCGGGCTGGCACGAGAACCTGCGCGCCGTCGCGCTCGGGCTCAAAGCCCTGCGCCAGTTGGAGCGGTACGGCATCGCCAACCGCGGCCAGCAGTACGCCGGCTGGGCCGAGCTCCCCAGCGGGATCGCCATGGGAGGCCAGCGCGCCAAGATGACCGTCGACGAGGCGGCCCGGATCCTGAGCGAAGGCAGTATTGAGAGCCCGATCAGCGGCCGCGCCCTCTACAGCCCCGACGACGTCCTGAGCGACGAGGACAAGCGCAAGGCCGCGTTCCGCATCGCGGCGAAGGCCCTGCACCCCGACGCCGGCGGCGACCCGGTGAAGTGGTCGAAGGTCGAGGAGGCCAAGCGGGTGCTCGACGAGCTCGCGGCATGACCGACCACCTCGAGGCCCGCATCACCGTCCCGGTGGGCGACTTCGGCACGGTGACGCTGGTCCTGGACCTGGACCCGTCGAGGCTCTCACCCGAGGACAGCGACATGGTGGCCGCCCTGGTCCTGCGCACGCTCGCCTTCGTATGGCCGCACTTCGTCGACGAGACCGAGGACGAGGAGCCAGGGCCAGGTGAGCCCGACGAGACCGGTGACGGAGCGGACGACTCCGAACTCGGCGGCGAGGAGGACACCGGAGAGGACACGTTCGTCTCACCTCCGCTGACCGCCCACCTCGACCGCAGGATCGCCCAGGCGGATGGCACGACCAAACCTGCAGCCCCGGCCCCGCCAGCTGGCCGCACGCAGGGCCCCACAACGCCCACACCCGCCGGATCGGTCCCTCGGTCACATTCCCCCGTCCGACTCGTTACCGAGGCCTCACGGGGCCTACAGCAGGTCACCACGGCCGAAATACGGGAGGCCACCGGACTGACCACCACCCAGGTGGCTGCGGCGATACAGCACCTCCGGGGCCAGGGCCTGATGCGGATCCTGAGCCGAGGCGTCTATCAGCTGGTCGAGCGGGCGAAGGAGGACAAGCCACCGCCCGGAGGATCGACCACCGGCAAGCCGCCGGCCTGCCCGTATTGCTTCAAGACCTACGACGCCGGCGACGGCACAACCCAGGAACGGCGCGACGGGCTCACCGGCCACCTCTGCTCGGCGCCCGAGTGCAGAGAGGAACACATGCGCCGCTGTCGAGATGGCGAGGACTGCCCGCACGCCGAGGCGCACCAGCTGGCGGCGAGGTCATCGTGAGCCAGCCCGAGCAGGCCGTCGGTCAGACCGTCGGCAACCCTCTCGAGCTCCTGGCGCGCTTCGGACCCAAGAAGCTCGCGTCCCGAGCGACGGTCGCCTTCGCCGCCTGGCAGATAGCCGCGCCGCTGGTCAAGAAGGTGAGGAACAAGCGCGACGAGCGCCGTAATTTCACCATCACGGTGCGTGGCACCGACGAGGTGTACCCCGACCTGCACGACTGGGTGCTGAGCCTGATACCCGTCGACGCCCGGCGCGCACTGTTGGCGAGCACGGGCCAGCAGCAGGGCATGTTCTCGGCGCTGGCATCGTCGATCGGCTACCCCGAGAACGAGACTGTGGTGGGCGGCAACAAGACCGAGACCACGCGCCAGCACGTGCGCCTGCGCTACGACGGCAGCCGCAAACAGACCGTGGCACTCGACGGCCACCAGGTCGAGGTCCAGGTGAGCCGGGACGAAGGGCCCCGCGATCGCGACAAGATCCCGCTCGAATACCTCGCCTACTACGAGCGGATCACCTTTCGCACGCGCAGCGCCGGCGGGCGTGACGCCGTGGTCTTGAAGATCGAGGAGATCCTGGAAGCCCGACGCGAGAAGCCCGGCGCACCGCCGCTGCGCATCGCCGACCGGTGGGGTGACGGCTGGCAGCGACGCGACGACCTTCCACCACGCACGCTCGAGAGCATCATCCTCCGCGCTGGCCAGCTGGAAGCGCTCGTCGACGACCTGGGCGAGTTCCTGACCAGCGAGTCCGAGTACAACCGACGGTCACTGCCCTGGCACCGCGGCTACCTCCTGTCGGGCCCGCCGGGCACGGGCAAGACGTCGGTGGCGAAGGCGCTCGCCAATCACTTCGGCATGGACGTGTACTACCTACCGCTCGGAGATCTCGACAAGGACGCCAAGCTGATGAACCTGGTCAGCCACGTGAAGGCCCGGTCGATGCTCCTGTTCGAGGACGTCGACATCTTCCACGCCGCCACCGAGCGTGACGACAACGCCGGCGGGCTCACGCTGTCGGCCATGCTCAACGCCCTCGACGGGATCTGGACACCGCACGGCCTGGTCACGGTGCTGACCACGAACGACCGTGCTGCGCTGGACGACGCGCTGATCCGGCCCGGGCGCATCGACCGCGACGAGGTCTTCGAGCTCCTCGACGACGAGCAGGCCATGCGCCTGGTGGCATGGTTCTACTCCTCGATGGACCTGCGGATCCGAGGGTGCGGTAATGCCACGTCGCAGATGCGCTGGCGCTGCTCGCAGGGTTTCGACGTCGAGGCAGACTGGCGCCACGGTCTGTGGGATGGCGTGAGCCCGGCCAAGCTGATCGACGTCATGAATCGGCACAAGGACGCGCCCGGGCTCGCTGTCACTGCCCTGTGACGAAGCCGCTCTTGCCGAACTGCCGGGTCGAGCCTGAGTTCCGGGCCCAGGTCGACCAGGCAGCCACCGACTGTGAGCTCACCCCGTCGGACTGGCTGCGCGAGGTGGTGGCCGCGTCACTCGATCTGCACTTCGGCCGGGCCGTCGAGGTCGACAGCGAGACCCAACCCGGCGAGGTGCACACCGTCACGATCAACGAGGCCGGCGATGCGGTGCACTGCTCCTGCCCGGGGTTCACGCACCGCGGCACGTGCAAGCACGTCGAGGTCGAGGAGGTAGAGCTCGGTGCTGCCGAGTACGACGAGCTCGTGCAGGCCGGCGTCGACGCGCAGCGCGGGCCCCAACCTTCGGCCACGGTCATCGTGCCCAACGAGCCGGCGGCCAAGGTCTCGGAGCGTGACTGCATCCACCCGCTGACTCGACGCCTGGGCAACCGGTGCGGAGTGTGCGGCGGCACGGTCACTGGCGGACGCCGGCGCGGGCGGTAGCGTTCGGTCGGTGCTGACGCCGATTACTTTGGAGTGGGACGTCACGAACCCCGACGGCACGCAGGGCAGCGGAGCGCTCCTGTTCCAGTTGTCCCAGCTGGTCGATGGAATCTACGTCCCGGTCTCGATCACCGACAGCACCAGCGGCGAAACGGTCGAGCCCGTGGTGATCGCCGGCAACCTCTACTTCGGCCAGCTGCTCTCGACGCAGCCCGGCCAGCCGCCGCAGACGCTCATTGCGAACGACGACTCGACGACCACGCCGGTCGGCACGGTGTACCTCGTGACCGAGAAACTGGCGGCGGGCTCGCTTGATCCGTGGCCGCTGACCGTGCCCCACACCGCGCCAGGAGGAGTGCTCAACATATCGTCGCAACGCCCAACGCCCTGATGTAGCTTGTTCAGCATGATTGAAAACAAGCTCTGGACGGATCTCGGCGGACGGCTCGAGGGCGTGGGGAACGTCGTCGTCACGGTCACGATGCACGACGGTGAGATCAAGACCTACCTCGGGATCGTCGCCGGCGAAACAGCAACAGGCGGTCTCGTGATCCGGCGCAACGTCCGCGCCGGTGGCACACCAGGGGGCGACGACGAGGAGGTCATCACCTCCGACTACGTGCAGATCGCGGCCGGGCGCTGGGTCAGCTTCGAGACCGACGGCGCCTCGTGGGATCCCGTCGTGGTGGCCGAGTCGATCAAGGCCCGGGCGTTCATGGCCGAGCAGACGAAGCGCCAGATGGAGGCTGCTCGTGTCCAGGGCGCCGGTCTGCAACTGCCGCCCCAGTGACCGAGATCCCCGAGCGCCTGCACCGGATCGTCGACGTCGCCGAGGTCTTCGCCGAGGGGATGCCTGCACCCCTGACGAAGTGCCGGGTGTTCGTCACGAACCGACGCATCATCGTGTGGGCTACCGACGACGAGAACCTGCCCGGCATCGTGCTCGAGCGCCAGGTGACCGAGGAGGTCGAGCGGGACCGGGGCTCGCTGTTCGGCCAGCTGCACGTGCAGACCCCCGAAGGCCAGGTCCACGTGTCGCGTGGCCGAGGGTGCTGCAACAATTCGGCGCTGGCGGCGCTCACCCCGCCGGTGACCTGGTGACCAGGTCGTCGCACTCCTCGCACTCGACGCGCTCGGCGAAGGCGACTAAGCCCAGGAAGGTCGCCAAGGCCAAGGCGCCCAAGAAGGCCCGCGCCGCCAAGAAGGCAACGGTCAAACTGCGGTTCGGCAAGGGTGTGAACGCCGCGGTGCAACGGGCCGCCAAGAGGACCGGCCTGTAGTGGGCAAGGCCAGCCGGAACAAGCGCGAGCGCCGAGACACCCCGCCGCTCTGGCCCGGTACACCTCTGACCCCGCCCTACCTGCGCGCCACGGTCCCATCACGCGCAGCCCAGCTGGCCCAGCTGGCACACGACATGGCGACACCCGCCGCTCCGCACAACTGTCAACCCCCGGTCTGCCGGTGTGGACGCCTGTGGCGCTGCCGAGACCGTCGCGGGTTCGAGCCCGTCCCACAGCCCGGCAAGTAGCGGCGGTACAGTCGGCGCCAGACGTCGTCGACCAGGAGGCCAGACATCGTGACACCCCCGCTGCAGGATTCCGCCGAGGAGCTCATCGCCCTGTTCCAGGGCCTCGGTGCCGTGGGCACCGTCAACGCCATTGGCACCACGACTACCGCAGGCGTGACGCTGCCCGACCCGACCGTTGCCGCGGTGAACACCGCCTCGCTCGGCGGGGCGACTCCGTTCACCCTGCCGCCTGCACTGGCGGGCAAGAAGCTGCGGGCCCTGCTCACCCAGGACGCCACCGGCTCCCGCACCCCGACCTACACCACAGCCGCCGGCACGAGCGACACCATCGTGGCGAGTGGCACGGTGACCCTGACCACCACCGGTGGTGCGCAAGACCTGGTGGAGTTCGAGTGCCTCGTCGCCGGGCAGTGGGTCAAGACGGCCAAGCTGCACCTGGCTTGATCCGTTCAGCGCGCTTGATGCGCTGGTAGCTTCGGTGGCATGACGACCACCACAGTTCCCCATGTTGTTCTGGCCATGCCCACTGATCGAGAAGTTCCGGCCGAGACCGTCCGCAGCTACGCGGAGGTCTACGGTCGGGGCCTGGTCGACGGAGTGGTGCTCTGCTCCATCGTGCTCGGCGATACCTACGCCGACGTCGCCCGGAACCTCCTGGTGACGCATGCCATGGACGCACCCGGCGACCCGACGCACATCATGTGGTTCGACTCCGACCAGACGATGCCGAGCGACACGGTCGCCCGACTCCTGGCGCACAAGAAAGACGTGGTCGGCGGCCTGTACCACAAGCGCGTGGCTCCGTTCGGGCCCGTCGCCTACAACTTCGTCGACGGTCACGAGAACGGGCCCTACGCCGCGGAGTTCATCGACCTGCCCGACAACCCGACCGGCCTGGTGAAGGTGGACGGCCTCGGGCTCGGATGCACGCTGGTGCGCCTCGATCTCTACCTCTCGATGTTCAATTGGTTTGGCGACTCGTCGTGGCACCAACTGAGCCCCGGCCACGGTGAGGACGTGTTCTTTTTCCACCGGCTGCGCGAGATGAAAGCCGGCGTCTGGCTCGACACTGACCTGCGTGCTGGGCACGTTCGACGCGAGGTGGTGGGCACCCAGCATTACGAGGCCTACCGCCGAGCTCACGCATGAACCTCCCCGACCCGACGTGGTTCGAGATCACGGCCCGGGCCAACTTCGAGAAGCACCTGCTCCCGCACGCCGACAAGGAGCCCAGGTGTCTGCAGATCGGCGCCTTCACCGGTGACGCCTCGGTGTGGATCCTCGAGAACCTGCCCCGGGCCCATCTGACCGACGTCGACACCTGGCGCGGCTCCGAGGAGCACGAGGGCTACGACTGGGACGAGATCCGGCACCTGCACTACCAGCGGACCCACGAGCACTACCGAGCCGGCAGGCTCGAGACCTTCGTCGGCACGAGCTCTGAATTCTTCGACAGCTGGGGCACGCTGCACCCATGGCATGCGGGCGGTGCGTTCGACTTCGTCTACATCGACGGAGACCACCGAGCTCCGACGGTCCTGTGCGACGCGGTCGACGCCTTCCGGCGCCTGCTACCCGGTGGGATCATGGCCTTCGACGACTACACCTGGGAGTCAGAGCGCGGGATCCTGCACGCGCCGTTCCTGGCCATCGAGACCTTCGCCCGCATCTTCGGCGAGGAGCTCGAGCGCATCGAGATGAACAGCCAGCTGTGGCTGCGACGTCGTTTGGTGTCCGAGTCCACGGACTAACGCCGACTCGACAGTAGGATCCCACGGCGTGGGAACCGCGCTACGCACGGCTGTCTGCGATTGGGGCGATTGGTGTCCCCCGAATCAGCCTCTGTTCCGCTATCTCGAGTCTCGGCCGTTCCCGCTCTATCAGCCGACACCGGCCCGCCACATCGCCGACGACTGTTCGGCCACCATTGCCCTGTGCTTCGCTCTCGGGGCTGCTCCTGACCCGATGGGCCTGGGCTACAGCGGGTACGGCAACACCACGACGCTCGAGATGCGCGGCACGCAGATCCCGGTCTCTGAGGTCCAGCCTGGCGACGTCGTGCTCTACGGAGCTCCGGGCGCCACAGTCCACGGCGCGCTCGTTGTGCCTGGTGAGACCGCTGCCGACCCGCTCACCATGACCCACGGCGACCCCGCATCGCCGGCCTTCGTCGGCGCCTACCAGGGCAACTTCCTGTTCCTCGGCGAGCAGGGGGTCTTCACGGCCGAGACCTATGAGGGGCCGCGCTACCCGTTCCTGGTCCGCAGCGGCGACCAGCTGGTGCCGGTAGGCTCAGCGCCGCAGTAGGGCGCGCAACGGCAGGGCCTGGACAAACAAGCCTGTGGGTTTGGAACAAAGGATGAACAAATCGCTTGCGTCG
>Ga0208849_1001304_pt1 | contig 17906 bp, 15 predicted proteins | sample NGESurdeep072012_10_FD_184470 | JGI IMG/M metagenome (GOLD analysis project Ga0208849, IMG submission 184470) | Arctic peat soil microbial communities from Barrow, Alaska - NGEE Surface sample 53-3 deep-072012 (SPAdes) | ecosystem: Environmental > Terrestrial > Soil > Wetlands > Peat ... | reverse complement strand
TGCTCCAACAGTTGGTGGACCTGATCAGCGTGCTTTTCCAGCTCGTGGCGATGCGCGGCCGTCGGCACTTGCCGCAGGGTCGAACAATCCGACCACTGGCCGGTCGTCGGATTTTCCTGCCAATTGACTGCAACGTCGCTCACCATGCGTTCGACCCAGGCGGGGAGTTGCGGGAGTGGGGCGAGGGGCGTGGGCGCTGGAAGCGGCGCGACGATCGCAAGTTCTGTTCCTGTTCCCATGATGCTGATGCCACCTATGCCGCGGCTGCCAAGTCGTCGTCGCCGAAAGCCCGGTCATACGCGCTCTTTAAGCCATCCATGACGGGGTCGGGTTTATGCCGGGGTGGCGTTGTTTTGAGCTTGAGGCCCGCGGTAATGAGCGGTATCGGGTCGTTGGTCCGCTTCCCGCGCGCGAACTGGATCGCGGCGAGAACTCCTTGCGCATCGTCGCCGGTGTCTTTCAGCCACTTGCCAATCATTGACCGGGCCAGCTTTTCTACAACCCCAAACTGTTGGAGGGTGATCACGCCTTCCTGCCAGAGCTCATGCACCGCGTCGGTGTATTTTGGTGGGCCAGCAGGCGTCGCAGGCGCCGAGCGAAGCTCGATCTTCTGTTCCTGTTCCTGTTCCTGTTCCTGTTCCTTTTCCCCTTCCAGTTCCCCACAGTGCTTGTCCTGTGCGTGCACAGGCTCTGTATGTGCGTGCACAGGCTCGTCCTGTGCGTGCACTGGTCCTTGCGCGTGCAAAGCTTCACCGGCCGGCATGGACGGAAGTTTCGACGAGGCTTCCCGCTGATTGATGACCTGGTGCCTGGGGAATGAAGGAATACAGCCATATCGCTGGCCACCAACCTCGTAGGCCACGATAAAGCCTGCCTTCTCCAGTGCAGCGAGGACGTCGACGAAATCGACATCATCATAGGGGAGGCAATCGAGCTTTAGCTCCCGTGGGCGCCAGCGGAAACGGCCGTCACGATCGGCGACAGTCCAGAGAGCCGGATAGGCTACGCGGAGCGGCAGGCCGCATTCCTTCTCCGCCTCGTACAGTTCCTCATGCCGAAAAAATTCGGGTTTTATAGTTCTGATCCTAGACATTGATGGTGGCTTTCGCGTTGTGTTTGGTTTGAGGTTTTGCGCATGCTCGGAATGAAGATGGCCGCCGAGGATTGCGCCTCGGCGGCCTCCAAACACACGCGATTCTCACCCGGTGGCCGACCGGGGAGCTGGGAGCCGACGTTGCCGTCGGCAATTCTTATCGGTCGGCGAGCCGGGTCCGCACGTCTGGGCTCACGCTACTGAGGGCATGCTGAATGCCGAGCAGAAAGTCGCCGCACACGCGCTCCAGGCGCAACAGGAAGCCCACCAATTCGGCCGGCGCTCCCTTCAGATGCCGGCTAAGATTGGCTGCAATTTTCTTGGCGTCAGAGGCGATCGCCTCGACATCGTCAAATGTCTCATGAAGTGAGCGCGCCACCGGTTCTGTTCGATCCCGCGGAAGGAGCGCGTCGAGCCCCTCTAAAAGTCGGACTGTTTCGCTACTCATGATGTGCTGTCGCCTCCCTCGTGGGCCTGGCAATGGCGGGATCGGCCAACGCCCGCGCAGCCTTCGCGGCCTCACGACGACGCCACGCTTCACGAATTAATTGCGACGCAGCGTTGCTCGCGGAGCGATTTTCGGCAAGGGCCGTAGCATGCACTGCGCGAGTGGCGATCTCGTCGAGATTCACTTTGAAAAAGCGCATTCTGGAGTTCCTTGGAATCGACCGAGCGCGCGGCCCAATCCCGTTGCCGAGGAACGGGTTTGAACAGGCTCTGAGAGATATTTGGATTCGGAGCGCGAGAGTTCGCAGCGCTCACACTATAAGCGAGGGGAGTCGAAATTTCGGCCCGTTTTTGGTCCTATTAGTTGCGCGTTTGCACGTCACAACCTATAAAACCGACTAAGCCTCTGATTTTATTTGAAAAGATATTTTGGACTCTTTTACGCGGTTGTAGCCTTAAGGAAGGCGAACGAGGCCGAGCGAGACATCGGGATGGATTCGATCAAGGCGTCCCAGGCACCCCGCTCGCACAATTCACGGGCTTCGCGGAGCAGGGCGCCGATTTCCCCATCACGGCGAGGAGTGGCGCGGACCTCCAAATGGGCGCGCACGGTATCGACGATTCCGGCCAGCTTCGCCTTCTTCTCCAGTTCGGCGCGGCGCCGGGCCTTTTCGTCGGTCGACAGCCGGCGCGGCTTAGCGGTGACGGCAAAGCCCGTCGCCGGTTTCGGATCGTATTTTAAGTGGCCCCAATCGGGTTCGATGAAGTCGGGATCGTCTGCCGGCAAGCGACCGCCAGGGACAGGATTTCCGAGTCGACCACCACGCAGCTTATCGAGCGCTTGGTTGCGTGCCAGCAGTGCCGCCCAATCATCAGGACTTTTTACTGGGTTATTGCGAATCACTTCCTCAACGGCCGCATCGTGCTGCATCTGCGCCTTCGTCTGCTCCGACGCCTCCTCCTCACATATCACCCCAGTTTGCGCGGCCTCGCGCTCATCGAGTTCAAAAGTCACGGCGTCTAGGGTGACGTCATCGAGGGGGAGTTCGTTGCTCATCGCGTGTTCCTTTTCGGTGGTCTCTGGAATTGATCGGATGCGCCAAAACGCGACGATGCGTCGCATGTCGCGCGCGCGGCTGCCTCTGACCTGGGGTTTCCCATCGGCAATATGGGGACCCCGGCGGAAAAGCGCAATCCCTGGTATAAACTTAGACCATTACAACCTGATTGAGAGCGATCCGACAGGTTTTCAAATTCACCGGATTCTGAAGGTTCGAGCCGGTAAATCCGGGAGCAATTTGAAAACCTGACCCGAGCGATTTCAACGGCATAGCCCCACAACGGACATTGGGCCGTCAACAGCGCTGGCACTTACGTCAGCGCACCCTCGCTCGGTTCGCTCTGGTCGCGAAATGCCGCCGCAACGATCGGATTGACGCCAACGGCGGTCAGCGCCGCCCGGACGACTTCGCGATTGGCGGATTTGCCGATCAGTCGCTGGCCAATCACCGGATCGGGCAGGGCGGTCAGCGTCGCGCTACTGTCGATCTTGCCGATCGCCTCCTGCAGGTCATGCAGCGGCAGGCGATAGCCGCCGATACTGACCATACCAGCAGGAGGTTCGGTCACGACCAAAGATTTGCCGCCGCCGTCGACGCGGCAGGTATAGCCGGTATCGATCAGACCGGTCCGATCGATCTCGATATGCGGCAGGCCGGTGCGTTCGATGCCCGGAGGAAAGGCAAAGCGCGCTACCATCGGGCCGCGCAGGCCCACAGTGCGCGCCGGTGTCGCCACCACCTCGGCGACGATCACGCCACCGGTGCCGTCGCGCGGCGCTGAAACCGGCCCGAGCGGGATTGGCGCCGGCCGCCCGTCGGCGCCACGCCGCGCCGCCAACAGACCAGCTTCGCCGAAGATCGGCATATCAACCAGGATCACGTTGGCCGCAGACCAGACTGGGCTGTCGCGCAGCCGCTCGGGCGAGCGCCAGGCACCGATGATGGCGCCGCGCTCGTCATGTGCGAACGCGCCGGTCTGGGCGAGACGGAGCGCGAGTGCGCCAGGCATCACGAGCGTGTGGCACGCCTCATCACGCCGCTGCCGCGCCAGCACCTCAAGGTCATAACGATGGTGCAGGCAAAGCGTACCGGCACTGAGTAGCCAGGGGAGCAGCGTCAGGCTTACGCCGGCAAACGACGATGCCGGCATCGTCGAGACGATACGGGCGCCCTGAACCAGCCGGCTCTCGAGCGTCGCACCAAGCCCGCCGGCAATCATTTCCAGATGATTGCGCGCCACCGGCACAACGCCATTGTTGCCGACTTCGAAGGTGATGAGCCCGACATGGGCCGCCGCATTGTTGAGCCGATCGCGGTCGAGCGGCGGCAAGCCGCCCGTCTCCTCGGCCGCCAACGCTTCATCGAACGGCACGACACCATCGGGCAGATTCGAGCCGAAGGCGCACACGTAGCGGATCGAAAACAGTTCGGAGGCGATCCGCATCGCCAGCTGGCAGTGGTTGAAGCCGTCCGCACGCCCGCAGGTGATCAACGCCTTGGCGCCGGCGCGGCCGAGCGCCGCGACCGCGTCGGCGCGGCGCCACAACAGCGGCAGCGGCGCCGCGATCATGCCGGCACGCATCACGCCGAGAATGGTCACGATACTTTCGACGGTATTGGGCAATTGGATACCGACGACGGCGTCGGCGGACAGACCCATGCCGGTCAGCCGCGCCGCAATTGCCGCGATCGCCCGTTCGGCTTGCGCATACGTCAGCCGCCGCGGCGCGCCATCGGTAAATGCCATGCGGTTGGGCGCATCGATCAACGCCGGCATATCGGGCTGGCGCTGTGCGATGCGGTGAAACACCTCGTCGAGACTGGCTCGGCGCTGCCCTTGGGGCGCGGCCATGGCGGTGGAGGCGGGATCGCCGAGAATCATGGTTGCACGCGCGTTGGCGGTTCGTGCCACCAGGTTTCCGGCAGATAGCCGAACAGCGAAGTCTGCGCCGGATGCTCGACGTAAGCCCAGCGCGCTACCCATTGCTCGGGAAGATAAAACAGCGGCACGACGTAACAGCCGGAGATGAGAACCCGGTCCAGCGCGCGCACGGCGTCGACGAATTCGGCGCGGCCGCGCGCCTTGAGAAGCTCAGCAATCATAGCATCGACGGCCGGACTGCGCACGCCCATATAGTTGCGCGATCCTTGCTCATCCGCCGCAGCCGAACCGAAGTAAAAGCTCTGTTCGTTGCCGGGCGAGAGTGACTCCTCCCAGCGAAACTCGATCATGTCGAAATCGAATGACAATAGCCGCTGCTGGTATTGCACATCGTCGACGAGCCGCACCTTGGTGTCGATGCCGGCGCGGCCGAGATTGTGCGCGAATGCGATCGCCAGCCTTTCATCGTCGCGATTGGCCACCATGATCTCGAAACTCAATTGCTGGCCGGTTGAGCGATTGCGCAGCACCGTGCCCTCCAGCGCGTAGCCCGCCGATTGCAAAAGCGTGAGCGCCTGACGCAGCGCCGATCGGTCATGCCCCGAGCCGTCGGTCACCGGCGGAGACCAGGTACCATTGAACACGGCGGGGCGCACCGCACCGGGAAAAGGCGCAAGCAGCGCGCGCTCGTTCTGGTCGGCCGGCCGATGATAGGCCGAGAGCTCGGAATCGTCGAAGAAGCTCGCGCTCCGCTTATAAAGCCCGTAGAAAAAATTGCGATTGATCCACTCGAAGTCGAACAGCAGCGAGATCGCCTGCCGCACGCGGATATCGGCGAAAATTTTGCGCCGCGTGTTGAACACATAGTCCGACGCCGGCTTGGGCTGCCCGTCGGTGAACGATTCTTTGACGATGCGGCCCGCGCGCACGGCCGGGATATCGTATTGCGTCTGCCAGCGCGTCGGATCCTGCTCGCTGCGCACGTCGTAGAGGCCCGCCTTGAACGCCTCGAAATAGGCGTTGGAGTCGCGATAATAATCGAGGCGCACTTCGTCGAAATTCCACAGGCCTCGATTGATCGGCAGCGCATTGCCCCAATAGTTCGGGTTCCGCTTGAAGGTGACGCTTTTGCCGACCTGAACATCTGACACCACATAGGGACCGGTCCCGATTGGTTTCGCCAGCGTCGTCCGTTCGAAGGTCGCGACGTTGATGGCGTGCTTCGGCAGCACCGGCATCAGACCGAGGATGAGAGGCAATTCGTGATTGTCGCCAGCGAGATCGAAGCGAACCGTATATTTGTCGAGAATTTGCGTACGCACGACCTTCGAATAGTAGGTCCGATGGTTGGGCCGGCCGTGGTCGCGCAACAGCGCCCAGGAAAACACCACATCGTCCGCGGTCACCGGCACGCCGTCGGAAAAGCGCGCCGCGGGGTCGATGCTGAAGGTCACATAATCGCGCGCATCGTCCGTCTCGACGCTGCGCGCCAGCAGCCCATACAGCGTGAACGGCTCATTGTAGCCGCGCGCTAACAGGCTCTCGTAGACGAAGCCGCGGACCGCCTGCACCGAGAGCCCAAGCACGATGAGCGGGTTGAGGCTGTCGAAGGTGCCTTGCATGCCCTCGACCAGCCGGCCACCCTTGGGCGCTTGCGCATTGACATAGGGCATCGCCGCAAAATTCTCCGGCAGCGCCGGGCTGCCGTGCATGGCGATGGCATAGGCGGCATCGGCAGCATGGGGACCGGCCGCGACAAGCGCCAGGGCGCCGCAGAACGTAACGCACGCGGCCCGGCACGCGGCCGATATGGGTCGGATGGACAGCAAAGTATCGAACCTGCGGAGGAGGTCCCGGCTGGGACCAAAGGGGGTGTATCACAGATCGTCCGCAGCTCGCGTCTAATGCGTCCGCAAAGCTTTCGCGCAGGGGGCTTATCAACGCTTTTTGTCAACGTACTTTAACAAACGGCGTAATTGAGGTATTGGGCGCTGCGGCGGCAGGTCACGCTGTTGCCGTAATCTGCGTCGAATGACCGTTTAACCGGGAGCACCCCACGAAACGGGCGCAACTTTGAATTGGGATTGCCCCGTGTCGATTCACGAGAGCGAAGTCTGACCGGGCCGGGGGCGACCCGCCGTCAGTTCACGAGCACAGCACGAAAGAAGGACTGCATCGCATGATTTATCGCAACGCGTGGGCTCCGGCGCGACCGGTCGGCCGCACGATCGGCGTTCTTGCCAAGACGGCAGCCCTTGCAGTCGCATTAGCCGTGGCGCTGGCCTCCGTTGCTTCGGCCCAGCAACCGAAAAAGCCGCCGGCCAGAAAGCCGGCGCCGACGCCCGCCCAACAGCAACCCGCACCGCCGCCCGCTGGGCAGCAGGATCAGGTGCAACTCATCTATTCGCCGTGGACCAAGTTCTGCCTCAAGAACAAGGACCCACAACCCAAACAGGTCTGCTTCACCGGCAAGGACGCCCGTATCGAGTCGGGCATGCCGGTCGTTGCCGCCGTGCTGATCGAGCCCCAGGGCGATCCGAAGAAAATCCTGCGCGTCACGCTACCGCTCGGCATGCAGCTTATTCACGGCACCCGCGTCATCATCGATCAGGGTCAGCCGATGACGGCGCCGTATGTCATCTGCTTCACCAATGGCTGCATGGCCGATTACGAAGCCACCGCCCAAATGGTCGATCAGATGAAGAAGGGCCATGGCCTCGTCGTACAGGCTATCAATGCCAACGCCCAGCCAATCAGTCTGGTGCTGCCACTAGCCGATTTCGCCAAGGCCTATGACGGTCCGCCGACCGATCCGAAGGTTTTCGAGAAGCAACAGCAGAGCCTGCAGGAAGAATTAGAAAAACGCGCCAAGGAAGCCCGCGAGAAACTTGAACACGCTCAGCCGGGCGCGGCGGCCGCTCCGCCGCAGGGCAAGACGCAGTAACTTTCAGGCTGAACGGTTTCGGCCGGCTCAGTGCCGCATGCTGGCGCGAGGGCGGTAGCCGCCCTTGCCGTCCTTGATGAACACTTCAGCGACCTGCGGATGTCGTACCGGCTCACCACTGGTGTCAGGCAATAGATTTTGCTCTGACACATAGGCGACATATTCCGTTTCGTCGTTTTCCGCGAACAGATGATAAAACGGCTGGTCCTTGTGCGGCCGCGCTTCGGCTGGAATCGATTCGTACCACTGGTCGGTGTTGTCAAAGATCGGATCGATGTCGAATACCACGCCGCGAAATGGATAGAGGCGGTGGCGGACGACTTGGCCGATCTGGAACTTGGCTATCCGAATCCTGTCCATAGCCTTTAGCTAATCGTCAGCGGCAAGCTTTGGCAATGCCGCACAACGCTCATGCAATGACAGGATTGTGGCAGGTCGCGGACCGAGTCCTGAACGTTTGTTCATCGCGGGGTCGGCGCTAGAGAGCATAGCGCGCCGCCATTGCGGGATCTTTCGCTGCGACAAGGCGCGCCAGATCGACCAAAACCTTGGCCTGTTTCCAGGTCGCGTCGTCCTGCATCTTGCCATCGATCATGACAGCGCCGCTGCCATCCGGCATGGCGGCGAGAATCTTTTTCGCGAAAGCGACCTCGCCCGGATCGGGCGAAAACACCCGCTTGGCGATCGGCACCTGACTCGGATGCAGCGTCCATGCGCCGGCGCAGCCAAGCAGAAAAGCGTTGCGGAATTGCGCCTCGCAGGCGGCGCCGTCGGCAAAGTCGCCGAACGGCCCATAGAATGCCTTGATGCCGGCGGCCGCGCAGGCATCGACCATCTTGGCAATTGTGTAGTGCCAGAGGTCCTGCTGGAAAGCCGCGCGCGGCGCACCGGCAATTTCAATATCGGCAAGAACTTTGTCGGCAAGAACTTTGTAATCGGGATGGCCGCCGCCGACGCGGGTCGTTTTCATCGCCCGCGATGCGGCAAGGTCGGCCGGCCCCAGGCTGATACCGTGCATGCGCGGTGAAGCGGTCGCGATCGCCGCAACGTTATTGACGCCTTGCGCCGTCTCTAAAATGGCGTGAATCAGGATCGGCTTTTCGATCGCGTATTTGGCCTCAAGCTGGGCGAGCAGTTGATCGAGATAATGGATATCCCACTCGCCCTCGACCTTGGGCAGCATCATGACGTCGAGTTTCTGACCGACCGCGGCGACGATCTGGCAAATGTCGTCGAGCACCCAGGGCGAATTGAGCGCATTGATGCGCGTCCACAGTCCGGTATCGCCGAAATCGCAAGCTTGCGCCATGGCGATAAATCCGCTGCGCGCGGCTTCTTTGGCATCCGCCGGAACGGCGTCTTCGAGGTTGCCGAGCACGACGTCCACCTCGCGAACGAGGTCCGGCACCTTGGCGCGGACCTTTTCGATGTGCGGCGGCACGAAATGAATCATGCGCTCGAGCCGCAGCGGCAAGTCGCGCGGCGGCGTCGGCGCTCCGGTGGCCAGCGGCTGGTAAAAGTTGCGCGGCAGCTTCATGCACGAATCCTGTAAACGTGCGGAGATAACCTTAAAGCGACGGCCACAACCCCGCCAAGCCGCTTTTGACGCCAGCTCTGCCTAGGAAATGGCGCCGTGCGAAAACTGAAACAAGCCCGTGTGGGCCAGTCAGAAATATACTGAACCGGACTGTGCGCCGAGCCAGCAAGCAAGGCGAGGAAAGACGCAAGGAACGGGAGCTTGCCATTTTAAGACGGCAGTTTACACTTTCTGCGTGAAGGCGGCTCTGGGGGAGCCTCTCGTGTCCTTGGTTTTCTTGGCATACCGCTCGGTGGACGCCGCGCGAGCAGACACGGTACGTGCCAAGCTTGAGGCGCTGGAAGTACCGCTGTTCATGGACCACAAGCTGGTTTCCGGCGACGACTATATCCGAGTCATTAACGAGCAATTGGATACGGCAGTCGCCGTTCTCGTGCTGTGGACCACCGCCGCCGTCGATATGTCCGCTCCAGCTGGGACGCCCAATTTCGTCCTGAGCGAAGCTGAACGTGGGTTTTATCGCGGGATTCTGGTGGCGGCGACATTCGATAAGCTGGCGCTCAGTCGTCTGCCTGTACCTTTTAATCGGTTCCAGGCGCCTGATGTCTCGGATTGGATCGACATGGGAGCTTCCGCCAAGCACCCAGGCTGGCAAAGCGTGCTGAAAGCCCTGGGCAACAAGCTCGGGCGGCCAGGGCTTGCCGATCTTGCAATAGCGATCGAAAGCACCGACGAGTCCCTTAAGAAAAAGGTCTTGAACGAATATCAGGGCGATCCGGCGGCGAAACGGATCATTGCAGACATCGAAGCGTTTGAACAATCGGAATTTGAATCTCGCTTTACGATGGCGCGAAAGCGGATCCAGCAGCGTGCCAGAGAGGCAGAAAGAAAGTTGCGAACGTGCCGCGACGAATTCGAAGCGCAGCTCGTCGAATTGCGCGCCGGCCGTAACTTTATGCCCCCAGATCCTGTAGCGGCACTCGACGACAATGCCGCCACGCTTTCCAATCAGGTCCACATTCACGAGAACACGATCGAAGAACTACGCTCGCGACACGAGCAAGCGGAGGCGTCGAGAGCAAAGGCGACTGCCGAAATTTCAGTGCTTGGCGAACAAGTCAAGCAGTTGCAACAGCAAATTCAAGCATCCGACAGTTCGCTTCAGGAGCAGCGTGCACGAGCCCAACGCGCGGAGATCAACACCGCGGAGACTTCTGAGAAGCTGAAACAACATCTCAAGGGCCAGCGTCGCCAAGTGGTCGCGTGGACCGGATCGAGCGCGATGGCTGCAGCGATTCTATTCGGCCTATTAGGTCGATGGAGTAACAGCGGCGGCGATGCCGCAATCCACGAGCAACTCGAAAATCTGGCCAAAAAAAATGCGAACTTGAGCGCCGAAATTCGCGATTTGACGGCAAAAAATGAGAGCCTCACGCGAGATGATGGGAAATGGCGTGCTAGCTACGCTGATCTTCAGCGCCAGGACGTGCAAAAAATATCCGATTTGACCGCGAAGAATCAAAGCCTGACCGCTGACTATCAGAAATATACTGATCTTCAGCGTCAGGGCCTGCAGAAAATATCCGATTTGACCGCGAAGATTCAAAGCTTGACGGCAGACAACCAGAAATACACCGACTTGCATCGGCAGGACGCGCTAAGAATATCCGAACTCCAATCAAGCTTGGGCACGTTGACAACGCAGCTAAATGGCGCGCAGGCGGACGCAAAGGCAAAAGAAGCAGAACTTGCGAAGGATAAGACGGCGCTCGCGAGCATACCCATCATCGCCCAATGCGACTTGCTCGCTGGCTACCAGTACGATGCCGATAGGCCGCAAAGTAGTGGATGGGCCGATTCAGTCGGTAATGTCGCGGATGCCCAAGCGATTTGCGATCGTGCGCGGCAAGGTGTCGGCAGCGATCCACGGGCTGAGCGACGGACACTTTTGGCGCTGGGACGCGTCTATGTGGCTGCTCGAGCGCCAGACACGGCGTTGCCGCTCTGGGCGCATGCCTCGGCCATGGGCAGCAGTCACGCAGCTTTCGAATTGGGGCGGTACTATGCGGACCGTGGCAGCTCGCACTTCGATGCAAATAAAGCGTGGAGCTATTACACGCGGGCAGCCGACATGGTCCCCTCCGATCCGGTGGCGCTCTACTGGGTGGCCTACAACTATCTGTTCCCCGACGACAGGGATGCTTCCGTAATAGCGCCTGCACAAGGCAATGTTGAGAAAGGACAAGAGTATCTGCAAAAGGCGCTCAATGCTGACTTTCCAACAGCCTATTTTATCGCTGGTGTGTACTATTGGCATAAGAGCAAAACGGAGCGCAGCAGAGACGACCAGAACGCTGATATTGGGCGGGCAACTCGTTATTTCACAATGGCATGGTGTATCAAACACACGCCCCGGCCACCCGAGAAAACCGCGGACCAATTCTACTTTGGTCAAACAGGCAAGCATCTAAGCTGCGAATAGCTTCTTACAGCATTTCGCCGCGCATCAGGCGCGGCTGCGAAACGGCCGGCATGACGCCTTCGCGCATCAACGCACGGCGTAGCGGGCCGATGCGGTCGGCAAGGTAGAGCGACAGGCCGCGCAGGCCGTGCAACGGCACAAAACCAGCGAGCAGACTGCGATTGAGCAGATCGACCGCGACGGTCCGGCCCATAATATCGGCGCGGCGTGCTGTCTCGTAGCGGGCAAGCGCGGTTGGTGCGCCTGCGTCCAGACCGGCCCGCCGCGTGTCGGCGACAATCTCGGCGATGGCGGCGGCATCGCGCAGGCCGAGATTTAATCCCTGCGCGCCAATCGGTGGCACCACATGCGCGGCCTCGCCGACCAGCGCAATGCGGCCCCGCGCGATCGCGTCCGCCGTTTCCACGACGAGCGGGAACAGGCCGCGGCCGGGCTCGACGCGCATCCGTCCGAGCAGCGAATGAGCCCGGCGCTCAATATCCTCCGCGAGCGCCTCGTCGGGTGTGGCGGCGAGCACCTGCGCCTCCTCCGGTGCCAGCACACACACCAGGCTAGAACGCCGGCCGGGCAGGGGCACCAGCGTAAACGGGCCGCTTTCCGTGTGGAATTCCGTGGAAATATCGCCGTGCGGCCGCGCATGTTCGAGATTGAGCGTGAGCGCCGCCTGCGGATAGGCGCGCCGCCGCGTACCGATGCCGGCGGCTGCACGGCACAGTGACCGCGATCCATCCGCGCCGATAACGAGCCGCGCACGCAGCGCGCCACCGGCATACTCAACCGTGACACCTGTGTGGTCGCTCTCGATGACGAGCGCCGGAGCCGCCACACGCGGAAGCTCAAGCGCCGCGGTGCGGGCTTCGAGCGCCGCGACGAGATGGTGGTTTTCGATATTGTAACCGAAGGCATCAAGGCCGATTTCGTCGGCCGCGAAGGAGACCTCCGGCGCGCGAAGGAGCCGCGCCGTATCGTCGATCATGCGAATTTTGCGGAGTGGTGCCGCATCGGGCAGGCAGGCGGACCAGACGCCAAGTGTTTCCAAGGCGGCGACCGAGCCGGCCAGGAGTGCCGTGGTGCGATGGTCGGGGCCGGCGTGCGGCGCAATGAGCACCGTTTCCGCGCCGGCGGCCGCAAGCGCGATTGCGCAGACAAGCCCTGCCGGGCCTCCGCCGATCACTGCCACTTCCGTCGTTTGCACGCCCGCGCTCACGTTCGGCCTTTCGCACGCCGCCGCCGCAACGGCAGATCACCGGCTGCAGAGTAGCAACAACGCAGCGATTGCGCACGGCGGACAGGCTCCCTAACCTCGCGCCAGCAGCCCAGGGCCGGAACCCCAATGGACCCAATCAATGCGCCGCGGCAGGTGGTGACGCCGCTGACCGTCGCCGCTTTCGCCGTCCACATCTTTACCGCCTGCGGCGCGGGCTGCGCGCTCCTGGCGCTGATGGCCGCGGTCGCCGGCAAATGGCCGCAAATGTTTCTTTGGCTCGGCGCGGCACTGTTCATCGACGGTATTGACGGCACGTTTGCGCGGCGGCTGCGCGTCGCCGAGATCTTGCCGCGCTGGTCGGGCGACGTGCTCGATCTTGTCGTTGACGTGATGAACTACGTCTTCGTGCCGGCTTATGCGCTTGCCGCCGGCGGGCTGCTGCCGCCTGCGGTCGCGACCGCGCTTGGGGTCGTCATCGTCGTCACCGGTTCGCTCTATTTCGCCGACCGCCGGATGAAAACCGCGGATCACTATTTCCGCGGTTTTCCGGCGGTCTGGAACGTGGCGGCATTTTATCTGTTCGTACTCAAGTTGCCGTCCTGGCTCGCCGCACTATCGATCGTTGCGCTGGCGGCGCTGACATTTGTACCGATCCATTTTATTCACCCGGTGCGCATCGCCGATCGGCGCGCGCTCACCATCGCCGCGCTTGGTCTGTGGGCGGCGCTGTCGCTTGTCGCCATACTGGAAAATCTTGACCCCGGTTTCTGGGTTGCGGCGACCCTGTGCGCGCTAGCAATTTACTTCGTCGGCATCGGGTTCTTGCGCCGGCATCATCCGTGACGGCATTCGCGCCGGAACAGCCCCTAAGGAGTCCTGCCATGACGCGACCCGTTCTTCTCATCGCCGGCGGCAGCCGCGGTATCGGTGCGGCAACCGCGCGGTTTGCCGGCGAACGCGGCTATGACGTTGCGATCAACTACATGAAGCGCGCCGATGCCGCGACCGCGGTTGCCGAGGCAGTGAAAAAATCCGGCGGCCGGGCCGTTACATTGCAAGGCGATATGGCGCAGGAGGACGATATCGTGCGTGTGTTCGACGAGACGACACGCGCGCTCGGCCCGATCACGCATTTCGTGCACAGCGCCGGCGTCGGCGGCAAGAATTCACGCCTCGATGCCGCGAGCGCCGCAACCATCCGCGAGGTGCTCGACATCAATCTGTTCGGTGCGCTGATCTGCGCGCGCGAAGCGGTACACCGCATGTCGACCAGCCACGGCGGCAAAGGCGGTTCAATCGTACTGTTATCGTCGATCGCCGCGGTGACCGGCGGTGCCACCGAATACGTGTTCTATGCCGCCGCCAAAGGCGGGGTTGATGCGCTGACCAACGGCTTGGCGCGCGAGGTGGCCAAGGAGGGCATTCGCGTCAACGCCATCCGCCCGGGCCCGACCGATACGGAAATTCACGAACCCGGTCGTTTGGCGCGGATCACGCCGCTATTGCCGATGGGACGGGCCGGGGAACCCAACGAGATTGCCGAGGCGGTGCTGTTTCTGCTGTCGGACGCAGCGTCATACATTTCCGGCGCGGTGCTCAATGTCTCGGGGGCGCGCTGAATATTGTCCGTCCGCTAATGCCTGGGCGGTGAGATCACGAGATAGGGCCACAGCGGCGACGCCAGATTGTACTTCACATCGAGGCCGCCGGTGACCACGACCTGTGCGGTCAACTCGCCTTTGACTTCGGGGCAACGTTGCCAGGCCTCGACGCGGCTTATTTCTTGACCTGTGTCGCGGGCGCATCGCACCTTGGCCCGCTACCTTGCACGCTTGCCGCGACCGCCTATGATCGCTCGGCCGGCGGAATAATGGCCTGATGCCGGCCGACGATGGGAGAGAAGCAATGGTTGCTGCGGTACGCGTACATAAGGTCGGCGGCCCCGAAGTCCTGACCTACGAAGAGATCGAACTGCCGGCGCCCGGACAAGGCCAGGTCAGGGTCAAGCAACACGCGGCCGGCGTGAATTTCATCGACACCTATTTCCGCATGGGCATGTATCCGTCGCCGGTCGGCCTGCCGTTCACGGCCGGCAACGAAGGCGCCGGCGAGGTCATAGCCGTCGGCCCTGGCGTGACCGACCTCAAGGTCGGCGACCGGGTCGCGTATGTGGTCGCGCTCGGCTGCTACGCAAGCGAACGCATCGTGCCCGCCGACCGTGCGGTGAAACTGCCGGCGAATATCAGCTACGAGCAGGCGGCTGCGATGATGCTCAAGGGCATGACGGTCGAATATCTGCTGCGCCGGACATTCAGGGTCGACAAAGGCATGAACGTTTTCGTCCATGCCGCAGCCGGCGGCGTGGGACTGATCCTGTGCCAGTGGGCCAATTATCTCGGCGCCACCGTGATCGGCACCGTGGGCTCAAAGGACAAAGCCGCACTCGCCAAGGCGAATGGCTGTCATCACACGATCCTCTATCGCGACGAAGACTTCGCGGCGCGCACCAAGGAAATCACCGGCGGCAAGCTGTGCGAGGTGGTTTATGACGGCATCGGCAAGACCACGTTTCCGGGCTCGCTCGATTGCCTCAAGCCGCTCGGCTATTTCGTCAGCTACGGCAGTGCGTCCGGGCAGATCGATGCATTCAACATCAACATTCTGCAGACCAAGGGTTCGCTGTTCGCGACGCGGCCGACGCTGAACACCTATGCGGCCAAACGCGAGGATCTGCTCTCCATCGCCAATGGGCTGTTCGATGTCGTCGGCAAGGGCGCCGTGAAAATTCCGATCAATCAGAAATACGCATTGCGCGACGCCGTCAAAGCGCATCGCGATCTCGAAGGTCGCGCCACCACAGGCTCCTCAATTCTGCTGCCTTAAAACCGAGCCGCCCGAATACGCCGAAAGCCCATGACGATCCCATGACCATCCGGGCCCGGTTGGCCGGCGCAATTCCCTATCTGGCGACGTTTGCCTGGGCATTCGCCGCCTTTGTGGTTGCGCAGATCGCGGCTCTCGCCGTGTTGCTGTGGTACCGGCACGGCGACCTTGGTGCGATCGTCGCGGCGCCGTACGATGGCGCCATCGTCACGCTGTCGGTCTTTGTCCTCAATCCGGCCTCGATCGCCGTACTGCTGCTCGCGGTGCAGTTTCGCGACGCCGATCCGGTCGAATATCTGGCGCTCGTGCCACCGCGGCTCGGGACGGCAACACTCGGCGCGATCGGGATTCTCATCATCATCGCCGCTACCGACGCGCTGTTGTTCGCAAGCGGGCAAGCGATCGTGTCGTCGTTCCAGGTGGTATCCTACACCACCGCTGCTGCCGAGGGCTGGCTGCCGCTGATGTGGTTTGCGACCGTCATCGTCGCCCCGGCGGGCGAAGAGATCATGTTTCGTGGCTACTTGTTCCGCGGCTGGGTCCATTCGCGGCGCGGTGCATGGATCGGGATCCCATTAATTTCTCTGTTATGGATGGGATTGCACGTTCAGTACGATTGGACCGGCATGGCTGAGATATTGGCTGCCGGGTTGTATCTCGGCTGGATGCGCTGGCGCTCGAGATCGACGTTGCTGACCTTCGTTCTGCATGCCCTCTTCAATCTCGAAGGCATGTTTGAAACTATGGCGCAGGTGAAGCACTTCTTCTGACGAGTGCTTCCGATCGGTTCACAGTCTCGAGTGTTTCCTTAACGGGCGCGCCGGCCCTTCGGATCGAATATGGCGCCGAACGGCCCTGACGACGCGCCGCCGCCAGGCGGGCCGCCGTCGCGTCGGCGCCGCGGCACCGCAATCACCGGTTCGGCGAAACGCGAGATTTCCGCCACCGTGTCGTCAAGCGGCACCGTCGAGTTGGCGGTTTCGCTGACAATGATTGCCAAGACATTCATGTCGCGGCGGTAAAGTGAGTCGAGCGCCGTGAGCGTGTGGCTGATCGTGCCCAGATAACTGCCGGTCACCAGAATGAGCGGCAAGCGCAACGCCATCATCACGTCCAGGACCGTCCGCTCGCCGTCGAGCGGCACCATGATGCCGCCGACTCCTTCGATCAGCAGAAGATCGCGCCGCTGCTCCACCGCGCTCTGGCAGAACGCGATGACGTCGTCGACATTGATGCTGCGCTTCTCGCGCTGCGCCGCCATGTCGGGCGACAGCGGCGCCCGGAACCGCCACGGTGAAATGCGCTCGATCGAGTCGGGGGTGGCCGATACTCCAAGAGCCCGCAACAGCAAGCCAGGGTCGCTATTGCCGGCCTGCGCCGGGTCGTAGCCGCTGACCACCGGCTTGATGGCTTCGACGATGCGGCCCATCTGGCGGAAATGACCGATCAGCGAGGCAGCCACATAGGTCTTGCCGACGTCCGTTCCGGTGGCGGTGATGAAGATCGCGGTCACGGACACCTCGTGACGCGCTGCCGCACGCTGGCAGCGAGCCGCCCGATCTCGGCGTCGGGATGCTGGGCGGTGAAGGCAAAGCGCAGCCGTGCGGTGCCGTGCGGCACGGTCGGCGGCCTGATGGCGACAACGAGGAAGCCGTCCTCTTCCAATGATCGCGCCGCCGCGATCGCTGCGTCGCTGTCACCGAGGACCAGCGGGACGATGGCGCTCTGCGGTTCCGGCAGATTGAGCGCGCGCGTAAACTGCCTCGCCTTGCGCAGCGGCTCGGCGACGTAATCCTTGTCGCGCTCGATGATGTCGAGCGCCGCTATGGCGGCCGCTACGACGGGCGGCGGCAGGCCGGTCGAATAGATGAAGGTGCGGGCGCGTGTGTACATCAGGTCGATGACCGCCTGCGAGGCGCACAAGTAGCCGCCATAGGCCCCGATTGCCTTTGACAGCGTGCCCATTTGCAGCGGCACGTCGGCCGGCCCCCCATTTCCATCGGCGAAGCTCGATCCGCGTCCGCCGCCAACAACGCCCAAGCCATGCGCGTCGTCCGCGAGGAGCCAAGCGTCGAATCGCTTGGCCACATTTGCCAAGTCGTGCAGCGGCGCCAGATCGCCGTCCATAGAAAAGACGCCGTCGGTCACAAGAAGCGCACGGGGATGACCGGCGCGATGGGCCAATAGAAGCGATTCGGCATGGTCGGTATCGGCATGGCGATAGAGTTTGACGGTGGCGCCACTGAGCTTCGCCCCGGCGTGGATGCAGGCGTGAGACAATTCATCGGCCAGGATCAGGTCGCCGGATCTCACGAGTGCCGGAACAATGCCGGTATTGGCGAGATAACCGGAGCCGAACACACACGCCGC
>Ga0208849_1001303_pt1 | contig 17917 bp, 20 predicted proteins | sample NGESurdeep072012_10_FD_184470 | JGI IMG/M metagenome (GOLD analysis project Ga0208849, IMG submission 184470) | Arctic peat soil microbial communities from Barrow, Alaska - NGEE Surface sample 53-3 deep-072012 (SPAdes) | ecosystem: Environmental > Terrestrial > Soil > Wetlands > Peat ... | reverse complement strand
GCCTTCGGGCCGCTGATGTAACCGTGTTCGGTAAGTCGGGCGTCCGCCTCGAAGAGGTGAAGTCAAAGGCAGGCAGCCGAAGAGCGGGCCAGAAGGCGCGATGGCGTGAACTGGAATCAGCAATCAACATGGGGACGCCCTACGCGACGCCGGGTGGCCCCATGCAGGTCTGGGAGTGTCCCGTGCAACTTCGGACGCGCATCAGGACCGACCTTCAGGCCGCGATCGAAGACGCGGACCGAGTCGGCACATCTACGCGCCAACTCGGTGAGGGCTGGATTCTGATGGTTACAACGCGCGATGGGTATCGCCGGAATCGAAGTCTGACCGCGCCGGAGGTAAAGCAACGAAGAGCCGACGCGATCGCACGGGCGGGCATGGTGAAGTCGCCGCATCACCTTCGCTTCACCAGCGTGGATATTGTTAGTCGCGGGGCATGGATCGCGCCGTTCTCGGTCTTTCCTCTATCGCCACAGGACTGTGCGGGGCTGATCTGCGATTACACCGTCTACGAGTCCTTGATGTCCTTCGACCGATTCAGCGACGCGGTTACGAGGCTTGGGCTACAGGTCGAGCATCACCTTCCCCCCGCTGCTACCACCGACGACGGGAGTGCCAACTTTGCGACGCTCAAATCCACACGTGTACAGGGCTCCCTCAGTAGGACGCGCTTCCTTCACCTCAAGGCCAGCGTTGTGACCCAACTGCTGCTCGAACTCGTCGAACCGAGCGTATACGCCAAGGGATACGTCGAAGCGATGGGCTACCCGATGTCGCCGGGCACGTCAGGAATCATCGTCTTCGCAAATGAGCGGGCCGCGTGGCGGTGAGTAAACGGCCTGATGCCCCTCCTCTCCTGCACTCGGACTACGAACCCTCAGTCCAGAATCAGCCGGTACCCTTCAGGCGGCCCTTGGATTGACGTACGGGATGGAATCCCTCCTTCCCCGCTCCCGGCGAAAATTGCTGCCGGGTATGTCTTAGGAATCAGTCTTCGGCCCGAACTGCTCGAGCAGAGTGCGCGCGGCCCGACGGATCTCCTCGGCGATCTCGGCTCTGACTGCGGGGGTGTCTTCAAAAGGCATCCCCAGAAACTGCCGGTGCAGCAGGTCGACCTCCTCGAGGAAGTCGTAGCAATCTACCGATCCAAGCGCTGCTATTTGGCGACCGCCGACAAACGGATCGATCTCCCCGGCCTGGGTCTGGCGAGCTAGCTGCATCGCCTTTTCAATCGCCGCTTCGCAGGGTGTCCCCCTGATCAAATCCATCCGCATCTCCTGTGGCTGTGGTCGCCGCATTTGGACGTAGGCTGACGAACCACAGCCGGGCCGCCGATCTTGCCACGAAGACCCTGGCCAGCAGCAGGCCTTGCGCCAGACCGAGGGCAGCGCCGAGCGTGATGCCCTCAACGCCACTGATCACGGTGAGAAATGGGAATGAGCCCTGCGTCAATGCCTGAATCGCGCCGACGGAAAGCAGCGCGTTTGTGATCCTCTCGGACGATACGGAGTTCGCCTGGTCAGCCGCCAGCCACGCAACCACGCTCACGGGTATCCACATCGCGCCGGCGAGCGACGAGTGGCCTATCAGCAGCCGGAGAACAATGTACTGAGGGAACGCGACGATCGCCGAGAAGACGACGGTCGCGACCCAAACGTCCTCGACGGTGTAAATAGGGACAGACCAGCCAAAGGTGTTGGCAAGGGCTGGAAGCGCGGTTCCGACGATGCCCGCCAGCACCCACGCGCCCCAGATGGCGATCCTCGAGAGCGGAATCCGGTAGGCCATGCTTGCGAAACCCACTCTAAGTGCCGATTGCCTCAGGCGATCCGGACGCGGTACTGCCAATCGACGGTTGGAATCCCTTCCTTCCCGCTCCCAAAGATCCCGAGAGCAGCATCGGCATCGGCGATCACTGCGTAAGCTGCTTCATCGAAGCCAGCGTTTGGGCGCTTGAACTCAAATGCGAGTCTAGGCTCAGATGGATGTACAAAGGATGTACAAAGGATGTACGCGGCACGGCTCAACGAGCGTTAGGAGTGGATTCAAATTCGGATTTGGCTCCGGAGCAGGGATTCGAACCCTGAACCTTGCGGTTAACAGCCGCCTGCTCTACCGTTGAGCTACTCCGGAAAAAGGGCGCTCTGAATTGTAGGTGAGTTCAGATTGCCGACCGGCCGCGGCCGATTACCAGGCCCCGTTTCCCGTATTCCCGCTCGGTCGAGACGCTCGCTACCTCAGGCCCGGCGGCCGCGCAGAAATCCCACGAGCCAGATGATCACGAGCACCACGATCACGATCCACAGAAGGTTCACCAGGGCGGCGGCCGCGTGAAACAAGAGCCACAGGACAAAGAGGATGACCGCGGCGACGATGAGGAGGTGGATCATCTTGGGTTAACCCACCCGAGACTTGACGCCACTTCCAGAGTCCGCGGACGGTCCGCCGTCGCGGTCTGGGACCGTCTTGGCGACTTCGACGACTTTGGCGACCGCTCGGCGGCCGGCCGCGAGTGCAGAGCGGCGGCGATCTGAGCCGCGGACCGGGTCCAGGAAAAACATGAGCGCGCCGCCCACCGCGGCCGCACCGATGAGCTTGGGCAGGTTGGAAGACGGGCGGCGCCGCTCGAACATCTGCGCCCAGTCACCGCGCCCAACCGCCTTCGTCACGCGGCGAGCCACAGGACGCGCCGACTCCAGCGCGCGTGAGGCCGTCTGGCCTACCTGCACAGCGTTGTCTCGATTGTCCTGCCACAGCGAGTAGAGGCGCTCACGGCGGTCCGCACCAAGCTTTGGATCGAAAAGGTAAGCGGCGAAGCCGCCCAACGCCACACCCACGGCCAAACGTTTCATATCTGCATCTCCAGTAGCGCTAATTGGGTCTTGTCACACAATGGCCGGTTGCCCGTAACAAAAGCTGCAACCGCCCAAAGATGGGAACGCCACGTCGAAGGTGTTAACCCGGCCAACGAGCCCTCGAACGAATAGTTCGGCAGGCTCGAGATCGAAGACCTAAGTCAGCGCTAGCAGCCCACCGAGCCGATCAGCTGCTGCACCTTGATGCGGTCGAAGCCTCGCACGATCGAGTTCTTGCCCATTCGCAGGAGAGGGACTCGCTCGCCGTCGAGCTGCTCCCACTCGCGCATGGCGGACGGATCCCGGTTCACCCGGCGGTATGTGAACTGCACGCCGAGCTCGTTCAGGAGCTCGACCATGGCGGTCGACTCCCGTGATTCGTCCGAGCCGTAAAGAACTGCTTCGAGGTCCATCTTTGTGTAAACGCCAGATTAGGCGCGTTCCACCGATAGAGCCAATCAATAGTTCCGATGCCCTGCATAGGCCGGACTGATAGCGGCTCGCCTGGAAATCAGGCTGAATGTTTTTCGAGCAGCTCTGCGATTGAACCTTCGAACTTGGACAGCTGCTTATGGACCTCGATCACCTCGTCGGAGCTGATCGGCTCCGTCGGGTCGACCGACGTCTGGTGCTCGGTCCACTCCGTCCCACACTCGCATCGGTGAAACAGGTACCGATCCGTATGCGACCGATAGAGGTAGACCGACGCCTCCTGTAGGCGCCGTCCACAGGCACACTTGCCCTTGTCTGGTTCTAGCTTTGACTTTTGCAATGACGTAATCCTTGACCTGTATAACGAACCAGATTGCAGTTTCGTTGCGCGGATGCTACACCGCAGGACCCGGCTTTGTACCACGTTATATCTAGGAGGTAGCTCTACCCGGCCGAATTCAGCTCCGCCAACAGCGTGCCGAGGTTGCGTACTCGCTCCGCGCGCGCAGCGTGCTCCAGCGTCTGGTACTGAGAAAGCACGTCGACGAACCCTTCGCCAACGTCGTAGCCATGGCGGCGGAGCAACTCCCGACCCTTGTCCCCCAGCCGCTCGAGCACTTCGCGGACCTTGCTGTCAGGTCCGAACGCGTCAGGCACTCGGCGGGGGCTCAATCTTGCGCAGGATCACGCGGTGCCCATGCCAGTGGTCAGGCACGCCCGCCGGGTCGTCGCCCGTGTAGCTCAGCTCCAGGCACCAGACGCCATCAACCTTCACCGGCGCGACGTTGAACTTGGTTTTGATGCCGCGGCGCTGCAGCTCTTGGACCAGGGCAACGCCGTAGAGCACCAGCGCTCCTGGCAGGTTGATCGTGTTGATGCGGCCCCCTTCGCTGGAGCCGTCGACGCCGGACGTGCGCGAACCGAGGGCGTGGGTCACGCCGCTAGGTTAACGGCTTGCGGTTGCTCAGGGCCGCGAGGATCGCCTCGACCGTCGCTTCGTATCCGAGACGTCCGGTGTCCAGGACCAGGTCGTAGTGCGACGCCAGGTTTCGGTCGTGGCCGTAGACCTGCTTGATGTAGGCGGTCCAGTTCTCGTCGGCATGCTTCAAGCGCCGCCGCGCCTCCTCTTCGGTGAGATTGAACCGCGCCATCACGACCTTGAGGCGGATCGCTTCCCCTGCCCGTAGAAAGACATGAAGTGCGCCTGGGAAGTCATGGAGGATGTAAGCGCCGCCGCGGCCTACGATCACGACGTTGCCTGCGCGCGCCCCCTCCTGGATCACGTGCTGAGTGATCTGAAGGACGGCTCGGCGCGTGTCGAAGACAGGGGCGACGTTGGGTGGGTTCCATGCTGTGGTTTCGGGTGGGATCATCGGCTCGCCGCTGGCGGAACCGAGCGCCATTAAGAGGCGGTGGAGCAGCGAGCCTGGTTGCTCGTCCTCCGCCTCGACCTCTTCTTTTGGCAGCTGGAGCCGGTGCGCGACCTCGTTGATCAGCTCGGAGTCGAGAACGTCAAGCTTCAGCCGCTGGGCGAGCATCTCGCCCACCGTCCTCCCACCCGCTCCGAACTGGCGGCCAACCGTGATGACCGGCATGTGGTCTATTTTCCACCGGGCAGGGGCTTGGTGCTAAGTGAGTACGAACCGGCCGGGGATTGGAGTCGAAGTTCCGTCACTGTGCACGATGACTACGTCCACGGATGGATGAAGGCTGCTGTCATCTGGGGCCTGCATCATAAGGGCAAAGTCCCTGCCGTTCGGCTCGGCCAGAAAGCCGGTGAACTCCTCAGTTCCGTCGGAGCGCCACAGCACATTGCCGGTTTGCACGTCGATCAGCGCCAGGTGGGTCGCGATCCCTGAGGCCCACGGCGTTGTGGTCACAAGTGCAAGAGAGTCGTCGCTATTGAAGCCAACCACACCGTTCGATGGGGCGAGCTTGGTGAGTGTCGCCATATCTGAAAGGCGCCGGATGACTGTCGTCGGCGCGGCCGGCGCGAACTGTCCCGTGGATTCTGCTGAGTTTTCAGCGACCAAGGCGCCATCGAGACTTGCCGTCACGTTGACCAGCTGGTCGGCGGGGTAGGTGCGATGCGTAACTATCTTGCCGTCCGAGATCCGGACAACCCAGAAGTCCGTGGGCCTGCCCATATAGCTGTAAGCAAGAATGGCCCGGTCATTTTTCGCGCTGCACGCTGCGAAGCTGATGGCGATGATCCCGGACTGAACAATGCGCGGATCGATCGCCACCACCCTGGTCGAAGGCGCAGCTGCGCCAGGCAATCTGAGGCCGAGATTCCACTGCCGTCCACCGTAGTCCAGGGTGCACAGATGCCGGCCGTCGTCTGCCCACATCTGGTCCTGATAGGAGAGCGACGAAGCACCCGTGATGGGTTGGCCGAGCCGGTCGAAGAATTGCGCGGAGCCGCCCTTAAAGCCGGCATAGCCGAATGCCGAGCCATCAGGCGACTGGCTCAATCTGCCAAGCGGGTCGAGAGGTTGCGACAGCTTGACGGTGCCCCGGGGCTTGCCTGTCCAGTCGAAACCGATCAGCCATGACGAGTTGCTTGGATCCTGCACGTAAACCAGGGGCACGCCGGCCGGCGGCGGTCCGTAGTCCCCTAGCGGAGTCGTCTTTGGGGTCGCCGCGGGCACGCTCGCCCGATGCCCCAGCCGCGTCGACATCAGGCCGGCAACGACAACGATGCCCAGGGCCGCGGCTACCGCAACGGCGATCCATTGGAGGTTGCGCCTCGGGCCCGTTTGGGTGGCCGCCGCCGCGGTCAGGTTGCTGCGCAGGCCACCGCCCGGCGGGTGGGCTGCTTGCTCCTTCTCGAAAGCGGCTCGGATCTCTGAGCGCATGTCGTCCATCAGTCCATCTCCAGTCCGGGCCGAAGCTTCTGCGCCGCCCGGTACACGCGAGTCTTGGCTCCGCCTGGGCTCAGGCCGAGAACCGTGCCGACTTCCTCCATCGGGAGGTCGAGGTAGAAGTAGAGGAAGAGAGCCAGGCGGTCCTCGCGTGGCAACTTCGCGAGGGCGCGGTCGATGTCGACGGTCTCGGACCAAGTCTCGCGTTTGGCGGATTCGATCTCAGGGAGGCGGATCACCGACCACCAGTGGGTTCGACGCTGGCTGCGGCATTGGTTGGCGACGATTGCCAGGAACCAACCTCGCGCTGCTTCGCCCTCCTGCAGCTGGGCCAGCTTGCGCCACGCTTTGAAGGCCGATTCCTGCACGGCGTCGTGCGCTTCGTCCGGGTTGCGCAGGATCGCCAGGGCGGTGCGGTAGCCGGCCTCCAGGTGGGGGCCGATCAGGGCGTCGAAGTCGGCTGCCTCCGTTTGCGTCCGACTCATTGCGAGCTCCTGCACATCACCCTCGTCAATTAAGACGCGCGCGAGGGCAGTTCGGTTTCAGCTACTGATTTGACCTCGGTGGAGCTTTAGGCCGGATTCACTCCGGCCGTCACCTGACATGCCACCTACAAAGCCCTCCTGACAATGTGTCACTCGGAGGGGGTACCGCGGGGGAGGCCTGCCTCACCCGCGCCGTTACTCGAGGTAGTCGCGCAGCTTCTTTGATCGCGACGGGTGTCGCAGCTTGCGAAGGGCTTTGGCTTCGATCTGGCGGATTCGCTCTCGCGTTACGCCGAACCTCTTCCCTACCTCTTCCAGCGTGCGCTGGTGGCCGTCGATCAAGCCGAACCGCAGCTGCAGTACGCGCCGCTCTCGCGGAGTCAGCGTGTCCAGCACATCCTCGACCTCCGAGTGCAGCATCGTCAGCGACGCCGCGTCCGACGGTGAGACAGCCTCGCGGTCCTCGACGAAGTCGCCCAGGTGGGAGTCTTCCTCCTCGCCGATCGGGGTCTCCAGGGACACCGGGTCCTGCGACACCTTCACGATCTCGCGGACCTTCTCCGGCGTGATTCCCATCTCCTCGCCGATCTCCTCGTCGCTCGGCTCTCGCCCCAGCTCCTGGAGCAGGCGCCGCGAGACGCGGACCAGCTTGTTGATCGTCTCCACCATGTGGACCGGGATGCGGATCGTCCGCGCCTGGTCGGCGATGGCACGCGTGATGGCCTGCCGGATCCACCACGTGGCATAGGTCGAGAACTTGTAGCCCTTGTGGTAGTCGAACTTCTCGACCGCGCGGATCAGGCCCATGTTGCCTTCCTGGATGAGGTCGAGGAACGACATGCCGCGGCCGATGTACTTCTTCGCGATCGACACGACCAACCGTAGGTTGGCCTCGGTCAACCGCTGCTTCGCCTCGTAAGCGCGCTCGTACCGCTCGGTCAGCCGGTACCGCGCGATGCGATACGACTCGACGGCCTCGGCGCGCACACGGGGCTTGGCGGCGCCGTTCGTTGCCTGGCGCCTGCGCTCGGCGGCTGCGGCGTCGAGCAGGTTCTGCAGCTTGCCCAGGTCCACCAGGCCCAACAGCTCCTGCGCGATGTGCGCCTGCTGACCCTTGCGCTTGACAGTCGCGAGCCGCTCGATGACGTCGGGGAGCATCTCCTCAACGGAGCGCTGGCGGCTGTCGATCTCCTCGACCACGTTCAGCGCCTTCAGCGCGTCGTGAAGCGGCTTTGCCTCGATGGCCTGGGCGAGCTCGACCTCATCGTTCGCGGTGAGCAGGCTGACGCGCCCGATCTCCTTGAGGTACATCCGCACCGGGTCGTCGAGGGAGACCGAGTCCATCATCTCGATGTCGAGGAGCATCTCGTCGTCGATCTGCTCGACCTCTTCGAAATCCTTCTCGCCATCGGTGACCTCGATGCCGATCTCTTTGAAGGCGGCGAAGATACGGAAGATCTGGTCAGGCTCGGCGTCGATCTCGGGGAAGCCCTGGAGGATGTCGTCCGGTGTGAGGTAGCCCTGCTCCTTGCCCTTGACGATGAGCTGCTCGGCCACCGCCATGAGCTCGTCTTCGAACTTGTGCTCTGGCTTCGCTTCGGCCTTTCCGGCCCTGGCTCCCGTCTTGGTCGGCGCTTTAGCTACTCGCGCGATGATGACATTCTCCTTTCCAAATCACTGATGGCGTGGGCGAGCTCTCTGGCCTCCGCTTCAAGTCGCGCCACCCCCTGTACGTCCCGCCCCCTCTCCGCCTCGGAAAGCTCGCGGATTATTGCACCCTCACGTCCTTTCATGCGGTCGAGGCGGATCCTCTCCGCCAGCTCCACCGCGAGATCGTCGTCCACACTTGGCGGCGGTGCCGCCCACGCCCTCCTGATCAGGTCCTGTTCCTCCGCGGGGTACCCGGCCAGCTCGCTCTCGAGCCCTGAGGCACCAAGCCGCTCATAAGTCTCCAACATCCGGGCGTACACGCCACGGTCCTCTTCGTCCAACTCCTCAGGCGTGAGCTTTGTTCGCACGCGCTCGAAGGCGACAGGGCGGACCGCAAGCAGCTGCACCAAGTATCTGGCTACTGTGACTTTCTTCCCCCGCACCCCTGAGGTTAAACCGGGATTGCCGTTGTTTCCGGCCTCGTTTGAGCGGTTGTCGCCAGCTTGGGCTCCTCTTTCCTGGGGGGCGAGTGGAATCAAAAGGTGGGGTTGGACCCCGAGCCACCCGGCCGCCCGCTCCCTGTAGCTTTCCCTGACCGCCGGATCTGGAATCCGTTCGAGCACCTCGCGGGCTCGGAAAGCGGCCTGCTCGAGATGGTTTGGATTTGCGGTGTTCAGGCCGCTCAGGGCGTCCTTGATCCAGAACTCCCAGCCCGAGGGCGCTGCCGCCGCGAGGGTCTCCCAGCTCTTCTCCGCGTCCACACCGGCTGCTCTCAGGAACTCGTCTGGGTCCTTAGCGCCCGTGATCGTGGCGACCCTCGTTCGCATCTCGTGGGCCGCTGCCAGCTCCACCGCCTTGAAGGCGGCGGTGCGTCCCGCGCGGTCCGAGTCGAAGACCAGGAGGAGCTCATCGGTGAACCGCTTGAGCAGGCGGACCTGCTCGTTGGTGAGCGCCGTGCCGGAGCTCGCGACGGCGTTCTTCACGCCGAAGTGGTGCGCGGTGATGACGTCGAACTGGCCTTCCATCAGGACGGCATGGCCCCTGCTCGCAATCTCGTCCCGGGCCAGGTCGAGGCCGAAGATGACCCTTCCTTTTATGTATGCGGGCGTTTCCGGCGAGTTGATGTACTTGCGCGGCTCGTCCGCGCGAACCGTCCTGGCGGTGAATGCGAGGGGCTGGCCGCGCTCGTCGCGGATGGGGATGACGAGGCGCTGGGCGAAAAAGTCGGTGCCGTCACGACGCATGAGGCCCGCCTCCTGCGCGTCAGCCAACGATCGCTTCTTCGAACGCAGGTATTCCGCGAACCCCAATCCCGCCGGGGCATAGCCCAGCTGGAACCGGCGCGCCGTCTCCTCCCCCACATCGCGGTCGGCCAGCAAGCGGCGGCCAACCTCGCCCGCCGGCGTCGACCACAGGACGTACTCGTAGTACTGAGCCGCGAGCTTGAGCATCGCGAGCAGGCGTCGGCGCGAGTCGGACCGCTCCTTCTGCTCGGGGCTCAGCCGCTTCAGCTCCACGCCCGCCCGCTCCGCCAGCATCTGGAGGGCGCCACGTTTGTCGGTCTTCTCGATCAGCTCGACGAAGGTGAATACGTCGCCGTGCCGCTGGCAGCCGAAGCAGTACCAGGACTGCTTCTGGGGGTTGACCTTGAAGCTCGGGGTCTTCTCCTCATGGAAGGGACATAGGCCCACAAGCTCCTTGTTGCGCTTCGTCAGGCGAACGCGCTCCTGCACGACCTTGACGAGGTCGACCTTGGCCTTGACCTCGGCAAAGGCGTCGTCGGACTGAAGCGTGGGCACTTAAGAAGTATCTGACGTTCCGGGCGCGAGGTACCGGCTCTAGTTGGAGGAAGCGCTGTCTCCGATTGCCGCCTGAGCCGCCGCCAGGCGCGCGACCGGGACCCTGAAAGGGCTGCACGAAACGTAGTTCAGGCCGAGTGAGTGGCACAGGTGGATCGACTCGGGGTCGCCGCCATGCTCTCCGCAGATCCCGATCTCCATCTTCGGACGCGTCTTGCGGCCCTCGGCAACGGCAATTCCCATCAGGCGGCCGACGCCGTTCTCGTCGATCGTCTCGAACGGGTTGCGCGGCAGGATCTTCCGCTCCAGGTACTTGACTATGAAATGGCGCTCGGCGTCGTCGCGTGAGTAGCCGAATGTCGTTTGCGTGAGGTCGTTGGTGCCGAATGAGAAGAACTCGGCCTCGGTGGCGATCTCTCCCGCCGTAAGGGCGGCGCGCGGGATCTCGATCATGGTGCCGAACTTGTAAGGCACGCGCACGCCTTTCTCTTTCTGCACCTGCTCGGCCACAGGCTTCAGCTCCTGGTGCACCGCGTGCAGCTCGGCCAGCGTGCCGGCCAACGGGATCATGATCTCGGGACGCGCATTGATCTTTTTCTTGCGCAGGTCGCACGCCGCCTCCATGATCGCCCGCACCTGCATGCGCGTGATCTCGGGGAACAGGATCGAGAGGCGCACGCCGCGCAAGCCGAGCATCGGGTTCGCCTCATGCAACTCCTCGACACGGGCCATCACCTTCTCGAGCCTCTTCAGGCGGGACGGCGTCTTACCGTTCTCCTTGAGCTGCGTGGTCTCGCGGATGAGCTCCTCGAGGCTGGGCAGGAACTCGTGGAGCGGCGGGTCGATGAGCCTGATGATCACCGGCAGCCCCGCCATGGCCTTGAAGATTCCCTCGAAGTCGCCGCGCTGGATCGGCAGCAGCACGGCGAGATGCTTCTCGCGCTCCTCGGTGGTCGTGGCCATGATCATCGCCTGCACGATAGGCAGCCTGTCCTGCTCCATGAACATGTGCTCCGTGCGGCATAGACCGACGCCCTGCGCACCGTTCTCACGGGCTTTGATCGCGTCGCGCGGATAGTCCGCGTTCGCCCAAACCTGGAGGCGACGGAACTCGTCGGCCCAGCGCAGGATCGCGCTCGCGGCCGGGTGCTTGTTGAGCGAACGCGCCTCGATGGTGGGCACGTTGCCGACGTAAACCTCGCCGGTGGTGCCGTCGATCGTGATCTGCTCGCCCTCTTTGATGGTGATGCCGCCGGCAATGAACTCGCGCTTGCGCACGTCCACGCTGATCGCGCTCGCGCCGACGATGCACGGCCGCCCCATGCCACGGGCGACCAGGGCCGCGTGGCTGGCGGTGCCGCCGGTCTGCGTGAGGATTCCCTTCGCCTCGACCATCCCATGCACGTCGTTGGGGTTGGTCTCGACGCGGACGAGGATGACCGCCTTGCCCTTCTTACCCCACTCGGCAGCCGTATCGGCGTCGAACACCGCCTCACCCGACGCGGCGCCCGGCGATGCGGGCACCCCTTTGGCCAGGGGCTGCACTTTCGCGTTGGGATCGACGCGCGGGAACAGCAGCTGCTCCAGCTGGCGTGGCTCGATGCGGGCGACCGCCTCTTTCTTGGTGATGAGCCGTTCGGCGACCATGTCGACGGCGATGTTCACTGCCGCTTCGCCCGTCCGCTTCGCGCTGCGGGTCTGCAACATCCACAACTTGCCGCGCTCGATCGTGAACTCGAGGTCCTGCACGTCCTTGTAGTGCTTCTCGAGCTTGCGGGCGTAGCCCTCGAACTCCGCGTAGACCTTCGGCATGTGGCGCTTGAGGGCCTTGATCGGTTGGGTGTCCCTCACGCCCGCGACCACGTCCTCACCCTGGGCGTTGGTCAGGTAGTCGCCGTAGAGCTCCTTTTTGCCGGTGATCGGATTGCGCGTGAAGGCAACGCCCGTGCCCGAGGTGCGGCCCATGTTGCCGAACACCATCATCTGCACGTTCACCGCCGTGCCCAGGTCGTCGGGGATGCGCTCCATGCGGCGGTAGGTCTTGGCGCGCTCAGTGTTCCATGATTTGAACACCGCTTCGATTGCGGCTCGGAGCTGTGTCACAGGCTCTTCAGGGAAACGGTGGCCCGTCGCGTCCTTATATATGGCGAGGAAGCGCTGGACCAAGGGCCGCAGGTGCTGCGGCTTCAGCTCCGGGTCGGTTTTGACGCCCGCCTTCTTCTTGGCCTCGGTCAGGGCGTGCTCGAACTTGTCGCCATCGATCCCCATGACTGTCTTGCCAAACATCTGGATGAACCGGCGGTAGGCGTCGAGGGCGAAACGTTCATCCTTCGTGAGCTTGGCGAGCCCTCGCACCGTGTCCTCGTTGAGGCCGAGGTTGAGGACCGTATCCATCATGCCCGGCATCGAGAACTTGGCCCCCGAGCGCACGCTGACGAGCAGCGGGTTCTGGGCGTCGCCGAAACGCTTGCCCGCGCGCTTTTCGAGCACGACCAGGGCTTTGGTCACCTGCTCCCACAGACCCGGCGGCAGCTTGCCGCCGCCTGCGAGGTATGCGCGGCAGGCTTCGGTGGTGATGGTGAAGCCGGGCGGTACCGGCATGCCGGCACGGGTCATCTCGGCGGCGCCTGCGCCCTTGCCGCCAAGGAGGTCGCGCATCTTGGCGGACCCTTCCCTGAAGTGATAGACCCACTTGTGCGCTGCGCTCATCGATGGATAAGTTTGGAGCAAGCAAGACCTCGGGCGTCGTCCGAGCCCTACCCTTGGTGGCTGTAATGGAGGACCTTGGGTCTGTTTCCGACGATCAAGTGATCCTGGCCTGGCTGCAGGCCGAGATCGAGTCGCCGCCTTTTCAGGCCTACCTGGTCGGCGATCCGCCGAAGCCGTCGCACCTGGCGCGGGCCCTCGCCCTGGCCCGCAACCCTGACCTCGGCAACGCTGCGCACAATGCCGAGCGGCGCCGGATCATCGCATCCGCGCACGGTTTCGGGCGAGGTTCGTTGATCTTCGCCGGCCTCGAGGACGACATCGCATGGCGCAAGGCCCAGGTTTCGATCGCCGAGGTCGCCGAGATGCTGTACTCCAACCGCAACGCAACCTGGACGACACTTGCTCCGGCGACGCGCATGGTCGCGGAGGGCGCTGGTAACGCGGCGCGAGTGTTCACCGGGGACGACATGAACCTTCACATCCTGTCGCTGGCGCGCATCATCTGCCACGCCGACAACGCAGAGCCCGAGCTGTCCGAGCTGATCTGCATGCGAATGCCGGACGGAGCTATCAGCTTGCTCGAAGGGCACACGAGGGCGACTGCGATGGTGATGGAGGGTCATAAGCTTCCCCGCGGCGTGGGGGCGTTTATCGGAGAGTCGCCCAGTATCAAGAGCTGGGCATATTTGTGAGGAGGACCGAGATGATGACCCAGCCTTTGTGCCTAGCTGAACGTCCCCTCCGGCCCTCCGGGGCACCTCCCCGGCAAGCGGGGAGGACAAGCAGGTGACCGAGCCTCGACAGATCGCCCGGTACGGCTGGATACCCGACCTTCCCGATGAGCGCGACCACCTGTACGCGGCGCCGCCCGCGTTCTTGAGCGCCCTCCCTCCCTTCACTGATCTACGTGCGCACTGTCCCGCGGTTTACGACCAGGGAATGCTCGGCAGCTGCACTGCAAACGCGATCGGCGGCGCCATCGAGTTCGATCGGCTCAAGCAGAGCCTCGCCGACTTCGTACCTTCGCGCCTCTTCATTTATTACAACGAGCGCGTCATCGAAGGGACGGTCGACCTGGACGGCGGCGCAATGATCCGCGATGGCATCAAGTCGGTGGCCAGCCAGGGCGTGTGCCCAGAACCGGAGTGGCCCTACGACATCGCGAAGTTCACCGACAAGCCATCGGCGAAGGCATATCAGGACGCACGGTCGGATCGCGCCGTTTCGTACCAGAGCCTCATCCAGGACCTGACCCAGATGAGGGGCTGCCTCGCCTCCGGCTATCCGTTCATCTTCGGGTTCACCGTCTACGAGAGCTTCGAGTCACCTGCCGTCGCGCAGACAGGGCACGTGCCGATGCCCGGGCCCAGCGAGCGAGCTGTCGGCGGTCACGCAGTTGTGGCGGTGGGATACGACGACGCCAGCCAGACGTTTCTCGTCCGCAACTCGTGGGGCGCGGCCTGGGGCATGGCCGGCTACTTCACGATGCCGTACACGTACCTCATCCAGCCAGGTCTCGCGGACGACCTGTGGACGATCCGGATCGTCGGCGCCTAGCGGCGCGCCCCGTCAGGTGGCTGTGACCGCCTAAATGCGGCGGATTTCTAGGCAAGCATCCGGGGTAACCCCAGGGCCCTCGTCTTTTTTACGGGAGGTGTTGCGATGCCGGGCCTAGAATCGGCCGTTATGGGTCTGACCGACGATCTTCAAAAGCTGGCATGCGAGCTGGTCGCCATCGAGTCGGTGAACCCCGATCTCGTAGCCGCCGGCAGTGGCGAGTCGAAGATCGCTGCCTTCGTGGCCGAGTGGCTCGGCGCTGAGGGGCTGGCAGTGCAGGTCGCTGAGCCGGTGCCGGGGCGTACGAGCGTGATCGGGGTGCTGGCCGGGAGCGGTGGTGGAGCGAGCCTGATGCTGAACGCGCACATGGATACGGTCGGCGCTGGCGGCATGAAGGATCCATTCATCCCGGTCGTGCGGAATGGGCGGGTTTACGGGCGGGGCGCCTACGACATGAAAGGAAGCCTCGCAGCGATCATGATCGCTGCGCGCGAGGCAAGAAAGTTGAAGCTCCATGGTGACGTGATCGTCGCCGCAGTGGCAGATGAGGAGGTTGCGAGCGTGGGGGCCGCGGCGGTGCTCGAGCGCATCGAAGCGGACGCCGCGATCGTGACGGAGCCGACCGAGATGCGGCTATGCCTGGCGCACAAGGGATTCGCGTGGTTGGAGGTCGAGACGCGGGGAGTGGCCGCGCACGGGTCACGACCGGACCTCGGGATCGATGCGGTGGCGCATATGGGGCGGATCCTCACCGGGGTGCTGGAGCTAGACCAGCGCCTTCGCGCTGGGCGCGGCCACCTCTTACTGGGGACCGGAACCCTGCACGCGTCATTGATCGAGGGTGGGCAGGAGCTGAGCACGTACCCGGCTCGGTGCGTCGTAAAGCTGGAGCGCCGCACCCTTCCGGGCGAGGATGGCGCGAAAGCGCTGCAAGAGATCGAAGACGTGATCGCGAGTGCGCGGGCAGAGGATCCAGCGCTGGAGGCATCCGCGCGGTTGCTGCTCGAGCGGCCGCCGTCGCAACTGGGGGCGGACAGCTTCGTGACCGAAGCGGTTGAGAAGGCGGCGACCGAGGTGCTGGGGCGGGAGCCGGAGGTCATTGGCGTGGCGTACTGGATGGACATGGCCCTGAGCAACGCGGTGGGCATACCGACCGTGGCGTTTGGCCCTTCGGGTGAAGGGGCGCATGCGGACGTGGAGTGGGTGGACGTGGCGTCGCTGCAGACCTGCGTGCAGGTGTATCTGCGGGCGATCGAGCTGCTTTGCGGAGGCCCGCACTGACACGACCTGTTAGGGGCATTGACATGATTTTCGAGCTGGATACGCTTCGAACATGCGTTCGGAACCGCTGCGAGGCGCCTTGTTTGAGCTCGAGGGCGAAGACATCGATCCGCTTACAGACACCACCCTGGCCGAGGATATGGTTGAGCTGCGTCGAACGATGGATCGCCTCGAGTTCCAGTTCAGCCGGCGGCTGCGCCTCTTTTCGAAACGTCGGGGCTACGCCACTTTAGGATTCGTCAGCCTCATCTCCTGGCTGCGCCGTGCGTGCAGGCTGATGCCCGGCGCCGCGATGCAGCATTCAGAGGTCGCCCGCAACCTGCCATCGCTGCCACACACCAGCACCGCGCTTGCATCTGGCGACATCGGATTTCATCACGCCGCGGTCATTGCGCGCTCGGTCACCGAGCTCGGGGCTGACGCCGTCGCTGCAGAAGAATCGCGGCTCGTCCGGGCAGCTCACAACCTGGACCCGAAGTACCTCAGCTATCTGACGCGGCGGCTGCGCTACTCGATAGATCCCGACGGCACGCTTGCACACTCCAACGACCAGTACGACTACCGCTACGTACACCTCAGCCAGACATTGGATGGTGTCTTCTACCTCGATGGCAGGCTCGACGCTGAGGGTGGTGCAACGCTGCGGACGGCGCTCAACGCCCTGGAGTCAAATCGACTCGATGAGCGGAGCGGGGCCATGCGCCGCGCCGATGCCATGGTCGAGATGGCTCGCAAGCAGCTGGACGCCGGCACCCTGCCCGAGGTCGCGGGCCAGAAACCTCACCTTTCGGTGATCGCATCCACTGCCACCCTGGCCAAAGCGCCCGGGGCTCCGGCGGCTGACCTCGAATGGTCCCAGCCGATCACGGCGGACGCAGCAAGGCGGCTGGCATGCGACTGCGCAATGACGCGTGTCGTTCTCGGTCCCAGCTCAGAGCCGATCGACGTCGGCCGGTGCACTCGCACCATCCCGCCCGCGTTGCGTCGAGCGCTGGTCGTTCGCGACAGAGGGTGCCGGTTCCCCGGCTGCGACCGACCACCCGACTGGTGCGACGGCCACCACCTCATCCACTGGATCGATGGCGGCGAGACGGCCCTTTCCAACACGTGCCTGCTGTGCCGGCGCCACCACCGATTCGTTCACGAGCTTGGCTGGCGCCTGCTGTGGAGCGACGAAGGCGAGATGCTGGCGATCAAACCGGAGCTGGGGATTCATGGGCGCTTCATCCCAGTCGCGCCGCCACTCATGTCTTGAGCAGGATGCTACCTTGGGGTCATGGCCCCAACTTCTGCGTCGCGTTCGGGCAGCCTCGCCGATCAGTTCGAGGCCGCCCTGGCGAACTTCTCACGGGTGGTCGAATCGCTGACAAGCGAGCAGTGGCGAATGCGCGGCCGAAACACGCCAGGCCTGCGGATCAACGACGAGGACGAGGCCAGACCGCTGGGAGTCATTGCGCACCACGTGGCCGTGAATCTGAGCGTGATCATGGGTCGGATCCAGGCGGCCGTGCGCGAACAAGCGTCGCCACCTCTCGATTTCAAGCAGGTCAACGCCAGGCACGCCAACGAATATGCGGACACAACCAAGGCCCAGGTGCTGAGCCTGCTGCACGACAGCGGCCAGCAGATCGGCAAGGACCTCCGATCGATCCCCGACGAGAAGCTGGATATCGCGCAGGAGGTGCCGTCGGGAAAGATGTCGGTGCAGCAGCGCATCGAGCGCGTGCTGATCGGCCACATTCAGAACCACCAGGGTTCGATAGAAGCCACCATCGCTTAGCCGGCCTCGATCTCGTACGCGAACCAGGTGGATCGGCCGGCGCCGGGGACGGAATCGTAGAGTCGCTGCGCCGTTGCGTTGTCTGGCGCCGTGAACCACTCGAGGTGCGCGGCCCCGCGCCCGCGCGCTTCGTCCAGAGCGCGTTGGATCAGCGCCCGGCCGATGCCCTTTCCGCGGACGCCTTCCTGCACGAACAGGTCGTTCATCAGCACTGAGTCCGCCGCCTTGGTGGAGCTGAAGAACCAGTAGAGAGTGGCGAAGCCCACCAGGCTTCGATCCACCCATGCACCGAGTAGGAGCCCCTCTTCGCTTGGGTAAAGGAAGCGGGAGAAGAAGGCGCGGTTGCGCTCGGTGTCCGGCTTGGCGCCGTAGAACGTCTGATAGCCGGCAATGAGCGGCAGCACCTGGTCGATCTCTTCCGCGCTGATGGGACGTACATCGACCTCGGCCATCGTCTTCAGCAGCTAGGCCCGACGCCGGACCATCACCAGGCGGACGATGCCGC
>Ga0208849_1001302_pt1 | contig 17938 bp, 22 predicted proteins | sample NGESurdeep072012_10_FD_184470 | JGI IMG/M metagenome (GOLD analysis project Ga0208849, IMG submission 184470) | Arctic peat soil microbial communities from Barrow, Alaska - NGEE Surface sample 53-3 deep-072012 (SPAdes) | ecosystem: Environmental > Terrestrial > Soil > Wetlands > Peat ... | reverse complement strand
AGGTGATCCCCTTCGAGCCGGCGGCCGCCGGGTAGGAGGATTTGGCGTCCGTCACCAGCTAGGCATATTCTTGTCGTGATGGATGTTTCCACAGGACGGGCCGTGTGACGCCCGTCGGATCGACAAGCGAGGGTAGGGACGAGCCCGTCTGAGCGCACCGCGCCGACGGGCTTTTTCGTACCCGGGGAAGGAGCACGAGAGGATGCCAAATCACCTCACGCCTGAAGAGCTGTCGAAAGAGTTGGGCATCGATCGGCAGGAGGTGATCCGCGTCTGCATGCAGGAAGGCGTGCCGATCTATCAGGGGAAGATCGACAAGTACCTCTTCCAGGCGCAGCTCCAGGCGATCGGCTCGGTCGCGAGCGGATCGAACTAGCAGGCGAGGCAGGGCGAGCTTCAGCGGGCGTCAGGCGCTCTTGCGCGCCGGCGCCCGCTTCTTCTTCGACGCCGCCTTGGCGCCGTCGGACGCGCCGCCGCGCCGGTCCTGCACCTCGGCGACGCTGCGGCGCAGCGCCTCCATCAGATCGATCACCGGCGTGTCCGCGACGGGCTCCGGCCGCGTGATCGCCTCGCCCGCGAGCTTCGCGTCGAGCATCGCGCGGATGTCGCGGCGGTACTCGTTCTCGAAGTCCTCGGCATGCCACTCGCCGACGAGGCTGTTGATCACCTGGCCTGCGAGCTCGAGCTCGGCGGCGCGCACCTCGGTCGCCTCGACCGCCTCCTCGATCTCGTCCTTCGAGCGCACGTCGTCGGCGAAGAAGAGCGTCTCGAGCGCAAGCGTGTCGCCCTGCGGCCGGATCAGGCAGAGGTTCTCCTTGCCCCACAGCACGAACTTGCCGACCGCCGCCGTGCCGGACTCCTGCATCGCGCGAAGTAGAAGCACGTACGGGCGGCGCGCCGCCTCCGCGGCCGCCGGCGCGAGATAGTAGGTGCGGTCGAAGAAGACAGGGTCGACGTCCTCGAGCTTCACGAAGCGGAGAATCTCGATCGACTGCGAGCGCTGAAGCGCGACCGACTCGAGGTCGGACTCCTCGACGAGCACGAACTCGCCCTTCGCCACCTCCCAGCCCTTCACGAGCTCCTCGGGCTCGACCTCCCGCTCGTGGACCGGGCACCAGCGCTTCTGCTTGATCGGCGACCCGCACTCTCGATGGAGCGTCCGGAAAGCCACGTCCGTCCGCTGGGTGGCGAGCGCCAGCCCGATCGGGATGTTGACGAGGCCGAAGCTGATCGATCCGTTCCAGATGGTGCGCATAGGCTCCGAAAGTGTAGAGGGACCAGCGAGTTTCGACCTCACCCCTGCCTTCCCTCCATGCGTACGATGAAACCCGTGGCGACCCTGACCGCCCCCGTCCTCGAGACGACCCTCGCCGCACGCACGGCGCCGGAGCTGTGGCGGTACGTACTCGCGCAGGAGTTCGAGGTGCCCGCGTATCTCGAGGAGCAACCGGACGGCTGGCAGCCGGTGTCGTGGCAGGAGGCGAGCGGGCGCGTCGACGCGCTCGCGAACGTGCTGCTCGCACGTGGCGTGCGGCACGGCGACGCGGTCGCCGTCCTCGCGCGTACACGGCTCGAATGGGTGCTGCTCGACTGGGCGACGATGCTCGTGGGCGCCGTGGTCGTCGGGCTGTACCCGACGAGCTCGGCGAAGGAGTGCCGGTACATCCTCGAGCACTCCGGCGCGGTGCTCGCGTTCGTCGAGGACGAGGAGCAGCGCGCGAAGCTCGACTCCGTGCGGGACACGCTGCCGCAGCTCGGCGAGATCGTGTCCTTCGACGAGCTGCCCGCGCTCGAGACCGAGGGCGCCGCCTTCCGGGCCTCGCAGCCGGACGCGTTCGCGGCCGCGCAGGCCGCCGTCCACGAGGACGACCTCGCCACGCTGATCTACACGTCGGGCACGACCGGGCCGCCGAAGGGCTGCATGCTCACGCACCGAAACCTCGTCACGGCTGCGGGCCGTGCCGCGAAGCATTTCGAGGGCGCCGACATGGTCGTGCTCTTCCTGCCGCTCGCGCACAGCTTCGGACGGCTCGTGCACCAGGTGGCCGCATACCACGGCTCGACCGTCGCGTTCGTCGCCGACGCCGCACGCGTCCAGGAGGCGATCGCGAAGGTGCGGCCGACGATCCTGCCCGCGGTGCCGCGCGTGTACGAGAAGATCCACGCCAACGTGCTCGGCGAGATCGAGCGCTCCGGCGGTGCCAAGCGCGCGATCGGCCTCTGGGCGATCGGCGTCGGCAGCCGCGCGAGCCGGCTCCGCCGCGAGGGCAAGCCCGTGCCGGCGCTGTTGCGCGCCGAGGAGAAGATTGCCGACCGGCTCGTCTTTTCGAAGGTGCGCCGGCGGCTCGGCGGACGGTTGCGCGTCGGCATCTCGGGGGCCGCGCCGCTCGGGGTCGACGTGCTCGAGTTCTTCCACTCGCTCGGCATGCTCGTGATCGAGGGGTACGGCCTCACCGAGACGTCGAGCTCCACGACCGTGAACGACCCCGACGACTACCGCTTCGGCACCGTCGGCCGCGCAGTCGCCGGCTGCGAGGTCAGGTTCGACACCGACGGCGAGATCCTCGTCCGCAGCGACACGGTCTTCACGGGGTACTACAAGGATCCCGAGGCGACGCGCGCGGCGTTCACCGACGACGGCTGGTTCCGTACGGGCGACGTCGGCGAGGTCGACGCGGACGGCTTCGTGAAGATCACCGACCGCAAGAAGGATCTGATCATTACCGCCGGCGGCAAGAACATCGCGCCGCAGAACCTCGAAAACGCGTTGAAGGCGTCGCGGTTCGTCTCGCAGGCGGTCGTGATCGGCGACCGGCGTCCCTACGTCACGGCGCTGATCACGCTCGACTGGGACGAGGTCAACGCGTCCGGCCGTGAGCCGCAGGCGCTCGTCGAGGAGCTCGTCGGCGTCGTCAACAAGGATCGCGTCCGCGTCGAGCAGATCAAGCGGTTCGCCATCCTGCCGCGCGACTTCACGCAAGAGCAGGGAGAGGTGACGCCGACGCTCAAGCTGCGCCGGAAGGTCGTCCACGAGCATTTCGCGGACGAGATCGAGAGCCTCTACTCCTAGTGCCCCGATGACCGCCGGGTTCCTGTTTGCGTCGGCGTTCCTCGCCAGTGCCGTCGAGTTCGTCGAGGCGCTGACGATCGTGCTGGCGGCAGGGATCACGCGGGGCTGGCGTTCCGCCCTCATCGGCCTTGCGGCGGCGACCGTCACCCTCGCCGTGATCGTGGTGGCGCTCGGGCCGGCGCTGACGCTCATACCGCTGTCGACGCTGCGGCTCGTCGTCGGCGCGCTCCTGCTCGCGTTCGGTCTCCAGTGGCTGCGCAAGGCGATCCTGCGGGCCGGCGGCTACAAGCCGCTGCACGACGAGGAGGCGATCTTCGCCCGGGAGATCGCCGAGGCGCGCGTCGCGGCCGTCGACGAGCGCGCCGGCCTCGACTGGTACGGCTTCACGCTCGCCTTCAAGGGCGTGCTGCTCGAGGGGCTCGAGGTGGCGTTCATCGTGATCACGTTCGGGAGCACGCAGGGGAACATCGGGCTTGCGGCAGCGGGCGCCGGCACCGCGCTCGTGCTCGTCGTGATCGTGGGAGTGCTCGTGCGCGCGCCACTCGCGCGCGTTCCGGAGAACACGATGAAGTTCACGGTCGGCGTGATGCTCACCACGTTCGGCATCTTCTGGGCGGCGCAGGGCGCCGGCGCGCACTGGCCGGGCGACGACGCGTCACTGCCCGGCGTGCTCGCATTCGTCGCCGTGATGTCGTTCGGCGCCGTCGCGGTGCTGCGCCGGCAGCGGCTTTCGGCGGCCGCCGCATGAGCCGCGTCCGCGCGTTCGGCGCCTTCTGGTGGGACTTCGTCGTCGGCGACGACTGGCGGGCCGCGGCCGGCGTCGTGCTCGCGATCGGCGTCACCGCCGCGATCGCGGCAGGCGGCGTGGCGGCGTGGTGGTTCCTCCCGTTGGCGGTCGCTGCAATCCTCGCGGTGTCGCTCTACCGCGAAACGCACGCCGCCGGGTAGGCCGTAGACGCCCGGCCGCCGTACACGCAAAGCCCGGAGGCTGACGCGGCCGCAGGCGCGTTAGGCGGAGGCGGATCCGCGCGCCACCTGGCCCTCCTCAGACAAGCGGACCACGGCTTGCCGGCGTCCGCTCTGCGGAGCACCGCCCCAGGATCGGCTTAGCCGGTGATGCGGCGTGCGCCGTCGTAGTTCGCGGCGTACCAGGCTTCGCTGAGGCTCGAGATCTTGACGACGTCGCCGGTGTGCGGGGCGTGGATGAACTCTCCGCCGCCGATGTAGAGGCCGACATGGCCGAGACCGTCGAAGAAGACGAGGTCGCCCGGCTCGAGGTCGCTGGCCGCGACGGGCACACCGGCATTCCATTGCGCGCCGGTGTAGTGCGGGAGCGAGACGCCGACCTGCGCGTAGACGTACGCGACGAAGCCGGAGCAGTCGAAGCCGGCCGGGCTCTCGCCGCCCCAGACATACGGCACGCCGAGGTACTGCATCGCGATGCCGACGACGCCGGTGTACTGGGACGGCGGCGCGACGGCTGCTCCGTCCGGCGTGATCGCGCTCGTGCCGAACGGGGTGTTGCTGAGCGCGAGCGACGCCTGCTCCTGCTGGGCGGCGAGCCGGGACTCGGCCTGGCGCGCGAGGAGCAGCTGCCGCGACCGCTCGGCCGCGATCAGGTGCGCGATCTCGCCCTTGATCGACGCCAGCAGCCGCTGCTGCCGGTCGAGCTGGGAGCTGATGCGCGCCTTCGCCGCCGCCCGCTGGCGGACGAGCCGCGTCTGGGCGGCGTGCTCGACGACGAGCGCGTGCCGGTGGATCGTCACCTCGTGCTTGAAGCCGATCACCTGCTTCATCACCGCGACGTCCTGCGAGGAGACCGACTGCACGGTCTCGATCCGGCTGACGAGATCGTCGATGCTCGTGGCGCCGAGCAGGACGGCCAGGGTCGTCTGCTGGTCGCGCTGCGTGTAGATGACGACGAGCCGCTGCGCGAGCGCGACCTGCGACTTGCGCAGGTTCTCGCGCGCGGCGCTGAGCGCGACGCGGTTGATCCTCAGATTGTGGTTGATCGCCCCCAGCTTCACCGTCGCCTGCTCGTAGGCGGTGCGTGCGCGCTCGAGGTTCGAGTCGAGCTGCGTGATCTCCCCCATCACCTGCTGTGCCTCGGCCTGCTTCGCGCCGATCGAGGGATCCGCGGTCGCCGAGCCCGCCACGACGATGAGCGCCGCAGCAGTGGCGATGACGAACACCAGCGCCTGTCGCCGTAGAGCCCTACTCACAGGCTCCCGATCTTCGAGCACGACAGACGCACCGGAGGGCCGGGAACGTCACAAGTTCGGCAGGCTAGCAGGGTCGCCGGATGCTCGCAACCGAGCCAAGCGCACAAAATTGGCGCAAATTCGGCTCGAGCCTGCTCCAGAAGGGCGCGAGACGGACCGCACAAAGTCCTGAAAATCGGCCTCTACTATGCTACTGTCGCGCGACCGTGAGCGGCCGGAGGAGAGCATCCGCGGCGCGCCTCCTTGGCGTTTGTGCGCTTCTCGTCTTCGCGGTCGCCTCGGCGGCGACGGCGGCCGGGCCCGGAGCGGGCGACCGCAACAAGGCGACTTCGTTGCAGCAGCAGGCAAGCGTGCTCGCGTCGCGGGCACACGGCGCGCTGCTCGACCTGTACGCGCTCGACACGCGTTTCAGCAGCGCCCAGGAGACGCTCGCGTCGCTCCAGACGCAGGCGGCGCGGCTGCGCGACGAGCAGGTGCTGCTCACGCAGCAGATCTCCGCCACACGCCACACGCTTGTCGCCTCTCGGCAACAGCTTGGTGCGAACCTCCGCCTGCTCTACAAGCAGGGCGACACCGACCCGCTCGCGGTGGTGCTCGGCGCGGAGTCGCTGTCCGACGCGGTGGACCAGATCGACGCTCTCAACCGCGTCGCCGACCAGAGCGAGCAGATCGTCGCGACGACGACGGCCGCGCAGATCCGGCTCGGCCGGCTCCGGCAAACGCTCGCCTCCCATCGATCGCAGGTCGCGGCCGATCTCGCCGGCGCCCAGCGAACCGCGCGCCGCCTCGCGTCCGCCCGCGCCGACCGCCTTTCGTTCATCGCGCAGCTGCGCAGCGAGCGGCGGCTGAAGACGGCGCAGATCGGCGCGCTCGAGCTGAAGGCGCAGCAGGCCGAGGTCAAGTCGCAGCAGCTCCAGGCGACGGCGGTCACGGACGCGACCACCGCGCAGTCGCCGGTCACGCTGCCGCGTCCGGTGCCGGCACCGGCTCCGGGCGGGCACACGCTCACCGTCTCGTCCACCGGCTATTCGCTGCCCGGCAACACGTCGAGCGGGCTGCCGGTCGGCTGGGGCGTTGTCGCGGTCGACCCGTCGGTGATCCCGCTCGGGACGCGTCTGACCGTTCCCGGCTACGGCGAAGGCGTCGCCGCCGACACGGGCAGCGCCGTGCGCGGCGCCGACATCGACCTCTGGTTTCCGACGCTCGCGCAGGCGCGCGCCTGGGGACGGAAGACGGTGACGATCACGCTTCACTAGGATCTGCGCTTCAGCGAGGAGGGGGTCCCAAGCTGCCAGAGGTCTTGCAGGCACATGAGGAGCGGACGACCGACTCGCTCCGCGTGCTCATCGTCGACGACCACGACCTCTTCCGCACGGGTCTGCGGAATCTGCTCGAGGAGCAGGGCGTGCAGGTCGTCGGCGAAGCGGCGTCCGGGGCCGAGGCGGTGAACGCCGTGCGCGAATTCGCGCCGGACGTCGTCGTCATGGACATGAACATGCCCGGCATGAGCGGCGTCGACGCGACGCGGCACATCACGTCGCTCGCGCCGCTCACGCGCGTCGTGATGCTGACGATCTCCGACCAGGAGAACGACGTGATGGACGCGATCCTCGCCGGCGCATGCGGCTACCTGCTCAAGGATTCGTCGATCCAGGATCTGATGACGGGCATCCAGGCGGCGTCGCGCGGCGAGTCGCTCATCTCACCGGCGGTCGCAGCAAAGCTCTTGCAGCGGGTGCGTGCGACCGGCGTGAGGCCGGAGATCGCGAAGGTGATCAGGGCGGAGCTCTCCGAGCGCGAGATCGAGGTGCTGAAGCTGATCGCGAACGGCAAGGACAACGCGACGATCGCGGCCGAGCTGCACATCAGCCCGAAGACCGTGAAGAATCACATCTCAAACATCCTGATGAAACTTCAGATCGACAACCGCATCCAGGCGGCTGTCTACGCGGTGCGCTCGGGAATCGTCTGACCGGCAAGGGGCGCCGTGCGCGCCCGCTGTCGTAGCGAGACGAGTAGCTCGCGCAACGTCGTGAGCTCGCGGTCGGCGCCCGTGAGGCGCCCGCCGAGTGACGACAGCTCGCCGGCGTAGGGGGAGAAGTCGGTGCCGTCCACCTCACGCGCGATCTCGGTGATGCGTCGCTCCAGCCGCAGGCGTTCCGCCTCGAGCGCCAGGGCTTGCGCATAGCCCTCGGTGAGCGCCTCTTCCAGGCGCGCCTGCGTGGGTGCGCAGGCGCCACTCGTCGGCGCGTGCAGCAGGTGCTCGATCTGCTCCAGCATGGCGGCGTCGCTCACGGGAGCCTCGATTATCCGGCGGCGGCCGTCTCGCGTGTATGGGCCGTGCGGCCCATCTTCGGGCCCGGGGGACCCATATCGCTTGACGGTCCAGTCACCCGTCCGAACAATGGAGGACGTGGTTGCCGCCCGCGTCCGCGCCGTCGCCGCGCTGGCCCTCTTCGCTCTTCTCGCGCCCGTGGCCGCGAGCGGCGCGACGGGTGCGCCGCTCGGAACCCGCCTCGGGCACGCGCTCGCCGTGCCGAACGTCCAGCCGTCCGAATCGGCGGCGTACGTCGTGGACCTCGCCACCGGGCAGGTCGTGTTCTCGCAGAACACGTCGCTACCGCTCCTGCCCGCCTCGAACGAGAAGCTCGCGCTCACGTATGGGGCGCTGACCGCGCTCGGCCCTGCGTTCCGGATCGAGACCGACGTGCTCGGCGAGGGGGCACAGGCCGGCGCGACGTGGCAGGGCAATCTCGTGCTCAAGGGCTACGGCGACCCGACGCTGTCGTCGCAGGGACTGGCCGACCTTGCACGACAGGTGCGCGACGACGGGATCACCCGCGTGGCGGGCCGCGTGGTCGGCGACGAGACGTGGTTCGATGCACGCCGAACCGCGCCCGGGTGGAAGCCGTCGTTCTTCATCGAGGAGTCACCGCCGCTGTCGGCCCTGATCGTCGACCGGGGGCTCGTCGGACGGTTCACGTCGCACAACCCCGCGCTGGCCGCGGTGCAGCTCTTCCGCAAGGCGCTCGTGCGCGCGGGCGTTCAGGTTGCGGGCGGCGCGCAGCTCGGGGCGGCGGACGGCGAGGCGGCGCCGCTCGCGTCGATCGAGTCGCCCACGCTCGCGTCGATCGTCCGCTGGATGGACCGGGTGAGCGACAACTTCACGGCCGAGATGCTGCTGAAGGAGCTCGGCGCCGTGCAGACGGCGCACGGCACGACCGCCGCAGGAGCCGGCGTCGTCACCGGGCTGCTGGCCCAGGCAGGCGTGCCACTCGACGGCGTCCGGCTCGTGGACGGCTCCGGGCTCTCGCTGCTCGACCGCATGACGGCGACGGCACTCGTCTCGCTGCTCTCGACGATGTGGAACGACCCGAGCCTGCGGCCCGAGTTGCTCGCGGCGCTACCGGTGGCGGGCCGCCGCGGCACGTTGGCGAACCGGATGCGCACCGGCGCCGCCACCGGCGTCGTGGCGGCGAAGACGGGCACGACGGACAACGCGTCCGCGCTCTCGGGCTTCGTCGGCGACCGCTACGTCTTCTCGATCCTCGAGAACGGCTCGCCGGTCGACCTCGACTGGGCGCGCGTTGCGCAGGATCGCTTCGCGACGATCCTCGCCGCCTCTCCTTAGCCGTCGAGCAAGGCGACGAGGCCGGCCTCGTCGAGCAGCGGCACCCCGGCCTTCTCCGCCTTCGTCAGCTTCGACTTGCCGGGCTCTTCGCCGACGATCACACCGGTCGTCTTCGACGAGACCGAATCGGTCACCTTCGCACCGCGCGCCTCGAGCGCCGCCTTCGCCTGGTCGCGCGAGAAGCCCTCCAGCGTTCCCGTGATCACGTAGCTCCGCCCCGTGAACGGGCCTTCGACGGGGCGCTCCTCGTCCCCCACCTCGAACCGGAGACCGAGCTCACGGAGCTCGGCGACGAGGCGCCGGTTGTCGTCGTCGCGAAACCATTCCGCGATCGCCTCTGCGCGCTCCGGCCCGATGCCCTCGGCCTCGACGAGCTCCTCCTGTGTCGCGTCCATCAGCGCGTCGACGTTGCCGAAGTGGAGGGCGAGGCTGCGCGCGGTGATCCAGCCGACGTCGGGGATGTTCAGGCCGAACAGCACGCGGGAGAACGCGATCGCCTTCGACGCCTGGATGGCGGCGATCGCGTTGTTCGCGCTGATCTCGCCGAAGCCTTCGAGCTCGAGCAGCTGCTCCGCGGTGAGCCGGTAGAGCTCGGGGATCGAGCGCACCTTCTCCTCCTGCCAGAGCCGGAACACGGTCTGCTCGCCGACGCCGTCGATGTCGGCAGCGCCCATCACCCAGTTGTTCAGCGTTTCGAGGCCGCGCGACGGGCACGCGCGATTCGGACAGCGGTGCATCACCTCGCCCTCCGGCTTCACGACCTCGACGCCGCAGAGCGGGCAATGCGTCGGCATGCGGAACGGCTTCGTGCCGCGCCGATGCCTGCCGGCGGGTCCGACGACCTGCGGGATCACGTCGCCGGCGCGCTGGACGATGACGTCGTCGCCCACGCGGATGTCCTTCCGGTTGATGTCTTCCTCGTTGTGCAGCGTTGCACGCGAGATGGTGACGCCGCCGACCTCGACCGGCTCGAGCACAGCCCAGGGATTGAGGTTGCCGGTGCGGCCGACGCGGATGCGGATCTCGTTCAGCCGCGTCGTCGCCGTCATCGGCGCCCACTTGAACGCGCGCGCCCAGCGCGGCCGTTCGTGCAGCGCGCCGAGACGCTCTTGCTGGACGTACGAGTCGACCTTGATCACGATGCCGTCGATCTCGTAGTCGAGCTCGGTACGCCGCAGCTCCCAGGCGCGGCACGCCTCCGCCACCTCTTCGACCGATTCGACGCGCCGCGCGAACGGATTCGTCGGAAAGCCGCGCTCGCGCAGCCAGTGGAGCGTGTGCCAGTGCGTGTCGAAGTCGAGACCCTCGCGACGGCCGGTGCCGTAGATCCAGATCGAGAGCGGGCGCTGCGCGGTGATCCCCGAGTCCTTCTGGCGCAGCGAGCCGGCCGCGGCGTTGCGGGGATTCGGCGCGGGCGGCTTTCCTTCCCGCCCGAGCCGCTCGTTGAACGCGCGGAAACCCGGCAGCGGCATGTACGCCTCGCCGCGCACCTCCAGCAGCGGCGGCGGCTGCTCGCCGTCCGGAAGCTGCATGCGCAGCGGAATCGCGCCGATCGTGCGCAGGTTCGGCGTCACGTCCTCGCCTTGCATGCCGTCGCCGCGCGTTGCGCCGCGGACGAAGACGCCGTGCTCGTAGACGAGATTGATCGCCGACCCGTCGATCTTCGGCTCGAGCACGAACGCAACGGGCTCGTCCGTGCCGAGCCGCTTCCGCACGTCGTCGGCCCATTTCACGATCGCCTCGTCGGTCGTCACCTTGTCGAGGGAGCCCATCGGCGACAGATGCGCCACCTTCTGGAACTTCTCCGAGAGCGGGGCGCCGATGCGCTGTGTGGGCGAGTCCGGCGTGACGAGCTCCGGCTGCTCGGCCTCGAGCGCAGCCAGCTCGTCGTAGAGGACGTCGTACGCCGCGTCCTCCATGATCGGTGCGTCCTCGACGTGATACGCAACGAGGGCGCGGTTCAGCAGACTGCGCAGCTCGGCGGCGCGCCGCGCGGCATCAGAGGTGCTCAAGCAGCTCCTCCGCCGAATCGACGACGGCGTCGGGCTCCTCGGCCTCGAGCACGCGGCGATCGTGGATGCGCCCCCACGACACGCCGATCGCGTGCATGCGGGCGGCCCTCGCGGCGCGGATGTCGTACGGCGAGTCGCCGACGTACGCGGTCGTGGCAGGATCGGCGCCCATTCGCTTCGCGGCAAGCAGCAGCGGCTCGGGGTCGGGCTTGTGGCGATCGGTCTCGTCCCCGCCGACGACGGTCTCGAACAGGTGCGCGAGCGGCACCTGCGCGAACGCGAGCTCGACCGTGGAGCGTCGCTTCGCAGTGACGACGCCGAGCCGGCGCCCTTCCTCCTTCAGCAGCACGAGAACGTCCGCCATGCCGGCACAGGCTTCGAGCTGGTCGTGCAGCGGCTCGTTGTGCGCGCGGTAGACGCGAACGAGTTCGTCGATGCGGTCTGGCGCGAACGCGGCCATCTGCGCCTCGAGCCCGGGGCCGCCCACCGCAGCAAGCAGCTCCTCGTCCGCGTACTCGCGCCCGAGCACCTCGCGGGTCGCGTGGCGCATCGACGCGAGGATGATCGCGCCGGAGTCGACGACGGTGCCGTCGAGATCGAACAGAACAACAGGGAAGCGGATCACGACAACTCATCGTAGGCAACCGACATGAGGTAGAGCCCCCAGGGCGGCGCGTTCATCCCCGCTTCGCCGCGCGCGCGGCCGGCGAGCAGCGGCGCGATCTCCTCGGGGCGACGGTCGAGCATCGTCCCGACGAGGCTGCGCACCATGTGGCGAAGAAAGCTGTCCGCCGTGATCTCGAAGTCGAGGTGATCGCCGCGACGGATCCACTCGGCCCGTGCGACGTGGCGCGTGAATACCGCGTGCTGCGTCTGGGTCGGCGTGAACGCGCAGAAGTCGTGCTCGCCCCGGAGCAGCGCTGCGGCGACGGCGAGCCGCTCCTCGTCGAGCGCGTGCGCGAGCCACCAGCTCCGCCTCGACTCGAACGGCGACGGCGTACGCCGGTTGAAGATCCGGTAGCGGTAGCTGCGCGAGCGTGCGGAACGGCGGGCGCTGAAATCCGCCGGCACCTCCGCCGCGCCGGTCACCGAGATCTCGTCCGGCAGCCGCGTGTTCAGCGCATCGGCAACGCGCTCGGTCGGCGGGCCGCCCTCGACGCGGACGGACGCGACCTGGCCGAGCGCGTGCACGCCGGCGTCGGTGCGCCCGGCGACCGCGAGCCGGCCGTAGGCGGCGAACGTCGCGGCCAGCGCGTCGCGCAAGGCGCCCTCGACGGTGGGCAGGCCCGGCTGCGCCGCCCAGCCGCGGAAGGGCGTGCCGTCGTACTCGATCGTCAGTCTGAGGGTGCGGGTCAGCTGCACGTCAGGCGAACCTCACACGCTTTGTCAGGACTGCCTGATGCTCTAGTGACCTGCATATCGACTGATATACTCTAGTCATATGACCTCCACCGAGCGCAATTTCCTCCTCCAGCGCGTCCAGCCCGCGATGGTCGGCCTGATCGACGGCTCGCTTTCGACCCTCGCTCCGATCTTCGCGATCGTCCTGCACACGCACAAGCCCTTCGACGCGTTCATCGCGGGTATCGCGACGGCGATCGGCGCCGGCATCTCGATGGCGTTCTCGGAAGGACTCTCCGACACCGGTCACGAGACCGGGCGCGGCAACCCGGCCGTCCGCGGTGCGATCACAGGCGTCGGCACGTTCATCGGCGGCATCCTGCACACGCTCCCGTTCCTGATCTCGACGTACCACACGGCGCTCGCTGCAGCCATCATCGTGGTCGGGTTCGAGCTCGTGACGCTCGCGTGGCTCCGTTACCGGTTCTTCGAGACGAGCTTCTTCCGCTCGTTCGCCACGGTCACGCTCGGCGGCGTCGCAATCGTCGTCGTCAGCGCGGTGGTCGGATCGGCATAGCGTCAACTGCTGCAACCAGGTTGCCGGTGGCAACCTGGTTGCGGAATCAGGAGCGCGGTGCTGCCGGGTCGTAGTCGACGAGCTCGAGGTAGACCATCTCTGCCGCGTCGCCCAGGCGATGCCCGATCTTGATGATCCGCGAGTAGCCGCCCGGACGATCCGCCATCCGCGGCCCGACGTCGGTGAACAGCTTATGCACGATCTCCTGCGAGCGGAGATTCGCGAGCGCCTGACGCCGCGCGTGCAGATCGCCGCGGCGACCGAGCGTGATCATCCGCTCGGCGATCGGCTTCACGGCTTTCGCCTTCGCCTCGGTGGTCTGGATCCGTCCGTGCTCGATCAGCGAGCACGTGAGGTTCGCGTAGAGCGCCTTACGGTGGGCGGAGTCCCGCCCGAGCTTCTTGCCGGTCCGTGCGTGCCTCAAGGCGTTACTCCAGGCCTCCGCCGTTGTCGCCGCGGAGGGTGAGACCGTGCTGGGCGAGCGTCTCCTTGACCTCTTCGATCGACTTCTTGCCGAAGTTCGGGATCGCGGCGAGCTCGTTCTCCGTCTTCATCACGAGGTCGCCGATCGTCTCGATGCCGACACGCTTGAGGCAGTTGTACGAGCGAACGCCGAGCTCGAGCTCCTCGATCGGGAAGTTCTCCATCCCGTGCGCGAGCGCGGCCTCGGGGCCGATGCCCTCGCCGCTGACGGCTGCGGCCTCGCCGAAGCCTTCCATCCGCTCGATGTCGGTGAAGATCGCGAGCTGGCGAATCAGGATCTCGGCCGCCTCGCCGAGCGCCTCCTTCGGCTCGACCGAGCCGTCGGTGGTGATGTCGAGCGTGAGCTTGTCGTAGTCGGTGCGCTGCCCGACGCGGGCAGCCTCGACCGCGTACGCCACGCGGCGAACCGGCGAGAAGATCGAGTCGATCGGGATGACGCCGATCGTGTGCTGCGGCCCGCGGTTGAGCTCGGCGGGCATGTAGCCGCGTCCGCGCCCGATCGTGAGCGTCATCTCGAGCCGGCCGCGGTCGGCGAGGTTCGCGATCTCCAGCTCCGGGTTGAGGATCTCGAGCTCGGCGGGAGCCTCGATGTCCCCGGCGGTGACGACGCCCGGACCCTTGACCGCGATGTGCACCTCGACCTCGGGCGAATCGCCGTGCAGCTTGGAGACGAGGTTCTTGAGGTTGAGGACGATGTCGGTGACGTCCTCGCGGACACCCGGCAGCGTCGTGAACTCGTGCGCGGTGCCCTCGACCTTGACCGAGGTCACTGCGGCGCCCTCGAGCGACGAGAGCAGCACGCGGCGCAGCGAGTTGCCGAACGTGTAGCCGAAGCCGCGGTCGAGCGGCTCGATGACGAAGACCCCGCGATGCTCGTCCGCTTCCTCGTGGACGATCTTGGGGATCTGAAAGTGCATTGGGGCCCTGGTTGCCATAGATCCTTTCTCCGATGCGCCCTGTCGGGCGCGTCGTTCAATTACTTCGAATAGAGCTCGACGATGAGCGACTCTTGGACCGGCGTGTCGATCTCCGTTCGCTCGGGCTGCTTCAACACCTTGCCGGTGAGGCCGTCGTGGTCGGCCTGGAGCCACGGAGCGACGGTCGACACGAGGTCGGTTGCGTCGCGGATCAGCTGTTGCGCCGACGAGCTCGGCGGGACGGTGACGATGTCGTTGGGACGAACCTGGAAGCTCGGGATGTTGACCCGGCGGCCGTTCACCTGGAAGTGACCGTGCCGGACGAGCTGGCGGGCCTGCGCGCGCGAGACGGCGAAGCCGAGCCGGTAGACGACGTTGTCGAGACGCGTCTCGAGCATCCGCAGCAACTCCTCGCCGGTGATGCCGGAGCGCCGTGACGCCTTCTCGTAGTAGTTGCGGAACTGCTTCTCGAGCAAGCCGTAGTAGCGGCGCGCCTTCTGCTTCTCGCGCAGCTGCGTCAGGTACTCGCTCTGCTTGATGCGGCCGCGACCATGCTCGCCCGGCGGATACGAGCGCCGCTCGATCGCGCACTTCTCCGTGAGGCACCGCTCCCCTTTGAGGAACAGCTTCATGCCCTCGCGGCGGCAGATGCGGCACTTCGGACCGAGATCGCGGGCCATTAGTGGTCCTCCAGGTGATGTTGCCACGCTTCTGGGGCGCGAGCACCAAGCGATGCAGGGACGCAGGGAGCGTCGCTAGTCGTAGTAGCGGGGCGACCGAGGACGCGGCAGCGCGCAGCGTGATCGCGTTCCAGAAGCCTGGAGGACATTGCCTGGAGGGCCACTAAACCCTTCTCCGCTTGCGCTGGCGTACGCCGTTGTGCGCCTGCGGCGTCACGTCCTTGACGCCGAGGATCTCGAGGCCGGCGGCCTGGAGCGAGCGGATCGCCGTCTCGCGGCCGGAGCCGGGACCCTTCACGAACACTTCGACCTTCTGGAGACCGTGCTCCATCCCCTTGCGCGCGCAGGCGTCGGCGGTGACCTGGGCTGCGAACGGGGTCGACTTGCGCGAGCCCTTGAACCCGGCCGAGCCGGCGGACTCCCACGCGATCACGTTGCCCTCCTTGTCGGTGAGGGCGACGATCGTGTTGTTGAAGCTCGTCTTGATGTGTGCCTGGCCGATCGCAATGTTCTTGCGGACACGCCTACGCGTGCGACCACGGGTCGCCTGACGACGGGGAGGTGCCATCTACTTGGACGCCTTCTTCCCGCGCCCGACGGTCTTCTTCGGGCCTTTGCGCGTGCGCGCGTTCGTCTTCGTGCGCTGGCCGTTCACCGGCAGGCCGCGCCGGTGGCGGAGGCCGCGGTAGGCGCCGATCTCGGACAGTCGCTTGATCGCCTGCTGGCGGTCGCGGCGGAGGTCGCCCTCGACCTCGAGCTCGGTGTCGATGTAGTTGCGGAGCTTCGTGACCTCGTCGTCGGTGAGATCGCGGATCTTCGTGTCCGGGGAGAGGCCGAGCGCCAGCGCGACCTTGCGCGCCGTCGGCTGGCCGATCCCGTAGATGTAGGTGAGCCCGATCTCGAGCCGCTTCTGGTTCGGAAGGTTGACACCGGCGATTCTGGCCACTAGTGGGTCTCCCGGTAGTCATGCTGGATGCCCGGGTCGCTAAGACCAAGCGATGCAAGGACGCAGGGAGCGTCCGTGCTGGTTAGCACGGGCGCGACCGAGGACGCGGCAGCGCGCCGCGTGGTAGCGGGCCGGGCGCTGGTGATGACTGCCGGGATGCCCACTTTACCCCTGCCTTTGCTTGTGGCGGGGGTTGGAGCAGATGACCATGGTCGTGCCGTGCCGCTTGATCACGCGGCAGCGTTCACACATGGGCTTGACGGAGGGGCGTACTTTCATATCAGCGATGCCTGTAGGTGATCCGACCGCGGTTCAGGTCGTACGGGCTGAGCTCCACCTTGACCTTGTCGCCCGGGAGGATGCGGATGTAGTGCTTCCTCATCTTCCCGGAGATGGTTGCCAGCACGGCATGGCCGGCCTCGAGCTGTACCCGGAACATCGTGCTGGGGAGAGCCTCGACGACCTCGCCTTCGACCTCGATCTTCTCTTCCTTAGCCGGCATTTCCTTTCGGGGAATCGGGGGTGAACGGACAGTTCCACGCGCACGGCAAAGCCGCTGCGCGGCGGACGCCTCATCGTAGCAAAGCGGCTCCAGCCCTCGTGAGCACGAGCGGGCCGTTCGCGGTGACCGCGACGGTGTGCTCGAAGTGGGCCGCGAGCGACTCGTCGACCGAGGAAATGGACCAGTCGTCGTCGTGGACGTAGACCTCCGGGCCGCCGGCCGTGATCATCGGCTCGATCGCGAGGGTCATGCCCTCCTGGAGCACCGGGCCGCGGCCGGGCGGGCCGTAATTGGGAATCTGCGGGTCCTCGTGGTAGGAACGGCCGACGCCGTGGCCGACGAGGCTCCGGACGACGGAGAAGCCGGCGTCTTCGACGACTTTCTGGACGGCGTGGGAGATGTCCGACAGCCGGTTGCCCGCCTGGGCCTGCTCGATGCCGGCGGCGAGCGCCTCCTGGCAGACGTCGAGCAGCCGCTGTGCCTCCGGGGTGATCTCCCCCACCGGGATCGTGACGGCGCTGTCGGCGACGAGCCCGTCGAGGGTGACGCCGAGGTCGACGGAGATCAAGTCACCCTCCCGGGCGCGGTACTCGTCCGGGATGCCGTGCACGACCATCGAGTTCGGCGACACGCAGAGCGCCGCCGGGAAACCTTTGTAGCCCTTCGACGTCGGCACGCCGCCGTGCGTGCTGATGTGCTCCTCCGCGAGCCGGTCGAGCTCGAGCATCGAGATGCCCGGCTCGAGGTGCTCGGCGCAGAGCGCCAGGGTCTCGGCGACGAGGGCGCCCGCACGCGCCATTCCCTCGATCTCCTGCCTGCTCTTCCGGATGATCATCAGGCGCGCGCCTGGACTTGCTCGAGCGCGTCGGAGATCTCCGACCAGACCTCGTCGATCGGCCGCTCGCCGTGGATCTGCACGAGGTTGCCGGACAGGCGGTAGTGGTCGACGACCTGCTCGGTCTTCGCGTGGTAATCGGAGAGCCGCCTGTCGATCGCGTCGGGCGTGTCGTCGGCTCGGCCTTCGAGCTCGCCCCGCTTCGTGAGACGGTCGCGAGCGATCGCGTCGTCGAGCTGGAGCAGCAGCACGATCGAGAGCGGACGCTCGATCTCGTCGAGGAGCTCGTCGAGCGCTTCCGCCTGCGCGATGTTGCGCGGGTATCCGTCGAGCACGAAGCCGCCGGAGGCCTTCAGCACTTCCTCGCGGATGAGCGGGATGGTGATCTCGTCGGGGACGAGCTTCCCTTCGTCGAGCAGAGGCCCGACGACCTTGCCGAGGTCCGTGCCGGCGGCGGCGGCAGCGCGGTACAGATCGCCGGTCGCGATGTGCGGTATCTCGTACTCCTCCGCGATCCGCTTCGCCTGCGTGCCCTTGCCGGCGCCCTGCGGCCCGAGAATGAGCACGTTCAGCGGAGGAACCCTTCATAGTGCCGCATCATCATCTGCGACTCCATCTGGCGCATCGTGTCGAGCGCGACGCCGACGACGATCAGCACCGAGGTGCCGCCGAGGGCGCGCGTCGTCGCCTGCGAGAAGCCGAAGTAGCGGATGAAGACGCTC
>Ga0208849_1001301_pt1 | contig 17954 bp, 14 predicted proteins | sample NGESurdeep072012_10_FD_184470 | JGI IMG/M metagenome (GOLD analysis project Ga0208849, IMG submission 184470) | Arctic peat soil microbial communities from Barrow, Alaska - NGEE Surface sample 53-3 deep-072012 (SPAdes) | ecosystem: Environmental > Terrestrial > Soil > Wetlands > Peat ... | reverse complement strand
CCGCGAAATTCGCGTGGTGGACTTGAACCAAAAATTGAAAGAGCATTTGCAGGAGATGTCCAAACGGCGCGCGCCTGATTCGGAATTTTTATTTCCCTCCCCGCAGCGCGGCGAAAAAGACGCGCACGCCAAGACATTCATGGAAAGTTTGCGGCTGGCCAGGGAAAAATCCGGCCTGGCAAATTTCAACTTCCACGATTGCCGTCATTTTTTCATCAGCTATTGCGTGATGAGCGGGATTGATTACATGACGATTGCGCGCTGGGTCGGCCACAAGGACGGCGGCGTGCTGATTGGCAAGGTCTATGGCCACTTGAATAATGAACACGCAAAAACGCAGGCGGCGCGGCTTCAATTCAGTCCGGTGCTGGTGGCAATTTGATTGTTAATTAAAACACCTTTCGTGGTGTTTTAGTTGACATTTGCATATTTATGCACCATATATGGTGCGTTATGAAACTAACCAAACAAGCGACGGATGAGACTGTTCTGGCCGAATTAGGTGGAAGACTGACCCGGATTCGCTTGGAACGGAACCTCACACAAGCCCAACTGGCTAAAGAAGCCGGTGTCTCGAAAAACACAGTGCAGCGCTTGGAAGCGGGCGCGGTGGCAACACAGTTGTCCGGCTTCATCCGCGTGTGCCGCGTGCTCGATGTGATTGAACGCCTTGATCTGCTCGTCCCGGAACCGGTGCCCAGCCCGGTCGCGCAACTGAAAATGGCTGGCAGGAAACGCCAGCGTGCTTCTACCACCAAACCGATCAAACCTTCAGCCAAAAAATGGCAATGGGGAACTGAACGATGACGCTGGCTGAAGTTCAACTTTGGGGACGAACGATTGGCGCTGTTTCGCTGGAAGACGGCGGCCAGTTCGCAGCGTTCCAGTATGACCCGGCGTTCACACGGAGCGGGATTGAAGTTTCGCCCATCACGATGCCATTAAGTAATCGGGTGTATGTTTTTTCGGATTTGCCGCAAAGAACTTTTCACGGCTTGCCCGGCCTGCTGGCCGATTCGTTACCCGACCGGTTTGGCAATGCGTTGATTGATGCGTGGCTGGCGATACAAGGCCGGACGCCCGACAGTTTCAATGCCGTGGAACGGCTTTGCTATATCGGCGCGCGCGGCATGGGTGCGCTGGAGTTTGCGCCATCCATCGGGCCAAAACCGCAGCAGGCGAAGAAGATTGAGATTGATGCCTTGGTCAAACTGGCATCAGAAGTTTTGACCCATCGCAAGAATCTGAAAACCACTTTTGCCAGCGCGAGCCGAAAAAACGCTTTGAACGACATCTTGCGAGTCGGCACTTCTGCCGGTGGCGCGCGGGCGAAAGCGGTCATAGCCTGGAATCGCGAGACCAACGAAGTGCGTTCGGGACAGATTGTGGCGGGAAAAGGATTCGATTACTGGCTGTTGAAATTTGACGGTGTCACCGGTAACAAGGACAAGGAACTCGAAGACCCCAAAGGTTACGGCGCGATTGAATACGCATATTATTTGATGGCAAAGGCGGCGGGCATCACGATGAGCGAGTGCCGACTGCTTGAAGAAAACGGTCGGCGGCATTTCATGACGCGGCGTTTCGACCGACTGGACGGTGGGGAGAAATTACATATGCAATCTCTGTGCGCGCTGGCGCATTTTGATTTTAACAACGCGGGCGCGTATGCTTACGAACAGGCGTTGCTGGTCATCCGCCAGTTGAATTTGCCGATGGACGCGGTGGAAGAACAGTTCCGGCGAATGGCATTTTACATCATCGCCCGCAATCAAGACGACCACGTCAAGAACATCGCCTTCCTGATGGACAAGACCGGTCGCTGGTCGCTCGCGCCCGCCTTCGACGTGACTTACAGTTACAATCCGACCGGCGACTGGACTGCCCGCCATCAGATGACAATGAACGGCAAACGCGACGGATTTACGCTGGCCGACTTTCGCGCCTGCGCCAAGAGCGCCCTGATGAAACGCGGACGCGCCGAAGCCATCGTCGAGGAAGTCCGCGCCACTGTCGCAAAATGGCCAGATTACGCGGAGCAGGCGCAAGTGATGAACACTTGGCGCAAGCAGATTCAACAAAATCTCCGGCTGGATTTGTCACGCGCCTGAAAATTGCCCTGACCCACTACCAAAGCAGAGACGGCAAGCTGGCAATTTATTACGGCATTGATTTTATTGGCGGGCGGTGGCCGTCGTAATTCGCAGTAGGGTTTTACCCCATGAGAAAACTCCAGCTAATCGCGTAGCTTCATCTGATGGTGAACATATTGCCATGCTATCCGGCACGCCCCGTCCAATTTTTTCGCCGCACTTTCCGAATCCATTCTTCATCGCCATCGCGACACCATGAATCATCCAGAACTTAAACGCGTGTTGTTGACCGGTGCCAGCGGTTACGTCGGTGGGCGATTGCTGGTCGAATTACAGCAGCGTGGCATGGCGGTTCGTTGTCTCGCGCGCCGCCCGGAATTTCTTTTGCCAAAAGTCGCGCCGGGAACCGAAGTGGTGGCGGGCGACGTGTTGGATCGGGACAGTCTTGCGCCAGCTATGCGTGGCATCGAGACGGCTTATTATCTGGTGCATTCAATGGCGGCGAACGATTTCGAGGAAACGGATCGTCTGGCCGCGCGCAACTTCGCGGAAGCGGCGCGGGAGGCGGGGGTTCAAAGAATCGCTTATCTCGGCGGCCTCGGCGCCGGCAGCGAACTCTCGTCGCACCTGCGCAGCCGTCAAGAAGTGGGAGACATCCTGCGTTCCACCGGCGTGCCCGTCATCGAGTTTCGCGCTTCAGTCATCATCGGTTCCGGCAGCCTATCCTTTGAAATGATCCGCGCGCTGGTCGAGCGTCTGCCAGTGATGATCGCGCCAAAATGGGTGGCGGTTCTCGCGCAGCCGTTGGCCATCAATGATCTGTTGCAATATCTCATCGCCGCGCGTGATGTGAGCGGACGGGAAAATCAAATTTTTGAAATCGGCGGTCCGGACCGGGTTTCTTACGGTGATTTGATGCGTGAATATGCGCGGCAACGCGGTTTGCGCCGGCTGATGATCCGCGTCCCGCTGCTGACACCGCGATTATCCAGCCTGTGGCTCGGCCTTGTGACGCCGCTCTATGCGCGCATCGGGCGCAAACTTATTGACAGCATTCGCAATCCAACCGTGGTGTGCGACGATTCCGCGTTGAAGGCTTTTGCCATTCGTCCCATGGGCGTTCGCGAAGCGATTGCCAGCGCGTTGCGCAATGAAGACAAAGAATTGGCGGCGACGCGCTGGTCGGATGCGCTGTCGTCGGGCGGCGCAACGCGGCAATGGGGAGGGACGCGATTTGGCAACCGCCTGATTGATTCGCGCCGTGTGCGCGTGGATGTTTTACCAACAATCGCTTTCGAACCCAGATCCAGATTCGGCAGCGGATACGTTTGCGCGAGCATCTGGTTTTTCAAAATGCGCCACACGCGGGCTTGTTCGGGATCAAAATTGTGTTGGATGAGCCACGCTTCAAACCGCTGGTCAACGCGCTGCTCGCGGCTGGGAAATTGATGCTGGCCGAGCGCGGCACGAATAAAATCCAGCAAGGAGGCGTCGGGCTGGTTATAGGCTTCGCGGAGATTGGTTTCGTTGAAAAAGTTTTCCGGCCCACCAAGCGCGGCGGCAAGCTGATCCAATTCTTCATCAGTGGGAATTTCGCCTGCTTGAATTTTGGCGATGATTGCATCCTTCGCGCCGCGCGCGGCGACTTCGCGACTCCATTCGTCCTGATAATCGCGGATGTCCACGCGCATTCCTTCCGGCCCGACTTCAATCCATTTGCGCTCGACGAAACTGTCCTGCACCGAGCCAACGGGGACAACTTTCAAATCACCACGCGGTGGGCGCGGCGGCGGTGATGGCGGCGTGCCTCGTGGTTTAGTGACAACCGCGCCGGTGCCAGGCGGTGGTTTCGTTGGATCAAACTGTGGGTCGTTGAATCGCTCGCTATTGTCAGTGAAATCGTAAATGAGAAATGAATTTTTCAGCGAGCCATCTGGTCGTTTGCAAATACGACTGCCGCGTCCGCGCATCTGCTGATAAAGAATTGCGGAGCGGGTTGGACGCATCATCAAAAGATTTTCGACGCGCGGCGCATCAAAGCCGGTGTCGAGCATTCCAACGGATACGGCGATGACCGGCATTTCTTCGCGCTTGAAACGACGAATGGCGGTCTTTGGATCGGCAACGTCAGTCGTGATAATTTCGGCATACTTGCCTTTCCACTGCGGATATTCGGCATTGAGAAAACGGCAGATTTGCGCGGCATGACGTTTGGTGCAGGCAAATACAATGGCTTTGCGGAAGCCGTTGCTTTCGCGGGAATTTTCAATGCGGACAAATTCTTTGACCTGAAGTTGAATGCGATCCTCGAAACTGATGAGCCGCTCCAAGTCGGTCGGCGAATAATCTCGCCCTCGAAGTTTATGCCTTCCGACGTGATACGGGTTTTGGCACTGTAAATATCATACTCGGCCAGATGTTTATCTTTAATGCCGTCGAGAATCCCGTAACTAAAAACCGGGTTGCCTTGGTCGGTCAGCGGATTCCAGCAGTCGAAAAATTCGTAGGTGTTGCGGATGAGTTTCTTTTCGGTGTCGGAAGCAAAAGCATATCGCCCGATGTCCGGCGTCGCGGTCAGCCCGATATGAATGGCGTCAAAATGAAGCAGCGTGTGTTTGTAGCTGGAATAAATGGAGCGGTGACATTCATCGGTGATGACCAAATCAAAGTAGCCGGAAGAAAAACCGCCCGCGCCGAGTTGCGAGGTGATGGTCGGCAACGTGCCGACGGTGATTTGTCCCTCGCGGCTGCTGCGTCCGCCGGTGAGCAGCACGGACGGGTAATCGTTCAAATAAATATCAAACGTCTCTTCCTTGGCTTGGCGGGCAAGTTCAATGCGGTCAGCAAGAAATAAAACGCGCTGGACTCGTCCGGCTTGGAACAGCCGCTTCAACATCAAGGCCACGGTGAACGTCTTGCCCGTGCCGGTTGCCATTTCGACCAAAAGACGGCGTTTGCCGCTCTCAATTGCCGCGTCAACTTTTTCCAAACATTTTCGTTGGTATTCGCGGACTTCGCGTTCGTCAGAACCAAAGCAAACTGTCTTTTCAATCGGAATTGTTTTGAGCGGGCGGCGCTGGTGACGGAGCGCGACGAGCCGTTCCAAATCGGCACGGGTGAAAAAATTCTCAACAAGCCGTTCAGGATGGTTTTCGTAATCCCAAAAGTAGATGACTTCACCATTGCTGAGAAAAATAAACGGTGCTTTTAGACCGCGAGCGTATTCCTCCGCTTGGGCTTTGGCCGTGATTGGGTCTTTGGAAAAACGCTTGGCCTCGTTCACCGCGAGCGGACGGCCTCGTGAATCGAGCAAAAGATAATCGGCGCGACCGTCGGCGGCAGGTTCTTCGGTGGCGACTTGATTGGCGTCCTCGATGTTCCACCCCGCCTCGCGCAATTTGCGATCAATCACAATCCGGCTGTCAGTTTCTTTGGACATTTGAGCGCCTGTTTCCAATTGATTGCGCGCAGTGTGCGCGGGAAATTTATCAGCGTCAACGCGATTGAACCAAAAGGCTGAAAGTGCAGCCCAGATATTCGGATGAGGATTTGAAATTGGTGCGTGCGGTTCGCATTACATTTTGAACCGGGGACGTTTCGAGCCGGAGCGGATTTTCGCCGGCGTGATGCCTTTGACTGTCAACATGGCCTCGGCGACAGCCCGCATCTGCTCATCCACAACTTTCGGCGGGAGAATTTGCGCGAAGCGGCCTTTCATCTGGTCAATTCCGTCCGGCACGTCGGATTCGCCAAAACCAAAGAATTTTCCATTGCCGCTGCGGATGATGGGCAGGAATTTCTGCTTCTGCACGTCGCGTGCTTCGCCCATGAGAACGATCACCTCCTGCCGGTCGAATGACTCGGACGGTGGTTCGGTCATGTCGAGTTTTTCACCCGGCTTCGCGCATTTCATCCAGGCTTCCAACGCCATGACGGCGGCGGTGGCCGCGTGCGCGATGCACATGAGGCGCGCGGTCGTGGCGAAATCGTCCTTTGCGTGTTCGTCGGCGAGATTATCCGGGATAAACATAAATGAGCCGTTCGCGCCGATCATGAAAAGTGTCGGCGGCATCCGTCCCATGTTGCGCATGGAAAAGTTCGCGTAATGCTCGGCGTTGACGAGCAGGTCGTCGAGCGATTCCGGTTTCGGTTTTGGCTGCACACGGAAAGTTTGAATTGAGAAAGGACTGGACGCAAACGGAATTGGACATTTTGCGGACAGTCGGCTGACACGGAAAGTCCGACGACAGGAACATGGATTGAACACGGTTCTGGATTGTCCGAGGACATGGAAAGCCCATGTCCATTTCATGCCCGCGCCCGGTCTGCGTCCATGGACTGTCCGTGGACACGGATTGTCCCCGGACTGTGCGCGGTTGTCGCGCGAACTGCTTCGCGACTTGCCAACCGGATGCCAACCCGACCGCTTCGTGATTTGCTTCGCGGACTTCACCGGCATTTGCCCGGACATTTACCAACCGTTGCGCGCACATTCATCGCCTGTTTCATGAGACGTTTCCCGCCTCTGCCCGGACACTGCGTGGCTGCTGCCCAGATGCTTCGCAGGACGCTGCGCGTATGCTGCGTGAATTGCTGCGCGGACGCTGCGCGACTTGCCAACCGTCTGCTTCGTGTCTGCCAAGCGGACTGCTTCCCGATTTGCCAACACTCATGCTAACTTGGCTGCTTCGTGACGTGCTTCGCCAAATGCCAACCATTTTGCTAACCGAACTGCTAACCTTGATTTCATTAAGGGGATGGTGTCTATCCAAAATGTTCCGGTTTTCAATTTCAGAAAACCGTCCGCATTCACGTTCGACGGAACGCACAAAATTGGGTGATGATTGGCGCAGTGAACGTCCGTTTCTGAAATCCGAGCGGACAAAGCGGCTGTGGAGTCGCGGGATTTTGGAAACGGACGTTGACTGCCCTGCCATATAGGTTCAGTTCAGAGGCGATTTGTCTGTCCGGTTTCCGTCGCGTCAGCCGGAAAGCCGGACAGTCAAAGCGCCGGTGATTCGCCAAAAATACTGTGACGGATTGAGTTGATGGAAAAGTCCCCCGCAATTTCCAAAGTCACATAATGGAGTTTGAAATCAATCTGGCCGGGTTGCAGCCAGACCGCTTTTCCGACATGGGCAATCCATTTTCCATCCGTTTGATAAGGTGACTCGTGGATATGCCCGCTACAGCCAAGCAACGGTTGATTATCAGTGGCGAACTGAAGCACCGTGGGTGACCCGACACGTTGACCATTGCCGCAAATGTCCATGCCCAATTCCGTCGGCGGCTGATGAACCATCCAGATGCTCCGCCGCATTTCACCTTCGGCCAACTGGTTTTTTAGCCGTTCCAATTCCTGTTTTATGGACGGTTTGGCGGACAGATGTTCCACCAAACTTTTCAACGGCACAAATTCGCCGTGTTCGTTCACGGTCAACCCTTCGCCGCAGAATTGTTCCGGGCAGGTCAGAAATTTTTCGTCCGGCACGCACCAGTGTTTATAGCCGAACGGATAATCACGGACTTTGTTCATACCGCAAAACACCAATCCATCCTCGCGGTGAACCCGCCCGTTCAAATTGATGCACAGCCCCTTCGCCTCCAGCTTGTCGAGCAACGGTTCAAGAATGTGAAAATCATCATTGCCCAAATATGTCAACACCGTGGCCGAATCGCTGCGTTTCATTTCCCGGAAATAAGTTCCCATTTCCGAAAAGAATTTTTTCTGTGCCGCATAACCGCCGGTTTTTGGCAACAGGTCGCCGGCGATTAAAATAAAACGCGGTTTTTCGCGGCTGACGGCTTTCACCAACTCCTTCCACTTGGGAATCCACTGATGCAGGTCGCTGGTGACGAGGATTTTCATTTGAATCTTTGAATTATTGATCTTTCGGCCAGTTCAAAGTCGGGCCCGCCGGAAAAAAACGAGACGGTGGAATTCTAAAAGCTGCAGCGAAGAATGCGATTCGCTTGTCAGTCACGGCAGAACGGCGAGTTTCAATATTGGCAATGATGTCGCGGCTTATGTAACACCCAAGCACTTGCATTCTGGCGGCGAGAAATTCCTGTGTCCAGCCTGCTTGATACCGAAATTTGGCGATATTTCGTCCGATGATATTTGCATTTCGTGACATATATCCGTCCTGATTTATTCCTTTACTCAATCCTCCGGTCGCTCGCCGCTCGGTGCCATCTTCACCAGCTTGGGATCAAACTGGCCGAGCACGGTGACTAAATCATTTTGTGCCGCCATCACTTCACGGATGTTTTTGTAGGCCATCGGCACTTCGTCGAGTCCGGCGGAAATTAAAGTCACCCCACGCTCGCGCAAAAGTCGGTTCACGTCTTTCCAGTTGAATTTTTCGTTCGCGGCTTTGCGGCTCATTGTGCGGCCTGCGCCGTGTGACGCCGAGTTCAACGACTCGGCATTGCCTTTGCCGCTCACGACGAAGCCCGGCGTTGCCATTGAACCGGGGATGATTCCCAAAACGCCCGCGCCTGCGGGTGTTGCGCCTTTGCGATGCACGATTACCTCGCGTTCAACGCCGCCGATGACGTGCTTTTCTTTCCACGCGAAGTTGTGGTGGTTCTCCAGATCGAGCAAAACTGTCGCGCCGAGATTTTCTGCGATGTGGCGGTGGATGCACGCGTGGTTCGCTGCCGCGTATTGGCCCATCAACTCCATCGCATTCCAATATTCCTGACCTTCCTGCGAATCAAGCGACAGCCATGCAAGCCATTTCAATTCGGTTGGCAAATCAGGAAACTGGCTGAATGCAATCTTGCTGTAATGATCGCACACCGCCGCGCCTGTGCCACGACTGCCGCTGTGCGAGAGCAACGCCACATAAGTTCCCGCTTCAAGGTCGTTGATCTTCGAGTGCGCGGTAAAAATACCGAACTCCACGAAATGATTTCCGCTGCCGCTCGTGCCGAGTTGCGACCACGCGCGATCCTTGTTCTGCTTCGTGATCAGGCTGACCGACCAATCCGCGTCCAGCACGTCGTGCATGCGGCGTTCCTTGAAATTCGCGCCCACGCCGAAGCGCGTCTCCGCCTCGATGGCGCGCGTGAGGCGATCCTGCTTTTGCTCCAGGTCGAGCAACGGAATATCCAGCACCGTCATCTTCATGCGGCAGGCGATGTCCACGCCCACGGCGTAGGGAATCACCGCGTTGTCCGTGGCCAGCACGCCGCCGATGGGCAGGCCGTAGCCGACGTGCGCGTCCGGCAACAGACACGCCTTCTCCATCTGCATCACCGCGTCGTGTTCGAGACCTTCGCCCCACTGCCGATATTTCACCGGCTCAGTGCGCGGCGGTGGCGGCGCGTTGAGCAACGCCTTCGCGAACTCGCCGCGCAACGGGTCGTCCACGAACGCCGCCGGATTGGCGACAATGGCCGCGACTTCCTCGTGCAACCGCGACTTGTCGCCGCCGCCGAGGATGAATTTGGAAATAAAATCCGTCGCACGGCGGGTCGCCTGTCCCAACGGCACGCCGAGACGGAGAAAATCTTTGGTGTTCACAAATATATTTATTATTTGTCGGTGGTTGGTTTATCAGGGTCAAGAAAACCAATAGTTTTTCCGTCAACCAACTCCATAATCAGAGCCAAAGGATGATTCGCGCGGATTTCACCAAGTGTCGCCATTTCTGAAAGCGAAGATAAATTAAGGCGCGAGTCCGCTTCTATATCCGGACGAATCTCTTCTGCAAAAGAAAGCCACCAATCATACGACGGATATGTTTCAGTTCCGCTGCTCCATCGGAGTCCCAGCGAAATCCAGCAAAATTTTTCACCTTCGATGAAGCCAGTGTCTTGGAAATATTCACAACGCCCGGTGAATCTTTTATCTTTGAGCATTTTCAAAAAGGCTTTCAATATGTGCGCGGAATCAACTTTGCCGTTTCGTTCGACCTCTAGGGTGAACACATATCCAGCTTTATCGTCACCAATTGGCATTGAAGTTACAGATTGGTTTTCCTCGTCTAGGAAACGCGTCTTCACGTTTGCATTTCCTGATCCCTCGACGGTCTCAAATCTCCCGTTCAGATAAAGGCTCAATTCATTGAGCGTTTTTCCGAATACGACGTGTTGTTGCAACTCAATAAAATCAATTGCATGGAATTTAGCTTGAGCTTTGCGACTCGCCGCAATCAATTCGTTGGCAACTTTGGGCCAAGGAAGCGATAGATTCGTTGTAGAGAGCAGAGCAATTCCGTGAATTGTTTTCACAGCATCGAGATTGATGCAGATTTCAGAACCATGCTTCGTGTAGATAGTTTTCCGTTGTCTTAACATCCGAACACTTCCGCCCAGTTGGGCAACTGCCTTTTGAAAATTCGAGAACACATTCGACGCTCGTCTTTCTGTGGTCTGGGTTGGATTCCGTTCCAACATTGCCATGACTTTCGATTGGATGATGAGCAGTTCGCCAACTCCGACAACAAGCACATCACAAAATTCTCGTTTGTTCGGTCCATCGTTGAATTGAGGATTCAAATGTGCTGTCCCAGGATAATTTGCTTCCAGAAGCAAATATGCAGATTTTTCAAGCCCGCCACCTTCGTCCGGGTCATCCACTGTGAACGTGCCCGATTCAATCGAACTCACTTCGACAGGATGAAGATTCTCAAACTGAAGCGGAATTGCATTCCAGCTTTGCGCTTCGGAAGAACCGTCGCCCTGATGCCATTTTGAAATGCTAACTTCTGCCAAGTCCATCGCTTCGATGAGCAGTGTGCGACGATTCCCTTGATAGTGCGGCAAAGTGCGATTCAAATTTGCGGCTGCAATGTTCGCGTGTTCTTTATCCCAAGAAACTTTGCCTACAACGACGGGGCGAACCAGTTCGTCAAAGAACGTGACCAAAGCGCTTTCCTTTTCAAGTATTGCTAGGAAAAGTTTTTGTTCCCTCGCGATCTCTTGCGGATGATGAATAAAAATGGGGTCGTTTTTATCATCTTCAATCCGCAAACCCACTACGCGAAATGTTCTGCTTGAAGTATGTATTGAGGTTGTCACGAGCGTGACAGGTGCTCCTTTGAGAACAGCTTTCATCAAATCCGTGGTCAATTTGATTGCAAATTCAATCGAATCACCATTGACCAGCTCTGGCCAAATTCCGGTGTGAGAGCCAACCATGCGCTCGTATGTTTCTTTGCAAGGAAGAAGCATGATTTTATTGTAATTATTAAATTTTGGAAGAGCGAGCTTTGACACTCGCCCTCCCGGTGTTTCATTCATTGAGGAACAGTTTCCATTCCGCGATGCCGTGGGCGTTGCGGAGGAGCGCCGTCACCGGCAGTTCCTTCGGCGCGCGCGGCTCGTGGAGCAGCTTCAAGCCGGCTTCGTGCGGCAGGCGGTTGCCCTTGCGGGTGTTCACCTGCTTGCTCGACCACACGAGGTTTTCCCACGTGTCCGGGCCGCCGCGCGAGCGGGGCACGACGTGGTCGAGGCTGCCTTCGTCCGGGCGCAGCAACGCGCCGGTGTATTGGCAGCGGTTGCCGTCGCGCTCGCGGATGGCGCGGGCGCAGAGCTTCGGGCGCTTCTTCGGCACGCGCGCGTAGTTCATGGCCACGATGACGGTCGGCACGCGGATCGCGCCATGCACGGTGCGCACGGCATTGTCACCGTCGCGAACCGGCAGCGTGATCCACTCATCCCACGCGACGGGGCGGAGTGCTTCCGCACGGGCACCTTCGCCAAGTTCGATTTCGAGCGCGGTCGCCACGTTGGTTGCCATCTGGCAGAACGCATCTGCCGGCGTGCGAATGTTGATCGCCTGCCAGTTGCGGTTGAGCACGAGCACGATGGTTTTGTTTAATATGTCGGACATAAATTTTTGGTGTTTGTTCTTTATTGAAAATTGGCTGCCTCGCTTGGATTCGCACCAAGACCGCCGGTGTCAGAGACCAGCACGCTGCTGTTACGCCACGAGGCAAATGGTCGCCTGGGAAGGTTCTGCCCCCTCGACTTCTGGGTGTAGGCCAGACGTGATTCTATTTCACCACCAGGCGGTCGAAGCTCGACTTGCCAAAACTGGCTGCGGGAGCCGGATTTGCACCGGCAACTGCGCTTTCAAAGAGCGCCAAGTTGCTATTACTCCATCCCGCAATAAATTGGTGGCCCGCCAGGGTAACGCGCCCTGTTCTGCGGATTAAAAGTCCGCTGCATCACTTTAATGCTTGCAGGCCAAATTGGTGCTCGTGGTCAGATTCGCACTGACACTGGCGACGCTCTCGACGTCGTGCCTCTGCTAGTTGGGCTACACGAGCAAACACCTCCGGTCGGTCTCTTCCACCGACTCATGCCTCGAAATGAACGAGGTCGCTTGAGCTACTTCGCGCTCGGAGATGTAAAATGGTCGGCGTGCCGGGTAACGCTCCCGGACTCGGCACTGATCTAGTGCGATTCCGTTTATAAAACGGACGGTTCTCTTTGAACTACACGCCGATGGCGGAATGCCGTGGACTTGCGCCACTTGCCCGAAAGCACGCACTCGTTAGCACCGAGGCCCGGCTCGCTCGTCCGGTTGACATTCCAAATTGGTCCGCGTGGCAGGACTTGCACCTGCAACCTTTCCGTTTTGAGCGGAACGCCTCTTCATTGGGCTACACGCGGTGGTGCCCACGGTCGGACTCGCACCGACACTGTGCGCGTTTTAAGTGCGCCGTCTCTGCGTTGGACTACGTGGGCAAAATAAATTTGGTAGCGCGTGAAGGATTTGCACCTTCAACCTTCCCGTCCTGAGCGGGACGCCTCTTCTGTTGGGCTAACGCGCCGAAAAATTGGTGCACCCGGCAGGACTCCCACCTGCAAACTCTCCGTTCGAAGCGGAGGATGATAATAATTTCACCACGGATGCGAAATGGGGCCGACGGAGAGACTCGCACTCTCGTGGGGCAATGCCCGGCAGTTTACAAAACTGCTGCTGTCGCTGCTGAGCCACATCGGCAAAATGGTGGGTTGCCTCGGATTCGCACCGAGTTCTCGCCGGTTAAGAGCCGGGACTTCACTGTCAAAGTTTGCAACCCGAACGCGAACGCGAAGGCGGAGTTGAACCACCGCAGTCAGGTCTGTGAAGTCCTGACCGGCACCGGTGTTCGCGTCGCGAAAATGGTCGAGCATCAGGGTAGCGCGCCCTGTATTCCGGTTTGGAAGACCGGCGTGTATCTCTCAACACCTATGCTCGTTGGAATCCCGTGCTGGAATCGCACCAGCCTCTACGGTTTTGCAAACCGCCGCCTGAACTGCTCGGCCAACGGGATATGAAATTAAAGTGCGGATGGAGATTTTCATCTCCGTCCGCGTTGATTAACTACCGCGAACAAAGTCCGCGATCACGGCAGGCGCCGTCGTGTCGAAGCCAACCACGTCCATCATGCCGCGGTCGTTCGGGTCGGCGAGGGTGAAGCTATTGGAGGTCATGCCCACAACAACCGCCTTCGCGTCACCGACGAACTCGCTGCGATACTGGCGCAGCGCCTGTGCCGGGTGGATGTTGCCCGCCCACGTTTCGCTGTCCGTGTAGGTGATGAAGCCCGACACGTCCAACTTGTTGCGTGCAGCCCACAGCATCGGCAGCGCGCAGTCCGTGCCACCCATCGGGATGGCTTCGACGCGCTTGATGACGTCCGCCAGCCGCATACGTGGCGAGAGGTTCACACGGGTTATACCCGATTCACCACCGCCCCACTTGCCACCATGACCACTAGCCGCAGCCGAGAACGCGATGATCTCGTGTTCTGGTTCGGTCGCCGCCGTGATGAGTGCCATCGCCGCGCTTGCTTCGCGTGCCGAGATGCACGAACCAGCGATCATCGAGCCGGCCATCGAACCGCTCACGTCGAGCGCGAGCAGCACCGGCTTGCCGCATGGTTCTACGTTCTGGAACGTCGCGTAGAACGCTTCGTCCAGCGCATCCACGACCGCCGTAACCGGCGACCACTTGAGCGCACCCTTGTCACCGTGACCCTGGGCGTAGATTTTCTGCGCCACGAGGACCGCGAGCGGGTGAATACGCGCACGCTTGAGCGCCGTCGCGTCGCGCAGCTTGCGGACGATGAGACGCTTTGCGTCGCTGAACGGCGCAAGCAGACCGAGGCTCGTCATCTTGCCGAGGTTGCGGATCATCGCCGTCATCGGCATCCGTTCGAGCAACGCTTCCCATACCACCGCTTCGTTGAGCCACTGCGTCGGAATCGCTTCGCGTGGCAGGTCGAACTCGTCAATGAGATTCACGATTTCGCCTGCAATTGAAGCACGCTTCGCTTGCTCAAACGCTTGAACGAGCTTCGGCAGTTCGCCGACCGCAGCATACTTTGCGACACGATCTTCACCGCGAACCTTGCGCTTCACTTCGCGTTCGCCGAGCGAATCCGCGCCAGCCAGCATCCAGCGAAAGATCGCGTCGTGCTGCACGGACGGAGCCTTCGGGTGAGCGAGGCGGAGCAGGTCCGCGTGCGACCAGCCATCACGCTGCTGATACTTCACGGCCTGGTGAGCGAGGTCATCGGCACCGCGATCCACATACCAGTGCCCGACAGCGTTGCGCAGACCGCGACCCCAACCGCGCATCGCGTTCACGTATTCCGCGAAGTGGAACAGGTGCGTGCCGATGCGGCAGACCATGCTCAAATTCGCGAACGCGTGCGTCTTCGCCTGCGTGTCGCCCTGAGTCACGACGAGCGCGAGGGCGAAGATGGCTGGATCATTCTTCGGCGCGCGACCGGCTTCGCTGATTTCAACGATGCGGTTCACGGCACGAACGCCGTCGGCCTTGATGCAGCGGATGAGCGCGTCGTGGTTCTGCTTCACGAGTTCGCGTTCACCGATGTAATACGTGCCGCCTTCGGCACCGAGAATCAGGAAGCGATCGAGCCGCGTCCAGTCATCCACCTGCCACGAGTAGCCGCTGTTCGAGTTGCGAACCTGGGTCGAACCCGGAATCGGCTGCGACTGCGGCGTCACGCGGCGGTTGAAGGGCTTTGCATAATTGATAGCCATAATGGTTTTCCTTTCGATTTGTGTGCCGCCAACTCCCGACACGCTGATTTGATTGCACTGCGGACAAGTTGGTGAACTTGGGATTGGTCATTTACAGTGATAACCCAAGTTCTTCGGCCCACAGAAATTGCTTGGTAACTACTCGCGGAAAAAAGTGATTCCGATTTGCGCCGTCGTAACGCCCGGAGCGGAGACAGCAGTTTCTAAAAGCTGCGTCCTGAACCACACGGGCATGGGTCGTTGCGGCCCAACTTTTCGTTGAGCTCCTTGTCCCCATGCACGATGCGCACGCCGCGTTTCACCTGCGTCTCGGATGGGAATCCTTTGCGACGTTTGCTGGTGATTTCGAAGTTGGATTCTTCCCATTCATGTTTGTGTGCCATACGGCCTCCGTGGTTGATGGTTGCGGTTGAATCATTGCGGCACGCGCCGCGATAAAATTGCAGATGGGCAAGGGACGACGCGGGGATTGCTCTACCAACTGAGCTACCGGGGCAGCTTGAGCCCCGGATTGGAGTCGAACCAATGACAGATAACCCGATGTCTTCGGCCCATCGAAAAGCGAGCGGACAAGAAGCGATGGTGGATGTTGACTGCTGCTCTATCCAATTGAGCTACTCGCGCCGAACGCGAGGGCGGATTCGAACCGCCAACCAACAGTTCCGATAACCCACAATCTACGGCCCGCAAAAAACCGACGGATAAAGAACGAACTGGGGATTACGTGCTCTACCATTGAGCTACTCCGGCGTCTGGTGCCGAAGGCTGGACTCGAACCAGCGACCACGTCGTTATGAGCGATAACCCAATCCTGCGACCCGTCGAAAAATGGAAGACGGACAAAGGGCGAGTTGGGAAGTCATCGGTTACCCGATGGTGCGGGATTTGCACCCGCTCGCGGTTTCCCGCTTACGATAACCCAAACTCAACGGCCCGTCTAAACTGACGCTCCCGATGGGAATCGAACCCACATTTCCCGGTTATCTTCCGGGTGTTCTATCGCAGTTGAACTACGGGTTAATCCGACAAACTGCACAAATTTCTTTGTGCAGTTTGCGGACGCGGTCTTGCGCCGAAGACAGCGCAATGGCGCGCTTCGGCAAAGGCAGATGGACAAGTGACGTGATCGAACGGAGGCATTCCATGCCGGGAATCGAACCCGGAGCGCTTATGCTTTCGCCCAAGACGCTACGCCCTCCTGTGTTTGGTGGAGGATAAACGATCAACTTCGGCCCATCTAAATTGGTCAGGAAGCCGGGATTTGCACCCGAACCGTCGCGTTCACAACGCGAAGTGCTGCTATTACACCACGATCCTGATTTGAAATTGGAGCCTCTGGTCGGACTTGCACCGACGAATAGCGGTTTACGAAACCGCTCCTGTGGCTGCTGAGGCACAGAGGCGAAATGGTGCTCTCACGTGGACTTGCACCACGAACCTCCGCCTTCGCAGAGCGGCGTGCAGAACTAATTACACCTTGAGAGCAAATTGGTATCCGTGGCCGGACTCGCACCGGCTAGGTTCTGCTTGAAGGGCAGATCGCGCGAGCTGCTTTGCATTCACGGACGATATGGCCACTGGAGTCGGGATTGCGCCGACACCTCCGGTGCTTCAGACCGGCGTGCAGACTGACTACACCATCCAGTGAAATCGGATTTGCGATTTACGATTGTCGCGTTCTGCTTTGAATCAGAAGCGGCACATTGGTTGAGCGCGTTGGGCGAAACGAAATTCGCGCGACGCGTCCGATGCGCGAAGGTTTGTAACTACGGCGAATGAGTAATTTTCTTTTGAAGCGAATTGGCATTTTCATAATTGATCCTTTGGTTGAATTTGAAAGTGGTCGTCCCGGCAGGTAGCGCTCCTGCGTCTTCCGGTTATCAGCCGGGTGCTCTGCTTTTGAGCTACGGGACGTGGCGGAAGGCGTCGGTAATGCTCCGACCTCGGCGATGCCGATCTTGTTTTCGAGACAAGTGCAGCCAGCTTATATCTGCCTGCCTTCCAAAATTGGCTGCCAGGGTTGGACTCGCACCAACACCGCACGGCTTAACAGGCCGGCGTGCTACTTTGACACTACCTGGCAATGGTGCTGCCGGCAGGATTCTCACCTGCATCGTTCCGTTTAGAAGACGGATGCCTCATATATTCGACCACGGCAGCGATTTGAAATTGGTCAGCGCGGCAGGATTTGCACCTGCGATCCCTCGGTCCCAAGCCGAGTGCGTTGGCTGCTACGCTACGCGCTGATGCTCCGAGCGATTTTAAGAAACGCTGGAGTGGAGAAACGCGGTGCCGAAACCCTGGGAATCGGCCTCGCGGTAAGGTTTGAAATTGGCGCTCTCGATGGGACTTGCACCCACACTCTTCCCGCAGACAACGGGCTGCTTTTCTATTCAGCTACGAGAGCGAAATGGTGGGAAGTGCTGGTAACGCTCCAGTCGTCGCTTCCGGTTTTATTTTGCGACACCCGATTTACAGTCGGGCAGCCGGATCACTTCCCATATAGATATTGGTTGCGGGGGTGGGAGTTGCACCCACAGAGGTAGAGCTTATGAAACTCACCTGAATCTGATTCTCCCCGCAGTTGAAATTGGTGGAGTCGGTGGGTAACGCTCCCACATCAACTTGCTTGCAAGGCAAGTGCATTGCTTGTCTGCCACGACCCCAGGAAAATTGGCAGGCCGCCTTGGTGCTGCCCCAAGCAAACTGAGTTTTGGAGACTCTGGTGCGCAAGCTGGCGCGCGGCCTATTAAAAAAATTGGTGCGGTTGCCGGGAATCGCACCCGGACGTGCTCCTTGGCAAGAAGCCATTCTGCTGTTAAATCACAACCGCGAAAGTAAAAGGGC
>Ga0208849_1001300_pt1 | contig 17987 bp, 21 predicted proteins | sample NGESurdeep072012_10_FD_184470 | JGI IMG/M metagenome (GOLD analysis project Ga0208849, IMG submission 184470) | Arctic peat soil microbial communities from Barrow, Alaska - NGEE Surface sample 53-3 deep-072012 (SPAdes) | ecosystem: Environmental > Terrestrial > Soil > Wetlands > Peat ... | reverse complement strand
CTTTGCCTCAGCTAAGGCAGGGCGGCACGATTCAACCGGTCTCCGATCGCAACGCTATTCAGCCGAGTTCGACCAGGGGCTCGCCGCGCTCAAGCGGCTCGATCGACTGCCTCAGGTTGTGCCCCAGTAACAGCTTCAGATTTGCGTTTGTCGTGTTGCCGCAAGTCAGCCAAATGACCCGCGGCGGCGGGCCAAGCCTTTCGAGGATCGCAACGAAGTCGGCATCCTTGGTGATCAGAACCACATCGGTCCTTCGCGCGGCATCGAAAATATCTCGGTCCCTGGCGCGCTCAAGACCCAAATCCCGGAGGGCAGCCGCGTCAATCCCGAAGTTTTGCGTAATCCACGCCGCCAGCAGCGGCAAGAGATGCGCGTCCAGCCAAATTCTCATGCCGCGATGACGGGATGGTCCACTCGGCGGGAGGCAAACTCCAGCGCAGCTTTGATATCGTCAGCTTCAAGATCGGGGTGCTCCGCGAGAATTTCCTCGTGGCTCATCCCCGCCGCAAGGAGATCCAGAACATCGCTCACCCGGAAGCGCAGCCCACGGATGCACGGCCGCCCGCCGCACTTGCCGGGCTCTGAGGTGATACGGGAGATCAGGTCGCTCATGTATGCAGCTTACCACTGTCGCGGATGCGGCGCCACCGATGCGGGCAAGATGGTCGGGTCAAGCCCGACCACAAGCACCCGCGGTCTCAAGACCTACTCCCTCCCCTCCGGCAGCAACACTTCCCGCTTCCCCTGGTGGTTCGGCCTTGAGATCACGCCTTCTTCTTCCATCCGCTCGACGATGCGGGCGGCGCGGTTGTAGCCGATTTCGAGGCGGCGCTGGATGTAGCTGGTTGTCGCCTTGCGTTCGCGCACGCCTCCCCGCGCCACCGGTCCGCGCAAAGCGCGGCCGGAGCGTAAACTCCAGCGGGGATCCACATCCGAGTGAACGCGCTCCTCCATCTCGCGCGACCTGCCATTTGAGCGCCACCACCGCCTTCTTCGGATCGGTGACCACGGGGGAGAGCAGATGGGGGATGCCTTCGTAGACGGAGAGCTCCAGCATCTTGGGATCGATGAGGCGCTGTGATTCAGGCCGCCGATGTGGCCCGCACGGGCAGCGCGACCGTTTCCAGCGTGGAAAGATCGAAACGCTGCGAAGCCAGATCGATGTCGAACCCGACAACCTGCCCGGATGCATCGAGATCGACGACCAGACCCTCAGCCACTTCGCGTGTCTCTGCCCCCGGTGTGGGTTTCAGCTCGATATAGAGGCTGTCGGTGTCGGCGTAGTAATGCAGCTTCATGGGGCGCTCACCTTGAAATTGCGGTCGAAGAACACGTTGTGGACCGTCACTCCGTCGGCCAGTGTAACAACCCGGAGGAACCTTGTCTTGCCGTCGCGTGGATCGACGACGGCTCCCCAGAACCGCAGACGGCCGTTGGGCTGGGTTTCGCGGCGGATCGGCCTGGCAAGAAATTGGGTCACACCAGGCGCGGTCGATGTAGGGGCGCTTACGAAGGACCTGCTCTTCGAAGTAGCGGGTCGTCTTCATTGGTGGCGCTCACGGGGCGGGACGGAACAGCAGCCAGTTTAACCGCGCAATGATGCGGGGGGAATAGTCATTCGGCGCGACGCAATCCCTTTGCAATTCAGGCAAAAGATCCCCTGCGTTCTGTCCATTCGCGGCCCCGGTAACGGGAGTCCGTTGCCCGAAAGGGAGAGATTTGGCCCGGGGAAGCCTCACGGCTCCCCTTGGTTTTTTTGGCCGTCGCGATCTGCAATTTTCCCTAGCTACGGCGCCGGGAAACCGGTGTCCGCGTCCCGAAAGAGAGTGAATTGCCAAGGGAGTCCCGCGAGGGGCTCCCTTTGGTTTTTTGGCCCGGTCGCCGCAATCCCGTGCCGGCCAACCTGTCACCCAATTTGTCTGTCTCACCCAAAGGGTGCAGTCCAGTAATTATCCGAGACGCCCCGGACGAATGCACCATCTGCTTTCAAAGGCATATCTTGGATGCGTTACAAGGCATCATTCATCTTGCTCTCCTGATGATTTCGCAGCGAAAACACGCACCCGGGCCGCTGACAGCGGTCAACGCATTCAAGTTTTCAGCCTTTGAATATATTTTCGCGGTGAAACCGCAGGAATTGGGAATGCGGCCAGAATTCCTGCCGCCCTTTAGGCAGTCGCAGCTTGCCGTCGGGATTGAGCATGCGCTCGACCGGTTCAGGGACTCTCCCCTTCGCCAAGAGCAACGAATAGTCGTCGCTGATTGACAACAAACCTCGATCGAACATCCAGTGAACCGTTCCGGACAATGCCAAGCCGTTGCGCACGGAATCCGGGCCCGATGCGGCCACAGGTTTTATGTGCGCCGCCTGAGCTTCGGAACGACCGCCTCCGTTGATAATGCGAAGTCCAGTGATCGCGCACGTGTTGTCGTAGGCGGCTTTAACTGCGGTCGCGAATGCCGCGTCGCGAAACGGGCGCGATACGACTCGCTCAATGATCGGTCGCTCGAACGTCGCCGGCTCGTCGGCCCAATTCGACGGAGAATGCTTTGCGTCCTCTGTTGGCGCTAGCACCTGCGAAAATCCGCGTTTCAAAATCAGGTCGTATTCCGACTCCGGAATCGATCGAACCGACCTTCCGAATTGACCCTTGTTCGTGCCACCATCGTCACGCAGAAGTCCGGATTCGTAATAGTGGTCGCCCTCTCGAAAGGGCACCGCGTCATCGAACTCCAGATAATCCGAGACAAACGCATAGAAGTGATCCGGGAGTGCAGGGTCCGGTTGAATCGCGTTCAACCGTGCGGTCGCGAAGTATGCTTGGCGTCCTCCGGTACTACCAAGATCGCCGCTTGTCCGGCGCGGCTCGTAGTAGATGATCCAATCGCCCACCGCGGCCTCAGCCTGCCGCAAATATGTTCTCGGGAAGTGGTAGCGAAACTCGGGAAGGTCGTCGTAGGTGGGATCGACCTTGGTGGTGAAAACCGCCTTGCTCATCGAATCAGTATGTGCTCGTGCGCCAGTCTCCTCTTTATTCTGATTCCTTCACATACTGAACAACAGACTCTTGGTATATCCTCTGGCAGTATGGCCCGGAAGTCGGCTACCTTGACTCAGGAAGGGGCCGTCATGGCTATAAAGAAACAGGAATTTTACGAAGGCGCCGCGCTGCATCTAATCGCGCGAAGCGGTAAGGTGCTCGCTCTACGATATGAATCACCGTTTTTCTTGTTCAACGGTCATCTGTCTGTCCTTCTGAAATACAGTACGAAGGGACGAAGTCCATGGGGATTCACGTTTACGGTTGACGAGCAGGAGCTCTTGGTGGCCCAGGCCTCCAAGTGCAAAACAGCAATCGGCCTCATCTGCGGCGCAGACGGCGTGGCCGCATTCGATTTCGACTCATATTTGAGGATTGCTGAGCCAAAAGCAGTGGCGATTCACGTCGCCTGCTTTCGCGATCACGGCAAACACTATGAGGTAACTGGTCCGGATGGGACCATAGGCAGAAAGGTGTCCCCCTCAAGCTGGCAAAGGTTACTTGAAGGCTAGGGAGTACATGGGATGAATCACTCGGACCAAGTCTTGGCGCTGCTCACAAAGCAAATCGGAAACGAAGCCGAGGTCCACGACATTAGCGTTACCGCCAAAGAGGTGGTTGGCAAGTGGGTCAATCCATTGAGCGGCGGGACCGAGGAAACAAACGGTTTGGTGTACGGACTGGTCCAAAGTGGCAAGACAGGCGTCTTGACGGTGACGGGAGCGATGGGCGCAGACGAGGGATACCGCACGATAGTAGTGCTCACGTCGGACAATGATCCACTATATGACCAGACGTTCGGTCGAGTGCAAGAGGCGTTCCCTGGTATCGATATTATTGGAAAGAGCGACTTCAAGGATGCAAACGCGTTCTTGCAGAGGGTTAAGGTCGGGACATGCGCAATTGTAACGACAAAGAACTCAAGCCATTTGAAGACACTCATTGAAAATTTCAAAACCGGCAAAGTGCGGGGGCTCACCTGTCTCATTATCGATGACGAGGCTGATCAGGCGAGCCTTAACACACTCGCAAGACGAGACGATGGACGAAGGAGCGCGATTAACGATCGAATTGCAGAATTGCGTGCGTTCTTTGACAAGAATACGTATTTGCAGGTTACCGCGACGCCGCAGGCGCTGTTCCTCCAAACTCCTGGCCACAGCTTCCGCCCGAAATTTACTGTTCTAAGTCATCCTGGTCGCGACTACGTCGGCGGAGATGACTTCTTTGGTGACCACTCGAAGCTTGTTCGGGAATTTGACCCCAATGATATTGCCGTGCTTGCACCTGGGCCACAACCAACGCCAGCGCTTGCGATTCCCAAATCATTGGCGAGGGCCTTGGACACTTTTATGGTCGGCGCAACTTTCAAGCGGACAAAAGATGCGGATCAAAATTGTGCGTTCTTGTGCCATGTGAGCACCCGTACTTCCGACCACAATCACATCGTCAATTTGTTGAGAAAATATAAAACGGATTTGGCGGCAGGGCTGAAGGATAAGGACCAGAAGGTCATTGCTAGGCTTAAAGCGGCGTATGACGACTTGGCGGCTACGCATGCGGGGCTAGCCAAGAGCTCTTTCAACGATCTCTTGGAGGCAGTCGAATTCTTCTCGCCTGGCATTGTAATAAAGCTCGTTAATGGCGAGACTGATGAAGACGTTGCGGTCAGATCACCCTACAACCTGTTCGTCGGCGGCAATAAGCTGGGTCGCGGTGTAACGATAAGGAATTTGTTGGTTAGCTATTATGGCAGACATCCGAAGAAACCCCAAGCCGACACTGTGTTGCAGCACGCGCGCATGTACGGCTATCGAAGAAAAGATATCGGCCTGCTGAGGTTGTTCCTTCCGCCAACTTTGCACGTGGTATTCCGAGCGATTAACAAGATGGAGAACGGTCTGCGGGACCTAATTGCAAGAAACCCCAATGAAGAATTTCGAGGGATATATGTGGAGGGCGGCCTTAATCCCACGCGCAAGAACATCTTAGCGCCAGGATCCGTTGGCGTTTACACAGGCGGCAGCAATTACAACCCGGCCCAGGTTGTACGTGACGCGTCAGTGAAGGCATCTACAGGCAAGATCGACAAATTGCTCACGAACATTGCGAACAAAGGCTTTTCGGAGATGTCGATTGGGGATTTGAAGTCGATTATCGAGTCGACAAAGCCGGATGAATCTGCCTCCGAACGAGTTTGGGATTCGATTGCCGTCGGGGAATCGCTCACCCAATTTTCAAGACTTAACAAGCAGTCAACTGGCTATGTCTATGTCGATCGAGATCGTGACCTTGACGCAAATCGTCGCGAGACTGCCGGCATTTTGACCGGTGGAGAGGTGGGGGCGGTGCCAGGCGACAAGATTGCGCTCTATATGCTCCGGACAAAATCAGGTCGTGGAAAGGAGCCGTCCTGGTGGCCACAGATTAGATTTCCCGACGGTCGTTACGCGTTTGCATTCGCAATCTAGGACGTTAGATTCCCCATATGGCGAAGCGAACAAATGCGACCCTTTGTGCGATAGATTTATTTTCGGGGTGCGGCGGGTTGACTCTCGGGCTGAAACAGGCGGGCTTCGACGTTGTTAGCGCAATAGAGATAGACCCGATCGCTGCGAACACATTCAAAGCGAACCACCCCGAGGTCTTGGTGAAGCAGTCGGACGTTCGGAAAATCTCTGCAACGGCGCTGCGTCGCGAATTGAAGATTCGCCGAGGTCAACTTGATTTGCTTGCCGGATGTCCGCCGTGCCAGGGATTTTCGTCGCTTCGTACGCTGAACAGGGCTCAAAGGAATAGGGATCCGCGAAATAACCTAGTCCATCAGATGCTGCGGTTCGCACACGCGTTTCGACCGAAGGTAGTAATGATGGAAAATGTTCCGGACCTAGTGCGCCATAAGCCGTTTGACGACTTATGTCGGGGCCTCGAGAAACTTGGTTACACAGTTACATTCGCCATCAAGGATGCCGCACGTTACGGAGTCCCGCAACGTCGGCGCCGACTCATTCTTCTTGCTGGCCGAGGCTTCAAACTTCAGTTTCCGCGAGAATCTCTGCGTTTGCGGAGTGTGCGTGGTGCAATCCGCCACCTTGCCGAACCGGGGCGAAGTCGCGATGCGCTGCACAATATTCCCGAGAAAAAACGGCTGCCGAGAATATTGAGGCTTATCAGAGACATTCCGAAGGACGGCGGGAGCCGTGGAGATTTGCCAAAAAGGCGGCAGCTTCGATGTCACACAAAGTGTGACGGCTTTCACGATATCTATGGCCGAATGGCCTGGGACGAGGTGGCCCCAACGATAACAAGCGGGTGCTTCAATCCTTCAAAGGGTCGATTCTTACATCCGGAGAAGAATCGCGCAATTACTATGCGAGAAGCAGCGATTCTTCAAAGCTTTCCGCGTGATTATGTCTTTGATGCTACTGTCGGCAAAGAAGCAATTGCGCTGATGATCGGCAACGCACTGCCGCCGGAATTCATTCGACGGCACGCTCTAGAAATTCATAGTTTGCTTAGCGAACGAGCCGCCAAAGAAAAATGACGGATGTTTTTTCGCCGGCGCAACGTTCGTCGGTCATGTCGAAGGTGAAGGCGCGCGGTAATGAAGCGACCGAATTGCGGCTGATGCGCATTTTTCGCGAATATGGATTTCGTGGGTGGCGCAGGGGATCGACTATTTGCGGCAAGCCCGATTTCGTCTTTCCAATGGCGCGTCTAGCTGTATTTGTGGACGGCTGTTTCTGGCACGGATGTCCCTTGCATGGCAGCATTCCTGCTAGCAACACCGCGTTTTGGACACGCAAGCTGAATCGAAATAGGGAACGGGACAAGGCCGTTGTAAGAAATCTTCGAAGCTCGGGCTGGAGCATTCTTAGAATATGGCAGCATGAGCTTCGAAACTCCCGCAGAGTGGCGCTTCGAATTTCACGATCCCTGATGCGCACAGCAACCGCTTCGCTCGTCTAACTACGAAATCTGGCTATAACGCGTTACTTCGGAACGCTGAATATCGCGATGCGCGCATTGCCTTTGTTAACGGTGCCGAGCAGCGTCCCGGCAAACACACGCTTTCTTCCCTTTGTCGTCGCGAGCCGCCAACCAGTGCGGCCCGTCATGCGTTCGCCTTTCTTTGCCTTCGTTCCTTTGATTGTGATCCCGCCCGCCATGGTAGTTCTCCCTACGAAAGCGTCACACTAGCCCCAACCGCGATCACGCAGAAGCGACGCAGGCTGCGATGTCTTCGTGCGTGAGGCCCTGATAATTGGCGAGAATATCGGCTTCGTTCCAGCCCTCGGCCATCAAGCCGATGATGAATTCGACCGCGAGTCTCGTACCGCGCACCACGGGCTTGCCGCAGAGGACGCCCGCATCCAGCGCGATGTGCGATTCTTTCGTGTCAGCCATTGTCCTGCAACTATGCCATCACTTGCCCGGCTGCAAGTGCGCCCATGCCGCGTACTCTTCGGGTCTGAGCCAATCACTATGCTCAGTCAGCCGGTCGAGATCGCGGCGATCGGCGGCGAGGTCATCCGCCGTGTACGTTCCGAAGACTCCATGCGCTGTCAGGAACTCGTCGAGTTGCGCGCGGGTGGAAAACCCAAGAAGCTTGCGTAGCTCAGCCCTGCTCAAATGGTCGAGTTTGAATTCCTCAAGCGCAAGCGCTTCGAGCGCGCGCCGCTCCAACTCGCCGGTTGTGCCGAGGCGAGACGCCAGTTCATCGGGAATTTGAACGATGATATTCATGTCGCGAACTTAGCATTGTTACGGATGCTGCGCCACCAATGCGGGCAAGATGCCCGCGGTCCCAGGGAGCAAACCTACTCCCTCCCCTCCGGCAGCAACACCTCTCTTCGCTTAGTGGTTCGGCCGTGAGATCGCGCCTTCTTCTCGATGAGGCGGGCGGCGCGTGGTTAGGCCGCTTCGGGCGCGTAGTGCAGGACGAGGAGCGCGGAGCGCCGGCACGGAGCCACGGCGTAAGCGCGCCCTTCGTCGTCGCTGAATTCCACCAGCGCTGCGTTCTCGTCGAGCAGCTCGACAATCGTTCCAACCTGACCGCGCGCGAGTCTTTGGTCGGGCAGCTCGTCCAACAGAGCCACGGTGTCGAGGAGCCGAAGGTCATCATGCGCGTGGTTGACCGGATGATCACTCATCGCGGAACACCTCGTCCAGATCCATTCGCCCGTGAAGCACGCGTACAATTTCGGCACCGTCGCTGTGAATGCGATAGAAGATCACGTAGGGGTCGGACAGCAACGACCGTAATCCCGCTCTTAGTTCGTCGCGCGGCCTTCCGCCGAACGGATGGCGTTCCAACATTTGGGATTTCTCGACAATCGCACGGAAGATTTTGTCGGCGGTGTGCTCGTCAGCTTCTTCGTGGTAGTAACTCCAGATCGCGAAGAGATCGGTGCGCGCCTCAGGGGACCAGAGACCCGGCCGCTTATGTCCGGCCATGCCGCGTGCGCGCCTCGGCGAGGAATTGTTCGACGTTGAGCTCTTGCCCCTCACCGGCGTCGAGCGAGCGAACGCCTTTGTCGAGCTCGGAGCGAAGGCGGCGAAGCTTCTCGACATGCGAGAGCAGCTTTTGCCCGATTTGTTCCTGATCGGAAACGGGGAGGGATGTTACTTCAGCGATGGCGCGTTCGAGGGTTTTGACCATCTACGCTCCTTATCACCATCAAGGATGTTGCGCCACCAATGCGGGCTGGAAGCCCGCGGTCCCAGGGAGATTTACTCCCTCCCCTCCGGCAGCAACACCTCTCTCTTCCCCTGGTGGTTCGGCCTTGAGATCACGCCTTCCTCTTCCATCCGTTCGACGATGCGGGCGGCGCGGTTGTAGCCGATTTCCAGCCTTCGCTGGATGTAGCTGGTCGTCGCTTTGCGTTCGCGCGCGACGATGGCGAGCGCCTGGTCGTAGAGCCGGTCCCCGGAATCGCCGTTGCCGCCGCCGCTGCCCAAACCGTAAGGATCCTCGCCGTCGTCGTCGGGCTCCTCGGTCACTTCGTCGAGATATTCGGGGCGGCCCTGGGTCTTCAGATATTTCACCACGTCTTCCACTTCGCGGTCGCTGACGAAGGGGCCGTGGATGCGTTTGATGCGACCGCCCGCCATCATGTGCAGCATGTCGCCGGAACCCAGCAGCTGCTCGGCCCCCTGCTCGCCCAGGATGGTGCGGGAATCGATCTTGCTCGTCACCTGAAACGAGATGCGGGTGGGGAAATTGGCCTTGATGGTGCCGGTGATGACATCGACGCTGGGGCGCTGGGTGGCGGCGATCAGATGAATGCCGGCGGCGCGCGCCATCTGCGCCAGCCGCTGCACCGCGCCTTCGACTTCCTTGCCGGATGTCATCATCAGATCGGCCACCTCGTCGACCACCACCACGATATAGGCCATCGGCTCGAGCTCGAGGGTTTCGTCCTCGTAGGTCGGCTTGCCGGTCTCGCGGTCGAAGCCGGTCTGCACCGTGCGTTTCAACACCTCGCCCTTGTCGCGCGCCTTGCGGACGCGCTCGTTGAACGCCTCGACCCCGCGCACGCCCAGCTTCGACATCTTGCGATAGCGCTCCTCCATCTCGCGCACCGTCCATTTGAGCGCCACCACCGCCTTTTTCGGATCGGTGACCACGGGGGAGAGCAGATGGGGGATGCCTTCGTAGACGGAGAGCTCCAGCATCTTGGGATCGATCATGATCATGCGGCAATGCTCCGGCGAGAGGCGATAGAGCAGCGACAGGATCATGGTGTTGAGCGCCACGGATTTGCCGGAGCCCGTGGTGCCGGCGATGAGCAGATGCGGCATGCGCGCCAGATCGGCCATCACCGGCTCGCCGCCGATTGTTTTGCCCAGGGCCAGGATCAGCGGGCTGCGGGCCTTTTCGTATTCGCCCGCCGCCAGCATTTCGCGCAGATAAACGGTTTCGCGGCTGTGATTGGGAAGCTCGATGCCCAGCACATTGCGCCCGGGAATCACCGCGATGCGCGCCGCCACCGCGCTCATCGAACGCGCGACATCGTCGGCGAGGCTGATGACGCGGGAGGATTTGACGCCGGCCGCCGGCTCGAATTCATACAGCGTCACCACCGGTCCGGGACGCACCGCCATGATGCGGCCGCGGACGCCGAAATCCGACAGCACCGCTTCCAGCATGCGGGCGTTTTCTTCCAGCGCGTCGTCGGTCAGCGCCGTCTTCTCGTGGAGGCGCACCGGCTCGGCCAGGAGGCCCAGCGGCGGCAACTGATATTCGCCTTCCGCCAGACGCAGCGCCGGCTGGTTGGCGGCTTTCGGGCGCGCCGGCGGCTGCTTGCGGATGTCTTCGCGCTTGACGCGGGTCTCGGCGCGGGCTTTGGCGCGCGCGGCGAGCGGTTCGGGCGCGATGTCGAGCGCGTAAGGGTCTTCGTCGTCGTCTGCTGCGTCGCTGTCTTCGATGTCTTCGCCTGCGCGCACCCGGCGCCTGTCGTCGCGCACGACGCGGCTGCGCGCGAACGGATTGGAAAGATGCAGCAGCCGCGCCAACCAGATGAAGAAGGCGGGGATGTACGAGGCGCCGTGCAGCAGCGGTCTCAGTTTCAACCCCGTGGCGAGAAAGGCGAGCGGCAATCCTGTGACCAGCAGCGACAGCGGCAGCGCGATGGCGATGGCGCTTTCGCCATAGGCATTGGCGGCATGGCGCGATAATCCGTATACGGCGATTCCGATCAGCCCGCCGGTTCCCGCCGGCATCGTGAAGGGCGGCGGAAAGATGCCGAGCCCGGCCGCCACGAACACGGTGCCGAGCGGCCAGGCGATCGCCCGCCAGATGGCGCGGTTCAGTCCATGGCCCAGAAAGGCGCGGGCGCCCCAGACGGCGGGGGCGGCGAGGGCGCACAGCGCGGCCAGTCCGAACGACTGCAGCAGCAGGTCGGCGGCCGTCGCTCCCACCCCTCCGAAGAGGTTCGATGCCACCCTGGCGGTGGCGTTGTTGAGGCTCGCGTCATGGGGGTTGAAAGTGACAACAGAAAGACATGCCGCCAGTGACGCGGTGAAAAGAAAAGCACCAGAAAGGCGTAAAATAGCGACACGGGAAAGATGCAGAAACGTAATCCTCGCGTCATCAAGCGCCTCGGCCAGCCGGGCGCTGCGGGCGCGGGGCTGATAGACGCCGCTCATCGTCCGGCTCCGGCTCACGCAGGTGCTCCGAGAATTTCCGCCATGCGTTCGAGTGTGGCCTCAATGGTTGATAAAGGGTGAACAAGCGCCACCCGGATGCGCGAAAACCCGGGGTTTGACTGGGTTTTTCCCCGAATTATTTCGCGACCCATATAGGCGCCGGGCAACACCTTGATGCCGGCCTGGCGCCACAGCGTCACTGCGGCGGCTTCGCCGTCGCCCACTTCCAGCCATAGAAAAAAACCGCCTTCCGGCAGGCGGAAATTGCTGCGATTGCCAAGGATTCTCTGGGCCGCTCGCATTTTTTTGCCATAGTTTTCGCGATTTTCCGCCACGTGCGCTTCGTCGCGCCAGGCCGCGGCCGACGCGGCCATCAACGGCATCGGCATCTGGGGACCGGCGTAGTTTCTGAAATAGCGGAACCTGGCGATGAGCTCCGGATCGCCGGCGACAATGCCCGATCGCAGGCCCGGCAGGCCGGAGCGTTTCGACAGCGAATGGAAGGTCAAAAGCTTTTGGAATCCGTGGCTTAGCGCATAGCGGGCGGGCAGCGCGCAGGCCGGGGGATGGTCGAACCAGATATCCGCGTAACACTCGTCGGCGAACACCGTAAAGTCGTAGCGATCCGCCAAACCGAACAGTGTTCGCCAATAAGTTTCGTCGGCGCAGGCGCCTTCGGGATTGGACGGCGAACAGAGGTAAACGGCGACCGTGCGCGCCAGAATTGCCGCCGGCACCGCCGCGAAATCGGGGAGAAAACCCGTGTCGGATGAAGCACTTACGTAATAAGGGTCCGCGCCGGCCGCGAGCACCGCCGCTGCGTAACATTGGTAGAACGGGTTGGGGAGCAGGATCACCGGGCGCCCGCCCGCCTTGCGTTCCGGCGTCACCACGAAGGCGGCCAAAAACAACCCTTCGCGGGTGCCGGACAGGGGCAACAGATGCCGCTCCGGGTCGATCGCCGCGGCAGGTAAATTAAAGCGTCGAATCAACCAGTTAGAAGCCGCTTGGCGCCACTCCGCCGTGCCCTGGATGGGGGGATATTCGCCGAATTGCCTGGCGTGGCGCGCGATGGTTTCGCCGATGAAATCCGGCACCGTGCCTTGCGGATCGCCCACCGCCAGGCTGACCGGCTCCGCCCCCGGCGCAATGGGATCGAGCAGGCTCGCCAGCCTCGCAAACGACCCCGGCGGCAGCTCCGCCAATCGTCCCGGCAGCACCCCAACCCCTCCTTTTTGTTACCCTTTTGGCATCCTACAGGCACTCTACGCGCATCGTCCACAAGCCCTCTTTCTGCGGTCGGTGCAGGAAAACCGGTCGCGAGACATTCCGCGCTGCGCTAGCCTCCACCCATGGCGCGCCAATCCAAACCCGATGTCGTAATCGCCGGCGGCGGCATGGTGGGGCTGACGCTTTCGCTGGCGCTGGCGCAGGGCGGGCTCAAGGTTGTCGTTGTCGATCCGGTGCCTGCAAAAACCGTGGTTGACGAACGCTTCGACGGGCGGGTCAGCGCACTTGCCTATTCCTCGGTGCGCATGTTCGAAGCGCTGGGCGTCTGGCACGATCTCGAAGCCGATGCCCAACCCATCCACGACATCCTCGTCACCGACGCAGGATTGGGGCGCACGCCGTCGCCGTTCTCGCTGCATTTCGATCATCGCGAGATCGGCCGGCCGATGGGCGCCATCGCGGAGAACCGCCACATCCGCCGCGCGCTTTACGCAGCGGTGGCGCGCGCGAAATCCATCACGTTGCGCTCGCCTGCTTCCCTCGTCGATCTGGAAGACAACGGCCAAGCGATCGTCGCGAAGCTCGAAGACGGCAACGCGATCGCAGCGTCGCTCGCGGTCGCCGCCGACGGCCGGGAATCGCCCATGCGCGAACGCATGGGCATCGGCACCATCGGCTGGTCGTATCCGCAATGGGGACTCGTGACCACGGTCGCGCATGAGCGCCCGCATAACGGCACGGCCTACGAGCATTTTCTGCCTTCCGGCCCTTTCGCGATTCTGCCGATGACGGGCAACCGCTCTTCGCTGGTCTGGACGGAGCGCGAAGACTCCGCATCCGCCATGATGAAGCTGACGGGCGCCGATTTCGACGCGGAAGTCGCCCGCCGCTTCGGCGCCCATCTCGGCGCCACGGAGGCAACCGGTCCGCGCTGGTGCTATCCGCTGCGCTTTCATCTGGCCCGCGCTTATGTGCGACCGCGTTTTGCGGTGGCGGGCGACGCCGCGCACGGCATTCATCCCATCGCCGGCCAGGGCCTCAATCTCGGTTTGAAGGACGTTGCGGCGCTGGCCGAAGTGGTGCTCGACGGAGCGCGCCTCGGTCTCGACATCGGCGATCTCAATCTGCTCAAGCGTTACGAGCGCTGGCGGCGTTTCGATTCATTCACGCTCGCCGCGGCAACGGACGGACTCAACCGGCTGTTCTCCAACGACATCGCGCCGCTGCGCCTCGCGCGCGATGTAGGGCTCGGTATCGTCGACGGGATCGGCCCCTTGCGCCGCTTCTTCATGCGCCACGCCGGCGGCGACGTTGGCAAGCTCCCGCGGCTGATGCGCGGCGAAGCGGCTTGAATGTTCCAAACCGCAAAGCGACAGCGCAGCGGCGGAGCCCGACCTACTCCCTCCTTATCTTCCCCTCGCCGCGCTGGGTCAGAGCGGCGGGGAGATCGCGATAAAACTCGCGCGCTCTGGCGACCACGCTCTCGTTACGCACGGCTTCGGCTTCGTCGCGCGAATGAAAGCGTTCGCCCTCGAACAGATAAAGCGTTACCGGCGTCCCCGTGCGCGCATCGGGAACGACCGTTTCGCCGATTTCCTCCACCTGCTCTTCGGCGAGGCGCATCGTGTGTTTGTAGTGCGCCAGCCGGTCTCGCCGGTCCTGCAGTTCTTCCGTGCGACGCTGTTCGTTTCGTTCGTCGAAGCGTTTGAGCCGCGCCAGAATGGGGCGCCGCAAGCCGAAAATAAGAACCAGCGCCAGCACGAACGCTGCCATCGAATACAAATCGCGCATGCGAGGACAGTATCACAACTCTGACAATTGCGGGATAGGGCGAATGATGCGTAGGTGGCGAATGACGCCTTATGGTTGTCTCACCGCTCGCGACTCACCGCTTCGACCTCCAGGACTGCGTAAGTATTCGTCGCTTTGCATCTCCATCAGGCGCGACGCGGTGCGGCGGAAAGCCTGCTCGCCCTCGCCAAGAGAATACAGCGCGTGCGGCGGTGCCGCAGCGGAGCACACAAGATGCGTGACTTCGTCATACAGCGTGTCGATCAGAACGGTAAAGCGCGTGGCCGCATTGCGAAGGTCTGCTCCCATAACGGGAATGCGATCGATAAGTACCGTATCGAATGCGTGCGCGATGGCCAGATAATCGGCCGCCGCCAGCGGCGCCACGCACAGCGCGTCGAACGTAAACCGCGCAACGCCGTTTGCCGCCCGGGGAACAACGAGCTCGCGGCCGAGCACTTTCAGCGTCTGTTCCTCGGCATGTCTTCCTTCCGCAAGCACTCTCCATGCTGCATCCATCGCCGCATCGGCCTTCGGCCCCAGGGGTGCGATGTAACGGTTGAGACCGGCCATCCGGTCCAGGCGATAATCCCGCGGCCCGCTCAGCTCCACCACACCGAGGCGGTCCTCGATCATTGCGATGAAAGGAAGAAAAAGCTGACGGTTGAGCCCACCTTCGTAAAGCCGCGCGGGCGCGATGTTCGACGTTGCCACAATAACGACGCCGCGCGCGAACAATTGCTCGAACAGCCGCCCCAGGATCATTGCGTCGGCAACATCGTTCACCTGGAATTCGTCGAAGCAGAGCAGCGTTGCCCGATTGGCGATGGCAAGCGCCACCGGTGCGATGGGATCGTCGCCCGCCTCGCGCACGAATTCGGGGCGCTGGCTGCGCGCCCGCCTATCGAGATTGCGCCACTCGTGAATGCGCGCATGGATCGCCACCATGAAGGCGTTGAAATGGATGCGGGTCTTTGGCGCCGCCGGGGCGGCAGCGAAGAACAAATCCATCAGCATGGATTTGCCGCGCCCAACATCGCCCCAGAGATAAATTCCCCGCGGCGGCCTGCGCGCGGCGAAAATGCTGCGCCGCGCGGGACGGTAGCCCTTCAGCGCCGCGGCCAGCGCCTCGAGACGTTTCGCGGCCGCCTCCTGTGCGAAATCGCGCTTGAGCTCGCCCGAGGCCACACGGGCGCGATATCTGTCGAATAAAATCTTGGGCATCAGCGGCGGGGCATCATTGCCCAGTAGTCGAAATCCAGAATGACGTTCTGCGGATCATGTCCTTCCGACTCGCTGTCGGGAAATCCTTCGCAAGAGAGGTTTTTGGTCGCAACCAGCCTTAACCGCAGCGCGCCGCAATCCTCGCGCCCCCGAAGCTCGGCCTTGTCGAGGACTTCGGACCACGCGAACACCGTATCGCCTGCAAAAAGCGGATTGACGTGACGGCCTGCGTTGATCGCCAGAATCGAAATTGCATTGGCAAGCCCATTGAAGGAAAGCGCCCGCGCCATGCTGATGACATGGCCGCCATAGACGAGCCTCCTGCCGAATCGTCCCTGATTCTCGGTATACTGATTGAAATGCACCCGCGCCGTGTTCTGGTAAAGCCGCGTCGCCATCATGTGTTCGGCTTCCTCGACCGTGACGCCGTCCAGATGGTCGATTTTTTCGCCCGCTACATAATCGTCCCAGCAACAAGCGCTGCCCGAGTGAGCGAAGTCGAAGTCCCGCAAGCAAATGTCCGGGGAGACGACGAGCGTATCGGACGGGACAACGGGCGCGAGCCCGGGCGTGTGAAATTCCGCAATTGGTGTGTCGGGTTCTCGCATTCGCACCATCACCCAGCGTACATAGGAAAGGACGCAGGCATCGCTTTCGTCGAAACCCTCGGTGCGCACGGTGACGACGCCCGTCTTCCGGCTCGAATTTTCCTTAAGCCCGATCACTTCGGATTGCGCGCGCAATGTGGCGCCGGGATAAACCGGCTTTAGAAAGCGTCCTTCCGCATAGCCGAGGTTGGCGATCGCATTGAGGGAAATGTCCGGTACCGTCTTGCCGAAGATGGTATGGAAAACGAGAAAATCGTCGAGGGGACTATGCGGGTGCCCCAAGGTACGCGCGAAAGCGTCCGACGATTGCAGCGCAAAACGCGAACCATAGAGCGCAGTGTAAACCGCGGCATCGCCGGTCGTAAGCGTACGCGGCGTGGCATGAACCATCCGCTGACCCAGCCGAAAGTTCTCGAAAAAATTCCCGGGTGCGGTTTTCAAGTCAGACCGAGCCATTGCGGCCATGCCGATCCAGCGAACGTCTCACTTCCCCTCCAATTCCGCAATTGCTTCGGCGAGAGCGATGGTGCGGCGGGCGATTTCGGCATGCAGGCGCTCGACCATGCGTCCGTCCAGCGCGATGGCGCCCGTATTAGCATTTTCCTGCTTTTCGAATGCAGCGATGATCCTGCGCGCGCCTTCCACCTCCTGCGGCGAAGGCGCGAAGACCGCGTTGCAGGGCGCGATCTGCGAGGGATGAATGAGCGTCTTCCCTTCGAAGCCGAAATCGCGGCCCTGGCGGCAGATCAGATAAAGCCCGTCGGTGTTGTGGATGTCGTTGTAAACGCCGTCGATCGCGGCAAGCCCAAAGGCGCGCGCCGCCGCGACGGACAGCGAAAGCGCCGCAACAAGATTTTGCCGCTCGGGCATGTGGACGCCGCGAAATTCCTTGATGAGATCGTTGGTGCCCATCACGAAGCAGGCGAGCCTGCCGCCCGCGCCGGCGATTTGGGGCAGGTTGAAAATCGCCAACGGCGTTTCGATCATGCCCCAGAGCGCCATATTACCCCCGGGCAGCAGCGCTTCGACCTGGCGCAACTCGCTTGCGCTCGAGACTTTCGGAACGAGGATGGCGTCGGGATTTGCGACGGCGACGGCCGCGACATCGGCCTCGCCCCAGGCGGTGGACAGCGCATTGATGCGCACGATCACTTCGCGCTTGCCGAATCCGCCGGCTTTCACCGCCTCACAGACGAGCGCACGCGCGTTTTCTTTGGCGTCAGGAGCCACGGCGTCCTCAAGATCGAGGATCAGCGCGTCGGCCGGAAGATTCCGCGCTTTTTCCATCGCGCGGGCGTTGGAGCCCGGCATATAGAGCACGGACCGGCGCGGCCGGATCGCAGCAGTCATGGCCTCTCCCGTTAGATATGCCGCGAGACCTAGCCCAAGGCTTCTGTCGAGCCAAGCCGCCCCGCTATATTGGTCTCATGAACATTCTGTCCCTGCAATCCGAAGTGGTTTACGGCCATGTAGGCCAGGGCGCGGCGCGCTTCGCGCTTCAGCGCCTGGGCCACGAGGTTTGGGCCATTCCGACCGTCATCCTTTCGAGCCACGCCGGGCACGCGATGGTGGAAGGCGAAGCGGTCTCGCCCGAGGCGATGCGCCGGCTGGTCGGCGGTCTCGCATCCAATGGCTGGCTGGAACAATGCGACGCCGTCATTTCCGGATATCTGGGGAGCGCAGCACAGGCCGAAATCGTTCGCGGGGCGGTGCGCTGCGTGAAGGATTCCAATCCGGCGGCCCTCTACGTCCTTGATCCGGTTTTTGGTGACGACGGCCGCGCCTATGCCAAACCGGGTGTGGCCGAAGCGATGGCGCGTACGTTGCTGCCGCTTGCCGACATCGTAACCCCCAACGCCTTCGAGCTTTCGAGTCTGGCCGGTGTCGCCGTGCGCGATGTGACGGACGCACTGGTCGCCGCGAAGCGGCTGGCGCGACCGCT
>Ga0208849_1001299_pt1 | contig 17989 bp, 20 predicted proteins | sample NGESurdeep072012_10_FD_184470 | JGI IMG/M metagenome (GOLD analysis project Ga0208849, IMG submission 184470) | Arctic peat soil microbial communities from Barrow, Alaska - NGEE Surface sample 53-3 deep-072012 (SPAdes) | ecosystem: Environmental > Terrestrial > Soil > Wetlands > Peat ... | reverse complement strand
TGGGCAGGCACCCTTGCCGGCGACGCAGACCGGGTAACGCACACCCGGTTCGGCAGTGAGCGCCTTCTCAACAGCGATCTCATGTTCCCAGCTATCGCCGAAGTCGTAGGTGTAGCGAATCCGCTCTCCCTCTCGCTTGAGCAGCCGGTCGAGTGTCGCCTTGCGCTCATCGCGGTGCCCGAGCTCCGGATCCGCCAGCCCATACTCGCAGGAGCCGTCGGCGAAGGCATGCATGTGGCAGTCCTCCCAGCCCATCGTCGCCTGGATTACGCCGTGCAACCGGTCCAGCCGGATCGTTGCCGGGATCAGCAGCCGCCTCCATACCGGCGGCTTCGAGGTTCCGAGGAGACTGATCTTCACCTGTAGGACGGAATCGACTGGTCCACTCATGTCACCCTCCGATCGTAAGCCTTCGGCACCAACACGACTTTTGCGCACGGTACATGCCAGCCCAGATGGACGGCTCGACTGGCGTCAGCCTCGCCGGCCGCGCGCCGACGCGGCGCTCCCCCTCCGTACGTCCAACCGGAATGACGGCTTCAGTGACGGGTGAGGGTGTCTCCTCCGAGGGCTTGGGCCACTGGTAGCGCGATGCAGCGCCTGGGATGGTTCTCTGAAACGAGCGGCCGAACGCGACGCGTTTGTCCAACGGCCCGTTGGACAAACGGCGGGCGTCCGGCGCCTACGCCTCCTCGGCTTCGTCTCGGCCGCGACCCCCGTCGTAGATCGCGTTGGCGGCGTCGATGATGTTCGAGAGCTCGCTGGCCAGCTCGGGAAGGTCGGGCAGTGCGCGCTTGAGCTCTGCAGGCGGGCTGTCGGTGAGCGTCATCTCGCCGGTGGTGTACCGCGCGACGGCGACCGGAGCGTCGACGCCGCGCAGCGCCCATTCGGTGACGATCTTGTTGCGTCCGGGGCAGAGCACGAGGCCGATCGACGGCTCGTCCTGCGGTTGGCGCTCGAGCTCGTCGATGGCGTTGAGGTAGAAGTTCATCTTGCCGGCGAACTCCGGCTTGAAGTCCTCGATCTTGAGGTCGATGACGACGAACCGCCGCAGGATGTAGTTGTAGAAGAGCAGGTCGATGAAGAACTCCTGCTCCTCGTCGGTCTCTGCGTCGCGGACCCTCAACGGGAACTGCCGTCCGACGAGCGCGAAGCCGCGCCCCATCTCGACGAGGAACGACTGCACGTCGTTGAGCAGGGCGAGCTCGAGGTCACGCTCCTTGGCCTGCTGGGAGAGCCCGAGGAACTCGAAGTTGTACGGATCCTTGATGGCGTCGCGCACGAGCTCGGAGTCAGGCGCCGGGAGAGCGTGCTCGAAGCTGGTGAGCGCGTGGCCTTGGCGTCCGCGCAGGTCGCTGGCGATCTGGGCCTCGAGCACCTTGCGCGACCAGCCATTCTCGATCGCCTTCTGCGCGTACCAGCGCCGGGCATCGCCGTCTTGGAGCTTGGTGAGCAGCGCGATGTTCTGCCCCCACGGCAATTGTCCAACGGGCTGTTGGACAAGCTCATCGCTGCCTCGCTCACACGGCCATGCGTCGGCGAAGCTGCGCATGTAGTGCAGGTTCGAGCGCGACAGCCCGGTCATGTCGGGGAAGTCCCGACGGAGGTCCGCGGCCAGGTGCTCGATGACCTTGGTGCCCCACCCTTCGCGGTGCTCGCGCTCGAGAATGTGTCGCCCGATGTCCCAGTAGAGCTTGATCAGCTCGCTGTTGACGGCGAGCGCGGCGCGCGTGCGGGCAGCTGCGATCCGGGTCTTGAGCTCCGTCAGGAACTCCGGGTAATCGGCCGGCAGCCCGGCCGTGCGTCGTACAGGAGCCTTGCTCACCCTTTCGAGCGTATCGCCGGACGCGTGGGTCAACGGCCGCGAGCGCTTCCCCGTGGAAGCCGCCAACGCTCCTCGTCATAACGAAGCGGCCTACCGGGACATACCGCCCCCGAGTCACCTGGACAACAGCGCCGCCGTACCTACGCGACAGCTCCCCGTCGGATCGTCCAGTCTTGAGGGGGACGGCTGCCGCCGTCCGGGATGCGTGCGCGCGGGTGACCGGTGGGGCGGGTGCTGACGCTCAGGAGTAAGTCGGCGTGGAGCTGGACTTGGCTGACGGCGAGCCTTACGCCTCGTCGGCTGGCAGCAGTGTGAAAGCTTCCTCGCCGGTGGTTGGCTTCAGGGCGCGGAAATGGCGTTCGTCGAGGGTGGCGATGGCGGTCGTGTGGAGGTGCGCAGCGAGGGCGAGCAGCGAGGCGTCGGTGAGGCCGAGCTCCATCGACTGGTGGTGTTTGGCGAGGGTGATCGTGTCGTGGATGGCGGTCGGCCACCATTCGACGAGATAGGCGCCGCGCTCGAGGTCCTCGCGGAGGGCTTGGGCTGCGGCGGCGCCGCCTTGCCTGGAGACGAGATGGTCGAGCTCGGCGATGACCAGTGGCGTGGTGATCAGTTCCTCCTCTTGCTTCTGCAACCACTCGCGCACCCGCGCGTGGTTGCTGTCGCGCCGGTCCATGAACGCCAGCACGACCGAGGTGTCAACGACGATCAAGTCTCTCCGAACCCGGTCTCCGCGAGGTAGCGCTCGACGTCCTCGGACAGATCACCCGGGCCGTCAAACACCCCGCACGCGCGCGGGGTGGCCCGTGTTGCCGGAGCGGCGGCGTCGGCGAGGGCGTCGCGGATCACGGCGGCCTTCGTGGTGCCTTCGGCGACAGCGCGGCGCCCGAGCGCGCGATCGACGTCGGGGTCGATGTAGATGCTCGTCTTCTTCATAGATACAGACTACCACCCGCCACCCGCCACCCATAATTGCCGCTTGAACGCGCCCGAGTCGCGGATCGAGAAATCGATCCAGACGCGGCGACCGCAAGCGCTGCTTACGCGGCTACTGGCTCGTTGGTGTTTGCCGGCTCGACCTCGATTGCGCGAGGATATAGCGCCCCGAGGTCCGCGGCGTGCAATGCGCGCGACACGGCGCTCGATGCGATCTCCGCGGCGGCGGCGGCGTCCTCGGTGTCGGTGGCGACCGTGATGCGCGCCGTCGTGCCGTCGTCCCAGGAGATCACAGGGCCGAGGTCTCGGTGGTTGTGCTCGAGCCAGCCGATCAGGCGTTCCCACGAAGCCTCGTCTGCGAGCGGAACGCCGGGAATCTGGACAAAAATGCGGTACTCCATGCTCATGGCTTCAGTTGGGCGTGGCGGCTCGGCTGGCTCGCCGGTGCGGTCGTGCATCTTCGGCTTCTTCTAGAGCTTCGGCGGCGTGGTCGAGAGCGCTCTTTGTGAATAGCTCTCTGACCTCGTCGGCGCTCAGCTCTGTGGCGACCGGGATCGCGGCGCCGCTTGCACTTGAGATGACGAGCGCGTCGGCCGCGTTCACATCGGTCTCGTGCACGGGCGTTGCCTCGGGCTCTGGCTCGGCGCCGGGGACGGCTCCAGCGGGCAGGTTCGCGGCCTCCATGGAGGGGATTGTAGACGGGTGTGCGGCTGACATCGCTCGATCTAGGAGTCGTCCTGCCCGTCAGGGACAGGCGGGGCGGCGTTCCCTGAGGGCGACAGGCGGGCGGGGCGCACAACCGTGTATCCCCAACCGCCCAAGAGCCACGCCGTGAACAGCCCGGCGAGCACCGTCGCCCCGATGACAATGCCGCGCGCCAGGCTGCTCACGCTCGCGGATTCGGGTTCGGTCTTGCCGGCGTGACAGTTCATCTGCGTGACGTCAGGGTCGGCGGTCGTTCTCCATGTGTGGTGCGGCGCGGGGTGAACGTCGAGATCGGTGAACTGCGCCTGGCATTCGTAGCGACCGGGCGAGGCGGGTCGGTGGTGGACAAAGCCCCCGGCGAGGATCCAGGCGACGACGAGTGAGCAAAGGCCAACTCCGAGTGCGGCGAGACGGATCCCGGCGAGCAGGCGTGTGGCCAGCGAGTGCTCACCTGGTCGTGTCATGTATCCGAGGGTCAGCCCTGGGAGTGCGAGCAGCAGTGCCGCGCCGGTTTGACCGTCGAGCTGGGATAGCCGCAGCGTCGCTGCGACGAGCAGCAGGAGAGTCAGCAGTGAGACGGCGGTGGTCGCCAGGAACGTGCCGTAGGGGTCGAGCCTGAACCAGACGGTCGCTTCGCCCTGGTCTGAGCGTTTGGTCGCGCTGGGGGTTGCGTCGAGCGCCGTCTGCAGGTGGACGGCGGCATCTGCGCTGCCGGGGGCAGCCGGCGGGACAAGCGGCGCAACGGGCGGGCTGTCGGCCTCGTCGGGGGCGAGGGCGTTCTGGTTGGGGCGCCGGGCCTGGAGGTCGATGACGCGGCTACCGTCGGCTTCCGCGATCGGCCTGCCGGCACGGTCGGCCGCGTTCGGCCCATATTTCGCGAGCATCAGCCCGCGTGAGATGCTGAGTTCGCCGGGCGCGTCCGCTTCGAAGTGATAGCTGCGGCACCAGCCGAGCGAGAGCCGTTTGTGCCTGATTTTCAGATCGTCGAACAACAGGCGTTCGCGGATCCGTTTGAGCTGCCCCGGTTCCTTGGGTATCGGCTTGAAGTAGCTGTAGCGCCAGACCTCTTCTTGCCCCGGCCGGTATTCCGCCGGGGCGAGCAGCATCAAATACGTGGCCAGCTCTTCCAGCAGGCCTCGTGCGGAATCATCCGCCTGCAGCAGCGTCGAGAGCTCGACGTGGGGGCTGCTCAGCGCCACGTCGAGGAGTGGTCTCGCGTATTCGGGAGGCGAGCTGACGATGGCTTTGAGGATGTTCACAGTCGACTGTTCGAGCTTTGGTTCTTTTCGGCCGGTTTGCTCGGCCTTGCCCCCGATCAGCCAGGTGATCCCTCGATGGGTCAGCTCGGCGCCGCGCTCGAGTGGCAGGACCGGAAACGGACTGCCATCGGGACGGATTCCTTCGAGACCGACGATCGGCCGCTTCGTCAGCAGGTCAAGCGGCAGGTAGATCGTGTCGCCGTGCGTTGGGCGGGTGTCCTTGGGGAAGAAGTCTTCCGCTGGCCAGCGGAACATCACTCCGACCGACCAGCGGGTGGTGGAGCGATCCAGATAGCTGACGTGCTCGACCCGTCGTTCGATCCAGGACGGGAACCGCAGGGCGAGTTGCGCTGCGATCCCTCCGAGTTCTAGGTCCGTCAGCAAACTCGCCTCCTAGCCACGCGACGACGCTTGCCCTAGATTAGTACGGATTCCGGTTACGTGAACTCGCAGGGCGCCACTCGAACGCACCCGGGAAGGTACAGCCTGCCACCCGCCAGCAGATCCCCGTGTCCTCGCCAGGTCCTGACGTCGGTGCTTTCATCAGCGAGGCGCACAGGCGGTTGCCGAAAGAGCTGGCTGCGCAGGTCGAGCCGACGCTCAGGCGCGAAGTCGAGCCAGGGCGCAGCACCGTCGGGTGGGCTCCAGCCGAGGATTGATCGCGCCGCGCTTCTTGGCAGCAAGGGCCAGGTAGCAGAGGAGCACGCCTGCAAGCACGCGACTGAGCTCGGCCTCCTTCGCGTGCGGGCCGCCGCGATCGGGTCTTTGGGCTGGCGCCGAGCGTAAGGGCTGGGATATATCTAAACGTGTATATTGATTTTTCATGGAGACCATGACGCTTATCCGCGATGCCCGCCAGGCTGCTGGCATCACACAGGTCGAGCTTGCCGACCGTGCCGGCACAGCGCAGCCTGCTGTCGCGGCATACGAGTCGGGCTCCCGGACTCCGAACCTTGCGACGCTGGAGCGGTTGCTGGCCGCGTGCGAGTACGACATCGAGCTGAACGCCAGCCCGCGGATGCGCCGTGGCGCGGCATCGCTTGCCGAGCTCGGGCAGACGATCGGAGAGGATCTCCAGCAGGGACGGGAGCGTGACGCGCTGCGGCTGCTGTTCGGGTTCGCCGACGATTTCAGGGGCTCCTCGCGCCCAGGTAGGATCGCGCTGCTGCACGACGAGCCCCCTGGCACTGGCGACGCACGCTTCGACGCTGCGCTTGCCGGCGTCGCGGAGCTGTTCGCGGCTGAGGGCGCGATCCCCGCGCCCGCGTGGGTAGATGGCTCTGAGCGCTTCGTCGAGCCGTGGTGGTTTGTCGCGAGCCGGCCGGCGTTCCATGCGTACACGCTCGCCAACACACCGGCGCTTCTGGCCCGTCACGGGGTGTTCATGGCACGCGAGGTCTTCGACCGTGCCTGAGCGAGCGTTCACTCGAGCGAGGATCCTCGGTGCGCTGGAAGCGCTCGGCGACGAGCTCACCCGCGAGGGCGTGCGCGGCCAGATCTTCATCGTCGGCGGTGCGGCGATGGCGCTCGCATACTCGACGCGGCGGGTCACGAAGGACATCGACGCGGTGTTTGAGCCGAAGAGCGCGATCTACACGGCCGCCGCGAAGGTCGCGGAGGACCTGGGACTCCCCGAGGACTGGCTGAACGACGCGGTCAAGCGCTTTCTGCCCGGCGGCCCCGACGAGCATCCCCGCCCGGTGCCAGATGTCCGCGGGATCGAGGTGACGACCGCCTCGCCGCGGTACCTCCTGGCGATGAAGCTGATGGCGATGCGCTTCGGTGAGGACGATGAGGACATCGAGATCCTGCTGCGGGAGTGCCGCGTGCAAAGCGCGGAGGACGCGCTCGATCTCCTCAAGCGCGTCTACCCGCTCCAAGAGCCATCTCCAAAGACGCGGTTCTTCCTCGAAGAGCTGCTCGGAGGCGATGATCGATCAACAGACGGTGAGCGCTGAGCAGGCGCTCGTGGAGGCCGACCGGGCGTCGGCTGGCAGCAGCGTGAACGCATCCTCGCCGGTGGTTGGCTTCAGGCGTAGAAATGGCGTTCGTCAAGGGTGGCGATGGCGGTCGTGTGAAGGCGCGCAGCAAGGGCGCCTACTATTTGGGGCATGAAGGATGTGCCTGTTGAGTTTCCCGGCAGCGAGCTCGTGAGCGCGGGTCTCGTGGATCTTGCGGAGGGGCGCGAGAGCGAGGCGTCGTTGCTGGTGTCGATGGCGGCGCCGCGACTGCGGGCGCTGGGCTTTGCGGTGCCGGTGAGTCGGCAGGAGCGTCCTTCCCACCGCCTTTACGAGCTGGTCGCCGAGCGCGACGGTGGCGCGCACAGTCGATATAACGCGCTGGTCGCTCGGATTGTCAGCTTCGCGCGGGCGGCCGAGTGTGACGCGGCCTCCGGTTGACGAGCACCGCATTCGTGAGCTGGCGCGCGAGCTTGCGCGCGTAGCGCGTGGTCCCGTGCGGATCTACCTGACCGGGGGATCCACGGCGGTGCTGGAGGGATGGCGCGATTCGACGATCGACGTGGATCTGCGCTTCGAGCCTGAGTCTGATGAGTTGATGCGGGCGCTTCCCGCGTTGAAGGACCGTCTCGGAATCAATATCGAGTTGGCGTCGCCGCCGGACTTCATCCCTGAGCTTCCGGGCTGGCGGGAGCGCAGCCCGCTGGTGCTCCGCGAGGGCAGCGTGGAGCTGCATCACTTCGACCTGTACTCGCAGGCGCTGTCGAAGATCGAGCGGGGGTTCGAGCTGGATCTGGGCGACGTGCGCACGATGATCGCGCGGGGCTCGGTGGAGCCTGTACATCTGATCGAGCTGTTCGAAGCGATCGAGCCCGAGCTGTATCGATATCCGGCCCTCGATCCGCTGGCGTTTCGTCGCAAGCTGGACGCGGCGCTGGAGTAGACCGGCTCAGCGAATTCGCACCGGCGCGCTGTAGGCGAAGATGCTGTTCGGGTCGCCGACGATTCAGGGCTCCTCGCGACCAGGCAGCGGGCAGCGGGCAGCTGCGATCTGGTCCTTGAGCTCGGTCAGGAGCTCTGGGTAATCGGCCGGCATCCCGGCCGAGATGGACGCGCCGCGCAGGGCTTGAGCAACCGCAAGACGCGATTCATGCGTATGTACTAAGCCGGTATTTGAGACGGCTGGGAGACCTGGCGCTCAGAGGCCCGTTCGTAGAGGCTCTCGGGCGCCATGTCGAAGCCGTTGGGCCAGACGACGGTCCTGATCTCCGGGTCGAAGCGGGCTTGGGCGAAGAGGTTCGGATCGGCGAGCGGCTCAGAGACGCCGCGCCAGTGCCGGCCGGCGAAGTTGATGTCGCCAACGAGCCCGTCGCCGAAGGTGACGCGGAGTTGGTGATCGCCGATGACCTCGGCTCCGACGACTCGGACGAGCGTGCCCATGATGGCCATTCTAACGAAGTGGATCGATCGGGTTCAATGGCTTTTTGTTGGCGGCGAGTTCCCAATCGGCGTTCAGCTCGTCGCCGTGAGTTCGACCCAGGCTTGCACGAGGTGCAGTTGCGGCTTCGGGAGGTCGCCGGCGATGACTGCGCCCGCGAAGTCGAGCGAGGCTTCGTGCTCGGCGTAGTAGGCGTGGAAGTGTGGGGTCGAGTGATGAGGCTCGTCCCAGTACATGGTGATCGTGATTCCGTGGAGGAAGCTCAGTTTCGGCATGAATGGCCTTCGTGCTGTGCACCGTCGAGCAAGCTACGTAGCGCCGGGGACGGAACTACGCGATAGCTCCCTGTCGGATCGTCCAGGTTTTGAGGGGACGCTCCGATCCTGCGTGGCCTACCGGTGCTGGCGTACGCGGCACAAGTTTTCGACATCCCGCGGCGTTCATCCGCTATGGAAGACGAGCTGCAGAGCAGGAGTCGTCGAGCGATTCCACTGGCCGTAGTTGCCTCGCACTCGGCTGTGGGCGGCGTGCATGCAGGCGACGCCGGTGCCGACTCGGAGTTTCACACGGCGCGCAGCCTGACCCTTCATATGGACAGGTTTGCGTGGGAGGCGCTCGAGGATGAGTCCGCGCAGCAAGGCGTGTCGGTCGAGGAGCTCGTGAGCTTCTCGATTCTTTACTACCTCGCGGATAGCGACAGCGGGCGCATCGCACGGCGACTCCCGCAGCCCACGGCGGCGAGGGAGGCTGGACAGCTTCTCGTCAGTGCCATGCAGGAGACGCGGAAGCAGCGATCGTGAGAAGTCAACTCGGCACGGAGCCTAAAGGCAAGGAGCCTCGAGATGGATGACGATGTCAGCACGGTGGCGCAGGCGAGCGATCAGCTCGTCGGCGAGGACTCAGATTCACCTACGTTCACACTTGGAGCGTCTCAGTCGGAAACAGATTCGCGCGATGTTGGTCCATATAACGCGGTAGAGGCGTATGCGCGTCGCGTGTCCTCCGTCGCCGCAGCCAGGCAGCGTTTTCGTCGCACCCGATCCGTTGACTTGGTTAAACGCCCACGGGTGAGTGTGGTGATACCGACGCTCAACGAGGCGCTGAACCTTCCGCTTGTGCTCTGCGACCTACCTTCATGTGTGGATGAGGTCGTCATTGTCGACGGGCTATCCACCGATGGCACGCCCAGGGTAGCGTCCGATATCCTGCCCGACGCGAAGATCGTCTATCAAACGGAGCGCGGCAAGGGAAGCGCTTTGCGGTGCGGCTTTGAGGCGGCCACCGGGGACATCCTGGTGATGATGGATGCTGATGGGTCGGCCGATCCCAGCGAGATCCCTGCGTTCGTCGCGGCGCTGCTCGATGGAGCAGACTTCGCAAAGGGCACCCGCTTTCACCCGGATGGGGGCAGCTCGGACATCACTCGTTTGCGCGCGGCCGGCAATCTGATCCTCAGCGGCAGTGTCAACTTGCTGTTCAGAACGGAGTACTCGGATCTCTGCTACGGCTACAACGCCTTCTGGCGTCACTGCCTCCCGGCGATGAGCGTCGACTGTACGGGCTTCGAGGTGGAGACCCTGATCAACATCCGCATCGCCCGGGCGGGCTTGGTCGTCCGCGAGGTGCCGAGCTTCGAGCGGAGTCGCATCCACGGTCAGAGCAACCTCCGTACGTTCCGCGATGGCGGGCGCGTAATGCGAACGATCCTTCGGGAGCGCTTGCGCCGGCTACCGCATCTTCATCACGAAGACTCGGCGATCGATCGGCTCGGGGCTCCGATCGTTGAAGCAGGCCTATTTAGCTCGACCTCGGAGTGAAGGGAGTGAGCGGCGCTCGCGGCTCGCGTTCGCCGAGGTGGATGATCCTCACGCGAGCAGAATCGCTGGGGCGTGGGATCGCGAGGATCGGTTGTCGCTGGCAGGCTGGCGAGGAGCGCCAGTCGACACGCACGTGTCTTCCTTGATCGGACGATCTCTCTGTCTCGAACTGGCGCGTAGACCCAATGAGCGTCAGAATTACGCAACGTTAGGCGCAGCAAGGCGGCTCAGCCGAGTCGTCGACGGACTTGACTATCGACCTTTGGACCGACCGACATGATCAACGCGATCCCCATCCTGCTGTATCACAGCGTGCCCAGAGAAGCATCCGACACGGTCGCCCCGCTTTCGGTTGCCTACGAGCAGTTTGCGAGCCATCTCGACGCGATCGTTGAGAGCAGGCGCGTCCCGGTTACCGTCGGCGAGGTCGCCGCTGGGCTGCGCGGTGAGCGCCCGCTCCCGGACCGGGCGGTGGCCATCACCTTCGACGACGGCTACGAGGACACGTTGGATGCGATCGAGCTGCTCTGTGAACGGGGTCTCTGTGCCAGCGTCTACGTGACTACGGGGCAGGTCGGCGCCACGCCGATGATCGGCCGCGACCAGCTGCGCCGCCTGGCCGAGTGGCCGGACACGGTCGAACTTGGGGCGCACAGCGTCACCCATCCCCACCTGGACGAGCTGAGCCAGTCTGAGATGGAGAGCGAGGTGTCCGACAGCAAGCGCCAACTGGAGCAGCTGCTGGGACGGCCGGTAGAGACCTTCGCCTATCCATACGGAGCCTATGATCGACGAGTACGGGAGGCGGTCGTGGCGGCTGGGTTTCAGTCCGCGGCCGCAGTCAAGAACGCGCTCTCCCACCGCGAGGACGACCCTTGGGCGATCGCCCGGTGGACCGTGCGCAGTGCCACCGGCGTCCAGCAGATCGCGACGGTCCTCGACGGTACTGGCGCCACGTGCGCCTGGCGCCACGAGCGGCTACGCACCCGTGGCTACCGCGCGGTCCGCAGGTTGAGGCGTACGCTCGGCCGGGGAGTAGGATCGTGGCGCTGAGAACCACCGCAACGACCCTTTTCACGACATTGCCGGAGTGTCTCGACCGGGAGACGCCGGCCGCTGTTCGGCTGATCGACATCGAGCAGAGCACGACTGAGCTGCGGCTCCCCGCCAGCAGCAGCGGGAATCCCTACCGTCTCCTGCTGGCGCTCGTGCGGCGCAACGGAAGCCCCCTTGGCTGGACAGTCCTTCCGGTATCCCCGGACGGCACGGTCTCGCTTGACGTCCTGACCGCGGTCGAGCTTGCCGGCTCGCCTGGGGAGCTCGGCGACCTGCCCGCAGAGGCTCCCGTCATCGCGACCGATGGGCTTGGCCAGCCGCGCGGCGACTCGACATCGAAGCCCGCGGCGGGGTCGTTGTTGAGCGTCGTCGTGCCCACCTGCGCGAACGTGGAGCAGGTCGTCCGTTGCGTGGAGGCGATCCTCGCCTGCGGCGACGAATCACTCGAGATCGTTGTCGTCGAGAACCGCCCCGTGCTCTCAACCGTCGAGCGCACGCTTGAAGAGCGTTTCGGAGGCGATGAGAGAGTCCGCTATGTCGAGGAGCACCATCGCGGTTCCTCGCAGGCACGCAACGCGGGCCTGCACGCGGCGCGCGGAGACCTCGTGGCGTTCACCGACGATGACGTCCTCGTCGATCAGGCCTGGGTACGGGTCGTTCGCGCTGCGTTCGCGAGGTCCCCGAGCGTCGACTGCGTGACCGGGTTGATCCTTCCATTCGAGCTCGAGACGCCGACCCAAGTCCTGGTCGAGCGTTTCGCGAGCCTTGGCAAGGGATTCACTCAGAGGACCTACTCGCTGGACGACCCTCCTCTCGACCAGCCCCTGTTCCCATACACCGTCGGATACTTCGGGTCGGGAGCGAACATGGCCTTCAGGACGGGAGTGATACGTAGCCTGGGTGGGTTCGATCCGGCGCTCGGGGCGAGTACCCGTGCCCGTGGCGGCGAGGATCTCGACATCTACATCCGGCTGCTTCATGCGGGAGGCCGGCTGGCGTATGAGCCGAGCGCGATCGTCTGGCATCGCCATCCCGATACCGCGGCTCGTCTACGCCAGCAGGTCTTCGGTTATGGGGTCGGCCTCGGGGCGATGTTGACCAAGCAGATCATCGCGGGACCCGACCGCTTGTCGATCGTGTCGCGTACACCGCAGGGTATCCGCTACTTCACAGACCCCGGATCGAGGAAGAACGCCGCCAGGGGACCCACGTTTCCCCGTAATCTGAGCCGTCTCGAGCGTGTTGGCGTGGCCTGCGGACCACTCGCATATCTGGCGAGTTGTCTGGGGAGAAGCCGATGAGTCCGATCGCACAACCCGATCGACGCTCGACGGGGAAGCAAGGGCTCGTCCTGCGGAACATGCTCTTGCTGTGCTCCAGCGTATGGCTGATCATCATTTTGCTCATCGGCCGCTCGCGCGGGGGGACACAGCCCGAGCAGACCTCTCCTGCTTCTGCCGTCTCGATGGATCGCGCGTCGGTTCGTTCGGCGGGATCGCCGGCTTCGACGGGCTCCTCGCCGGTGGCTGCGTACGGCGTTCAGCCACGTTGGCTGGGCGATCCGCGCCGATGCGTCACCGCCGACTGCCTTCTGCTCGTCCTCGCCGCCGCGACCGTCGCGGTATGCCTTGCCGACACGCACAGCATTGCGCGCCTGCTGCTGGTCCTGGCAGCTACGTGTCTGATCCCCGGAGGCGCCCTACTCACACGCCTTCCCGTGGAAGACGAGCTGGAGGCTCTCGGGCTTGCCGTAAGCCTGAGCTTCTGCATCGAGGCCGTTGGGACGCTGGCGATGATATGGACAGGTTGGTGGCATCCCTTTGGGTGGGCCCTCGCCCTGGTAGCAGCCGCTTGCGTGATGCTCGTTCTCGATCTCCGTCGCACCGTCGCGGCGGTCATCAGAGAAGCGCCGTAGATCATGAGCAATCATCGCTCCGCGTCACAGCGGCGACAGAAACATGAAAAGGCTGTCTTCAGCGGCGAGTTCGAGTTGACCCGCGAGTTCGAGTTGCCTCAGCGACCCGCTACTGCCGCGGGGCAGCCGTATGATGAGGCGCGCCTGCTGGTGCGGATTGGAGGCGAGCCGATTGGCTTTGCCACTATCCCCCTCGGGACCCGGCCCCTGAGTCTGGCGGCGGTGTTGGAGGTGATCGAGCGCGACCTCGATGCCTCCGTTTGCGCGGAGCTGGCGCGACAGGGGCTCCCGCCTCTGCTGCGGACGCTGAGCGGATCCCATGCCAGTGGAGCACGCGGCGGACTAGAGGCCGAGGAGCAGGGATCGGAGTCGGTGACGGTTGTGATCTGCACCAGGAATCGCGCGGAGGCGCTGCGTGTGTGCCTTCAGTCCGTCGGCCTGCTGGAACACGACGCAGTGGAGTTCGTAATCGTCGACAACGCCCCCGCGGACGACAGCACCCGCGAGGTCATCATGGAGATCGCCGCTGAGGATTCGCGCTTCCGATATGTCCGGGAGCCACACCCCGGGCTGACATGGGCTAGGAACCGGGGCCTCGCACACGCCACAGGTGAGATAATCGCCTATACCGACGACGACGTGCGCGTCGATCGCCTGTGGATCAAGGGGCTGCTGCGCGGCTTTCACCGTCGCACCGACGTGGCATGCGTCACCGGCCTGGTGGCCAGCGCGTCGCTCGAGCTGGCCGCGGAGCAATACTTCGATGCGCGCGTGTCGTGGTCATCGACCTGCGAGCCACGGGTGTACGACGCTCGCCACGGACCGGCTGGCATCGAGCTTCATCCGTACGCCGCCGGTGGCTTTGGCACCGGCGCGAACTTCGCATTCCGCACCCGGCTACTGCGCGAGATCGGGGGCTTCGACGAGAGCCTGGGCGCCGGCTCACCCTGCGCCGGAGGTGAGGATCTCGACATCTTCGTGCGATGCCTGCGCGCTGGCTACTCGATCTCCTACGAGCCCGCCGCGCTCGTCTGGCACGAGCACCGCACCGACCAAGACGAACTGCGCCGGCAGATGTATGCCTATGGGAAGGCGTTGTCAGCTTACCTGTTCAAGTATGCGTCTTCCCGTCGCACGGCACTGGATGTGTGGCGTCGCCTGCCCCAGGGCATTAGGCACTTGGGTGCGGTGGCGGGGCGCTCTGGCCGAGCGGGCTCGCAGTCGGGGCTTGCCCAGGAGCTGCTGCTGGCTGAGTTGCGCGGGCTGATGATTGGGCCGCTCGCGTACGTGCGGGCGCGTTACGCACAGGACGCAGAGCGCAGACGGGTGGTGGCGCCGTGAGTATCGCGCTCGAACCTCCCGACAGCCCCGTGCGACGGCTCCGGTTTGCGCTCACGGCGAGCCCCGCGCTGAGCCGGCTTGTTCTCTGCCTGCCAGCGCTCATCGCGCTCGTTATCTGGAGACTCTCCTTGCGCCACGTGACCGTCGCCAATCTGGGTAACTACGGGTTGCCACCGGCTCTCCCGATCGCCTGGTATCTCGCATTGTCCGTGTCTGTCGTAGGCGCTGTCACGGCGATTACTGCGCGGCGCACGACGGGGCTGATGATGGTCGTCTACATCATCGTAGTCGCGATCATCCTGTACGGCACCGTCCCAGTGCTGTCCGCCCAGCCGCACTACGCCTGGGTATACAAGCACATCGGAGTGGTCCGCTATCTGGAGGTGCAGGGCAAGGCCAAGCCAAGCATCGACATCTACAATCGCTGGCCGGGCTTCTTTGCCTTGGCGGCTGCATTCTCACGTGTTGCGGGTCGCTCCAATCCGGTGACATATGTGAGTTGGGCAGAGCTTTTCTTTCTCCTTCTTGACGCCGTTCTTGTGATGGCGGCTGTAAAGGCCATCGCACGAGATCTCCGCATCGCGGCTGGAGCGGCTCTCTTCTTTATTCTTACGAACTGGGTCGGCCAGACCTACTATTCACCCCAGGCATTTACATTTGCGTTGGGTCTCGCATTGATAGTCGTCATGGCGCGGCAGCTGAGGGTTGACGGAGCGCGTCGCTCTAAGCGCGTCACCCTTTGGATCGAGCGCGTAGGACGTGTGCCCCAGCTCTCCGTGCAGACAGACACCACAGCTAAATGGCCTCGCTGGGCAGCCATCACGGTCGTCCTGAGCCTCGATGCAGTGATTGTCGCCAGCCATCAGTTGACGCCTTATATGCTACTCGGTGGCATCGCGCTACTAGTGCTAGCTGGCGTGGTCCGCCCTTGGTGGGTGCTGATGTGGATGGCCATCATGACCTTCGCTTACCTTGGGGCAAACTTCAACTTTGTACAGCATAATTACGGCGTATTTAACAGTATCGATCCGTTCAACAATGTGCAAAGGGTAACGGCGTACAATCAGGCCCCGTCAGCTGGCAAGACCTTCAATACGCACGCCGAGCTGCTAGCCGCCGCTACCCTCTGGCTGATAGGAGTGTGCGCCTCGATTTGCCTGCTCAGGCGCGGGTTGCTTGTACGAGCGTTGCCACTTCTCTTGCTTGCTGTATCTCCATTCGCTATCGCGTTTGGGCAGAACTACGGTGGCGAGACACCACTGCGCATAGTGTTGTTTTCAAGCCCGTGGTGGTCGGCGTTGATATCGTGGGCAGTGGCGACCGTGAGTCGTCGAGATCTGAGATGGGCACTTATGGCGTCCTTGATGGCTGTCTTCACGGCTCTGTTTGTGCCTGCCTATTTTGGTCAGGAAGAGCTCAACATCGTTTCAGCAGGCGAAGTTCAGGCGAGTGCGTGGTTCTACGACCACGCGCGGCGTCAGTCCGTGCTGGTGCTTTCGGGTCCTGGCTTTCCGGTCAACTACGGTGCCAGCTATTTCGAATTTCGAGGCGGGGAAGGCGAAGCATACCCGAGTCTTTTGAGTGGTCCCACCTTTAGAAAGCGACAACTTGGGGCCGCCGACATCCCTTCTATCATCTCGCGCATTAAGGAGAACGCACAATATGGATATATAACATTTAGCAAAGACCAGACGGCCTATGCCGAAGCATTTCGTCTCACACCTCCACGGGCGCTTGAACACCTAGAGTCTGCGGTGGCGCGCTCGCCAGACTTTCGGCTTTGGTACCGTAATAAGGATGCACAAATATATGAACTGGTTGAGACGCATGTGGTGAGACCGCAGTCTGCGACAAATCTCCAGAACTCATCCCTGCTCAACCTTCAGCTGGTCCAGCAAGTGGCTCCGGTTGGCGGCGGGTACCTCTTTTCCTGGCAGTCTCGCCATGCGAGGATCGCGAAGAAGTCTCGCTTGGTCCGCAGGACCACTAGTCTGGACAGGCGGCATCGTGTGCATGCTCCTGACGAGGCTTTCGGAGGGACCCGGGTAAGTGACCGGCAACGCGAGCATCGCACGGCGCATAGAGAGGCGCCAGCGAGTCTCCGTGGCGCATAGGGGATGGGGTCCAGCCGCAGCGTGCCGGCTGTGGTCACCTGCGAGAGTTACGACTGTGCCGCTGGACGCCATGATGACGTCATCGGTCCTACGACACCGCCCGCGAGAAGCCCGCGCATGTGCCGCTCGCTCGGGCGGCTCAATAGCGCTGTTTCGCTGCGCAGCGGCGACAGCGCCGGCAACGGCTTATGAGAGACGCAGGGCATAGCCACCACGCTAAGCGTATCCGGCGAGAGCACACAGGCGCTGATAAATCTGCGATGTCCGGTCCGGTAGGTTACCGGAATCCCGAGAACGCTTCAGATTCGGATCAATGAAGCTGGTGTCGACTTTGATGTCAAGTGCGTCCTCTATTCGAGAAATCGCAGAGCCAGCAAGGATCTGATCGTAGTGAACGAACAGCCACTGCCCTACCTTGCTGTGCTTTTCGAGCACGTGTTGGTACATATGTGTCCAAACACGCAGCGAGCGATCTTGTGTTAGATAGAAACCTCTATATCGCTCACGAGCAGCTTTTTTGATACTAGAGACAGTACGACCTGGCTCACGAAATACGCATAGAAAGACAGCGTCGCCTAGTAGAGGCCGCCACGCAGCGAGCGTGTAACAAAAACGAGGATCCTTAAAGCAGAAGGCGCCCTTAGAGACGAACTCACGGATTCGCTCCGCCTGCTTAGTGGTCGGGTACACATTGACCGCAACATCGACATCAGCGAGCCACAAAAGCGCGGTAGGCAATCTCCATGGGTAGAAGTAACCCAGAGGACCATCGGGCCTTGCTGCGGCCACGGGAGCTAGAAGTTCGTTGTTGAAATCATTGATCTCGACGCTCTCGAAGTATCCCTTTGGATTAGATGGGGTGGAAGGAAGCAGCGTGTCACCCATGTAGTATCCCGCCGCGCTCAACGTCCCGGCGAGCATACTCGTACCGCTACGACCTGACCCAAGAATTACACAGCTACGCATATATAGCTCTCAGTGCAGGAGGGCCTGAGGTGGTCAGAGTTGCAGTCCTGTGTCATGTGGGTACTGTGTGCCTGCTAGCGGGGCGCCTGCAATACCCGACACGGGCGCTCTCCTACACCAAAACTCTTCCCGGAAACCTCCCCGGCGACAGCACCCAGCGCCATACCCAATACGTTACAGCACCCCCACCACAATGTCAAGCTATTTCAGAGACACGACACTAGAAGCGACTCACGGCGACACGGAATCGAGGAGACGCTCACCCCACCCACCCATGGGGTAGCGGGCAACTAGAATGCGATCCGGTGTGCTACTCTCCGCGTAGTCTGTGCGTCGAGATGCCTATTTGCTTGCGCAGCCGGGCCGCGTTGGCGCCCCCAAGCCTTCACCGCCGGACGGTCGCGCTCGCGGAGGCGCTGGGCAAAGCCACCGATGAAACCCGGTGCGCCGAACAGAACTCGCCTGTTGCTGTGCAACACAATCGGCAATAGGCGATGCGGCTCTGAGCGCCGCGCGGCGGCACGCAGCCGGCCGCGCACCGTCGCGGGCGGGCGATCAGGCGGGCAGCGATCGGGCGGTGTCCCTCCCGTCGCGCCTTCGCGCCGTCTGGGCACGCAGAGCGCCGGCAACAGCACGTGCGTAGTGTCGCACGAGTGACACAC
>Ga0208849_1001297_pt1 | contig 18000 bp, 18 predicted proteins | sample NGESurdeep072012_10_FD_184470 | JGI IMG/M metagenome (GOLD analysis project Ga0208849, IMG submission 184470) | Arctic peat soil microbial communities from Barrow, Alaska - NGEE Surface sample 53-3 deep-072012 (SPAdes) | ecosystem: Environmental > Terrestrial > Soil > Wetlands > Peat ... | reverse complement strand
GATTGGATGGAACCCTTCGCCCGGACGATCGACGCGGCAAAGAAGTACGTCGTGTCGAGCACCCTGGACCGGGTCGATTGGAACGCGGAGCTCGTGCGCGGGGATCTGGGGAAGGCCGTTCAGCAGCTGAAGCGGGAGTCGGGTAAGGGACTGCTCGTGGGAGGCGTGAAGCTCCCGCTGGCGTTGGCGGAGCTGGGATTGATCGATGAGTACGAGTTCGTGGTGCAGCCCAGGCTGGTGGGCCACGGGCCGACGTTGTTCGCGGGGCTATCGAAGCGTGTCGACTTGAGGCTCGTGAGCCGGCTGGAGTTCGGCTCGGGAGCGGTGGCGATGCGGTATGAACCTAGAAGGTAGCCATCGGGCTTGTTTGCCCGAGTCGGCCGCATCATGGAGCAACTCGTGCCGGCCACACCACGTGGTCGGCGACGCACACGCCGCCTACCTCGCGCAACGCGAACGACGGATGCTAGAGCAACTCTGCGCTCACACGGCGTGAATGTCCAAGGCGATTAGACCACTCGCAATCGGTGACCCGCCTAGCTCGACCAGGCCTTGGCGGACGGCCTCGATCACGGCCTGCAGCTTGGAGTGGACCTGCAGCTTCTCGATCACATGCCTCACATGCCATTCGACTGTGTGGGCGGCAATATCAAGCCGCTCGGCTATTGCAATGGTGGCGAGTCCGGCGGCGAGCAAGTTAAGAACCTCAAGCTCGCGGGGCGTGAAGAGCAGGCGCAGTTCCTGGTGCCGATGTCGATCGCTGAGTCCTTCCCTTTGGCGGGCGACGGCCTGCGCGAAGCACCCTACGGGGATGAGTATCTCGCCAAGCGCTGCCCGGCGGATGGCTTCGACGATGTCGTCGGCCGTCGCGGACCTGGCAAGGTAGGCGACGGCGCCGGAGTCGATGGCGTCTAGCAGGATCGGCTCCGAATCATAGGCGTTGTGGAAGACGAAGACCGCTGCGGGCACGGCCGTCCGGATCAGGGCGGCCGCCGCCGGCCCGCTCATATCCGGCAGCCGGCAGTCCATCAACACCACATCGGGCCTCTCTCGCGCCGCGACCAATGCGGCTGCCGCGCCCGTCCGTGCAACACTGACAACACTCAGGTCGGCTTCGGCATCGAGGAACTTGGCGATTGCGCTGCCGAGCAGGGTGTGATCCTCTACAACCAGGACACGCACACGCCTCGATGCGACCAATGTCGAGATCCCGGCGGGATCACCTAACAGTTCCCTGGTCAATTGACATGCGGGCGCTACCTCACACTTAGCAACATTGACGCGACCCCGAGCCCGAACGTCACGACTGCCACCGTGCATAACGTCCGGAACCGCCCTTGAGGCGGGAACCCTAAGGTTTGCCGACATGGCCATTACCAGATCCGGTGCCACCGTTACCCGAGTTACCACCCGCGTCGCCAGGGCTGGGATGGCTGCTGGGAGGCCCGCCCTTGGGATGGTTGCTGGGCGGTCCTCCGACGGGATGAGCGCTGGGCGGGCCACCATTGGGATGAGCGCTGGGCGGGCCACCATTGGGATGAGCGCTGGGCGGGCCACCATTGGGATGCTGGCCCGGCGAGCTTGTCCCCTGCGTGGGCTTGTCTTGCGCGTGCTGAGATGCAAAGCTGCTGACACACTCACCGACACCATGGCCGCCGGGCGCAAGTGCGACCTTGCACGTCTGGACCTGTTGGACCACTAGGCGCCCCCAGTTCGCTGGATTGGCGCTGCCCGTGATGACAGCCTCGGTTGTCGCTCCCGCTGCGACGATCGCGACGACTGAGAGTGCAAGCGCGGTCACAGTCTTGGCTGAGACCATCGCGGCAAGAGCAAAGGAGACTCTGTTTAGCGCACCGCCCTGGAGAGGGAGCACTCGGTAGCGGGATTGAGACGGCTGCGGGCTGGGTCCAGTTTCACGCGACGCGCTCTGCTGCAGTTCACGCTCAAGCCACTCGTCAAAGCCGTTTACCCCACGGGTGCCCATCAGTAAAGGGGACTCGCCAGACTCGCAAAGTACCCAACCTACTTTTCGATCCCATCCCCCAACCGGGCTTGCAGACGAGCCTTGGCAGCGGCCAGGCGAGAGGCGACCGTCCGTTCTGGGATTCCGAGAGTGAGCGCAATCTCTCGGTTCGTGTAGCCGTGGAGGTGTCTGAGCACGATCGTGGCAGCTTGCTTCGGCGGCAGTGCCCGCAGTTCCCGACGCAGATCGAGATGCATTCCCTCGGTGGGATCGGGATCGTCGCGGCGCCCCAATCGAAGAACCAGCTTGCCAACCTCTTGGAACTGTTCTCGGCGACGCTTCGTGAAGGCGACGTTCAACGCAATCCGGTGCACCCATGCCTCTGCCGGCGCGTCCTGCTTCCAGTTCTTCCATGCCCGGAAGGCACGCAGGAATGCCTCCTGCGTTGCGTCCTCGGCGGCGGGTCGGTCCTTCAGGATCATGACCAGCGTCGCAAAGATCCGCTGGTAGGTCGTTCGGTATAGCTGGTCGAAGTCCTCTTTATTACCCGGGCGGTACGAGGCCACAGATCGAGCTCGACTACCGACGCGGCCGCCGGCGACTCGCGGTTGCCCGGGCAGACGTTCGCCGTGCTCCTACGCATGCGGTCAGATTGTTAGGGGGCGGCGCCAGTGTATGTCGGCCCGGACCGACGAGCCTTTCTCCAATTCGGCAGAGCGTGCTGGCTGGCCACTGGCCGCCAAACGACGAGCAGCCATCTGCGATGTAGGCATTCTAATCATTGGTCCGGGGCCCGGGATTTGAACCCGGAGCCTCACGGTCCCGAACCGTGTTGGTTGCATGTCCTCGAGTGTCCCGGCGGCTCCGCAGATGCCCGCCTGAACTCAAATCGCCGCACCTTGATGTCCGTCCGTGTCCTCCTAGAGCCGCCTGGTGCCGGGAATCTGTGACCCGGCTGTGACCCGGCGCGCGCCTCAAAAAGGAGGGGAACCCGCGACCACCTCGCACATTAGGAAGTGCCATTTACAGGAGCACGTGTTGACGCGTTCTGAGTGCGTTGACCTTGTGGGCCGCGGTGGACTCGAACCACCAGCCTCCGCGGTGAGCCCTGTGCTTTCAGATGGGAAGGCCGCGAGTAGGGCAGGGTGTTATGTGGCCTGGATGCTTGCGGCCCGTCGGACCGAGACGAGCAAAAAGACCCCGAGCACCACAACCATGGCGGTGCCCGGGTAGTCTGCAATGCGCTCCGCCAGGCCGAGTGGGACGGGCCGCGCCTGATTCAGAAAAAGGCCCAGGCCGATGAAGCCAACAGATCCAGCCGTTATTGCCATGACTCCAAGCCATCGCTCGACGTTTACGATGACCGACCCCAGCACAATCATGGCTACGTTGAGGCTGACCAGGCCAACGAGTGCCCCAACATTGTGAGCCTCGACGTTCACGTTCTCCGGCGCCAGGCCCGCGACGATCAAGCCCGCCCCAGCCAGTGCGAGAGCGCCAACGCCGAACGTGCCGGATGTGTGCGGCCATGATTGTCGAGTCGCGATCGAGCCGAAGCAATGGCACAAGCCGACAAAGACGAATGTCGCGTTCATCAACGTATGCCATGGGGAGCAGATCTCGCGTCCGCACGCCGTGTTGCCCAGGTCGCTGATGAGATTGGTCGCAATGCTGTACGAACTCACGGACGCCGCCTGCACGATCGCCTGACTCACAAAGAACACGATTGAGACTGACCACAAAACTCCGCCAATCGTTACGGCTCGGTTGATCGTTGCGGGGAACCGTTTCACCGAACATTGAGGCTACTCCTTGGCGCGAGCTTCAAAACTCTGGTGGGCGGTAGTGGACTCGAACAAAGAGGGCCTCACGGTCCTGACCTGTGCGTCCGTTGACTAAGGACGCTGCGTAGCCACCAAGTGCAACGCAGTGATCTCACATTGCCCCACGACAACACCGTTACGTCGCCTCGGTTTTCGGTGCTCCGTAGGAAATTGTGACCCGGCTGCGATCCGCAGGCTCTGGACGACCGCCGGAAATCGTCGATTTGAATACAAAAAGGGTCGGGGGCCCGGGATTTGAACCCGGGGCCTCACGGTCCCGAAATCGAGGCCCTTTCGCCCCGCCGAGATCGATTTCGCACGTTTTGAGGTCATTTCGTGAACTCCTAGACGATTTCTGGGCCAGACTCATCCACCTGTGTCACTCGAATTACTACATGAACTACTACACGACAGGTCCAACGCGCAACGAGCTGGTAAGGAGCTCATAAATCCCGGTGGCTTCGCAACGACGCCTACCTCGCCAGCATCTACGCCGCTTGAAATCGGGGACGCGCGCCGAGGATAGCGGCCTCAATCTCGCGGGCCTTCGCCCTCGGTCCGACTGTGACGATGATGGACCGGCCGGCACTGTTCTTCAGGAGGACCATCCACGGTGTCGGTACCAGAAGCAGGAAGGGGACCAACAGGGCCGGGACCATGAGCATTAAGGGGGCTAACAGTAGCCCGACGCCGGTCCACATTAAGAAACCCGACCAGCCAAGCCACTGCATCAGGGTCAGACGCCCGGCCTCGACCGATTTGATGTCGGCCAGTGCCATGTTCTCGACCTTGCGACCGAGGGTCATTGACACTAACTGGCCGTCCAAAGTGAGAGTGCCTTTTTTGGTCGCCCAGGTCTGGTCGCTCATCCCGATGCGCGGTCGGCTACGTTCACGTCGCGCGACGCCGTCTCGTCCCGCCTCCCGAGAAAACGCGTACGACCAACAGCAGAATTACCGCGCCGGCAAAGGCCACGATCATCTTGCTGATGATCGGGTAGCCGAATACCTCCACCTTGATGTGGAAGAGGGCGGCCAAGAGGCCGCCGAGAAGCGCGCCAAGTATCCCCGCGATCACGTCGCCGAAGAGGCCGAGACCGTGACCGAGTGCAACACGACTGGCTAGAAAGCCCGCTACGAGCCCGACCAGGCACCAAATCAGGATTGTGCCCCAGTCCAAGTTGATCGCGGTTCCGTTGATGGTTATGACCATTCGTTGAAGCGCCGAGCGCTGACCACAGAATCACCTTTCGCCCGTAATAAACGCAGCAACTATTGCCCAGCACCGTTATGCGCGTAACGCTCGATTTCTTAGTAGTCGCGCGGCATCCCGCTCAGGATTGGAGTTGCTGCCTTTGTTATGTGATAGAGCGCACGGTATTAGCGTCGCATCGGCGACCTCGCCAGTCGTAGTCAATACTCGGCGGTCGTAAATGGCCGCTGCCGGCCCGAGACTATGCCGGCGGCTGAGATCAAGTGGAGGCATGTCATGGCAGAAACCAAGAAGGGCAACAAGATCGTGGCCGTACCCAGCTACACGCGCAAGCAGGATGGAAAGAAGATTCTCGTACCTGAGCATCGCCGATCGACTCCAGAGACGAGCACAGGCAAGAAGTAGCTGGTCCAGTCCGGAGGCTGGCTCGCTGAGCCACCTCCGGGCGACACTCGGCTAGTGGGCAGGACCCGAAAAGTGCAAAGTGGTCCGCACAACTAGGGGGATCAGATTTTGGTCGGGGGGCCCGGGATTTGAACCCGGGGCCTCACGGTCCCGAAATCTAGGGCGCTGTCGTCCAGCGAAATTGTTTTCGAGGGTTTTGAGTTCAATTCGAGCGCTCGATGGGTGATTTCCAGCCAGTTTTAGCCACCAACATCGCCTGGATTACTACATGAACTACTACACGGAACGTCTGCCCATGTTAGACGCGCCAACGCTATAGTCCGTGCGCTCCAACGGCTGCCAGTACTGCCCGAATGTCGACCACGACCGGTCCGGCGCGCGTGACCCGCACCCGCGCCGCGCCGCCGCCGGTCAGCTGCCGCTCGCCATCGAGGGCGATGGTGCCGTCACCGACGTCGAGTGAGACCTCCTCGTCGAGAGCCAGCGTTCTCCAACCCGCGATCGGAACCTCGACGACCAGACCAGGGGCCAGCACGCACGTGACCAACGGTCCCCGACCCAGCTCGACATAAAGTCCCAGCGGATCGTCGTCGGAGACCCCGCAAAGCCGGCCACCAATGGACGAGAGGCCGACCGCCCAGGGGTCCGCGCGCGCCATGACGACCGCCCTGACCCGCCGCGGATCCCACACGGCGCGCGCGCCTCTGACGTGGTCCAGGCACACCGCGGCGTCGATGAGCGCAAAGTCATCGCCGCCGGCTGTCACGACCTCGACGCGCTTGGTCTGCCGGCAGGCTGCGTCGCGGTCCACCGCACCCATCGCGAACAGTCCCGCGGCCAGGCCTGCGATTGTGCCGTCGATCATGGTCGGAAAGACGTTGTTGGTGCCCGTCGAGATCGGCACGAGTGGCACTGTGCCGCAGCCCTGCGCCACCGCCCGGTTGGTGCCGTCGCCGCCGAGCGTGATGATCACGGCGGCGCGCGCCTCGGCCAGGAGGCGGCCGGCCAGCGTCGAGTCGTCGGCCGTCCCCATCGGACGCATGGGCAGGGGCTCGCACCTGAGAGCGGATTCGCCGGCGACCGCGGCCTGAGCCAGGCCTGCGATGTCGGGCATGTAGAGGACTGTCTCGACGCCACCGGCGGCCAGGCCCCGCAGGACGCGGCGCACGGTCGCCACCTTCTCATGCATCGGCACTCCGGACGCCTGCCCGACCAGCCGGCGGATGTCGGTGCCCGCGACCGGGTTGGCAATCAGGCCGACCGGCGCCATCGCCCTCCCCCCGGCGACTCCCGGCCAGGTCACCGGGTGACGGCGGGCTTGAACCGACCCGGTGCGACCACCCCCGGAAGAGCGACCCCTTCGAGCATCGCCGTGGCCAGATGCTCCCCGGTCCAGCCGGCGAGGAGGATGCCGTTCCGATGGTGGCCGGCCGCCACCCAGAGCGCGTCCAGCTCGGGGACGGGGCCGATCGCCGGCACGTGGTCCGGAAGGGTCGGGCGCAGGCCGGCCCACGCTTCGGCGAATCTCGCCTCCCGCAGCACCGGCACCACGCCGAAAGCGAAGTCGAGCAGGGTGGCCACCGAGCCCGCGCCGACCGCGAGGTCGTGACGGCCCTGGGCCCGGGTGGCCCCGACCAGGACAGTGCCGTCGGCCTTCGGCGTCAGGTAGCCACCCGGCGCGAAGATGATCGGTCCCGCCAGGCGCGCCGCCGGCACCAGCCTGAGCAGCTCTCCTTTGTTCGGGGCGAGCGGCAGGTGCACCCCCGCCTGGTGCAGCAGCGAGGCATCGCTGCCGCCGGCGACCAGCACGGCATCGGCGGCCAGCCGCTCGCCGGCGACCTCGACGCCGACGGCCCGGCCGGACTCGGTCGAGATGGCGGTGGCCGCGGCGCCCTCGAGCAGGCGGGCTCCGGCGGCGACGGCCGCCCGGCTCAGGGCGAGGCTGTAGCGCCGCGCGTCGACCTGCACCTCACCCGGGTAGTGCATCGCTCCCGAGAAGCCCGGGCCGAGATGGGGCGCGAGACGATTCAGTGAGGCCGTGTCCAGGTACTCGATACGTGGGTCGCAGTCGCGCTGCCAGGGCAGCCGCGCCTGCAGGTCCCGTTCCTGCTCGGGACGTGAGGCGAGCATGAGGACCCCGCTGCGCACCAGGTCGACCCGCATCTGCGCGAGCTGTTCCACGGACTCAATCCAGGGTTCGAACTCATGCAGCGCCGCCATGCAGAGGTCGACGAACTCGCCGGGCGCGTCGCTCTCGGAGAGGGGGGCCAGCATTCCGGCCGCCGCCCCGGAAGCCCCCGACCCCGCGACGCCGCGCTCCACGACGAGCACGTCGGCGCCACGCCTCGCCAGGGCGAGGGCCGCCGAGCAGCCGATCACGCCCGCACCGACCACGATCACACGCATGGGCTGAGACTCAGAGTACGGGGCGGAGCAGGGAGGCTGGTTCCTCGAGCAGGCCCACGACCTCGGTCAGGAAGGCGGCCGCGGGCGCGCCGTCGACAACGCGGTGGTCGAAGGTGAGGCTCAGGACCATGAGCAGGCGCGGGACGATCGCCCCGCCGACCACCGCTGGCCGACTGCGCGCCCTGCCTATGCCGAGGATCGCGGTCTGCGGAGGGTGCAGTAGAGGCGTGAAGGCGTCGACGCGATAGGCTCCGAGGTTGGTCACGCTCAGCGCGCCGCCCTCGACCTCGGCGGGCTTGAGACCTCCCGCCCGCGCTCGCTCCGCCAGCTCGGCGATCTCGCCGCCGACGGTGGCGAGGTCCTTGCGGTCGGCGTCCCTGACCACCGGCGCGATCAGCCCATCCGCCAGCGCGACTGCCACTCCGATGTCGCACCGGTCGGAGTAGGCGAGCCCGCTCTCCGTCCACCGAGCACCCACCGCCGGATGATTGCGAAGCGCAAGCGCCAGCGCACGCACCACCGCCTCCAGGTACGAGGCGCGGCGCCCCAAGCCCGGGCTCAGGTTGTCCAGCGCCTCGGCCAGCGCGGTCACGTCCGCCTCCGCCGTGAGTGTGAGCTGCGCGGTCGAGCCAAGCCAGGTGGTCAGGCGCTCGGCGATCGCGCGGCGCATCGGAGTGAGCGGCTCGATCCGAGGCCCGCCGGCCGCGACCGCTTTCTTCCCACCACCCTCCTTCCGTGCAGCGGCAGCCTGGACGTCGGCCTCCACGATGCGGCCGCCAGGCCCCGACCCACTCACGCCGGCGAGGTCGACACCCAGCTCGCGCGCCAGGCGCCGGGCCGACGGGGAGGCCGGCGCCGGACCAGCGGCGGCTGGCAGCTTCTCCTCGGTCGTTATGCCGGCCGGTGGCGCGGGCCGGCCGGATGTCGCTGCCGCCTCGCCCTCCTCGATCACCGCGATCGGAACCCCCTGCCTCGCCACGCCGCCGGGCTCGACCAGCAGCTGCACGACCCGGCCGCTAAAGGGTGAGTGCATCTCACTGCTCACCTTGGCGACCTGGAGCTCTGCGAGGAGGTCGCCCTCATCGACGGCCGCGCCGGGCTCGACGAACCAGGTGACGACGACGCCCTCTTCGGCCTCCTCGGCCAGGCGCGGCATCAGGACCTCGCGGCGCACCCTGGCTCCTTGGGTCCCGTCACGGCTCTATGGGAAGGAGGGACGAGGGCGAGCCCCCCGTCCCCCACCTCCCGGCCCCTCCTACTTCTTGGCGGCGAGCGACCGAGCTGCCGCCGCGATCGCAGCCCGGCTGGGCAGTACGAACTGCTCCATCGGGCGGCTGTAGGGGATCGGCACATCAGGCAGCGCGAGCCGCGCCGGCGGGGCGTCGAGGTAGTCGAAAGCTGCCTCGACCACACTGGTGATCACCTCTCCCGTCATCCCGAAGCTGCGATAGTCCTCGTCCACGACCAGCAGGCGGCGGGTCTTCCGCACCGACTCGACGATCGCTTGTCGGTCAAGCGGTATCACCGACCTGAGGTCGAGCACCTCCGCCTCTATGCCCTCCTTGGCCAGGTCGTCGGCGGCGTCGAGCGCGCGGTGGACCATGAGGGAGACCGTGACGATGGTCAGGTCTCGGCCCGACCGCTTCACGTCCGCCTTCCCGATCGGCACCGTGTAGGGCTCTTCGGGAACCTCGCCGGTGGCTCGAGGGTTGGGCGTCATCCAGCCCAGCCCCATCACCCCCTTGTGAAACATATAAAGGACGGGGTTGTCGTCGCGGATGGCGGAGATCATCAGGCCCTTGGCGTCATACGGCGTCGAAGGAACGACGATCTTCATCCCCGGCAGATGGGCGAACAGCCCGTAGAGCGTCTGCGAATGCTGGGCGCCGTCGCTGTAGCCGCCGCCGATGGCGGTGGTGATGACCACCGGCACGTTGACGTTGCCCCCGGACTCGTAGTGGATCTTGGCCATGTGGTTGTAGATCTGGTCCATGCAGACGCCGAAGAAGTCGACGAACATCAGCTCCACGATCGGCCGCATGCCGGAGAGGGCGGCCCCGGTGGCGGCTCCGATGAAGCCGGTCTCCGAGATCGGAGTGTCCATGATCCGCTCCGGGCCGAACTTCGCGAGCAGGCCCTCTGTAGCGCCGAAGATGCCCCCGTAGACGCCCACGTCCTCGCCCATGACGAAGACCGTCTTGTCTCTTTCCATCTCCTGGGCGATGCCTTCGGAGATCGCCTTGGAGGTCGTCAACAGCCGTTTCTTGGTTTGTACTGCCATTGCTCTTCTCTCCTAAGCGAAGACGTGGAGGAGCGCCGCGTCGGGCTCCGGGTAAGGGCTCTCGCGGGCAAACTCGATCGCCGCGTCGACCTCCGCCCGGCCGGCCTTCCAGACCTGCTCGGCGGACTCCTTAGTCAGCGTGCCGGCCTTGATCAGCTGCTGCTCGTAATGCTTGAGCGCATCGCGCTTCTGCAGCTTCTCCATCTCCTCCTTGGTCCGGTACAGCTGGGGATCGCCTTCGAAGTGCCCGAGCAGGCGATCGGTCTTGACCTCGATCAGCGTCGGGCCCTTCTTCGCGCGGGCGCGGGCCACCGCTTCGCGGGCGGCCTCGAAGATGGCATCCGGATCGTTGTCGGGGATGAGCACGCCGGGGATCCCGTAGGCCGCCGCGCGATCGCTGTTGTTGGCGATCGCCGTCGCCGTGGCCTTGGCCACGCTGATCGCCCACTCGTTGTCCTCACATACAAAGACGACGCCAAGGCCCCAGAGCGCGGCGAGGTTGAGGGATTCGTGGAAGGAGCCCTGGTTGGCGGCACCCTCTCCGAAGAAGGAAACCGCGATGTCGTCCTTCCCTAGCTTCTTGAAGGCGAGCGCGTGACCGACCGCCGTCGGCATGCCCTCACCGATGATCCCGCTGCACCCGAAGTGGGTGACCGGGTCGAAGAGGTGCATGTGGCCGCCCTTGCCATGGCCCAGACCGGTGTCCTTGCCGAAGATCTCGGCGGCCAGCTTCTTCATGTCCATGCCGTGAGCGAGCGCGACATGGTGGGGGCGGTGGGTCGCGGTCACAGCGTCGCTCGGCCGCAGGTGGATGCAGACCCCGGCCGCGACGGGCTCCTGCCCCAGCGCCAGGTGCATCTCACCGGGGATGGGGCCGGCGGCGATGTCGAAGGCGGGCGTCTTGCCCTCCATGTAGATCTTCTGGATCGTCTCCTCGAAAATGCGAATCCGCACCATCTGATGGTGCATCTCGAGCTGTTCCTTCTTACTCGCCATGCTTCATCCTCCCTACTGTCTCAACGGGGGCCATGTTCTTAGAAGAGATCGCGGTCTCCGACCACGTCGCTTCGTGCATGCTGTGGTCCCACTCCGGCAAACGGCAACCCAGGAACGATCCGAGCTCTGCGGCCCCGACAGGTCGAGGCTAGCTCGGCTCTGATCCAACAATAGGGCCGTTAGTCCCCAGTTATTCGGGCCCCCCGGCGCCCGCCGCCTTTGCCGGGATGCAGCACGGCCCGGTTCGATCGCAGATTCGCTCTCCGCCCGGCCTCGCGTCGTGCCGCCATTCTTCGCGGCTATGGCGGGCGGAGGACACGCGCGCGCGTAGGATTCAAGCATCCCGTAGGACGCATACAAAGGGGGCGTCAGATGGCTAACGAGGTTTCATGGTTGCTCGAGGTTGCTGTCAAGCCGGGCGCGTTAGACGGGTTCAAAGTCCTGATGAAAGAAATGGTCAAGTCCACGTTGGATGAACCAGGGACGTTGAGCTACGAGTGGTTCATCACGGACGACGGCAAGGCCGTGCACGTTTACGAGCGGTACTCGGATTCGCCGGCTACCTTGATCCACCTGGGCCACTTCGGCGAGAAGTTCGCCGCAGGGTTTCTCGGTGCGGTGGACCCGACCAGGCTCACGGTATTCGGACGGCCAAACGATGCGGTCAAGTCCGGGTTGGCCGCATTCAAGCCTACGTATTTGGTCCCATTCGGAGGTTTTGCCCGCTAGGTCCTGACGTCACCCGCGCCAACGTCGCCTCACTCGTCGCCATCCAGAACGAGAACGCGGCCGTGAGGGCCCGGGATTCAACCCGGGGCTTCACGGTCCCGAAATCTAGGCGGGTCTCGTCCACCGAGGCCGATTTCGAGGGTTTTGAGCTTGATTGGCGGCACTGCGCATGCCCGTTGGGCTATGTCGAGCCGTTACAGGCTCTCGGATTACTACACGAATTACTACATGAAAGGCCAGACTCAACTCGTCGGGTTCGTGACGTCCTGGCTTGTTCTCCCCTACCCCAAGCGGAAGATCAGTTGGTCGGGGGCCCGGGATTTGAACCCGGGGCCTCACGGTCCCGAACCGTGGCGATGGCGTGTCCTCAAGTATCCTGGCGGCTCCGCTAGTGGCCGCCTGAACTCAAATGACGCTGCCCTCGTGTCCTTTGGTGACCTGCTATGACCGCTCGGTGCCGGGAATGTGTGACCCGGCTGTGACCCGGCGGGCGCCCAGATCAGACCAACAAAGTGGTTCATGGTGGCGGCCGAAGTCGATGAGGTTTCGACTCCGTTTGCGTTGGGCCAGGGGTTCTGTAACGCGAACCAGACGACGTTGGCGGGTCAGCCGATACATCTGGGTGTTCCCGGCAGAGCAGGTCAGAACGACCTCTATCGTGTGCGGACGACGGCGCCGAGATCAGAATTACCGAGCGCGCCTCGTTGGCCCTATCAGGACACCGTTCTGAGGCGATGTATGCCAGCCCTAGCTACTACCCTCGCACTGCCCGAGGGGCCGACACGGCGACGACTCAGGGGGAATAAAGAATGAGCAAGACCTTGGTGGAATTCGCGAAGGAATACAGCGGAGCTTGGGCGGTGCACGATCCCGCTGCGATCGCGGCCATGCACACCGACGATTCGGTGTTCGAATTGCACGACGTCGGCGCGCCGGCGACCGGACGTGCGGCTGTCCGCGAACTGATCGAGGCGCTGCTCACCACCGTGCCCGACCTGCGTTTTGAGCCAAAGCGAGCTCATTTCGGCGCCGAGCACTTCGTCACTGAGTACATGATGTCGGGCACCGCCGAGCGCAAGCCGTTCGCGATCGCCGGCGCCGATGTGTTCACGATGCGGGACGGACTGGTCAGTCGCAAGGACAGCTATTTGGATTGGCTGGCTTACCAACGCCAGGTAGGCATCGACCCCGTTGCAACGTTCAAAGCGCTCGGGCGCTGAAATGGAGACCTTTGGTGGACCCACGTTCCCACAATACGAACCCTGCCGACGTATTCGAAGGGGCGGGCTTTACTTGGAACTAGGCGGGGGCGGGGATCTGCTCCTCCGCAAATCCGGTGATCATTTGGGTCCCCTTGGTGAACACTCCTCGAACTTTTCTCCTCGTGCCGACCTCTGACTTTCTACACATAGGCCGGGCGGTCGCCCGATGGCTGCCGAACCAGGAAGTCCGATACTTGTTGGGCGGTTGACGCTAGGTCGTCCAGCCAGGGTTCGTGACCTCCGGGAACCAGCTCGAACCGCGCGTTGGGGACGAGGGCCGCTCGCTCCCTAACCTCCGCAATGGTCTGGTAGCCGATGTCTTCGCGGCCCCAGACGATCAGCACCGGCCGGTCGATCCGGGCTAGCTCCTCATCAGTCAGCACATAGCGCTGGGGCTTTGCATCGACGCCCTCGAACATCTCGCGCAGGTAGGTCGAGACGGTCGTTCCGAACGCGCGACGCTGGGTGCCCAGGTAGGTGGCGCGAATGAGTTCCTCGGGAGCGGACTCAACTGCCTGGAGCCCGATCGTGCGCACAAGGATTCCGCGATACGCTCGGGCCGGTTTGGGCATGGACAGAAGCAGCGGGCCGATTCCCGGCCTCGCGAACATTCTCAGGCTGTCCACCCGAGCACCTAGCGCAACCGCCGGCGTGCCGATGGCGACCAACGATCGCACCCGTTCCGGCGCATCAAGGGCAAGCCCGAGTCCGATAAAGGCGCCCTGCGAGTGACCGACGACGTGAACCGAGTCGAGCCCAAGCTCATCCAGAAAGCCGATCAGCATGTCCTTGAACCAACGACGCAGGTTAACGCCCCGAAAGTCAACGCCATCTGAGGTGCCATGACCCGGCATGTCGATGGCGATGCTTCGCAGCGACGGAAGCTGTGCCAGGAGTGGAGCCCAGTGCGCGGCGCAGAGGCTGAAGCCATGCAGGAACATCGTGGGCTCGCCATCCCCCACCTCGGTGATCCGAAGCGAAATCCGAGGCTTCTGTAGTTGCACCTGGCGGACTTTCGGTTTCAACGAGTAGGTGGCAAAGACATCCGCTTCCGCGTTAAGAAATGAGGTCTTGTTCATGCTTCCTCCGTGGTGGTCGGTGGTTCGAGGAGCATGTTGATGAGCGCGTCTCTGAGCCACTCCTCGTAACGAGCCGGCGTCCATCGCCGTCCAGAGACGAGCTGGTTGTATATGTCCGTCCCGGTCATGGCCCAAATGCTGCTCACGGCATCTGCCGGGGAGATGCCGCCCCGCAGCCGGCCTGAGGTACTCAGGACCGGGGACATCTGTGCGCGGATCTGGTCGAATCGCAGACCTTCGATCTTCTGATATTCGGCCAGGAGTCCCGGATCGCCCGACTCGCGCATGAAACGCACGATCGCCGCGAAACGCTCGTTGAGCCGGCGGGCGATGTGTGCCCCGGTGCGAATGTGGACTTCCATACCGCCTGACTCGCGAGCCTGCGCCATCAGCTCATCGACGCCCTCGGTCTGGAAGCTGGACCAGATGATCGTCTGCGCAACCGCAAGCTTGGTGCGGAACACCGCATACACGGTCTGGTGAGCAACCCCGGCTTCGAGCGCGATGTCCTCTACGGTGACGCTGCTGTAGCCGCTCTTGACGAAGAGACGGCTGGCCGCATCAAGGATGCGATTCTTCGTCATCTGTGCGTGTTCCTGACGAAGACCAGTGCTGTAAGTGCGTTTACGCTCGACCGACTTCACCATCGGTCGATAGAGTATCACACTATCGAATAGAGCGCTCGTCTACTAATTTAGGAATCCTTCCCTCATTCCCGCGGGCGCATTTGCGCGCAACGGCGACGCGGTCGCTCATGGGAGTGTTATCAGGCGTGTAGGTCCCGGTCAGTAACGGCGTTTATGAGCCCGGTCGCGGTCGGGGCCCTCTGCATCATGCAAGCGCCGCCTCCGATTTTCGAACCGGTGCCTCATGGTCCTGACAAATATCCAAAAGTGAGGCACCTGCCGCGGGCTCCGTCTGATGACGCACGAGTTCAGATCGGCTGACGCTAGTCAGACGGACGCAACCTCGTTTGTGAGGTTCGCCAGGAAACTGTGACCCGGCGGTGATCCGCCGATTCGAGACATCCCCGAGAATCGCGAATTTGGAATACAAAAATGGTCGGGGGCCCGGGATTTGAACCCGGGGCCTCACGGTCCCGAAATGTAGGCCCTTTCGTCCACCGAGACCGTTTTCGCGGGTTTTGAGTTCATTTCGAGGCGTCGGCAGGCATTTGGAGTGCGATTTCGTCCACCGGGATCGACAGGACTACTACATGAAATCAGCGGGCGCGCGAGCCGGCCGACCGCGATGAGCGGACCAGTTGTGCCCGCTTCACTGGCTGCAATGTGATGCGCCGCCCGAGGAGGCCGGCGTAACGCACCAACGTTGTGTGCTTGGGATCCACAGCCCCGCTCTCGAGTCGCGCCACATTCGGCTGCTTCGTGCCAAGAGCAGCTGCGACCTTCTCCTGACTGAGCCCTTGACGCTCTCGTTCTGCAGCAAGCTGCCGAACCAGCCGCCTAGTTTCGATGGCTGCCTTCATAAGCTTCGGGAAATCAGGGTTCATCGCGGTCCGCCTCGCGATGAAGACGTCCAGGTCGTCCTTCTTCCTCATGGCACAATAATGCCATATCTTGCACGATATGTCTAGAGGGACAAGTCCGCATCAGCTGGCGGGATCCTGTTCTGGGAGCACCAACTTCGTGGGGCTGCGGCCTCGCTTGCGCCAATCCGAGAGGCGCCGCTCCGCGAGCTGAATGTGGCGACTCTTGGCGCTCTGCCATTTCTTGTTCACGATCTCGAGGGCAAGCAATACCTGACTGAACTTTCCCTGCTCGGCAAACAAGAGGCGATATATGACTCGCTTTCCATCGATTTCGACTTGCCAGATCTCGCCGCGGAGGTGATTGACATCAACATGACCTCGACCAACGTCACGCACCTGTTTCATCGCAGCAGCAATAGCCGCCGCATCCTCATCGGAGATCTGATCCAGGAACTCGCGCACGGGCTCACGGCCTGCTGAGCTGCGGTAGAACCGCCATTGCCGGCGGTATCGACCATGCTCGCGATCGGTTGATCTACTGACTGCCACCACTTCCATCCGACAGCGCGACCGCCTTTAGGAATGCGCTCAGCCGCAAAGCTTCATCGACCGTAAGATCGGCAGGCAACTTCAACTCGGCGAAGACGTTCGGACGAACCGGAAATGGATAAACGACGAGTTTCGCGCCGCTGCCGGCGAGTGGCACGTTAAAGGAGGTACCCGAACTGCCGACTGTCGTTTGAACGGTAGCTGTGTTCTTCGACTTCGAGGTCGGCTTTTCATCGCGCTGAGCAGGTTTGCGAGCCCTTGGTTGATACGAGGTGGGATTATCGAGGTAAGCAAGGTAGGACTCGAGGCCTGAGCGGAACCGCGATTCGTACGTAGCGAGGCTTCCAGGAGCCAGCTTCGACAAGTTACGAAACCGTCCGATTAGGCTATCGACGTCGAGTCCGCGTACGTCGACGCTCTCCCAGTTATCGTCGATTTTCAGTATTTGAGAAACCGAAGCCCGGATGGCACGGGCGGTGGAGGCAGGTATAAGCCCTTTCTCAGCAACCCAATCCCAATGCTGGACGAACGCAAGACCGGTACCCCGCTGTGGCGCTGACGCTGGTTGATCATTCATGAGCGGAATTATGTCATGAACGATCGGAAAATGTCAAGTCGATCCGGTCTCGCCTCGTCGTGAAGGGCCGCCCAGGTCCGACTGAGCGAGGAAGGGAGCTCGAGGGACCACCTCAAGGTGGCTATCGCAATAGGCTCTTATCGTCGCCAGGGAAACTTGTGGCTGCAGTCTGAGACCCTAGCCACCTAGCATTTGAGCCTTGTGTCGACTGTTGCTGACGGCCGCGTCGAGTCCTTCGGTTGCCTTCTAACCAGGTGCTCAGTCCAGGCAAAGGCCTGGTTTGAATCCATGGAACCGTGGGGACCTCCCGGACCTCGCCGCTTCTATCCTGGGCGAACGCTTCGAACACTTCACATGGCTGCAATCGCCAGGTTTCAGAGCGCCGTGATCCTCCTGCGAAGGCCAGTGCTAGCCCACGCCGCGTCAGATCATCTTCGCGTCCTTCTCGAGCTCTTTTCCCACGCTGCCTGGATCACGGGGGCAGGCGGAGTTGAAGTGCCGATGACGCCTCGAGCGCGCGCGATTTGCGTCGAGCTTGGAATGGCCACGGCCTTAGTGCAGGAACTTGAATTGTTGGAGAGCAAGGTCGGGATTGCCTTTCCGGCTGGATACGTGGCGGACAAGCGGTTCTTGACTCAGCATTTCGGTCATCTGCACGCTAAGCACGGATGCACATGTCACGGAAACGGAAGAAGTCACACGGCTGTCCGCGCCACATTGCGAGCGTTGGATGCGGTCACTACTGACGACGCCCTCGTCATGGCCAAACTTCTTTACGGACTGTGGATCACATCCTCCAGGGCCATCCACTTTCCGCGTCTTGAGCATTTGGCGGCCGACGCACCCGGCGGCGCAACCATATCGCCGGCGACGATTCCGGATCGCGCCATCACCCTTTACAACTTAGTTCTCGTCCAGAGCTATATCGCCTCCTTCGCGGCGACACCGTTTGTTGACCTGCGGCGTGAGATCGAATGGTCAGCATTCTTCCTACTGGACAAGATCAAAACCCGAACTTAGTGACCGATGGCGTAGTTTGAAAAGCCACGACGAATCGTCGACCAGACCCTTTGGGCGCCGAGGCTCTCGATACGGCCGCATTATCAGCAGCTTGCTGCCCGACCGCCGGAGGCTGAACTCATGACCGTGGGCCGATCAGCACGACCAGGATGCCCTCATGACGCCTGTAGACTCGGTCGGACTAAATCAGCAAATGGTGGACAGGGGTA
>Ga0208849_1001296_pt1 | contig 18014 bp, 12 predicted proteins | sample NGESurdeep072012_10_FD_184470 | JGI IMG/M metagenome (GOLD analysis project Ga0208849, IMG submission 184470) | Arctic peat soil microbial communities from Barrow, Alaska - NGEE Surface sample 53-3 deep-072012 (SPAdes) | ecosystem: Environmental > Terrestrial > Soil > Wetlands > Peat ... | reverse complement strand
GCGGCGATGGTCGTCACCCTGCAGGAGTATCTATCCGACATCGTCGGGGGCTGGGTGACGGTCATCATCGGTGGGGTGTTCATCGTCTGCGTGCTGGCTTTCCGCCGCGGTATCGTCGGCGAGCTGGAGGCGCTCAGCGCGCGCCGAATTAAGGTACTTAAGAAACAATAATATATAAGATATTATTGATCCTATTAATCATGATGTGGGGCCAACCACACCTTCTTCGCGCCTGGCCTGCGGCGATCGGTGCGGCGGCATGAAGCCTTCAAACATCAGGAAATCCTGATATCCCTCGCCGGGCACGCCTTCGATCACCTGGATCGAGGCGTTATTGGGATTCGGCTGCTCTTGAAACCATTCCCAGAGGTAATGCATCCATTGCATGCGAATGCAGCGCAGCGTCACGCCATGGGTCACCAGCACAAAATCACGAATGCAATCCGCGCGCCCGGCGGCCGCGTCGCGCAGCAGCGTACCGAACACGCCTTTCACGCGCTCCGCCACCTGGCAGCGGCTCTCACCCTGCGGCATCTGGGCGAAGAATTCGCCCGAGACCCGGACGTGCTTGTTGTAGTGCTCGTATTCGCGCGGAAACAGCAGCGGCATGTCCTCGTCCGGGACACCATCGAACAGCCCGAACTCAAGCTCGCGAAGCTCTACCGCCTCGCGCTTGTCGAAGCGGAATCCCTGCTGCTTCAGGACCATCTCGATGGCGGCACTGGTTTGCCTGGTGCGCTCGTACGGGCTGCACAGGATTCGAATCGGCCCGGAGCTTGCCGATGCCGATAGGTATTCGGCCAGAGCGTGGCCGGCCGCCTGCGCCTGCTCATGGCCTTCCGGAGACAACTGAATGCTGTGGTCCGGCAAGCGGACGTTCATTGATTTATCCAGGTTCGCCGCAGACTGGCCGTGGCGTACGAGGAACAGACGAAGCGGGCGGGTCGGCATAGGGTTCCCGGTCTTTCAATTGCGCGAAAGGCTGGCACAATGTGCGCCGGCTCGCCACAACACCGGAGATTGCCCATGAAGCGCCTTGTGCTCGCCGCTTTTGCCATGAGTCTGGCCACGCTTCCGGCCCTGGCCGCACTGAAGGCCGGTGACGCCGCGCCGCAATTCGCCGCACAGGCCTCTCTGGCGGGAAAGACCTTCAACTACTCGCTGAACAAGGCGCTGAAAAAGGGGCCGGTGGTCGTCTATTTCTACCCGTCGTCGTTCACCGGCGGCTGCAATATTCAGGCGCATACGTTCGCGGTCGACAGCGATCAGTTCAAAGCGCTCGGCGCGACCATCATTGGCGTATCGCTGGACAGCATCGGGCGGCTCAATGATTTCTCGAAGGACCCCGAGTATTGCGCCGGCAAATTCCCGACCGCCTCGGATGCCGACGGCAAGATCGCCAAGTCCTACGATCTGAAAGTGGCCGAGGGGCCGCCTGGCCTGAAGGATACGCGCGGCGTCGACATCGGCCACGGCTTTGCCGAGCGCACGACCTTCATTGTCACCCCGGATGGCAAGATCGCCGACACCATCGGCGGGCTGGCGCCAGCGGAAAATGTCGGCCAGGCGCTCGCGGCCGTACGGGCGCTCACGGCGAAAAAGTAAGCTTGCATCACTGACGCCGGCGCTGAAGCTGCTCGAGCTTGCTCTTTAGTTCCTGCAGTTTCTGGCCCGCTTCGCCGAGTTTGCCGCTGGCCGTGAGCTGCTGGTAGTCGGACAGATCCCGCGCGGCATCGCTGATCAGTGCATTCAGATCTTCCGCGCCTTCTCCTGTAGCCGTGCTGGTGGCCGGTGAGGCCGCGGGCGCCGCCGCCGGGGCCGCCGCCGTGGGATTCTGCGCGCTCAGGCTCGAGGGCGCGTTGCCGAACAGCGCTGCCATCGCCGCCTCGAATGTCGGCCCATACGCGAGCCGGTCCTGTACCGCGAGGACCACCAGCCGCAGTTCCGGCATCGGACTGCGATCGGCTTGCAGATAGATGGGCTCGGCATAGAGCAATGCGCGCCCGATCGGAATGACGATCAGACTGCCGCGCCGCACATGCGAGCCCTGCTGGTTCCACAGCGACAGTTGTCCCGACAGCTGGGCGTTCTGGTCGATGCGCGCCTCGATCTGCAATGGGCCGTCAATCAGGCGGGTCTTGGGGAAGTCGTAGACCACAGTCTGGCCGTAGTGTTCACGGTCACTGCGGCCTGCGATCCAGCCAATCAGATTGTTGCGATTGGCGGGAGTGAACGGCAAGATCTCGACGAATTCGATGGTGTGCTCCCCGGGCAGTGTCATGAGCACGAAGTTGGGCTGCATCATGACCTGCCGCTGCTCGGTGGTGGCCACCTCCGTGGCCACAGTCCACAGGTCCTCGCGGTTGTAGAACACGTCCGGGTTGGTCATGTGATAGAGCCCGTAGACCACAGCCTGGACCTGCAGCAACAGCTCCGGGTAGCGAACGTGCGCGCGCAAATCCGGTGGCATGGCCGCGGCATCGACGAACAGTGCCGGAAACACCGAGCGGTAGGCGGCGATGATCGGGTCCTGCGTGTCGAAGACATAGAACGTGGTCGCCCCGGTGTAGGCGTCGATCACGATCTTCACGCTGTTGCGGATGTAGTTGAATGGTTCGCCGCGCAGCCGGTAACGGCGTGCATAAGGATAGCTATCGGAGGTCGTGAAGGCGTCCATGAGCCAGTAGATTCTGCCGTCCTCGCCCACCACGACGTACGGATCCGGGTCGAAGGTCAGGAACGGAGCGAGCTCCTGCACCCGCTCGCGCAGGTTGCGGCGCATCAGCAAGCGACTGTCTGCCGTCACATCGTCGCTGAACGGCAGTTTTGTCAGATCGCCGCGATCCAGGGCGATCAGCGCACGGCGCAATAATCCACCCAGGCGGATGCCGCCGTTGCCCTCGTACGAGCTCAGGTTGTTGGCATCGCCCTGCGGATAGTTGAATTCCTTCTGGCGCGTGTTGACGTACACGTCGGTGTTGGTCAGCTCGCCGAAATAGATCTCCGGCCGCTTCACCGTCAGGCCCGCAATGGTGCTCTGGATCGGCATGTTGCTCAGGATCAGTGTCGGCAGACCCTCCGGTGTAAAGCCATTCACCGGATTCATGGTTACGCCGTAGCCATGCGTATAGATCAGCTTTTCATTGATCCAGTTGCGGCTGCTCTCGGGCAGTTTTTCGACGTTGAGTTCGCGCGTGGCCAGCATCATCTGTCGCACCGAGCCCGCGACCATGTAGCGATCGATGTCGATATCCGGAAAGTCGTAGTAGGTTCTGATCTCCTGGATCTGACGCAGCGTGTCCTGCAGCGCCTGCGAATCCCACAGGCGTATGTTTTCCAGCGTGGCCTGATTGTTCGCGGCGTCCAACGCCTCGACACTGGTATCGGCCGGAAACGCATGCGGTTCGATGCGATCGAGGGCATAGGCGCGCCGGGTCATCTCGATGTTGTGTTCGATGAATGGGCGCTCGCGAACCAGCTGGTTCGGCTTGACGATGAAATTGCTGACATAGGCGGCAATCAGGTCGACTAACAGGTAGCAGACCACCGCCGGGGCGACGGACGCGAGCAGCCAGCGCGGCCGCGGCGCCCGCACCGCGCACCCGGCGGCGATCACGGCACCCAGAATGAGCGCAGCGCAGATCACCAGCATGCCAGTCAGGTTGACGTGCGCGTCGGTAAAGGTAACGCCCGCGAAGATGGTGTGATCCTGGAACAGCAGTTCATAGCGGCTCAGGTACTCGCGCAATGCCAGAACCGCCAGCCATGCGGACAGGCTCAGCCCCAGGCCGCGCCAGAGCCTGTTCTGGGCGGCGCCGAAGCCGCGTTCGATCAGGCTGCGGGCGCGCGAGGTTGCCAGCAGAAATCCGGCCGCGATCAGGCAGGCCATCACGGTCAGTGCCAGCAGCCAGCCGGCGATCAGTTGCCAGGCGGGCAGGGTGAATAAGTAGAAGCCCACGGGCTTGCCAAAAATGGGATCAAGGGTCCCCACGTCGTGAGGCGCGTGCCAGAACAGTGCCAGCGTGGTCCAGCTGCCCATCATGCTGGCACCGGCCACGAATGCACTGACGAGCGCCAGCGCCAGTGCCAGCAGCTTTAGTATCGGCTCGATGGGAAGCTGCACCCATTGCCCGTTGATGAGGATTCTGCCGCCGAGGATTTCATTAAACCGAGCCGGCCTGATGGCCAGGAACACGCCGCCGATCGTCAGGAACGTGACCACGGCGAAGACGCCGAAAATCATCGCCTGCAGGTTGAGCCGGGTCCAGAACACAGTCGCGTAGCCGAGCGACTGGAACCAGAGAGCATCGACGTAGTACGACACCACTGCACTGCCGCCGAACACGACCACGGCGAAAGCTGCGAGCAGCGCAATGCCGATACGACGCCGGCGCGGCGGCGCCCGATCGTCGGCAATCTGAGGGCGGGTGTTCGTGGCGCCGATCCTGATGTTAACTTGTCCACGCTAGCGCGTTTCGTGCGCCCGCGCCACCACTGGACCCGGCTGTTACTGTATAGACTTAGAGTGACCATGAGCCCATTGTTTTCGCCCTTGAAATTGCGCGGCCTGACGCTGCGAAACCGGATCGTCGTGTCGCCCATGTGCCAGTATTCGGCCGAGCGCGGCGAGGCCACGGCGTGGCACCTGATGCACGTCGGCAATCTGTCCCTGTCGGGTGCCGGCATGTTCTGTATCGAGGCAACGGCCGTCGAAGCCGAGGGCCGCATCACGCCTGCCTGCCTGGGCTTGTGGGATGAGCGCACGGAAGCGGCACTAACACCGGTGATGGCCGCGGTGCGCAAGTACTCAAAGATGGCCGTGACGATGCAACTCGCGCACGCCGGACGCAAGGCGTCCAGTCGCGTGCCCTGGGAAGGCGGCCAACTCATTCCGCCGGCGCAGGGCGGCTGGCTGCCATCGGCGCCGTCGGCAGTGGCGTACAACCCGGAAGATCCGGCGCCGCTGGCGCTCGATGCCGCCGGCCTGGAGCGCGTGCGCGTGGCATTCGCCGAGGCCGCGAAGCGCGCGATGCGGCTGGGTATCGACGGCATTGAAATCCATGCGGCCCACGGCTATCTGCTGCACGAATTTCTCTCACCCCTTGCCAATCATCGCACCGATGAATACGGCGGCCCGATCGAAAACAGACTGCGACTCACGCTCGAAGTCTTTGATGCCGTGCGCGCCGCCGTGCCGGCAGACAAGCCGGTGGGCGTCAAGGTATCGGTCACTGACTGGGTCGATGGCGGCTGGGACCTTGAACAGACCATCGTACTGTCCAGGGAATTGCACCGGCGGGGAGTGGATTGGATCGATGTTTCTTCGGGCGGTCTGTCCGCATTGCAGAAGATTCCGCTGTCACCCGGCTATCAAGTCCCGTTCGCGCAAGCCATCAAGGCGGCCACCGGGGTCAATACGATCGCGGTCGGCCTGATTACCGGGGCACGGCAGGCCGAAGAGATCATCGCCAGCGGCAAGGCCGATCTGGTGGCTCTGGCCCGAGCAATGCTCTACGACCCGCGTTGGCCATGGCACGCAGCGGCTCAACTCGGCGCCTCGGTAGATGCGCCGCCACAGTACTGGCGATCGCAGCCCAGCGACCTGAAGGGCCTGTTCGGGGTGATTTGACCTAAGCGGCCGGGGCCATTGACTCGAACGAGTCCACCCTCGAATATCTCCGAACGGGGAATTACTCAATCAGCAGGAAATCATAATGAGCGCTAATCCCAAAGTGTTGCAGAGCACAATCCCTGAATACCATTTGGTGATTGATGGACACCTGGTCCCCGGCGCGAGCACCCTGGACGTGATCAATCCCGCCACGGGCAAGCTACTGACGCGTTGCGCGCGCGCGAACAAGGCACAGCTCAATGCCGCGGTGTCGGCAGCAAAACGGGCATTTCCGGCCTGGTCGGCCACGACCATCGAAAGCCGAAAACGGCTGTTACTGAGCATCGCCGATACGCTCGAGGCGCGCAGCGCCGAGTTCGCGCGGCTGCTGACTCAGGAGCAGGGCAAGCCGCTCGCGCATGCCGCCGGCGAGCTGGGCGGATCGGTGGCCATGATCCGCGCCTTTGCTGCTATGGATCTGCCTGAGAAAGTGCTGCGGGAAAACGCCGCGGAACGCATCGTTCAGCAGCACGCGCCGCTCGGCGTGATCGCTGCGATCACTCCCTGGAATTTCCCGCTGGTACTGCTGATGATAAAGGTGGCGCCGGCACTGCTGGCGGGCAATACCGTGGTCGCAAAACCTGCGCCCACCACGCCGCTGACGACTTTGCTGTTCGGCGAGCTGTGCGCGGATTTGCTGCCGCCCGGTGTGCTCAACGTCATTGTCGATCAGAACGATCTGGGCGGGCTGCTCACGCAGCACCCCGATGTGGCCAAGGTGGCGTTCACGGGATCCACCGCCACCGGTCGCAAGGTGATGGCAAGCGTTGCCGGTACCATCAAGCGTCTGACGCTCGAGCTGGGAGGCAACGATGCCGCGATCGTGCTCGACGATATCGACGTCAAGGCGGTCGCGGCCAAAATATTCCGCGGCGCCATGGTCAACTGTGGACAGGTCTGTCTGGCCATCAAGCGGGTGTATGTCCCGGATGCGCTGTATGAGGTGATGTGCGCGGAGTTGGTGGCGCTGGCCAACGCCACCGTGGTCGGTGACGGCCTCGACGCCGCGACGCAAATGGGACCGCTGCAGAACAAAGCACAGTTCGAGAAGGTGCAGGAGTTCCTGGAGGACGCGCGCACTCATGGCACTATCATCGCCGGCGGCAAAGTGCTCGATCGCGAGGGCTATTTCATTGCCCCCACCATCGTGCGTGACATAGCCGACGATACAAGGCTGGTGCGCGAGGAGCAATTCGGGCCGGTACTGCCGGTGCTCAGATACTCCGAGCTCGATGATGCGATCGCGCGTGCCAACAGCACGGAATACGGTCTGGGCGGCACGGTATGGGGCGCTGATTCCAAGCGTGCCTACGCGGTGGCGCAGCGAATCGCATCGGGCACCGTATGGGTCAACAAGCATCTCGAGCTGCCGCCGGATATACCGTTTGGCGGCGCCAAGCAATCCGGCTTCGGTACCGAGATGGGTCAGGAAGGACTGGAGGAATTCACTCAGTCCAAGATCATCAACATGGCGAAGTAACGGTTGACCGTATCGCAGGATCCGCAGGCGGGGGCGCGGCATGCCCGGCGTGCGGGACTCCACTACGGCTATGACCACGACCCCGGTATAACGCGAAAAAAAAGCGGCCGCGCCGCCGTCTATTTCGACGCCCGCGGCAAGCGCATCCAAAACACCAGGATCATTGAGCGTTGCCGCAGACTGGCGGTACCGCCCGCGTGGCGCAACGTCTGGATCAGTCCGAAATCCAGAAGCCATCTGCAGGCCACCGGCGAGGATGCGCGCGGCCGCAAACAGTATCGCTATCATGGCGACTGGCGCGCGGTGCGCGATCACACCAAGTTCCAGAACATGGCGCAGTTCGGCGCCGCCTTGCCGCTGATCCGCGCCCACGTGCTGCGCGAACTGGAGCGGGACGAGCTTGACCGTGAACGGGTGATCGCCGCGGTGGTGCGCCTGCTCGATCGAACCGGCCTCAGGGTTGGCAACGACAGCTACCTGCGCGAAAATCACACCATCGGCCTGACCACGATTTCAAAGAAACACGTGGCGCTGCACGGCCAGGAAATCGAGCTGGATTTTCCCGGCAAGGGCGGCAAAGTCTGGCACGGTACGGTGCTGTCGCGAACGGTGGCCAAAGTAATCGCGGAATGCGAAGGCATTCCCGGATATCGCCTGTTCAAATACCGCGATGCGCACAGGAAGGCGCATACCGTCGGTTCCGCTGATATCAACCGCTGGCTACATGAACTCACCGGCAATGCCGAACTGACTGCCAAGGATTTCCGCACCTGGCACGCGTGCACGCTGTTTGTCGATGCAGCGCTCAAGCAGAAACCGGGGAATGCTGGCGCGCTCAAGCCCTTATTGCAGGCGGTTGCCCGCGAGCTGGGCAATACCCCGGCCATTTTGCAGAAGAGCTATATCCATCCGAACCTGATCGACCTATGGCGCGAAGCAGGCTTTCAAAAACCGGAGTGGCGCCGGCTGCCGGGCACGCAGATCGCGCGGCATTTGCATAAAACCGAAGCGCTGTTCCTGCGCTGGCTGCAGCAGCAATACGGGTGAGCGCGCACCGTGGCGATTGCCGTTCAGGTGATCTGCAATTCGCGAAACAGAGGACACTTCACCAGATCGATCAGCAGCGCGAACAGTGCCGCCGCGCCGAGCGTGGCTGCCACCACCCAGAGCGGCAGGGCGGTCATGGCGACTCCGCCCACCGCCAGACTTGAGGCGATCAGGATGTCGCAGCTCGAGGAGGCCATGACCCAGCGGCTCGGCCGTGAAGACCACAGCCGCCGGCGTTCACGATTGTTGTAGGTGGTGGCCTGGTTGCCGAAGACAATGACAAGGAACGCCAGCGTTCTGAGTCCCTGGATATCCAACCGCAGCCAATATTTCCCGGCAATCAGCACGGCGACACACAGCAGCAGTTCACCCAGTCCCATACCTAAGCCGGCAATCGTCAGCGTGCCGATACGCCAGGCATTAGGCATGGGTGAGGGCCGCACATTGTCGGTGGTCAATGACATGCCGAGGAAATCACCGGTGATCATGATGATGACCATCAGCAAGGGCGTGAGTATGGCCTGTCCGGTCATGGCCAGTCCCACAGCCAGGAACAGCACCTGTACGATCTTCTTGGTAATGGAGTTCAGCGTATAGGTCAGAATGCGCTGGAACGTGATGCGGCCCTCCGTGACCGCTGCGACAATCCCTGCCAGCCCCGGCGCAGTCAGCACCATGCCGGCAGCGGATTTCGCGACATCGGTGGCGGTCGAGACCGCGATGCCGATCTGAGCCTGACGCAATGCCGGAGCGTCGTTGGCGCCGTCACCGCACATGCCGACGATGTGTTGCTCCTTCTGAAATGCCTTGACGAGTTGGTATTTGCCCTCCGGCGTGACGCCGGCGAACACGGCAAAGGTCTGGGGCTGTGCATCTGCCGGGATTGGACCGGGCGGGCACACTGCCCCGGTAAGCCCGACCGCGCGCGCTACGGCGGCGGCCGTTGCCGGTGCATCTCCCGTAACCATGACGGTGCGCACGCCCAGAGCGTGCAGTTCACTGATCAGCCCTGCGGAGTCGTCCCGTGGAGGATCGCTCAGCGCGACGACACCGGCCATCCTCATGGCAGTCGGCGATCCGGCAGCCACCCCCAGAACCCGAAAGCCCTGAGCCTCGAGAGCCTGTGCCGCCGCCTCCGCAGGCGGCGATGGCGCCAGAGCAATGAGCGCGGACAGGGCTCCTTTGAACACCTGCTCCGGTGCGCCGTTCGAGCTTGCAAATGTGGCCCGGGACAGCCTGATCGCCGGATCGAAGGGAGTAAACAGGATGCAGCGCAGTGGGTGGTTCAGTGGCTGGCGCGCGGCGGCGGCGCGAATGGCTTGATCGACCGGGTCCTGCCCGCCATCGGAACTGGCGGTGGCGGCCAGTGCCAGCACGTGCGCGGCATCGAATCCCTGCATGGGCTCGACATGGGTCACGCTTAGCGCATTGCGGGTCAATGTGCCGGTCTTGTCGGCGCACAACACATCCATCGATGCGGCTTCATCGACAGCGGACAGGCGGGTCAACAGGATTCCCAGTTTGGCCAGCGAGCGGGCCCCCAACGCGGAGGCGAGCGTGAAAGTCGCCGGCAGTGCGACCGGTATGGACGCGAGCACCGCGGTGAGACCCAAGGCCACGGTGTCGGCAATGGATAACTGCAGCCCGTGCGCGTACAGCAGCATCAGCACGATAATGAGACCGTTGCATGCGGCCAGATTGCGTATCAGTCGAAAAACCGCCTTCTGCTGCGAACTCGTGACATGAGCGGTGCGCACCAGTTCCGCGGTGCGACCGAAACGAGTACGCACGCCGGTCGCCGTCACCTGCGCCGCCGCCTCGCCACGGCGTACCAGGGCTCCGGCGTAGGTATGCGCGCCGGCACCGGCCTCAATCGGGACGGATTCGCCGGTAAGCATGGACTGGTCCAGAAGGACATCGCCCTCGGTCAGCGCTACGTCCGCGGGCACCACTGCGCCGAGCGAGAGCTTGACCACGTCGCCGGGCACGAGTTCGGTGGCGGGCATGAGCTTCCAGACGTTGTCCCGCAGGACTGACGCGTTCAATGCCAGCCGCGATTTGAGTGCGGCAAGGGTCGCCTGCGCACGGCTCTCCTGAAATAGTCCGAGCGCCGCATTGAATATCAGCAGGGCAGCGATGATTGCGCCTTCGAGGAACTTACCCAGCGCCAGCTCGAGTACGACTGCCGCCTCAAGCATCCAGGGCACCGGCGCCCAGAACTTCTCGGCTGCCATCCGTAGCGGATGCGCCGAGGTGTCCGGCATCGCGTTGGGGCCGGTCTTCTCGAGTTCCCGGCGCGCTTGCTCGCTGCTCAAGCCATTGCCGGACTCCATTGAGCGCGCCTACTGGAGAAACGAGGCGGACCCGGCACGTCGAATTATGCGCGTGTGCCTTAGAGGCGCCGGCCCTGAATAACCCGAATCAGAATCACCACGATCGCTACCACCAGGAGTATGTGGATAAATCCGCCCATGGTGTAGGAGGTGACCAGTCCCAACGCCCAGAGAATGAGCAGAACCACTGCAATGGTGTAAAGCATATCGGTATCGTCCTTTGGCTATGCGCCGTCCGCTCGTGGGGGCGCCGCGCAATTTTTTAGCATGTAATCGGTACGAGTGTGGTCTGTGCGTCGCGATACGGTCGGTGCGGTAGCGCGCATAGTCGCATGGAGCGATGTAGCTGGCGTTCGTACGGCGGTACGGCGACCATGGGCATGCATCTTTCACCATAGCAGCATCGTTTGTCATCCAAGGTCGAAGGGTTCGATTCGCTTGCCGAGCTCGCGCTGGATATGCGCTGGTCGTGGAACCATTCTACTGACCTGGTATGGCGGCAGCTTGATCCCGTGCTGTGGGAACTCACGCATAACCCCTGGGTGGTCCTGCAAACGGCCTCGCAGGAGACACTGGAGCGGGCACTAGGCGAATCCGCATTCCGCAAAAGGGTTGACGATCTGCTGCAAGCCACGCGCGAGGCCTCACAGGCGAGCGCATGGTTTCAGAAGACCCACCCGCAATCCGCGCTGACCTGTGTGGCCTATTTCAGCATGGAGTTCATGCTGGGCGAAGCGTTGCCCATTTATTCGGGCGGCCTGGGTAACGTCGCCGGCGATCAACTCAAGGCTGCCAGCGATTTGGGTGTTCCAATCATCGGCGTCGGGTTGCTGTACAGCCAGGGCTATTTTCGTCAGGTGATCGATAAAGCCGGGGCCCAGCAGGCGGTCTATCCGTATAACGAACCGGGACAGTTGCCGGTCACGCCCCTGTGTCAGGCGAACGGCGAGTGGTTGCGGTTGAAAATCGCGATGCCCGGATACTCGGTGTGGCTGCGTGCCTGGCAGGTTCAGGTCGGACGCGTAAAGCTGTACCTGCTGGACAGCAATGATGCGGCCAACCATCCGATACATCGAGGCATTACCAGCGAGTTGTACGGCGGCGGCCCGGAGCTGCGTCTCATGCAAGAGCTGGTCCTGGGGATCGGTGGATGGCGCCTGCTCGGTGCGCTGGGCATCCGGCCGGAGGTCTGTCATCTCAATGAAGGGCACGCGGCCTTTGCCGTATTGGAGCGTGCCCGGGATTTTATGCGGGAGAGTGCCCAGCCGTTCGACGTTGCGCTGAGCGTCACTCGTGTGGGAAATCTTTTCACCACCCATACGGCGGTGGCGGCGGGCTTTGATCGCTTTCCGCCTGCACTGATCGAGCAGTACCTGCGCGCCTATGCGCAGCAGAAGCTCGGCATAGCCATCGACGATTTGCTGGCGTTGGGCCGAGCGGACCCGAGTGATACCTCGGAAGCTTTCAACATGGCCTACCTGGCGGTTCGCGGAAGTGGTGCAGTAAATGGTGTGAGCCGTCTGCATGGCATGGTCAGCCGACGACTGTTCGAGCCGCTCTTTCCGCGCTGGCCGCAGCCGGACATCCCTGTCGGGTCGGTGACCAACGGCATTCACACACCAACCTGGGATTCGGCCCCGGCCGATGATCTGTGGACCCAGGCCTGTGGAAAAGACCGTTGGCTGGGGACAACGGAAGACCTGGAGCGAAATATTCGCCGTGCCTCCGATGAGCAGCTTTGGCAATTCCGCTACGTCGCCCGGACCTCTCTTGTTGAATCGACTCGGGAGCGATTGGCCATGCAACTGGCCGTCTCGGGCGCGTCGACCGAGGCCGTCGAGGCGGCCAGGGGGATATTTGATCCCGATACGCTAACGCTGGGCTTCGCACGTCGCTTTGCAACCTATAAGAGACCGAACCTGCTGTTGCACGATCCGGAACGACTTCTGCGCCTGTTGAGTAATCGGCGGCGTCCGGTGCAACTCATTCTGGCCGGCAAGGCGCATCCGGCAGACCTGGCCGGTCAGGCGCTGATTCAGCAATGGATTCATTTCATACGTCAGCCTCAGGTGCGCTCCCATGTGGTTTTCCTTGGTGACTACGACATGCTGCTCACGCAGGACCTGGTGCGCGGCGTGGACGTTTGGGTCAACACGCCACGACGACCGTGGGAGGCGTGCGGCACGAGTGGCATGAAGGTGCTCGTCAATGGCGGCATCAATCTGTCGGAACTGGATGGCTGGTGGGCGGAGGCTTACACACCGGACGTCGGCTGGGCGTTGGGGGACGGCCAGGAGCATGGCGACGATCCTGGCTGGGACGCGGTCGAAGCCGGCACGCTATATGACCTGCTGGAGCGGGAGGTGATCCCGGAGTTCTATACCCGCGGCGACAACGGCATCCCTGCCGCCTGGGTCAGGCGCATGCGGGAAAGTATGGCGCGATTAACGCCGCGCTTCTCCAGTAACCGCACAGTGCGTGAATACACCGAGCAGCATTATCGTCCCGCGGCCGCCGCTTACCGTCAGCGTGCTGCCGATAAGGGCGCGGCCGGCCGGCAAATCGTGGATTGGCGTAAAGCTTCGGATCAGCAATGGGACTCGTTGGCGTTCGGAGAAATGCGGGTCCACCGCGACGCGGATCGTCTGATCATTGACGTTGAAATCTTTCTCAACGGCCTCGACCCGAATTCGGTGCGAGTTGAACTGTATGCGGATGCAATCAATGGCGGCGATCCGGTTCGCGAACCGATGCAGTGGCTGCGAACGCCGCCGGACGCGTCGCGCCGAAGCGTCTATCAGGCAACGCTTCCCGCCGCGCGGCCGGCGAGCGACTACACGGCGCGGGTAGTTCCACAACGTGCCGGCGTTGCGGTCCCATTGGAGTGCGCCCGCATCCTGTGGCAGCGCTGACGATGTACACCTGCCCGATGCATCCGGAGGTGAGTCAGCCTTATCCCGGCAACTGCCCCAAATGCGGTATGAGCTTGGAGCCGGAACTGCCAACGCTCGAGGACGCCGCATACCCGGAGCTGATCGATCTGCGGCGGCGTTTTATCTGGTCTCTGCCATTGACGGTCATGGTCGCGACACTCGCGATGATGGGCGATCGTATCCCTGGGATCAATCCGACGTGGTTGAACTGGATCGAACTGGTGCTGACCCTGCCTATCGTGCTGTGGGCTGGCAGCACGTTCTTCGAACGTGCCGGGCAGTCCCTCATCCACCGAAGTCCCAACATGTGGACATTGATCGGCTTGGGTACCGCGGCAGCATTTCTTTACAGTGTCGTGGCCACGTTGGTATTGACGGTCGCGCCGATGAGCTTGTCCCCTGGAGCTTTGCTCACGGACAGGGGCTCGCCCGTGAGCATGGATTCATCGGCCGACCGGGTTGCCCGGTATTTTGTGCTGGCCGTCGTCGCGGTGTCACTCATGACCCTGCTCGGCTGGGGGCTATTCGGGCCCGATCCGAGTTGGGTGCACGGCCTGATCAACGCAGTGGCGGTCCTGATCATCGCCTGTCCGTGTGCACTGGGCCTCGCCACGCTCATGTCAATCATGGTCGCGAGCGGCAGGGCGGCCACCGAAGGCGTGCTGTTCCGCGATGCCGCGGCCATCGAGAACCTGCGGCGGGTCGATACGCTGGTGGTGGACAAGACCGGGACCCTGACGCAGGGACGGCCGGAGTTCGATCAGGCTCGGGCGCTGCCCGGATACAGCGAGCAGGCCGTGCTGCAATGGGCCGGCAGTGTTGATCAGAGTAGCGAACACCCCCTGGCGGCGGCGATCGTGCGCGCGGCGCGCGCGCGCGGACTTTCGCTCGACAAGGCCACGGGGTTCGAGTCGAGCCCCGGCCTTGGGGTTTGCGCCACCGTCCGTGGCACAGCCGTGGCGCTGGGCAATTCTGCCCTCATGGCTAAGTTGGGAGTGCCCCTGGGAAGTCTTGACGCGCAAGCCGAAGTCTGGCGTGCACAGGGGGCGAGCGTGATGTTCCTGGCGATCCACGGGCAAGCGGCCGGCCTGGTTGCAGTTTCGGACCCGATCAAGGCCAACCACCGCGACGGCGGTAGCCTCCAAACTGGGTATCGACGAGGTTCACGGCGAGGTGAGCCCGGCCGGCAAGCGTGCGCTGGTGCAAAGGCTGCAGCAGGACGGACGCGTGGTAGCGGTGGCGGGCGACGGCATTAACGATGCACCGACGCTGGCGCAAGCCGATGTGGGCATCGTCATGGGCACCGGCACGGATGTAGCGATGAACAGCGCCCAGGTAACCCTCGTCAAAGGTGACCTGCGTGGAATCGCGGTTGCCCGGGGCATCTCGCAGCAGACGGTCGCGAACATGAAGCAGAACCTGGGATTTGCGTTCCTCTATAACGCGCTCGGCGTGCCGCTCGCGGCCGGCGTGTTGTACCCCTTCACCGGTTGGCTGCTCTCGCCGATGATCGCCGCGTTGGCGATGAGCCTGAGTTCCTTGTCCGTGGTGTCAAACGCGCTGCGCCTCCGCAGAACCCATGGCGCATGAGTGCCTGGGACAGGCCCATCTAAAAGGGTTGGACCACCAGCAAACATCGATCGGTGACCGGTGTGACCTGCAACAACGTCCCCGCAGCCTCAAGCTGGGGTAAAATGGGGATTGGAACTCGCGGGGAGGAAAGCGTCCGGTGTCTGGCAAACAATCCGCTCCAAGTAACGACGACGCGGCCCGTCCCGGCATCCGCGACGATCAGTTACTCCGAGACCTGGTCGATTGCCTCCCCGATTCGTTGTTCGCCAAAGACGCGACCGGCCACTTCCTGTGGGCCAATAAAAGCGCCGCCGTACTGCTGGGTGCCAACTCACCTCAGGCGATGCTGGGTAAGACCGACTTCGATTTCTACCCGCACGAGAAAGCAGCGCAGATTCGCGAGCGGGAGCAACTGGTCGTCCGCACCGGTCGAGCCCTGGAAGGGCAAGTCGAGGCGATAGCCGATCGGATTACCGGCAAGACTCACTGGCGACGGACGACCACAGCGCCTCTGCTGGACAAGGCCAGAAAGGTAGTGGGGGTCGTTGGCGTCACGCGCGATGTTTCCGAACAGGAACTGGCATCAGCGGCGCCCGCCAGCGGGATCGAGCAGGAGCGGCAGAGAACGGAGCGCAGGGAGCTGGAATCAGCGCTGGAACGCGAACGAGGATTGCTGCGCACCATGATCGATCTGATTCCGGCCAAAATCTACGCCAAGGACGCGCAAGGCCGCTTTCTCGCCTGCAACAAACTGGTCGCCCGGGAAATGGGCACGACGCCTGAAGCCGTCATTGGAAAGACCGACTTCGATTTTTTTCCGGCGGCGATGGCGGAAGGGTTTTTTGCCGACGAACGGGCGATTATCAAGTCAGGCCAGCCGTTGATCGATCGCGAGGAACTGGTCCTGGACCGCCCCACGGGCTCCGTCCGATCCATATCCACGTCCAAAATTCCGGTTCGTGACAACGCCGGTCATCTGGTCGGCATCGTTGGCATTGGCCGCGATATCACCGAGAGCAAGCTCGCCGAGGCGCGCATTCGCCATCTGGCCACCCACGACAGCCTGACCGATCTGCCCAATCGCGCCATGTTCGCCGAGCAGCTGGATGCGGCCATCAGTGATGCCGCGGGCAACAACAACCGATTCGCGGTGTTATTTATCGATCTGGATCACTTCAAGGCGATCAACGACACCCTCGGTCACGATGCCGGCGATGCACTGTTGAAGCAGACCGCCGCGCGCCTGCGCGAGAGCGTGCGCTCCGGCGAGATCGTGGCGCGGCTAGGCGGCGACGAATTTGTGGTTCTGTGCCGGGATGCCGTTGACCTGGCTGACATTGACGCGCTTGCCTCGCGCATCCTGCAGTCGGTCATCCGGCCCGTGCGGCTGCTCGATCAGGAATGCCGTGTCAGCGCCAGCATTGGCGTCGCGATTTTTCCCGGCGACGGGGATACCGAGCGAACGCTGATGAAAAGCGCCGATAGCGCGATGTACACGGCCAAGCAGGATGGCAAGAACAATTACCGATTTGCCAGCCGCCTGCGAGCGGAGTCGCTGGAACGGTTGATGCTGGAGAATGAACTGCGTCGTGCGATCGAACGCAAGGAACTGCTGGTTCACTACCTCGCCAAGTTCGATCTGAAATCCCGGACCATCACTGGCGCGCAGGCGCTGCTGCGCTGGCACCACCCGGACCTGGGTATCATTGCTCCGTCCAAATTCCTGCCCCTGGCGGAGGAGACGGGACTGATCATCCCGATCGGCAGCTGGGTTCTGAAAACGGTCTGCGCGCAGCACGTGGCGTGGCGGCGCGAGGGCTTTCCCGCGCTGTGCATGTCAATCAATCTGACGGCGCGCCAATTCACCGATGAACATCTGGTGCGCACCATATTGGCGGCGCTGGACGAATCCGGCATGGCGGCCAACATGCTGGAGCTGGAGTTTTCAGAAGGCCTGCTGATGCAGGATTCCGATCGAACCGCCAGGGTGCTCGGCGAGCTCAAACGCGCCGGCGTGCGGCTGACGATCGACAATTTTGGTGCCAGCTACCTGTCGCTGGCCAACATCCAGAAATTTCCGATCGACACTCTGAAGGTTGACCGGTCTCTGATGCGCGACATCGACCAGAACGTTGAGAGCCGGGCGATGACGGAGGCGATTATCGCCGTGGGAAAATCCCTCAGCCTGGCGGTCATTGCGGAGGGGGTCGAGACGCGCCGGCAGGCGGCCTTCGCGCTCGAGCACGCCTGCGACGCCATGCAGGGGTTCTTTATCAGTGAGCCGGCAGCGGCCGCGCAATTTGGCGATTTGCTGCGGCTACAGGCCAAGAATTCGCCCACTAAATGAGAGGCGAACGAGTGGGTGGTTCAGCGCGGACCCGGGTCGCGCCCGCACTCACAATCCTGCTGTCCTCGTTCCTGCTGTTCCTGGTGCAACCGATCATAGCCAGGCAGATCCTGCCGTGGTTCGGTGGCTCGGCGAGTGTGTGGACGATCTGCCTGGTGTTTTTCCAGCTGGTGCTCCTGTTCGGCTACACCTACGCGCTCAGGACTCTGCACATCGCACCGTCGACGCTGCTGCAGGCGCTGCTCATCGGCAACACGATCGCGCTCTGCTTCGCGCCGCTGTTCGGCATGCTGTCGGACCGGATCGGGCGGCGGGCCGTGGTCATGCCCGCGCTGCTGGTGTCATTCCTCGCCACCGGCCTGCTGATGGCGGGCGGGCATCAGCTGCTCCTGCTGTGCGCCGGCCGTCTGCTGGCCGGGGCCGCCAGCGGTCTGGCCTTCGGCACCGGCGCGGCCTGGATCAAGGAACTGTCGGCCGACGCGGGCGACCCGGCCGCCGGGCCGCGCCGGGCGACGATCGCGATGACGGCCGGGTTCGCCGCGGGCCCGCTGGCGGCCGGGGTGTGCGCCCAGTGGCTGCCGTCGCCCGAGGTGACGGCCTACCTGCCGCACCTCGCGGTGCTCATCGCCGC